>ENA-ORXB01001499-ORXB01001499.1-sediment-metagenome-genome-assembly--contig:-NODE-1499-length-26873-cov-4.509516_pt1 | contig 26873 bp, 21 predicted proteins | sample MGYA00237863_ERZ511475 | MGnify/ENA primary metagenome ERZ511475 (study PRJEB26305, sample SAMN06343858) | sediment metagenome | isolation source: hot spring sediment | place: Canada: British Columbia... | reverse complement strand
CGCCATCACCGGGAGGTCCGACGACACCTGGGTGGAGACGTCCGTGGACTCCAGCCCCGGGATCTCGTCCACGTGCACGGAATGCCTGCGCCTGGAAGGGACGCTCAACTGCCGGGTGACAACCGCCCCGTCTGGGCGCATGAAGCTGAGGGTGACCGTCGCCTCGGCGTCGTTGGGGTTCTGCAGCAGGATCCAGGTGTCGAAGGAATCGCCGGTGTAGCCCTCGGCGAAGAACCAGGTATTGGAGGGCTTCCCGGCTCCGATGGAATCGTGGCCTCCCCGCCTTCCCTGGTAATCGAAGTACATGGCGCGCTCCGCCAGCACCGGGAGGTCGCTCTCCACCTGGGTGGAAAAGGAACCGCGCCCCACCGCCTCGCGCACCGGCACCGTGAAGCGGCTTCCCGGGGCCACCGTGTAGGTGAACTCGCGGCTGCTCCCGTCCTCTCCCTGGAAGGCCACCTTCACCCGGGCGGCCTGGGGGTTGGGGTTCATGAGCAGCAGGTAGGAATCGAAGCTGTCGGCGGACGGCGCCGAGGACGCGGGCGCGGGCGCGGGAGGCGCGGTGGTGGAGCCTTCCGGTGCGGGCGATGCGGCGCCGCGGTCAGCGCTGTCCGGTATGGAGGAGAAGCACATGAACTCCTGGGTGATGAAAAGGGTGTTACCGTCCGCCACCACACCTATGCCGACGCAATTGAACTCGGGCCGCAGGATGTTCTCGCGGTGGCCGGGGCTGTTCATGAGCGCCTCGAAGGCCACGTCAACGCTGGGCGCCTTGGCGATATTCTCGCCCGCCAGCGTCCATCCCGTGATCCCCCTCGCCGCGATACGCTGCTGCAGGTTCCCCGAAACGGGCGAGACGTGTCCGAAGAAACCGTGCTGGATCATCTCCGAGGAATAGGCGCGCGCGAAGTCGGTCAGCTGCTGCTCGGCAAAGAGGGAGGGGAGACCCGCCTCGTTGCGCGCCCGGTTGACCAGCTCCAGCATGCGGGCCTCTCCGGCCGAGGCGTTCACCGTCGCGGCGGTCCCCACGGCCGGGAAGATCATCGGCATCGCTACGGTCAGGGCGAGAAAGACGATCGCGAGAAAAGGTGTCGTGCCCTTCTGCCACCGAGTGAGCCCCTTCATTGCCAGCATCTCCTTTGTCCCCGAGGCCTGGTGGCAACTCTCCCGGTCCCCGAAAAACGAACCGCCCTTTCCTCCATCGGAAAGGGCGTCGCTTACAAGGCGGCAGCCTGGCGATCATAACCGCTCGCGCGGTCTTAGACCCATGGCTTTGCGCCCTCTCCTTTCGGAAGAGTTTGCCTTTATCACCTACAGGGATATGCGATTCTCAATGTCCGCATATTGTATCGTCAGTGGGGGCGGAATCCTTGAGCGAAAATCAAATATAATGTGCCCCCATAATATGCCTCCCCGCGGGGAAACGTTTTCCCTTCCCGGCGGCCCGCGCGGGACCTTCGCGCCGACAAGCCCTTCCGCGCAGCGTGGGACGAGAGTCGTGTCCTCGCTTTTCCGCTCCGAGGAGACGAGGCGCGTTCGATCAGCGAAGCGGCGGGATGAAAAAGCGAGGACAAGGCCCATGGGCGGCGCACGCACCATGTGGCCACCATGGCCGAGCAAGAGGGCCGATCGTGTCATAAAAAGGGCTAAAGTCCCGGCCGCGAACCGCCGATACTATAAATGCCAAAATATCTACGCCGAGTGAGTTTTGGCCACGACCGGGAAGCCTGCCCACTTTCCGGTCTCTCTTTTTTCGCCTTTGTTTTCCCCTACTTCAACCTTGCGATGACCACGATGCGCCGTGAAGCGCTGTACCAGGGATGACACGCGGTCAGGGTAACTTTGGGCTCACCCGTCTGCTCCAGCACAGTGAGGTCGGTAGGGGCCACGATGCGCTGCTCATAGACCTCATACGTATAGCGGTTATCGGCGGTGTAGATGACTATCTCCTCTCCGGGCGTGAGCTTCTCGATATGCCGAAAAGGCGCCCCGTAAGTGGTGCGGTGGCCGGAGATGACCATATTGCCCGGCTGCCCGGGATAGGCGGTGCCCGGTAAGTGCCCCGGCCCACGCTTTAGGTTTTCCGAATCGTCCAGCCCGCTCAGCTCAACTACAATGGCGTCAAGGTTTATTGTCGGCACCACGATACGCGCAATGCCGTCGCCCACCTCCACTCCTCCCTGCTCGGAGGCGACGGGCCTCGCCTCCCAGGACCGGAAGAGCTCCTCCTGGGCGCGTCGCGCTCTTCTGTCCGTATATTTCATATAGGCGTATACCCCACCCAGGGTGAGCAGCCCTACCAGCACGAGAACGGCCCCGGCTATAATAAGGGCTTTGCCCTTCCTGCGGGGTTTTTCTGTTCTATCTTCCAGGTCGCTTTCCATCTTTCCTCGATGACGATAAGCAACGCGAGACGGTCTGAACTGTCGCCCTCCAAGCCGGCCGCTTATATCCAGGAAACCGAAAGGGTCGCAATTTTTAGAGTCCTTCCGAAGTCATCATGGTTCCCGGAAAATAATTCCACGCCCTTGGCAAGAAGGGCAGGTCTCACCGAAAGCCTCGATTAGGCCTTCGGACACGTTCTTACGGGTCATCTCGACCAGCCCCAACTTGGTCAGCTCCACCACGTAGGTCTTGGTGCGGTCCTTCTCCAGCTCCTGGTTAAGAGTCTTGAGGACGCTGCGCCGGTTCTTGGCCTCGTTCATATCGATGAAATCTATAACGATGATGCCCCCGATATCCCGCAGGCGCAGCTGCCGCACGATCTCCTTCACCGCCTCGATGTTGGTGAGCAGAACCGTCTCCTCCAGTGATTTTTTCCCCACGTACTTTCCCGTGTTCACGTCGATGGCCGTCAGCGCCTCCGTGTTGTCGATCACGATATAGCCGCCTGAGGGCAGGGGCACCTCCCTGCGCAGGGCCTCCTTTATCTGCCGGTTGATATCCAGGGCCTCGAAAACCGGGGTGTCGCTGGCGTAGCGCTGCACGCGATCGGCCAGATCGGGGGCCACTTGCTTCAGGTACTGCTTGATGCGTCGGAACGGTTTGTGGGAATCCACCAGGATGCGCTGAAAGCTGCTGTCCATGATGTCCCTTATGACCTTGATCTCCAACTCCGGTTCCTGGTAGAGAATGGCGGGGGCACGCCTTTTCTCCGCCGCTCGCCGCACGTGGCGCCATATGCGGTTAAGGTATTCCAGGCTCTTCCTCAACTCGGCAGCGTCGGCGTCCCGAGCCGCGGTGCGCACGATCATCCCAACATCCCGGGGCCGGACTTCCTCCAGTATCTTGCGCAGGCGTTCCCTTTCTTCCTCTCCCAGCTTGTGGGATATGCCCACCGTTTTCACCTGGGGGAGCAGTACCAGGTAGCGACCGGGTATGGAAATGTAGGTGGTGAGTCGGGCCCCTTTGGTCCCCATGGGGTCCTTGGTTACCTGAACCATTATTTCCTGTCCCACCTTCAGTGTCTTGCTGATATCCGCGCGTTCTTTCTGGCGCGCAGTGTCCATGAATATGTCGCCCACGTAGAGCAGGGCGTTGCGGTTATGGCCGATATCCACGAAAGCCGCCTCCATGCCGGGAAGGACATTCTGCACCCTTCCCTTGTAAATGTCGCCGACAATGGAGCGGCGGCTGGCGTGGGAAACGAAGATCTCCTGCAGGACTCCCGACTCCAGAACAGCCACTCTGGTTTCGTCTTTGTAGGTGCCGACCACTATTTCTTTCGCCACATGCGCCGGTTCCGTCTTCTTTTTTACTTTTCTCCTCCTGTTCAATTCAAAACCTTTCTCTATCCTGCCCGACCTTTCTTACGCGTTCCCTAAAAACGCATTTCCCTTCGACCGTTTATTCCCCGCTCATGCGGCGTAACTCCCCCGTCTCGCCGTCGAAGAAATGTATGATCCCCTGCGCGTCCTCGAACACCTCATCCGGGGAAGCGTACAAACCCACCCTCACCGCTCCCCTGTCATTCACGGCCATGCCTAGTTGGGAGGCCATTTTTTCCAGGGCATCCCTTAGGCGCCCCTGCTTCACTCCGCTAAGCGAGAGGAGAAGGTATTCATATCCCGCTCCCACCGGCACCCTGTATAATCCGTAACGAACCCAGCGGGAAAGCCTCGGCATGGTTTTGCTCAAGGCATGGATTTCACGCACCTCGAGGCCCCGGGGCAGGGCCTGGTTTATTTTTTCCAAAGCTTCCTTGCTGTTCACGTCCTCCTCCAACCCCACCTCGATATACTCGGCTTCCGCCGCTACGCCGAGCGGAAGGGCCGGCGAGAAGCTGACGCGAGGTCGTGGTTTGAAGCCCGAGGTGTAAGAGAGGGGCAACTCCGAGCGTCTCAGGGCCCTTTCTAGACAACGCATGGTTTCGCGGTGAGAAAGAAAGACGGCCTCGCTTTTCTTGGCAAATTTCACCAGCATTCTCGTCATTCCGAACTCCTTCCCACCAAACAGGTCCGTGCCGTTTCGGTGGAACAGACCCCGCAAGAGACGCATTCGCCGAAGCGGCAGTCCGGGGTCGCTTCGCCGCGCAAAGCCTTGCCGTACTCTTCCCACAAGAAGGATCGCTCTACGCCCGCATGAAGATGTTCCCAGGGAAACGTCTCGTCCTCTCTTCTCTCTCTTTCCACATACCAAACGGGATCCAGGCCCGCGCCGCCGAATGCCCTCAGCCAGCGCTCCCAGGAAAAGAACTCGCTCCAGCTGTCCAGGCAACCCTCTCTGGATGCCGCCAGGATGGCCGGAAACAGCCTGCGATCTCCCCTCGCCAGCACCCCTTCGAGATAGCTCATCTCGCGGTTATGCCATCTCAGACTGACGCCCCGCATGCGCAGCCCCTCCTTCAATATGAAGTGACGCCGGGCGATCTCCGGGAGGGACATCTGACGCGCCCACTGGAAGGGGGTATGCGGCTTGGGAACGAAAGTGGAAATGCTTACCGAGAGGCGTAGTCCCTTGGGTCGCCGCCCTTCATCCCCCTCGCGCATAATGCGCCTTACCATTAGAGAGATGGCCTCCACATCTTCCTCGCTCTCTTCCGGGAGGCCGATCATGAAATAGAGCTTTATTTTCCGCCATCCCCCACTGAAGGCGGCGGAAATCGCCTTAAGCAGATCCTCCTCCGACACGCCCTTGTTGATAGCGGCGCACATGCGGGCCGACCCCGCCTCGGGAGCAAAGGTAAGCCCGGTGCGCTTTACCCTCCTTAACTGCGAGGCAAGCTGTACGGAAAAGGTGTCCGTGCGCAACGAAGGAAGGGAAACGGCCACATGCCTGGCTTCCATCTCCCGTGACATACGGTCCGCGAGAGAGCGGATACGCGTGTAATCCGCGCTGTTAAGGGAGGACAGCGATATTTCGTCACAGCCGGTATTGCGGATCAACTCCCCGGCCCAGTCCAGGAGGAGGCCCTCGCTCCTCTCCCTCACCGGTCGGTAAATCATCCCCGCTTGGCAGAATCTGCATCCTCGCGTGCATCCCCGGAAGATCTCCAGGCTGCAGCGATCATGCACCGACTCCACCAGAGGCACCACCGGGCGCCTTGGGTAACGAAAAGCATCGAGGTCCGCGACCAGCCTCCTCTTCACCGGAAAAGCGGCGCCGTCGAGAGGCTCGACGGCATCAAGGGTACCGTCCGGCCGATAATGCGGGCGATACAACGATGGCACGTATATACCCTCAATAGAGGCGCATTTCTTCAGAAATTCCTCTCGGTTTTCGCCGCCGCTTTCCTTCCATGCTTTAACCGCTTCCGTGATCTCATGAATAACCTCTTCCCCCTCTCCCAACACCAGAAAATCAAAGGCGTCGCTGAGAGGTTCGGGGTTGAACGCCCCGGGGCCGCCGCCCACCACCAGCGGGCATCCCGGCCCGCGCTCGACGGCTCGCAGGGGAATGCCGGAAAGCTCGAGCAAGCGCACGACGTTGGCGTAACTCAGCTCGTGTTGGAGGGTTATGCCCACCACGTCGAAGTCGTTGAGCGGACGGCGGCTTTCCAATCCGAAAAGGGGAACGCGGTGCCGGGCAAGGCTCTCCTGCATGTCCGGCCAGGGCAGGTAGGCCCGGTCCGCCATGGAATCGTCGCGCTCGTTGATCTCCTCGTAGAGGATGAGCAGACCTTGATGGGACATCCCTATCTCGTAAACATCCGGGTAAACCAGGACCCATCTCACCTCGGCGTCCGCAAACGACTTGCGGAAAGCGTTTACCTCCACGCCCAGGTAGCGCCCCGGCCGATTGACCCCGGCAAGCTCATCCCAAAGAAATTTCTCTATTTCCATTCCCATCACCGCAAAAAATAAAGGCGGCCAAGCAAGCCGCCTCACGCGTATGGCAGAACCAACCTGATCGAAACCGGGAGCCGGATTTGCTTACTTGTTGCGCAGGAAAACCGGTATATCCAACTCCTCGGATTCGAAGACCATGGTCTTTTCCGGGGGAGCCTCCGTTTTCACGGACTTGCGCGCGGTTCTCGAGGGAGCGGTGCCGAACTCGAATCCGGTGGCGATCACGGTGACCTTCAGCTCGTCGCCCAGAGAGTCATCGATTACCGCCCCGAAAATAATGTTGGCATCGGGGTCGGCCACGCTGGCGATGATCTCCGCCGCCTCGTTCACCTCGAAGAGGCCAAGATCGCTGCCGCCGGAGATGTTGAGCAGGATTCCCTTGGCGCCCTCGATGGACGCCTCCAGTAAGGGGCTCGATATGGCCGCTCGGGCCGCCTCGGAGGCGCGGTTCTCGCCGGAAGCCTGGCCGATCCCCATCAAAGCCGAACCTGCGTTGGACATGATGGTACGCACGTCCGCGAAGTCCAGGTTGATCAGCCCCGGTACGGTGATGAGGTCGGTGATTCCCTGCACTCCTTGACGCAGGATGTCGTCGGCCATACGAAAGGCGTTGAGGATGGAGGTCTTCTGCTCCGCTACCTCCAGGAGCCGGTCGTTGGGGATGATGATAAGCGTGTCCACTTTCTCCCTTAACTTTTCTATCCCCGCTTCCGCTTGCCCCGCTCTCTTGCGGCCCTCAAAAGAGAAAGGACGGGTGACCACTCCGATGGTCAATGCCCCTTGCTCCTTGGCGATCTCCGCCACGATGGGAGATGCCCCGGTTCCGGTCCCCCCTCCCTTGCCGGCGGTTATGAAGACCATATCCGCGCCCTTTATGGCCTCGGCAACCGCCTCCTTGTTCTCCAGTGCCGCCTGCTCCCCGATCTCCGGGTTGGAGCCGGCTCCCAACCCTCGGGTAATATTGCCGCCGATGTACACTTTGACGTCGGCGTCGGACATCAGGAGGGCTTGCGCGTCGGTGTTTATGGCTACGAACTCCACGCCCTTGAGTCCGGCGTCAATCATCCGGTTTATGGCGTTTGTTCCACCACCTCCCACTCCTACGACCTTTATCACCGCTAGATAATTCGTTGCGGTCTCCGGCATTTCCGGTCCCTCCTTTATTCCTTGCCCCGCCAGAAAAACTCCGTGAGGCGCGCTTTCAAAGTATCAACCATTACTTCAGTCTTTTAAAGACTACCCGGATCGCTTTTTCCTTTCGTCGCCTTCTCTTATCTACGACAATCCTATCTATATCTCCTTCCCGATATTTCCGCTTTCTACTCTCTTCCAGATATTCCCTTCAGGGTATCTCACTCTTTTTTCGGGGTCAAATCTTTTTCTCTTCCGCATAAACCCGTTTAACATGGCCATTGGCTGTTCTCAAGCATCAACCTATCTGCTTCTCTCTCGCTGAATAAAGCATGCTTCACCATAATAATAACAACAATCATTATAAAATTATACCTTTACGAAAAGATTATGCTTAGAAAATACCGTAAATGTAAAGTCTCCATATATATTGAGGAAGTAAGTAGAAAGCAAGCCCGCCGCCTTCAATTGGGCTTTATGACCGGATGGTCGGGAAAGGAAACATCTATGTACTGCACCGAGCGGTACCGCTGCACGAGATCGGTGAGTGCCATAGCCGCAATGTCGTTTTTACGCGCCAGTTCCGTAGTATCGCCGTATATAACCCTGGTCCCCTCGCCGATCAGATACAATCCGTCGCCGCCACGCCGGCCAACACCGGTAACCATCGCCCGCAAAGCATCCGGCAGGCTCTCCAAAAGTTCGGAAACGCCTTCGAAGTCTGCGCTCCCGATCTCTTGTCCCGGAAAGAGGAGGGGTAGGTTGGAAAGCGATATCTCAGCAACTCCCGCCGGCTTCTCCGTCACGCTCTCCAGAACCATGCCTGAACCGTCTATGAGATGATAGGAGCCGTTCTGGTAAATGCTGCCTAGCGGTCTCCTTTCCGTGATATCCAGAACGACGGTATAAGGAAACTTTCTGGCCACCGAGACGCCGGCCACATAAGGATCGGAACACAGCGCCTTCTCTACCCCCTTGACATCCATCCTAAGGAGATGGGTCTCGGCGGTTATTCCCGAAAGCTCCCTAATGTACGAATCGCTCAGCCTCTGGTTGCCCCGCACCTCCACCTGCTTTACGTTAAGCACTCCGGTGCCCGTGTACACCCAAAGAAGCCCCGCCACGGACATAAGCAGCATGACCGAAAGAGCCGCCATTCTGAGGGTCTTTCTTACGGCGGAAACCTTACCTCCTTCCTCATGCGCCTCCTCAGGCAAAGAAGCATGCTTCACCCTCATGCCCTTCAGGCGTCCCTGCGTCAGATTTACCCTCCGGCTCACCCCGCCATCAACCCTTGCCGCACGGGGCTTTGCCCGGCGTCTTCCCTTTCCCGCCGACGAGCGGCGGGCTGAGCCAAATTCGTAGCCGCTACCCGCGCCAAGGAACGGCACTTTCCGTTCATCCGGTGCTTCGTGGCTCATTGCCCTCGCCAGTCTTGCACGCAACCAAGCGGCCTTACGTCTTCCCCCGCCAAGCATATGGTCCATACTTTTCTTGAGGCGCGGCTTTCGGCTCTCTTGGCGCACGCGATCCGCGCGCTCCTTTCTTTTTGGTTTTTCACCGCAGTGCGGTTTGCGGCTCCTGGCCTTAGCCACCCGGCCGCGCTTTACGGCAGCTACCGAGACGGCTGATGCCTTTCCGGAAGAAGTTTTCCTCTTTTTATTCCCCGCTTCCATGTTCATGACTTCGCTTTCCCTTGACGGCTTTGAGTCGCGCCGTTTTCAAGACCATATCGACTACCTGTTCGAAGGCATAACCAGCCGCCGACGCCGCCTTGGGCACCAAACTCAACTCGGTCATTCCCGGTATGGTGTTTATTTCCAGGCAGTACGCACGCCCCCCCTCGTCAAGCATAAAGTCCACCCTGGATAAACCCTCGCATCCTAAAACTTGATGCGCCCGGTGCGCCAGCCTCTTAAGCTCCCGGCTCGTTCCCTCCGGTATGGGGGCGGGAACTATGTACTCGGTCATTCCCTTGGTATATTTGCACTCGTAATCGTAAATTCCTTTGCTGGCCACTACCTCCAGCACGGGAAGGATCAGTGGTTCCTCGCCCAATATCCCCACGGTCATCTCTCTTCCCTCTATAAGGCGCTCAACGATTACGGCGTCGTCGTATTCCATGGCCAGCTCCATTCCCTTTTCCAACTCCTCGGAATTCAGGGCCCGGCTAACGCCCACCGTCGATCCCTCACAATCCGGCTTGACTATGCAGGGAAACCCCATATCCAAAGATATGCCCTCGGCCACCCGTTCCAGTCCAAGCGAGGCCAACTCGCGCGCGGTGACCACGACATCGTCGGCCACCGGTATGGCATTGGCCTTGAAAATCCGCTTGGACATCACTTTGCTCATGGCCAAGGCGCTGGCCATGACGCCAGATCCCGTGTAGGGTATGCCCAACAACTCGAGGACGCCCTGAACGGTGCCATCTTCCCCGAGACGGCCGTGCAACGCTATGAAAGCGACGTCGACGTGCCCGCGCAGTTCCATCAACCGCTCCACCACGTCAGGGCCCACATCGACCCCCACAACCTCATGACCCATTTTGCCGAGAGCCGTGGAGACCGCCTCGCCGGATCGCAAGGAAACCTCTCTTTCCGCGGAGACACCCCCCATCAACACGGCCACGCGACTCATCATTCCTCATCCCCTCTCACACCCACGAACTTTATCTCTTCTCTTAGCTCTATCCCCTCTTCTTTCAACACCTTCTCCTTGACCACGCGGATCAACTCATACACGTCCGCCGCCCTCGCCCCACCCAAGTTGACGATGAAGTTGGCGTGTTTCTCGGATATCACGGCGTTTCCGGCCCGCATTCCCTTGAGGCCGCACCTTTCAATCAACTCTCCGGCCGAAACTCCTTCCGGATTTCGGAAAACGCTCCCTGCCGACGGCTGGCGCAGCGGCTGTCTTTTTTTTCTCCACTCGAGAGCTTCTTTACGGTTAAGCTTTAGTTTTGCTTTTTCTTCTTTATATAGTCTCAACTTAACTTCATATATTATCTCGTTATCCCCGATATCCGTTTCCCTATAACGAAAATTTATGCTGGAAGCCGTGAGCTCCCTGCTTTTTACTTCTCCGCCCTCCAGCCTCAAAACGGATACCGTTTCCACTCTTTCTCCAATAGGGGCGCCCAGAGCGCCGGCATTCATGCGCACCGCCCCTCCCAGGGTCCCGGGAATACCGGCCAGATGCTCCAGGCCACCTAGCCCCTCTTCTATGCAATGTGATATCAAGCGGTCCAACTCACATCCCGCTTCAGCATCAATCTCATCTTTACCTTTAATCTTTATCCTCCCCAAGCCCTTCCCGAGCACCGCAATCACCCCCGGGAAGCCTTGATCGCTTACCAGCACATTAGAGCCACGACCCAGCACCATAAACTCCACCCCGGTTTCCGCAACCGCCTTACCCAGCATGACAAGATCCTCCAAGCCTTTAGGGAACAACAGAAGGCCGGCCGGCCCGCCAATGCGGAAGGTGGTGAAGTCCGCTAACGAGGCGTCTTGTCTCATAGCGCCTCCAAACCTTCCCTCCAGTAAACGTTTAACTTCAGCAACGGACATGGAGGTCTCCCCACCCTTCAAACAATTCCCCTTCCTCTTCTTCCCGTAGAATCCTGGCAATCTCAGGCGCGCATTGCGATATGTCACCGGCTCCCATAGTAAGCACCAAATCTCCTGGCCGAATGAACCGCGCCGCAGCCCTGCCCAAAAGAGAACGCTTAGGGATATAAACCACCTGCTTATGAGGATCCGCCTCCAGCAAGGCATTTAATATCAGCTTTCCGTTGACGCCCGGCAGAGGATCCTCGCCTGCGGCATAGACATCGGTCAGGATCACCATGTCCGCTCTCAGAAGGGCTTCCCCGAAGCTTTTCCAGAATGCCGCCGTCCTGGTATAGCGGTGAGGTTGAAAGAGGCATACGATACGCTCCGCTCCTTCCAATGCCGCCGTCTCCAGGGTGGTTATCACCTCAGAAGGGTGATGGGCATAATCGTCCACCAGCTTGATCCCTCCCACTTGGTCCACGAGCTGAAAACGCCTCTGCACGCCGCGAAAAGTACCCAGCGCTTCGGCGGCGATCTCGAATTCCACACCCACGGATAAGGTAAAGGCCAGGGCGGCCATGGCATTCCTCACGTTGTGTTTACCGGGAACGCGCAGTCTCACCGTGCCCAGGGGCTGTCCGCGCCGGCATACGGCGAACTCGCTTCCTCCCTCTAACAGGCGTATGTCCCGGCACTTGAAATCATTGGCTTCCCCTTCCCCGAAGGTGATCTCCTCGGCTGCGGAGTGGCCCCTCAAAGAACTCGCTCCCGGATCGTCGCCGGAAACAACCACCATGCCCTGAGGAGGAACCAGGGAAACGAAGCGGCGGAAATAGCGCAGCGTCTCCTCTCGATCGGCGAAGAAGTCCACGTGGTCCTGTTCCACGTTGGTAATAACCTCCGCCCAAGGTTTCAGGAGAAGAAAAGATCCGTCGCTCTCGTCCGCCTCGGCGATCACGTATTCGCCCTTTCCGGCGTGAGCACTGCTGCCGATATCGTTCAGCTCTCCTCCCACCACATAAGTGGGGTCGAGCCCCGCCTTGCGCATGATCATGGTTATCATGGAAGTGGTGGTGGTCTTGCCGTGGGTGCCGGCCACGGCCACTCCCTTGCCTTCCTCCAGGATCATATTTAACATAGCGGCGCGCGGTATCACCTCCAGACCCAGCTCGCGCGCCCGTTGAAGCTCGCGGTTCCTTTCCGGAACCGCCGAAGAGACCACCACCAGCTCGGCATCCCCCAGGTTCTCGGGATGATGCCCTATGAAGACACGCGCCCCCATTTCGCGTAATTGACGGGTGTTGCGTGACTCCTTTAGATCCGAGCCGCTCACCCTCACGCCCTTGGCCAAAAGAACTACGGCTATGGCGCTCATGCCCGCTCCGCCGATGCCCACGAAATGAATTTTTTCGGCCGTTCTCATCCCTTCCTCCTACGTCGTGGCCAGGACAAGCTCGGCGAGCCTTCCCGCCGCCTCCGGCTTCCCGATCCGCAGCGACGCTATGCGCATATCGTTTAGCCTTTCCGGATCACCCAGCAGCTCGTCCACTTCCCTTTTCAAGCGATGTCCGCTCAACTCTCGGTCCATTAAAACCATTGCCGCCCCCGCTTTTTTTAACACCTCCGCGTTGGCCTCCTGATGAGAGGCGGTGGCGTGGGGATAGGGAACCAACACCGCCGCGCAGCCCATAGCCGCCAGCTCGGCCACGGTCGAGGCCCCGGCGCGGCAAACCACCAAATCCGCGGCCCTATACAACAGATCCATACGGTCTATAAACTTGAGCGGACGGTAGATCAGTCCGCCGGCATCCCGCTCATCCACCCGGGATATGAACTCTTCGTACTTGTCCCCACCCACGCTGTGCACGATCTGCAAGTCTTCCCGCTCCCTCCACATAGGCAACGCCTCCGCCACCGCCCGGTTCAAAGAGGCCGCTCCCTGGCTTCCTCCCACCACTGCCAGGGTCTTCCTCATCTCGTCAAGGCCGAAGTGCTTCCAGGGGTTTTCTTCCCCCTTCAGCATGAAGGATTTCCTCAGCGGATTACCGGTAACCAATGCCTTATTCTTCCAACTGGGCAGGCGAAGCAACGTCTCCTCAAAGGAAACGGCGATCTTTTTCGCGGCAGGCGCCAGCAGGCGGTTGGCCAAGCCAGGGACTACGTTCTGCTCATGTATTACCAAAGGGATGCCCATGCTCAAGGCCGCGGCCGCCCCCGGAAAGCATGCATATCCACCGAAGCCTACGGCCGCCTGTGGCCTGCACCATTTCATATCGCGTCTGCAGATGAAAAAGGCCTCCGCCAGTCTTAAAAATGCCTTGGCGTTAGCGGGGTCCAGGTTGCGGCTGAAACCTTTGACCTCAAGGCTGATCACTCTCGAGTTGGAAGGGAGATCTCCTAAGGGAGTCTTGCGGCTTATATAAAGGGTCGTCTCCACGCCCTCATGCTCCGCGAGCTCCTCGGCCAGCGCGAGCAGGGGGTGGAGATGGCCTCCGGTTCCTCCTCCGCATATCGCCACTTTCACGCTTTCTCCTCCCGTCTTTGGGCATAGGTCTCCCCACTTCCTGGCGCGATACGTTTATGAGTATACCGACAAGGCACATGCAAATCACCAAAGATGAGCCCCCGTAACTGAAAAAGGGCAGAGTAACCCCCGTGATGGGCAGACCCCCGGTAGCCGCCCCCATATTCACGAAGGCCTGCATGCCTATGAGCACGGTTATGCCCATGGCCAACAGCTGGCCCAGTCCGTCCGGCGCGCCTCTCGCGATCCTGAAACCAAGGCAAATAAAAGCGGCGAAGAGCCCCAACACGGCCAAAGTCCCTATTATTCCCAGTTCCTCCCCAATGATGGAAAAAATAAAGTCCGTGTGGGCGTTGGGCAGATAGAAAAATTTCTGGCGGCTCATCCCGAGACCCAGGCCTTTAAGGGATCCGGACCCTAGGGCCACCATCGACTGGATGATATGAAAGCCACCTTCCCTAGGAGCCGACCAGGGATCGAGGAAAGCAAGAAAACGGGCCTTGCGGTAGTGGGATGAAAATATGAAGATCGCCGTCATCACAGCTCCGCTACCGGCAAGCACCGCCAAGCGACGAAGCGGAGCCCCGGCCAGGAAAAGCACCGCAAAGACGGCTAAAGCGACGATGAGCATGCTCCCCAAGTCGGGCTCGATGATAATCAGCAGACAGGCCAAGGAAGTCGCCGCAAGCACGGGCATGGCGATTTGGCGCCAGTCATCCAGTTTGCCCCGCCGCTTGTTGTAAATGTAGGCGGCGAAGATAAGCAAAGACATCTTGGCCATCTCCGAGGGCTGAAAGACGAAGGGGCCGTAGGAGATGGAGCGCTTCGAGCCGTAAACCTCCGCGGCAATGAAGGGAACCGCCGCCAGAGCCGCCAGGGACAGTAAGACCAGCAGCCAGGAGGCCTCTGCCACACTATGGTAATCGGTAAAGGCCAAGGCGATCATGGCCACTATCCCGACCGCGAACCATATCGCTTGCCGCACCAAGTAGTAGTAGCTCGATCCGTGAACCTGGAAAGCCAGGCCGGAGCTCGCCGAAAAGATCATTATCATGCCGTATAGGAACATGATCATGGTTACGCCAAGGATGGCATAGCCCGTTCCGGCAATCCGGTGCGCCTTTGCCCGGGTTGCGACGCGCCCTTTGGCCGTGGAAGCGGATATGGTCTTGAGGCGGGGCGCCGCTACCGACGGCAGCTCTGTCGTCGCCACTTTCCTGGTGGCTTCGCGCCGCCTCCTGGCCTCGACCAGCGCCGGCGGAAGCTGTTTCCCCTTCGGCCCGACCTTTCTGGCTGCCTGCTCCCTAGAGCCCACTTCGTTCCCTCCGGTAATTCTCCACCATTTCCTGGAAATGGATTCCTCTCTCCTTGTAGTTGCCGTAACGGTCGAAAGAGGCGCACGCCGGGCTGAAAAGAACCACGTCCCCCTCCTGGACCACCGACGCCAGTTCCCCGAAGACTTCTTCGAGTCCCGGCAGTACCCTTGCAACCAGGTGCGGCGCATGACGGTCCAAAGCCTCTTCCAGCTCTTCCGCCGCTTCACCTATCAGGTAGATAGCGCGAATGCCTCCGCTTTGACCTTTTTCTCCCAAAGCCGCCGCAAGCTCTTCAAAGCTCAGTCCCTTGTTCCTCCCGCCTAGTATCAGCACCAGGGGGGCGTCGAAGGCGCTTAAAGCGCGCAGCGCGGCATGGGGATTGGTGGCCTTGGAATCGTTATAGAAGCGCACCCCGCCGACCTCGGCCACGAACTGGATGCGATGCGGCAATCCCGGGAATCGCCGCAGGGCGCTTCCCACCTCCTCCGGCGATATGCCGAAATAGAGGGCCGCGCTGGCCGCTGCCATAGCATTATCCATATTATGCCAACCTGGCAAGGGTAACTCGTCGGCGCGCATTATCCGTCTTGTTTCCCCTCGCTCCGACATGCCCGAGGCGACTCGGCTCACCAACCACCCTTCGCTAAGATAGGTGTAAGCGGCCCGGTCGGCGCGGCGGGAGAAGTAGGCAACCCGTACCGGAGCCTTGTGCGAAAGCTCGAGGCAGATAGGGTCGTCCATGTTGCAAACCAGCATGTCCCCTTCTCCCTGGTTTAGCCACAGCCGGCTCTTCGCTTCCACGTACTCCTCCAGGTTTTCATGCCAATCGAAATGGTCCTCCGCTATATTCAGGAGCACGGATACCGTGGGGCGGAAGCCATCTATGTAGGTCAACTGGAAGCTGGATACCTCCACCACCAGCACCTGGCCTTCCTCTGCTTCCTCCACAACTTGAGTGAAGGGTTGACCGATATTTCCCGCCGCCCTGGCCGGCCTCGACGCCTGCTTGAAAATCCACTCTATCATGCGCACCGTGGTAGTCTTTCCGTTGGTGCCCGTCACCGCGATCACCGGGCCGCGCGCGTACCTCCAGGCCAGCTCCACCTCGCTCCATATCGGAATGCGCCTGGATTCGGCCTCCCTCAACAAAGGGATTCGCGACCTTACACCAGGGCTCACCACCACCAGATCCGCCCTGTCCAGCAAGGAGGGATCATGATGGCCAAGCGCCACCTCCGCTCCCTTCCGGGAAAGCTCAGCGGCTGCCCCCTCAACCGGCCCGCCGTCGCAAATATCGTTGACCATCACCCGTTTCCCCAGCCGCAAAAGCAAATCCGCCGCCGAGCGGCCAGAGACGCCCAGGCCCACGACCAGTACGTTCTCCACTTCTTGTAATACGTCCATTCCGCACTCCTCAGCGCCCGCATGCTCCCGCAGGCGCGTTTCCGAATACCTCATTCTTTCATGCGCGCCGCAACGGCTCATATGCTCCCTACATAGTTTACATAGAATAGAATAAATCCGATGCCGACGAAGAATCCGGCTACGATCCATAAACGGATAAGAGTTGTCACCTCCGACCACCCCCCCAGCTCGAAATGATGATGCAGGGGGGCCATTTTGAAGACTCGCTTCCGGGTGGCCTTGTACACCAGAACCTGAACCATCACCGAAAGGGCCTCTAGAACGAAAAGCCCTCCCAGCACCACCAGTAGCAGTTCCGTCTTGGAGAGGATGGCCACCGTGGCCATAGCTCCCCCTAGAGCCATGGAGCCGGTGTCCCCCATAAAGACCTGCGCCGGTGGGGCATTCCACCACAGAAAACCGACACAACTCCCCATTACCGCTCCCGCGAAAATGGCGATGTCCAGAGATGCCTGCACGTGCTGGTAGAGAAACTGGTGGTTGCGAAACTGGGTAAAGGCGATGAGCACATAAGCCGTCATCACCAACACGGAGGATCCAGACGCCAAACCGTCTAGCCCGTCGGTCAGGTTTACCGCGTTGGTGGTGCCTATGATCATCATGAACACAAGTAGATAGTAAAATATTCCAAGATCGCATAAGATCATGTCGGTGCGGAAAATGTAAAGTTTGGTGTCCACACCGAAAACGTGAGTCGCCAAATAAGCAAGGGCGATGGATATGGCCAGCTGCCATAAGAGCTTAGTCCTGGCCTTTAGCCCCAGGGAACGCGAATACCGTAATTTGGTGTAATCATCCGCGAAGCCCAGCAAACCGCAAGCAAGCAAAGCGAAGACAAGGGCGAAGCCGGTTCCCGCTTCCAATTTCACCGCCATGGACAAGAACCCGATCATGGTGGAAATGACGATGAGCACGCCTCCCATGGTCGGCGTTCCTTCCTTGGCCAAATGGGCTTCCGGTCCGTCCTCGCGTATGAACTGGCCGATGCCCCGTTTCCTGAGCCAACCTACCAGGAAAGGCATTCCGAAAATACATACCAAAAGGCTCAGGAGCAAGGCCCCCATCACCCGATACAAGGGTTATCCTCCTTTCGGCCGCCTATGAAAGAGATCGCCGTGCGATCCCCGAGCGGCTACGCCTGCCCGCCGCTCCTTTACGCCACCAAGTCCACCAGCTTTTCCAGGCCCAGGAAACGGGAGCCCTTGATCAGGATGACGTCGCCGGGTTCAATGATGGAGCGCAATATCTCCGCCGCCCTGTCAACCTTGTCGGCCACAAACACGCTTCCCCGCGGCAGGCCACGCTCCAGCGCGGATTGAGCTATCTTGCGCGCCTTCTTCCCAACGGCGATCAAGATATCCGTACCGTAATCCACGGCAATTTTTCCCACCTCTGAATGCGCTTCCTCGGAAATCGGCCCCAACTCCGCCATATCCCCGAGAACCGCGATGGCCCGCTTGTCCTTGGCGATATCCCCGAGCGCCATGAGCGCCGATCTCATGGACACCGGGTTGGCGTTATAGGCGTCGTTGATAATGGTAATTTCTTCCGGTTTCTTTATCATCTCCATCCTCCATGCCGTCACTTGCGCGTCTTCTATGCCCTTGGCTATATTATCCATATCAACCCCCATAATCTCTCCGACTGCCGCTGCCGCCAACGCATTATACACGTTGTGTCGGCCCGGCAAAGGCAAAACAACTTCCTCCTTTTCACCTCCTTTCGACCTCAATATGAAATTCACCTTCCCCGCTTGGTCTACTGCGATTCTTTCCGCTCTTACCTCGGCCCGCGGTGAGCAACCGAAGGTCACCACCGGCGACGGGCTTAAGCGCTTTAGGAAATCGGCGTACTGATCATCGGCGTTGATAACCGCCCAGCCGTCAGCGGGCAGAGCCAGAAGAAGCTCCGCCTTGGCCCGAGCCAGTTGATCACGGCTGCCGAAATATCTAAGATGCGCCGTGCCTATATTGGTTATTACTCCCACCCGCGGACGTGAAAACGCGCACAACCTCTCTATGTGTCCTTTTCCCCTGGATCCCATTTCCAAGACCACATACTCGGTACGCGGTTCGATTGCCAGCAAGGTGAGAGGCACTCCCACCTCGTTGTTGAAGCTGCCGCGCGAGGCCGTGACCTCTCCCTCGCACCCAAGAACCGCGGCGGTAAAGTCCTTGGTCAAGGTCTTTCCCGTCGAGCCGGTGATCCCCACCACCGGGGCAGAACACATTTCCCTCTGGCGCGCCGCCAGCTTGCTCAAGGCACTGAGAGTGTTGCGCACGCGCATAACCGCCGTTCTTTTCTCCTCCGCTCGCTCAAGAAGCCCCCGCGGTATCCGCGAAACCACTACCGCCGCCGCGCCTTTTTCCAACGCCTGGTCCAGAAAATCGTGAGCATCGTGTCTTCTCCCCTTGAGGGCGAAAAACAACTCTCCCTTTTTTATGGCCCGCGTATCCGTGCTGACGGCACGAAGCTTACCGGAAGGTTTCCCTCCCTCATACAGGATCACCGCCCCCATAGCCTCGGCTGCTTCCCTCAAGTCCATTGGTATCATCGCGGGCAAAGCCTCCTTCTCAACGCCGACCGGGCTTCATCCACGTCATCGAAGGGAACCGTACGGTCGGCGAAAACCTGCCCCTTCTCATGACCCTTGCCGGCAATAAGCACCACGTCACCCGGGCCGGCTTCCTTTATCGCCTCATCAATGGCGGCGCGGCGTTCGACCAAGCAGCGGTACTCGGTGCCGCCCGTGAAAGATCTTGCGCCCTCGGCAATTTCTTCCATAATGGCTTCGGGGTCCTCGCTGCGAGGATTGTCAGAGGTAATCAGTACCAGATCCGCCAGGCGAACCGCTATCTCCCCCATCATCGGCCTCTTGCCGCGATCGCGATCGCCTCCGCAACCGAAGACCACGATCACCCTTCCCGAGGCGATCTCACGCGCCGCTTCCAGGGCACGGCACAGAGAGTCCGGGGTATGGGCGTAGTCTACCAGCACCGCGAAATCCTGCCCTTCCTCCACCGCCTGGAACCTTCCCGGCACGCCCGGATGGGACAATATGCCGTCCAGCGACTCGCCGGGATCGAGGCCGAGCATGATCGCACACCCCAAGGCGGCCAGGATGTTGTAAAGGTTAAAGGACCCGGCCAGAGAAGTCCTTCCTTCTTTCTTCCAGCCACCATAGTTAATCGATACTAAGGAGCTCTTCAGGTTCGCCTCCAGCAATTCCCCCCGCAACTCGGCATGTTCTCCCCGCCCGAAGGTCAGGACCCGACCCGCAGCCGCATCTACCAAGCGACGGCCGTAAGAGTCATCAATATTTATTACCGCCGCTCCTGCCCCCAGGCCGCCCCGTTCCACGGGCAGAAAAAGCCTCTCTTTGGCTCTATAGTAATTCTCCATGTCGCTGTGAAAATCGAGGTGGTCCTGGCTTAAATTGGTAAAAGCTGCGACGGCGAACTCACACCCGTCCACTCGGCGTAGGGCCAGGGCGTGCGAGGAAACTTCCATGCTCGCCATCTGGCAGCCCTCCTCCACCATGGTCGCAAGAATCCTCTGCAGGTCCGCCGACTCCGGGGTGGTCCTTTCTACCGGGAGTTCCCGACCAGCCACACGATAGGATACCGTGCCGATGATTCCAGGTACCTTTCCCGCCCGTGCGACGGCGGCCTCGACCAGATGGGTGGTGGTGGTCTTGCCGTTGGTGCCGGTAACCCCCACCAGTTTCAGCTTCCCGCTGGGATGGCCCCATATGCGGTCGCTTAGCAAAGCCAGGGCCATGCGGCTGTCAGCGGTTCTGACCACGGCCACGCCCGGCGGCACATGGGGCGGTAATAAGCTCATCTCCTCCACCACCACGCCGGCAGCTCCTCTTCGCAGCGCCTCCTCAACGTACAGGTGCCCATCGGTGCGAAAGCCCTTCACGGCCACGAAAAGGTTTCCGGGCTCGACACGGCCGGAGTGGTAGGCGATGCCGGTTATTTCCACCTCCCCGCCCCTTTCCAGGCTGAGGTTATCAAAGCCGGATACCAACTGGGCGATCTTCACTGGGAAACCACCTTATCTTTGGTGTTGACCTTCTCCGCGCTGGGGGTCGCCTTGATGTGCTGCAGAGCGAATTCCATCACCCGGGAAAAACAGGGAGCGGCCGCAAGCCCGCCGTAAATGGTCGAGGGTTCATCGAGGGTGATCAGAACCACCAGGCGTGGATTCTCGAGCGGGGCCATACCGGAAAAGGTTGCCACATATGCTTCCTGGTAGCCTCCGCTCGGGTCCGGTTTCATGGCCGTGCCCGTCTTGCCGGCGCAGTTGTAAAAATTCATCGCCGCTCTGGTGCCGGTGCCGATCCTCACCACTTCGCTCAGGACATACCGCAGAGAGGCCGCCGCTTCCTCGGAGATGATCCTCTCCTTCTGCGGCATCTGATAATCCTCCACCGTGCCGTCAGGGTGAATGATTTGCTTCAGGAAATGGGGTGTGACCTTCAAGCCGCCATTAGCGGCCACGGCGGTGAGCACCCCAAGTTGAAGAGGAGAAACCGAGATTCCCTGCCCTATGGCTATAGTGGGCAGGGATGTAGCCGTCCACTTATTCGGGTTGAGCACCAAGCCGGGGTTTTCGCCAGGAAAGTCAACGCCGCACATCCGCCCCAGCCCCACAGCATGTATGTAGTGAGCGAGCTTGTCCTTGCCCAACGCCTGCGCCGTCTTGATGGTTCCCAGGTTGGAGGAGTAGGCGATGACCTCAGCAAAGGTTAGGTCGTCCTTATCCATGGGGTGGTCATCCTTGAACTCATACTCCCCGATCTTTATGGAGGAAGGGATGTTGATCACCGAGGTGGGGGAAACCACCTTTTCCTGCAGCGCGGCCATAGCCGTCAATATCTTGAGCGCCGATCCCGGCTCGAAGGCGTCGTTGATGATACGGTTCCTGGTCATCTCCACAGGCGTTTCCGGGAAGTTGTTGACGTCGAAATCGGGGCAGGTGGCCATGGCCAGAATCTCGCCGTTGTTGCAATCCATGACCAGACCGGAACCCCAACGCGCACCGCTTTCCTCCAGCGAACGCGCCAGCTGTTCCTGCAACTTGAACTGAATCTCCCTATCCAGCGTCAGCTGCACGTCGCAGCCGTCCTGGGGAGGCTCTATCATCTTGGTCACCCCGGGGATGGGCTCTCCCCGCGGATCGATTTCCACTCCCGCCTCCCCTTGCACTCCGGCAAGAATGGAGTCGTACTGCAGCTCCAGCCCCGCCAAGCCCACGTTGTCCGTCCCCACGTACCCGATCACCTGCGAAGCCAGCTTGCCCTGCGGATAATATCGCTTGCTTTCCTTTTGCAACCCTATGCCCTCTATTTTCAGAGCCTTTACCTTTTCCGCCACCTCCGGGCTCACTTTTCTTTCCAGGTAGATGAACCCGCCCGGCGTGCGCAGCTTTTCCTCCACTTCCTGACGGGGCTTTTCCAGAACCAGCGAGAGCTCGGCGGCCGCCGAGGGCACGTCCTTGATAAGGTAGGGCGTGGCATAGATGGAATAGGCTTCCTTGCTTATAGCCAGAACCTCGCCGTCCTTATCCAGCAAGCACCCGCGGCGAGGATTGAGGTCGGTCAGTTGGTACCTTTGCTCCTCCGCAAGCTGCTTGAAGCGATCGGCCCTTACTATCTGGAGGTCGACCACCCGGTAAGCCACGAAGGCCAAACCTAACAATAACAACAGGGTCGCCAGGCGAATCCTGGCATCCCCTTTCTTTCTGCTTGACATCTCGTCCTCCCCGGGATGCCTCTATCTGCTAATGCCTTGCAACGGCTTCTATAGGGGGTTCTATGCAAAACAACCAAAAACCTTCAAGTTCCTGCTAATTTTGCCGCTCAGCCCCCCGTTTCGCGTCGCTGTACATCGCCTCCCCGTCTGACAGCTTCGACTTTTCACCGCTTTTCAAAGCCTTGAAAGAGGGAGACCACAGGTACTCCACCCGAGTAACCTGGGCCATCTTCAGCTTCTCCGCCGCGATCTTTTCTATGCGTCCCGGCGACTCAAGGCTTGCAATCTCCGTGCGCATGTCCTCCTGTTGGCGCCTTTCCAGGTCGATCTGGCGCTCCAACTCGCGGGTGCGTATCTCGTTTTGCACCACCATGACGTGAAGGAAAACGCAGAAAATCAATATGCCGCTCACCAAAAGAGCCGAGAGGAGAAAGCCGCAAAACAACAAACGGTTCCGCCGCGATTTGCGCATGTTTTCGCGCGCGCGTTGGGTCTGCCTTTGCTTGCTTTCCCTACGCCGCCGCTCCTCCCCCTCCCTTTCTCCGGGGCGCTGCGATTCCCTCCACTCCAAGGCCAGAGACACGCCCTCACCTCTTTTCCGCCGCACGCAATTTAGCGCTGCGTGATCTGGGATTATCATCCATTTCCTTCTGCGATGGCCGCACCGGCTTGGGAGTTAACACGCGCAAGGGTTCCGGCGCTCCACAAGTACACGCACCATCCTCAAGGGAACAGGAACAGCGAGAGCCGTGCCGGTTGAAAAACCTCTTCACCAGCCTATCCTCCAGGGAATGATAGGAGACAGCCACCATCCTGCCGCCTCCCCGCAAGCTGTGCAGCGCCTGCGGCAACCCCTCTTCCAGATCTTTCAACTCCCCGTTCACCTCCAACCTCAAGGCTTGAAAGGTTCGCCTGGCCGGATGCCCTCCCCTGCGACGGGCCGCGGCCGGTATGGAATCCTTCACAATCTGAGCAAGTCGATCCGTGGTATCGATGGGCGCGCGCTTTCTCTCGATTGCGATCCTCCTAGCGATACGGGTAGACCAACGCTCCTCGCCGTATCCTCGGATAATACGCGCCAGCTCTCTCTCCTCATACTGGTTCACCACCTTCCAGGCATCGAGCTCCTGGTTTACGTCCATGCGCATGTCCAGCCGCGCCGGGTAACGGTAGGAAAATCCCCTCTGCGCATCCTCCAGCTGCAGCGAGGATACTCCCAGGTCGAACAGCACCCCGTCCACACCATCTATCCCCAACTCCTCCAGAACTTGCGCCAGGCGCGAAAAGTTGGCGTGACGCAGTATCACCGTTTTCTCGAATCTTTGCAGACGCTCGCGGGCCACCCGCAAAGCGCTCTCGTCCCGGTCCAGACCGATCAGGCAACCCTCTCCCCCCATCTCTTCCAGGAGAGCAAGGGAATGCCCCCCCTCGCCGACGGTGGCGTCGACCAGGACACTCCCCGGGCGGGGGCGCAGGTATCCCAAGACTTCTCGTAACAGTACCGGTACATGTCTAACCTCACTTGTTCTCATTTGCTTCCAGGAGATGACGTAGGGCGCGGTGACCCTTGATTTCCCCGCGTGACCAATGTCGACGGCCTTTGAGAATTATGTCCAGCATTCCTTTACGCCTCCTCTTTCCGTTCATTTAGAACCCCAATTCCGAGAGCTTATCGGCGGCCTCCTCGTATCTCTTCATGCGTTCTTCCATCGACTTCTGCCAGCGCTCCCTGTCCCATATCTCCACGTGGTTTCTGACGCCCGTAACCACTACCTCTCGTTCCAAACCCGCCATCTTGCGCAGCAGGGGCGGGATGGTCAATCGCCCCTGCCGGTCAGGAACCGCCTCGTAGGCAATACCGAAAAGAGTGCGCGACAACTCGCGCTTGTCCTTGTTTCCCTCCGGGAGGGACTCAACCTTATTCGCCAGCTTGTCAAACTCGCTTTTCGGGAACACGGCCATGCAATCCTCGAACCAGATGACCATCATCACCCCCTCCTCCAGCTTTCCCCGGAACTTGGAGGGCATTATAACGCGTCCCTTATTGTCGATAGAATGCTCGTGCGATCCGTAAAACATATCCGCTCCCGGGGTTTAACCCTCTATTGCCGAACGGCCCCGCCGTGAGGCGGCCCTTCCATCCACCTTGCCTCCCTTTGGCACCCTTTATCTTCCACTGCGCTCCATTTTAAACCACTTCACACCACCTTGTCTATACTTTCGGCCATAAATTCATAAAAGTCAACCACTTTCCCCTTTGCGGCGGAAAAACACAACATCTCGAGTTCTGAGAGCGGCGCAAACCGCAAATTATGGACAAAGAGGGGATATGACGCAGCGCGACGGAAAAGAACCCGCATCGGAAACCCGCCAGCGTACCCGGAAGGCCGCTTGATCGTCTCCGTCATCATGGCGGTAAAGGGATGGCTCAAAACGTACCGCCTGGCTTACGTCTTGGGGTGTCGCTACGGCAGGATGAAACAGGCTTGGTTCCGGACGCCCTAACCCGTGACCGGCAGCAGATCAAGGGGCTCGCCGGTGGCGCTTTCCTTGGCTTTCAACCATTTTTGCACCAGGTAAGGCTTAAGATATTCGAACTCCTCGGCCTGCCTCAGCACCAGTTGCTCGGCCTCCATGCTGGTCATATTGCGGGTACGCAGCGCGAAGTCGGCGGTGCGGGCGCAGTAGAGAGGCACCAAGGATGTCACCAGCCCGCGGCGGGAAAGGTCGCAATCAAAATTGTAGGCCACGGCGTAATCATAGACTATCTTCACCCAGAGCTGCGAGGGGAAGACAAAGTCCTCCTGTGCCCCCGCCCGCCTGGCGAATTCCACCTCCATGAGATTGGCCGGCTCCAGCACCCTCTCCCAAAGCTCCAGATGGCGGGGATAATCGGCCATGAAATGGTCAATGAGGTTTTCGACGTTTATCTCCATAGCGTAGGGTTCCTCAAAACCCACCTCGCCGAATATGCGCGTTCCCCAACTGCCCTTGACGCCCAGCCATTTCACTTCGTGTTCCCCCATGAGATAGAAGATGGTCGACGCCACCTGAGTGAACATCGACCCCAGGTCGCTTCCAGGATCCTTCACGTTGTGGATCTTTACTCCCATGGCCGACTGGCAGATTCGGAATCCCTCGGTAATGGCGGTGGTGGTCATCCAGATGTCGATGCCGAACTTGGCGATATCCGTCTTCCATACGTCCATATGCGAATAGATCAAGGCCAGGGAGCCGGTAAAGCCGAAATCTCCCCCTATGGGCTGGCGGATGCGCCGGCCGTAGAGGGCTTGAGTTAGCGGGTAGGCCAGAGCGTTGGTGATGGTGCCGTCGTACTTATGGCGGATGTAATAGGGAGCCACGAAGCCGTAGCTGTTTTTCCATACCGGTTCGCCCAGCATGCGGATCCACTCCGGGGTGATGCTGCGCAGGTCGGAGTCCACCACCACGCAGATATCGCTCTTCAAGCGGCTGGCTATCTCGAAAACGGCGTGGAAGGCGGAGCCCTTGCCCGGCAATCCCTTGTAGGGGGTTACGATCTTCTCCACCCCGGGAGGCACCGGCGTGTTGAGAAAAACCTCCGTGGTATTGTCCTGCGAGCCACCATCGGAGTTTACCATCACCGGCTTCAGGGCCGGGAAGTATTTCACCATTCCCTCGGCGGCGGTGCGCACCACATGGGCGATGGTATCGGCATTACGGAAACTGGGTATGCCGACCAATATGCCGGCATGCCCTATTTCTTCGCAGCGCCGGATGACCTCCGGGTCCAGCACGGTGCGCGACTCGCCCATCAATTCATCACCCTGCCCCAAAGAATTTCTTATATATATACTCCTGCAACTTACCGCTTCCGGCTATGACTTGCATGCACCGCTCCCAGCGGCCGCGATACTCTGCGTACCACAGGTAGGGATTGAAGGCTTGGCGGGCATGCGTGCGGGCGCGGCGGATGTTTACCATGCATCGCTCGAATCCATCCCTTTCTCCCCTGGATAAATAATCCAGGCCCATGAGCACGCAGGTCTTGAAAATCATCTCCTCCAGATCCTCCCGCAGGAATCGCCCCGGGTACGGGTCCAGCTCCTCCACGGCCACCGGCATCCAGCCCAGGCTTTGAGGCTCCTGCAGTCTGAGCTTCTCGCGTGTGTAGACGAAGCGGTCCAAATCCTCGCGGAACCTGCGCCACAGGGGAGCGGTCTTGGGGGGAGGCAGATGGCGTATCCACAGGCTCTTGTCTAGGAAAAAGCGATAGCCGAGGAACCTGGCGTTGATGAGATAGTCGATATCTTCGCCCCTGGGGACGTTGGGGTCGAAGGCCACCCTCATGTAGAGCTCCCGGTGAACCACCATGTTCCCCCCGAAAACCCAGGGAGTGACCTTAAGCCTCTCGCCCGACTCCATGATCTCGAAGGCCTGGTTCATGGACTCCGCTGCCGGCCACTCCGCGAACACCCAGCCAGGGTCGGGGGGTAGGCGATAACTTCCATCGGCGTTTACGTAGTACCCCGCCAGGCCGCCGACGAACTCGCCCTCCCACATGCCGCCGATATTTTCCTCCACCTTCAAGAGGTAATCCGGGTCCTCGTAAACCTGGTCGTCATCGAAGAGCACCGCCGCATCGGCGCCGGCGATGCAGGCAGCGACCATGCACATATTCCTGATATTGGAATATCCTCTCAGGGATAGAAGCTGCGCACAATCGCCATAGCCCTCACTCTCGAGCATTCCCTTGATCTCCCGCAGGTGGGAATGGGAGAGCAGGGCCACCGGAAAGTGCTCTCCGAAGGGCTGGACGATTCCCCTCAGGCGCTCCTCGACCTCGCTTTCCAGGTCGGGATGAGTCGCCGCCCCCACCACCATGACCTGGAAGT
>ENA-ORXB01001485-ORXB01001485.1-sediment-metagenome-genome-assembly--contig:-NODE-1485-length-27217-cov-3.361127_pt1 | contig 27217 bp, 23 predicted proteins | sample MGYA00237863_ERZ511475 | MGnify/ENA primary metagenome ERZ511475 (study PRJEB26305, sample SAMN06343858) | sediment metagenome | isolation source: hot spring sediment | place: Canada: British Columbia... | reverse complement strand
TCGTAGCGGGTACGGTGGCCGCAGCGGTCACGCACGGGCTGACGCTCGCCGAAGGCAAAGGCGGCTGGCTCGGCCTGCTCCATGAGTTTCCCTCGGTGATGGCGCAGAACTTCTGGATCGCCATCTTCGCCTGGAGCGCCTGTTTCCTGGTCACCATCGCGGTGAGCCTGGCGAGCCGGCCGCGGCCGGAATCGGAACTCCAGGGCCTGGTCTACGGAGTGACGCCGATTCCGTGCCAGTCCGGGGTCGTCTGGTACATGCGCCCGGCGTGGCTGGCGGCTGTCGCGGGCGCGGTCTGCATCGTGTTGAATCTCTTGTTCTGGTGAGCCCATGTGGGACTTGAGGCTGCCAAGCGGGCTGCTGTTCGTGATCCTGGGCGCGCTGCTCGGCCTGATGGGGCTGCTCTATCCGAACGCGAGGGCGCCGCTCGCCGAGACGAACGTCAATCTGGTGAGCGGCATCCTCTTTCTTGCTTTTGGAGCGGTGCTGCTATGGATGGCCAGGCGCGCAAGCTGATCGAGGCCTTCCGAGCGCGCTATGGCGGGGAGGCGCCGCCGCGCCTCTGGCGTGCGCCCGGACGGGTGAACCTGATCGGCGAACACACCGATTACAACCTGGGCTTCGTGCTTCCGATCGCTCTTGAGCTGGCGTGCTGGGTGGTTGCGGCGCCCTCCGACGGGGACCTCCTACGCGTTTACTCCGCCAATACCGGTGAGGAACGCGCCTGGCCGGCGGAGCTCATCGCCGAACTACAGCCCGCAGGCGACTGGGGCGACTATGTGGCCGGGGTCGCCGTCGAACTGGCGCGGGCGGGCTATCCGATTCGGCCCGCCAACCTGCTCATCGACAGCACGGTGCCGATGGGAGGCGGGCTGAGCTCGTCGGCCTCGCTCGAGGTGGCTACCGCGCTCGCCCTGCTCGACGGGCGACCGATCGTGCCGCTCGAGCTGGCCCGTCTGGCGCGCCGCGCCGAGAACGAGTTCGCCGGTATGCCCTGCGGCATCATGGACCAGTACGTGTCGATCTTCGGCCGCCGGGGCTGCGCCTTGAAGATCGACTGCCGGAGCCTGGAGTCCGAGGCGGTGCGCCTGCCCGAAGGCGTCGCGATCGTCGCCGTGAACTCGATGGTGAAGCACGCCCTCGGCGCCACGGCCTACAGGGATCGGGTGGAGGAATGCCGCCGGGCGGTGGAGGCGATCCGAAGCAAGCATCCGGAGGTGGAGAGCCTGCGCGACGCTCGGCTCGAGCACCTGGAGCTCGTCGAGGGTGTCGCCCGGAGGCGCGCACGCCATGTTATCAGCGAGAATCGCCGTGTCGAGGATTTCGTTGCCGCCTGCCGATCCGGAGACCTCCAGGCGATGGGCGCGCTGTTCGTCGCCTCGCACCGGAGCCTGGCCGCCGATTACGAGGTCAGTTGCGAGGAGCTGGACTTCCTGGTGGATGCGGCCCTGGCCATCCCGGGCGTCTACGGCTCGCGCATGACCGGAGGGGGCTTCGGCGGCTGCACGGTCACGTTGGTGAGTCCTGAGATGGTTACGCGTTTTGAGGAAGCCGTATCGCGAGCCTACCGGAGCCGTTTCGGCATCGAGCCGCGCTTGTACCGGTGCGAGGCCTCGGCGGGAGCTGGACGGGTGAGCGAAGACGGGAAGTTGCTAAAGGGAGCAGTCTCGATGTAGATTGGGGTTGTAAGCGTTCCGCTCAGAGGAGGCATCCGTGACCGACTACGCTCACCCTGAAGTGTTGGTGTCCACCGATTGGGCCGCTCGAAACCGCCAAGACCCCAACGTCCGCCTGGTCGAGGTCGACGTGGATACGGCGGCCTACAATGAAGGCCACATTCCCGGCGCGATCGCCTGGGCCTGGAACACGCAGTTGTGCGACACGATCCGGCGGGACATTCTTAGCAGGGAGCAGTTCGAGGAGTTGATGCGCAACTCCGGCATCAGCAACGATACGACGATCGTCCTTTACGGCGACAACAACAACTGGTTTGCGGCCTGGGCCTTCTGGCAGGCCAAGATTTACGGTCATCGAGATGTGCGCCTGATGAACGGCGGGCGCAAGAAGTGGCTGGCCGAGGGGCGCGAGCTCTCAACTGAAGTGCCGGTGGTCGCACGAACCGACTACCGGGCCTCAGAGGCCGACCTCTCCCTGCGGGCCTTCCTCGATGAAGTGCGTGAGGCGATGGAGAAAGGCTCGGCCGCTCTGGTGGACGTGCGCAGCCCGGCCGAGTTTACCGGCGAGATCCTGGCGCCGCCGGGCCTGCCGGAGACCTGCCAGCGGGGCGGGCACATCCCCGGAGCGCGCAACATCCCGTGGAGCAAAGCCTGCAACGAGGACGGTACGTTCAAATCGCCCGATGAGCTCAGGCAGCTTTACGCCGGCGAAGGCATCGACGGCTCCAAGGCTGTGATCGCCTATTGCCGCATCGGCGAGCGTTCCAGCCACACCTGGTTCGTGCTGCGCTACCTGTTGGGTCTCAACAATGTGAAGAACTATGATGGTTCTTGGACGGAGTGGGGGAACCTGGTGGGTGCTCCCGTCGAGCGAGGCGCCGCTGCGGCCGCGGCCTGAGAGAGGCCGGTGAAAGCAGAGGAGTACTCGGAACGCATCGTGCCAATTGACGGCTGGATGGTGCGTCTGGCCACCTACAAAGCCGACCAGCTTTACCGGGCGCGCGTGGAAAGCGCAGATCCGGGGGCGACGCTGGCGCGGGCGACGGGAGCAAGCGCGGAAGAGGCCGAGAATCGGGCGATCGAGGAAGCCCGGCGTCGGCTCGCCAGGTCCCGCCGCCAGCAGGTGTGAGGCAATTAGTTCGGCTTGCCGGTTTTTTTCTTGCGACCACACTAGCCGCACAATCGATCCGGGTCCTGTCGGAGTTCCGCCGGGTGGATCCGTTCGGCCAGATCGTGCCCGCCGACCGCGGAGGACGGCCGCGGGAGATCCTCTCGCCGATTCTGGCCCGCAACTCGCACTCCAGCTTCCGAATCGTCATCGAGGCGCCTCCCGGACAGATCTACTACTTCTATGTCGTGGACAGTCCGGAGAACATCCTTAAGGTGACCGTCTACAAGGAGATGTACACGCGCCAGGGCGACACCTGGATTCCGGATCTCCTGCTTGAAATCAGGACCCCCTACATGAGCCACCTGCCGGACCGCTACCATGGTTTGCCTAACCAGACGGCGGAGAGCTTTCTGGCCGATGTTTTCGTCCCGCCGGATGCTCCTCCCGGCCGGATGAAGTTGGACGCGCAACTGCACGTCGACAAGCGTTGGATCATTTACCCAATGGAGCTGCGGATCTCCGACGTGGTGGCGCCGACGGTCAACTCGCCGGCAGGACGTTTGCCGCCGCTTGAGGCCTCCTCGGACGCGGCGGCGCTCGGGCCGCTCCGCTCCTATCTGTGCGGAGTCCCTGAACCGGACGGTCACGGCCCGTTTTCCGGGCGTTGGATCATCCGACGGAACGTCCGAGAAGACATGGCCCTGGCGCGGGCGCGCCAGGCGGAGCTTGGCCGCGTAGAGCTGGCGCGCGGCCTTCTGCGGGGTCTAGGCACCGATGCCGAGAAGTTCTGCGCTTTGAGCCGGGTGGAGTCTCCGCTCGGGCCCGAATGGTACTTGCGCGGCCGGGATTTTCTTTACCGGGGCAAGATCGAACCCTAAGGGCTGACGCCGACGCCGGCGGCGCGATACACTGAGAAGGCAGCTCTATTCGCCGGCGCCGGAGAGGTGGCCGAGTGGCTGAAGGCGCACGCTTGGAAAGCGTGTATAGGGGAAACTCTATCGAGGGTTCGAATCCCTCCCTCTCCGCCACGCCTACCGGCTCCTGATCGGCCGAACAAGACCAGATGCGGCGGCAAGGAGCCCTCAAGTTCCGCTCAGGCCGATCCGGCGTTTGATCTCGTCGATCTCGGCGCGCAAGCGAGCTACCTCCGCTTCGAGTCGAGCGAGTCGGTCCTGGCGCGGCTGCCCGGACGGAGCGGTGCAGATCGGCGCCTCCGCCGCTTGGGGAGCACCGGCGAGCAGGTGGATGTAGCGGTGCTCGCGGCTTCCGGGTTGCCGGGGCAAGACGGCGACAAGCGGCGGCGCCTGATCGCGCATGCGCTCGAGGCAGGAGAGGACCTCGTCGATGTCGGAAAAGCCGTAGAGCGCCGCGCTGCGAGCGCGCAATTCCCCCGGAGTCTGAGCTCCCCGAAGCAGCAAAACACACAACAGCGCGGCCTCGCGTCGACCGAGGTTCAGCCGCTCGGTGAGGCGCTGGCGGTGTTTCGGCACGCGCGAGCCCCCGCCGCTGACGGTGGCGGCCAAGCCTTTTTCGCGCAGCCGATCCAGCGCCTCCGAGACCGTCGCCTCGTCGTATTCGACCACCGGATCGCGGCTGCTCTTTTGATTACAAGCCTGAACCAGGGCGTTGAGCGAGAGCGGGTAGTAGTCCGGCGTCGTGACCTCTTTTTCCATCAAGGCCCCAAGCACCCGGACCTCAACCGGATCGAGCAGGAATTCCACGTTCCCCAACCTAGCACAGCCGTCCGCGAGCAGCCCTCGCGCCGCAGCCCTTCGCTGATAGAATGGAAAAAATTCGACTTCGAACTCTCCGATTGCCGGCTGAAAACGACCGGATCAACTCTTTGAGATGACGCCCGCCGACGAGGACGACAACGCCAGCCCAAGGCCGACCAGATCCCCAATGCTTGCCGCGTTGATCACCGCGCTGGCGATGGCGGCCGCTGATTTTCTGATCGCGTTTCCGCGCTCGCCGGAGTCCTGGCCGACGCTCGGGGAGATCTTGCCGTCCATGGCGGCAGTGGCGGCAGCCTCGTTTGTCTCCATTCTTCTGCTCTGGTACGGCCTTCTTCGAGGCCTGGCGCGGCGTCGGAGCCTCGAGGAGCAGCCGCTGGCAGCCGCGGCGGCGGTCTTTCTGGGCGCTTCTTTCGCGCTGCTCTCCGCCGAAGGTTTGCTGGGGCCGGAGCTCGCGGCCTGGGGTGGTCTCGGGCGCGGCACGGTGAGCCTGGTCGCCACAACCGCGCTTGCCCGGGCGATCTACCAGGGACTGACGAGGCCGGCAATTTCGCCTTTCCTGGTCCGTTGGGGAGGCGGTTTGTGCCACCTTCTACCCGCTGTGCTGTTATTGGCGGTTCTGGCCGCCTGGTACTGGAACCCGGGTCGCGATCCGCAGCTTGCGCCTTCGGGCGGCGCCGCGCTTGTAGGGGCCGCGTTGCTCGCCGTCTTCGGCGTCCTGGCCCGGCGCAGCTCAACCAGGACGGCGACAAGGTTGTCGGCCGGGGCCTTCGTCGTGCTGCTCGGCGCCGGAGCGGTGGCGCTGTGGAATCGGGATCCGTTCTTGAAGACCCGGGCGGAGCGGCGGGCAGCGGGCGATCCGGCGGTACGGCATGTCATCCTGATTTCGGCGGATTCGCTGCGCGCTGACGCACTGTCGGCCTACGGCGCCGGCGGCGCTCACACCCCGAATCTCGACCGCCTGGCCGCCGACGCCGCCCTGTTCCGGCATGCCTACAGTACGGCTTCCTGGACGCTTCCCTCGACGGCCTCCCTGCTCACCGGCCTGCCTTCGTTCGCTCACGAGGTCTTCTGGATCTCCTCGCGGCTGGCCGACGAGATCCCGACGGTCGCGGATTTGATGACCGAGGCCGGCTACAGGACGGCGGCGGTGACGGACAACCCGGTTCTCGATCCGCGGTTGAACCTTTACAAAGGCTTTCAGGAATACGTGCATTACCCCAGACCCTGGCCCTGGACAGCGGACGCGGCAGGCCGCCGGCTTCTGGCCCGCCTGGCGCCGTCGCGCTACCATCGCGGCGGCACCGAGGAGGTGACGCGGGCGGCCCGCAACTGGGTCGACCGGCACCGCGACGAGCCGTTCTTTCTCTGGATCCATTACTTCGATCCGCACGCACCCTACAGCCCGCCGGAGCGGTTTCTGCCCGACGGCGAGGCTCCGCCGAACATCGGCACTTCCTTTGACCAGCATGTAGAAGTGGTGGCGGGAACGCGCCTGCTGACGCGGGACGAGCGCGCTTGGATTCGCCAACTCTACCTTGCCGAGGTGCGGTACCTGGACGAGCAGGTGGGCCTGCTTATCGGGGAGCTCGAGCGCCTGGGCCTTTACGAGGATGCGCTGATTGTCTTCACCAGCGACCACGGCGAGGAGTTTTGGGAGCACGGCTCCTACCAGCACGGCCACAGCATGTACGACGAGGTGGTAGCGGTGCCGCTGCTGGTGAAATTCCCCGGTGCAAGCCACAAAGGCGTCTACACGCCCCGCGTCTCGACCCAGTTTGTGCTGCCCACGATCGCCGAACTGTGCGGCTTGCAGCCCCAGCGCTCTTGCTCGAACGCTCCGTCGCTGGCGGCGATCGCTGCCGGACTCCCTTCGGCCGACGCAACGACGCTGGTGCAAGCCGGCACCTGCTACCAGGAGGAGCTGGAAGCGGTCATCTTCGGCGGAGACTATAAACTGATCCGCCGGCTCGGAACCCAGCGCGAGGAGCTGTTCAATTTGCGCACGGACCCGAACGAGAGGCGCTGCCTGCTCGCCTCCGCCCCGGCAACCGCCGAGGCAGGCCGGCGGGCGCTCGAGGAGCTGCGCGAGCGATCCCGTAAGGTGCGCGCCTGCTATCAGCCGGCCGAGCAGCAGGCTCCCGAGGCGGGCCGCGAGCGGTTACGCCAACTCCGCAGCCTCGGTTATCTGAACTGAATTGGGGGGTATAATGGCCGCAGTCGCGCCGGGCCGCTCGGACTAATCGTCCGGGCCGCAGGCGCCGATAGTTGGGTGTATGCAGGACCGTCGTAGCGAGCCCCGGCTGTTGTGCGCCGACCTGGTCGAGGTCGAGTGGAAGGATCCCTCCGGGCGGCGGCGGCGATCGGTGGCCAATCTGGAAGACATTTCGCTGTCCGGCGCCTGCTTGCAGCTCGATGTAGCCATTCCGCTCGAGACCATCGTCAAGATCTCGCACGGCCACGGGGAGCTCACCGGCACGGTCCGCTATTGCATCTATCGCGAGATCGGCTACTTTCTGGGGATCCGATTCGAACCCGGCTCGAAGTGGTCCCGGACTGAGTTCGAACCCCGACACCTGCTCGACCCGCGGCGGCTGGTGAGCCGCTCCAAGAAGAGCGCCGCTCGAGGAAAGGCCGACTAGGCCGGCTCCGGACTCGGGCTTCGCCGGGTTGTTCTACAATAAACGGTTCCAACATCCACGCAGGAGTCCTCATGCCCGACAACACCAAGTACGTGCTCACCGAAGACGACATGCCCGCGCACTGGGTGAATGTTCTGCCGTCGCTAAAAGAGCCGATGGAACCGCCGCTGCACCCAGGCACCATGAAGCCGTTGACGGCCGACGATCTGGCGCCGATCTTCCCCATGGGGCTGATCGAGCAGGAAATGTCGATGCAACCGGAGATCGACATTCCCGGCGAGGTTATCGATATTCTGCGACTGTGGCGGCCGACGCCGCTCTACCGGGCCCGGCGGCTCGAGCAGGCGCTGGATACGCCGGCGCACATCTACTACAAATACGAAGGCGTCAGCCCGGCAGGCAGCCACAAACCCAATACGGCGGTGGCGCAAGCCTACTACAACAAGAAGGCTGGCATCCGGCGCCTTGCGACGGAGACCGGCGCCGGACAGTGGGGCAGCGCGCTGGCGCTCGCCACGCGCCTGTTCGGCCTGGAATGCACGGTCTACATGGTCAAGGTGAGCTATCACCAGAAGCCTTACCGGCGGCTGATGATCAACACCTGGGGCGGCGAGATCCATCCCAGCCCGAGCGACCGGACGCAGTCGGGCCGGGCGATTCTCGAGAAGGATCCGGATTCGCCGGGCAGTCTGGGCATCGCCATCAGCGAAGCGGTCGAGGATGCCGCCACTCATCCGGACACGAACTATTCGCTCGGCAGCGTGCTCAATCACGTCTGCCTGCATCAGACGGTGATCGGGCTGGAGGCCAAGAAACAGATGGCGCTGGCGGGCGAGGAGCCCGACGTGGTGATCGGCTGTTTCGGCGGCGGCAGCAACTTCGCCGGCATCGCCCTGCCCTATCTGCTCGACCGGTTCAACGGCTCGCCGGTCCGGCTTCTGGCGGCCGAACCTGAGGCTTGCCCCTCGCTGACCCGGGGGCGCTTCGATTACGACTATGGCGACACGGCGGGATTGACGCCGCTGCTAAAAATGTATACGCTGGGGCACAAATTCGTCCCGCCCCGCATCCACGCAGGCGGTTTGCGCTACCACGGCGCAGCGCCGCTGTGCAGCCATTTGCTCAAGCACGGCTGGCTCGAGGCCAAGGCTTTTGCCCAGCTTGCCGTCTTCGATGCCGCGCTGAAGTTTGCGCAGACCGAAGGAATCATTCCGGCGCCCGAGTCCGCCCACGCCATCCGGGCGGCATTCGACGAGGCGCTTGCCGCCCGGGAGGAAGGCCGCAAGCGCGTGATCCTGTTCAATCTGAGCGGACACGGCCACTTCGATATGTCGGCCTACGAAAGCTACCTGGCGGGCAAGCTCGAGAACTTCGGCTACCAGCCTGTGGATGAAGAAGGCTAGGCGGGGGCATCCGGCGTTAACGGCGGAGGTTTCCGAGCGTGGCGCCTCTGGAGGAGGCAGGCATCCGGCCGGCAAACCTGGTTATGGGCCCGACCGGACCCAGCGGCGCGCTCCTTTAAAGGCGAGGCTCGTTGCCGTGCGTCCGCGGGCAGCGAATCATGAAGACCGCCACCTCGGCAAACAAGTTAGCCAGGAAGGCGACGGTGTGATGGCCGGCCAGACAGATGCGCCGCTCGATGTGCCAGCGCTCGCGCCCGGCCAGCTCCTCGAAGTCCTTTACCGTGAGAAAGTGGATGTTCGGCGAATCGTACCACTCATAGGGGAACAGCCGAGTCTTGGGCGCGCGGCCGCTCACCAGGTGGGCCAGGCGAACCTTCCAGTGCCCGAAATTGGGGAAGGCGACGATGGCATGGCGCCCGACGCGGAGCATCTCGCGCAACACTTTGAGCGGGCGGTGGGTCTCCTGAAGCGTCTGGCTGAGGATCACGTAATCGAACGCCTGGTCCGGGTAGTCGGTGAGACCCTGGTCGATGTCGCCCTGGTAGACGGAAACGCCGCGAGCGATCGCCTGCTTGACTTTGGAGACGTTGATTTCGATCCCCCGAGCTTCCACTCCCTTGTTCTCCGCCAGCCAGGCCAGCAGCTCGCCGTCGCCGCAGCCCAGGTCGAGCACGCGGCTGTTCTCCTCGACGAGTTCGCTGATGATGGCATAGTCGCTGCGGCCGAGCAGCTCGCGCACGAAGGGGCCCCGGTGAAGCGGTTGGGCGGGGCCTTTTGCGCGGACGGGCTCGACAGCGCGATCCTTTACGGCCATGAAGAGCTTATGATACCGCCGGAGGCGGCCCGCCGGCGCGCCGCGACGTACGGCGGCTGATCTCGCGAAAGGTGCTGGCGAGGAAGCCGCGAACCACTTCGGTCTGTTCGGCGACATCGACCAGGAAGGCGTCGTGGCCGTAGTTGGAGGTGAGTTCGCAATAGGTGACGTCTCGGTTGAGGCTGCGCAGCGCGTTGACCATCTCCTGGGACTGATAACTCGGATAGAGCCAGTCGGAGGTGAAGCTGATCACCAGGAAGCGTGCGGTCACCTTCTCGAGGGCCGCAACCAGCGAACCCCGTCCGTTGGTGATGTCGAAGTAGTCCATCGCCTTGGTGATGTAGAGGTAGGAGTTGGCGTCGAAGCGGTCGACGAACTTCGTGCCGCGGTAGCGCAGGTAGCTTTCCACCTCAAAGTCGATGTCGAAATGAAAGCCGAAGCTGTCCTTGCCGCGCAGGCGCCGGCCGAACTTCTCGCGCATCGACTCGTCGCTCATGAAGGTGATGTGGCCGATCATGCGCGCCACCGCCAGGCCGCGCGCCGGGGGGCGGCCCCCATAGTAATTCCCTTCGTTCCAGTCCGGATCGGCCATGATGGCCTGCCGGCCTACCTCGTTGAAGGCGATCTGCTGGGCGCTGTGGCGCCAGGTGCCGGCGATGGGGATGGCCGCGGCGACGGCTTCGGGATAGTCGACGGCCCACTGGAGGGCCTGCATCGCGCCCATGGAGCCGCCCGCCACCGCAAGCAGCCGATCGATGCCCAGGTAATCGACGAACTTCTTCTGGAGGCGCACCATGTCGGCCTGGGTGATCACGGGGAAGTCCAGCGCGTACGGCTTGCCCGTGGCCGGGTTGATCGAGCTCGGCCCGGTGGTGCCGCGACAGCCCCCCAGCACGTTCGTGCACATGACGAAATACTTGTCGGTGTCGAAGGCCTTGCCCGGTCCGATCATGGAATCCCACCAGCCGGGCTGGCCGGTCTCGCAACTGATGCCGGCGGCATGGGCGTCCCCGGTGAAGGCGTGGAGGATCAAAATGGCGTTCGATTTGTCCGGGTTGAGTTCGCCGTACGTCTCATAAGCCACGTCCACCGGGGCGAGGGTGGCTCCGCAGTCGAGCGGAAGCGAGTCGAACTGGACGTAGTGCGTTTCGACGATCACGGGATTACTTTCAGCATAGCAACGCCCCGCCACTGGGGGCGCTCGGCTAGAATGGGCAGGCAGGCTTTAACACCGCCCGACAGGGAACTGCGACATGAAGAATCTGCGAGAACGGCTCAGTGCGGGTCAGACGCTGCTCGGCTGCTTTTTGAACCTCGGCTCCTCCTTGACGGCGGAGATGGTGGGCAAGGCGGGCTTCGACTTCGTGGTCATCGACATCGAGCACGGCTCGGGCACCGAGGCCAACATTCTGCACCAACTGCAAGCGCTCGAGCACACGCCGGCGGCGGCGGTGATCCGCGTCGAGTCGCACGAGCGCCAGCGGGCGCACCGGGTGCTCGATCTGGGCGCCCACGGCATCATGTTTCCGCGCGTGAACACCGCCCCGGAGGCCCGCGCGTGCGTGGCGGCGCTGCGCTATCCGCCGCTGGGGGTCCGGGGCGTGGCCTCGATGAACCGCGCCTGCGAGTTCGGGGTGAGCTTTCGCCGCTATGTCGCCTCCTCCAAGGACGTGCTGCTCGGCGTCTTGCAGATCGAAACGGCCGAGGCGCTGGACAATGTCGAGGAGATCGCCGCCGTCGACGGCGCCGACGTGCTCTTCATCGGCCCGCTCGATCTGTCGATGAGCCTGGGCATTCTGGGCGAGTTCGATCACCCGCGCTTTCAGGCGGCGCTTGAGCGAACGGCTGCCGCCGCAGCCCGACATGGCAAAGCCACCGGCGTGCTGATGCCCAAGCCGGAGGACTTCGCGCGATTCCACGGACTCGGCTTCCGCTTCCTGGCCTGCGGCTCCGACGGGGCGATGGTCAACAACGCCGCGCGGGCGCTCGCGCAGACCTTGATGGAGCAGCGGCGACTCCGCAGCGGCTAAACCGGCCGCGGCGCGTACTTGCGCCTCACCAGAACCAGGTAAGAGAGTACGCCGAGCAACAGCCATGCCCCGATGAACTTGATCGGCGCATCAAAGCTGCCGGTGGTCTCCACCAGCCACCCGGTCAGCCAGGGCGCGACGATGCCGGCCAGGTTCGCCGCAGTGTTCTGAATGCCGACGACCATGGCGATGCTGCCGCCGGGGATCAGCGTCTGCGTGAGGGCCCAGTAGTTGGGCATGGCCAGACCGAGCCCGCACAGAGCAAAGACGGCGAAGAAGACCGCCACGCCGACCGAATCGCTGAAGGCGCCGATCGTCTGGCTGGCCGCCAGGACGAAGCCGGCGATGGTGAAGCCCTTGCGCACGTTGATCGGGTCGTAGCCACGGCGGATCACCCAGTCGGCCGCCGCTCCCGCGAGCGTTCCCACAATGGCCATGCCGGCGAAGGCCATGCCGCTGTACCAGCCCATTTCGGTGAGGGACATGCCGTGGCGCTCTTTGAAATACAGCGGCATCCACGTCATGCAGTAATAGACGAAGTACATGTAGCAGTAGGTGCCGAGGATGACGCCCCAGATGACCGGGCTGCGGAGAATCTCCCAGGCCGAAACGCGCTTGAAGCTTTCGGCCGCCGTCACCGAGCTTTCTCGGGGGCGGGGCAGTGCGGCGATGTCGTCTTTTTTCACCCAGAGCAGCCACGGCACCAGCCAGATGAGGCTCGCCAGGCCGATGACGATGAACATCACCTGCCAGCCGTACGCCGCTACAAGATAGGCGCATAGCGGCAGGCCGAGCGCCGGCCCGAGCTTGGTTCCCGTCATATAGAGTCCTACGGCGAAGCCTCGCTCCCGCTCATCGAAGTGAAGCCGGATGTAGCGCATGCTGGCCGGGGTGACGACCGACTCGCCCAGGCCGACCAGAAGGCGCATGGCCACCAGGCCCGAGAGCGCGGTCACGAGCGAGGTCGCCGCCGAAGCCAGACTCCACAGCAGGAAGCCGATCAGATAGGGCGTGCGCACTCCGAAGCGATCCACGAGGATTCCCGACGGGATCTGAAACAGCGTGTAGGTCCAGAAGATAGCGGAAAGCGCCAGGCCTTGCTGCGCCTTGTCCCAGCCGAACTGCTCGGCCATCGGCGAAATGGCGGTGGTCAGGTTCACGCGATCGAAATAGGCGATGACCATCCCGAAGGCCAGCAGCACGACGACCGGCCATCGCATCGAGGCGGCGGCGGCCTGAAGCTTCCGAGCGGCGGAGGTGTCGGTGCTACTCATCTCTCCTGAGACGATGGCACACTTCGGCTGGAAGTTCAAGCGAGCCTGGCCGGCCCGCGGGTAGCGCGCGCCTGGTTGTGCTGCACGCGTGTCAGCGGCAAGGGAGGCGCTTCAGTCCCGGTAGCTCGAGGGAATCCGGTAGTCCGGGCCCGCGTAGTGGAACTCCTCGGCGTAGCGGAAGCCGGTGCCCTGCGCGCCGATCTCGCCGAGCTTGCGCACGTTGATCTCCACCAACCTCTCCACTGCCGCCTCGCTCACCGTATCGAGAAGCGGCAGGCGTCGGCCCGTTTGCTCCAGCCGCTCGCGAATGCGCATGGCCAGGCTGTAATTGGCGGTCTTGAGCGCCTTGGCGGCGCGCAGCTTCCGGTCGATGGTGTTCGTTATATCGACGAGCTTCGGCTGAGGGACGAAGGCCGGAGGACCCTCCGGTTCGCGGCGCCGAGGATCAACCGGTTGAGCATAGTAGTAAAGCTCCGGCGCAAAGTGCGGTTTGAGCCCGGCGACGGCGTAAGGCGGCTGGAAGTTCTCGAGCGTCGCGGCGCGGCGCGCCTCCTCGGCGGCCTGGCCGGTGTAGAAGCGGTCGAGCACCTCCACATAGTGCGCATAGGGATTCGGGATGAAGAGAACGGAGGGCCGGTGGAGCCGGATGTAGAACATGAGGCGGTCGCGCAGCTCCGTAGGCGAGACGCCGCCGAGCTCGCCGGCGCGATAGCCGAGCGAGATCACCTCCCGGAAACCCAGGATGCGCGCCGCCTCCTCGCTCTCCAGCCGGGCGCGGCGCGCCGTCTCTTCCGGCGTGAGATCCCAGTAGTCCTTCTCGTCGTTGGTGACGCGGATGAGGTAGCCGGTCGCCCCTTCAGCCATCATTGCGGCGATGGTTCCCCCGGCGGCAAGAACGTAATCGGACTGGTCGGCTGTGATGACCAGCACGGTCTTATCGGCTGCGACGAGCGCGGCCGCGAGCCCGAGCGCGGCAATCGGAAGCAACAAAGCAGGTCGTCTCATGGCCGGACGGCGTTCTCCCGAATGTAGTCTTTGAGTCCGGGCAGGTGATCGAACTCGTCCCGGAACCAGTAAACCTCGCCGTAGCGCAGGCCGTTCTCTTGGCCCCGCTTGCGCGAGATCCACTCCATGTACCACTCCTCGATGAGCACAGCCGCCTCCTGATCATTGAGCCCTTCGAGCTCGGGCACCACAAGGCCCTCCGCAGCGAGCTGCTTGCGAACGGCCCGGGCCATCGCCGGGCTGGCATAGACGTTGCGGTGCGCCGAGTAAGCCTTCTGTTTGCGAGCGAGCTGGCTTTCGTTCAACTCGACGACGACGTTTGGCTCGTGTCCGCGGCCGTAGTCCACGCGCGCCTTCAAGAACAGGTAGGGGACACGGTGGGGTTTCAGCCCCGCGGCCAGGTGTTCGGGGTGCACCCCGGCATAGCCTGCCATCCAGACCGCCTCGGCCATCGCCCAGGCGACTTTGCGGTGGTCGGGGTTGCGGTCGTAATGGCCCCACGGGTCGTGGCCGAGCACGAGATCGGGCCGGTAGAGGCGAACGAGCAGCACCAGTTGCGCGCGCAGCTCCTGGGTCGGGATCGGATCCATGTAATCGTTGCGCCAGTTCAGGCTGTGCACGCGTTCGATGCCGAGGATGCGGCAGGCCTCCAGGCACTCTTTCAGGTTGATCAGATCGTTCAGCGGGTAGCCGTGGGCCCCGTCCTTCTCGTCGTTGGAGGCCCGGATGTAGATGCCGCGCCAGCCCTCGTCCACCAGGCGCGCGATCAGTCCGCCGAAGCCGTAGTCGGTGGTGTGGTCGTCATGATGCGGCTGGATCACCATGAAGACCTTGCCCGGCGGCAGCTTGACGGCGGGCAGGGGCGCAGCGCCGGCCTCGAGCACCAGCAAGGCGAGCAAACCCAGGCGTCTCATTTCGGTCGTACGTTCTCGCGCAGGTAGTCTTTGAGGCCCGGTAAATGATCCCACTCACCGACGAAGTAGAAGACCTCGGCGAACGGCACGCCGTTTTGGCGACCCCGCAGGGCCGAGATCCAGCGCATCCGCCACTCCTGGATGCGGATGGTCGCCTCCTCGTCGGAGAGCCCCTCCAGTTCCGGAACCCGCAAGCCGCGAGCGCCGAGCGCCTCCCGGATGGCGCGAGCGCTCGCCGGATTCACGCGAACGTTTCGGTGCAACCAGTAGGCGCGCGCCTTCCGGGCCACCTGGTTTTCGGTGAGCGCCACCGCCACGTTGGGCTCGTGTCCTGTGCCGTAGTCGAAACGTTGAGCATAGAAGACAAACGGCACGCGATGCGGTTTCAAACCCGCCGCCAGGTGTTCCGGATGGACGCTGGCATAACCGGCCAGGGCGAGAGCGTCGGCCAGCGCCCGCGAGACCTTCCGATGGTCCGGATTGCGGTCGTAGTGCCCCCAGGGATCGTAGGAGAGCACGATGTCAGGACGGTAGCGGCGCACAAGCAGGATGAACTGGGCCCGCAGGTCTGTGTGCGGAATCGAATCCATGTGATCGTTGCGCCAGTTCAGGCTGATCACCTCTTCGATCCCCAGCGCGCCGACGGCCTCCCGCGTTTCGCGCTCGTTGACCAGATCGTTGTCGCCCCAGCCGTAGGGCCCGTCCTTTTCATCGTTGGTGACGCGGACGTAGCGGCCCTGGTAGCCCTCGTCGATGAGGCGCGCGATCAGCCCGCCGAAACCGTATTCGTGGGTGTGGTCGTCGTGGTGAGGCAGGATCGCCAGGAAGGTCTTGCCCGGCGGCAGCTCGATGAGGGGCAGCGGCGCGGCCAGGGCCGAGCCAAGGCCGGCAATGCAGACGACCGTCGCGGCGAGCCGGAGCCCCATAACGCTTCGAACTTTTGTATCAAAACGCGGGCGCCCCGTCGCCCCGGCTTGCGATAGAATCTTACACCAACGCAAGATGCGCAGCCTGCGATGGTGGGTCCTGGCCGGGTTGACGGGACTGCTGGCGCCCCTGAACGCCCAGGAGAACCTGAACGTGCTGGCGGTCACGGCCGGCTCGGGCGACTATCTCTGGGGCGCCGGAGGGACGCTTGCTGGTTTGGCGCTCGACGGCTACCAGGTCTACGTGGCCCAATTCGGCAACGACGAAAAGGCGGCACCGGCGGGCCTGGGGCCGGCCGAAGCTCGTTGGTTGAATATCGAGGAGGCGCAGGAGGCGGCCGAATTGTTGGGCTTCCGCGACACCATCTACCTGTCGCACAAGAGCGGCGAGCTTGGACATATCTCGAGCACGGAGATGCGCGAGCAACTGTTCGCCCTCATTCGCCACTTGAGGCCCGTCAAGATCTTCCTTCCAGACCAGTACGTCCACTATCAGGCGGACTGGGATCAATACTGGGTGGGCAAGATGGCTGAGGAGGCTTGGGGCTATAGCGGCGGAGCGATGTTCTCGCCCCAGTTAACCCGCATGGGACTGAAGCCGTACAGCGTCCCGGAGGTGTACTTCTATGCCGCCCAGCGGCCCTATCGGCCCGGAGAGGGCGGCGAGGAGGCCTCGCGCTTCATCGGCGTCGACATCGGCCGAACCCTCCTGGCGAAACAATTCGCGATCGGTATGCTGCGGACGAGGAACCGAGCTCTGGCGCTCGAGCTCGGCCTCCCGTCGCGGCCAGGCGACGAGGAGGCGCCGCGGCGGCTGGCCGCCTCGTTGGTAGAGGAGCTGGCGCGCGCAATCGGCCGCCGCCACGGCTTCGAGTACGGCGAGGAGTTCAACTACGTCGGTCCGCGGGAGGCGATCCCCCCGTATGTTCTCGAGCGGGCGGTGAAGAAATGAGGGCGGCAGTTGGCGTTCTGGCGCTGTGGCTGGCGGCGCCTGTCGGCGTCGCCCAAACGCCGGGCCCGGTGATGGTGGTGGCGGCGAGCTCGCGGGACTACCTGTACGGTGCGGGCGGCACGCTGGCGCAGATGATCGCCGAGGGGCGCTCCGTTTACGTTCTCCTGTTCGGCAGTGAAGACAAAGACGCCGTGGGCCTCGCGCCGGCGCGAGCTCGCCTGGCTAACAACGCCGATGGCGAGCGGGCGGCCAAAGTTCTCGGCGTGAAAGAGGTGTTGAGTCTCGGCTATCCGAGCGGGGAGTTCGGACAGATCTCCACCAGCGAGCTGCGCAACCATGTGATGACGATGTTCCGCGTCTGGAAGCCGGAGATCCTGTTCTTTCCCGACTGGTACATACACTATCTGGACGACAAGGATACTTACTGGGTCGGGCGCATGGCCGAAGAGGCGCCCTACGGCGGCGGAAGTTATTTTCTTCAGGAGATGACCTATATCGGCTACCCCGGCTATGCACCGCGCCAGTATTACTTTTACAGCCCTTACCGCCCCTACCGGCCGCGGGAAGGGGGCGAGGGGCCGGCCTCGTTCCGAGCGGTAGACATCACCCGGACGATGGAGATCAAGCTGCACGCCATCAGCGAACTGAAGACCGCCAACCACCGCTATGCCGTGGAGACGCGCGAGCGCCTGCGGGCGGCTGGGCGCCGCGGCAAACTCCCCGAGGAACTGACCCCGGAGGCGGCGGCGAAGCTCGCGCGCGCCTTCGCCGAGGAGCTCGCTATCGAGATCGGCCGCAAGCACGGATTTCGCCTCGGCGAAGAGTTCAACCATTTGGGCGCCAGGCCGGCCGTGCCCGAGCATGTCCGCGAAAGGGCGAGGCCGCGCTGAGGCGCCGCCTCAGTCCTGCTCGAAAACGATATCGACGGGGATCGAAGAGGCGGCCAGGCGCTTGAGATCGGCCTCGAGCGCCGGATGGCGGACGCCCGCCTCTTTGAGGAAGTTCGCCGCCGCCTGGTAGTCGCCATCGCCCTGGAGGCGCAGAATCCGCCCGGCGAGGTCCGCAATCGCTCCCTCGAAGCGGCCGGCATCCACGCGCCAGGCGCCGGCCGGGTCGCGCAGGACCGCTTTCGCCTCATACAGGTGGCGGAACGCGATGAGATTGGCGACCGCGTGCGCGCTCGATGTTCCGAAGCGAATCGAGCGAAAGATGCCCGCCAGATACGTGACATAGTAATCGAGCAGATCAGCCCGCTCCAGCTCCCCGCGAGCGGCGAGCCGGCCGATCATGTACAGCCCCAAGACGTCGGCCTTGCACTCTTCGAGCGCCGAGTAGGCGTCCTTGAGCGCCTCGCGAACGGTGGTCTTGCCGTCGAGGGTGCGCTTGATGCCCAGCCCGTGGGCCACCTCGTGAAACATCACGTTGGCAAAGAAGGCGTCAAAGCCGATGCGCGGCCGCTGATCGCCCGCCAGGAGCACGTCGGCGATCGGCGCCAGGATCTTGTCGAACTTGGCGCGCATGGCGTTGCGGAGTTGCAGCCGCCGCGTGCCTTTCTTGAGCTGGACCTCTTCGTCATTGGGCAGGTTGATGGCGATCGTCTTGGTCCCGGCGTTGCAATCTCCGGCGTAGTAAACCGCGTCGTAAACATTTAAGTCCGACGCTGCCCCGGGGGTCTCCTTTTTGTACGCATCGGGCACCGGCAAGCCCCGCTGGAGCTCGCCGAGCATGGCGGCGTACCTCGCCAGGCGCCGGCTCCATTCCTTGTCTTTCACCAAGACAAAGGCTTCGTAAGCGGCTTTGTAGCCGAACAGGCGGTCCTCGTAGGTCTCGATCGGCCCGATGACGATGTCGAGCGTGTTCGTCTTCATGTCCATCCAGGCCAGGTCGCTCGGCTGGTAGTTGTCGGTCAGGAGCGCCTCGGCGCGCAGCTCCAGGTACCGTCTCAGACCGGCATCCTCGGCGAGCTTGGCCGCTTCGCGCAGATTGCGCGCCGCCACCTCGAGCAGCAAACCGTAGGCCTGATGGTAGGGCTGGGCGATGAGCGCGCCTGCGGCGTCCCGGCGAACGAGCGTATAAAGGCTCTTGAGCTGCTTGCCGCCGTCGGGGGCCCTGGCGACGGCCGCCTCGAACTCCTCCTTCGTTATGTCGGGCGGGTAGAAGTTAGCTCCCGGCGGCTTCGGCCCGAAGCCCTCAAGAAACGGGGCGTTGGCTTCCAGGCGGTCCCAAGGCCCGTAGTTGATGTCCACGTAACGGCGGGCGTCGGGATCCGTCACCTTGGCCAGCAGCGTGAGTTTGTCCCCGTAGGCTTGCAGCCAAAACAGCTCGTCCATGACCTTCGCAGCGTTTTTGAGCAGGGGGATCATCTGGCGCTCTCTCTCGGTAAGGCTGCCCAGATCCGCCTCCAGGCGCACCACCGCATACTTGTCCAAACGCTGGTTCATGGGCGAGCGGCTTGACTCAGCAGATTCCTTTCGACCACCGCAGCCGGCGGTTGCAACCAGCACGAGGACGCCGGCAAAAAACGGCGTACGCTGAGACAGGATAAACTGCCGCACCCTCACATGATTGCATCCGTCACGCCTCGCGTGGGCCCGCGACGCACTCCCCAAAAGGACAACGGGCCTCGGGGAGGGGAAGCCGAGGCCCGTTCGGAGGGGCAAGCGGCGAGCTGGGTCTCGCCGCCGGGGATGCTACTAAGTCAATGACGACTTATTGTTGCCAAGTATTAGGGCATTTGACGTGCCAAACTGAATCGATTGATTTCATTACGGTTTCATCGCGCCTGGGGAGGTGGGTGGGGAGAATCCCACACCCAAATGCGGAAGACTCACCCACCATGGGGCATCGCCGCGGACCGCCCGCCCCCATCAGGCACTGCTCACGGCTGCGCGCAGCCGCTCGAACCTTGCGTACGCCTCGTCCCAGGCCTCGGTGTGACGGGGCTCGAGACGGCGCAACGGGAACGACCGCCGGACGACCTCGCGCACCTCGCCTAGCCCGCCGAGCAGCCCGGATCCCATCGCCTGGATCAGCACATTGCCCGCCGCGGTCGCCTCGGCCGGCCCGGCGATCACCTCCCGGCCCGTCGCATCGGCCACGAACTGGTTGAGCACCTGGTTCTGCGAGCCGCCCCCGACGATGTGGATCACGCCGATCCTCCGCCCGAGCAATGCCTCAATGCCTTCGAGCACCTGGCGATAGCGCAGCGCCAGGCTCTCGAGAATCGAGCGGCACATCGGACCCGGCGCGTCCGGCACCCTCTGGCCGGTCTTGCGGCAGTAGTCGGCAATCCGTTCGGGCAGGCGTCCTGGCTCAAGAAAGGCGTCCGGATCGATGACGGCGGGGAAGGCCGGGGCGGCGCCGGCCATCTCCGCCAGCTCGGCGTAGGCGTATTCGTTGCCCTCGAGCGCCCAGGCGCGGCGGCATTCCTGAAGCAGCCAAAGGCCGGCGATATTCTTGAGCAGGCGAATCTTACCGGCGGCGCCGACCTCGTTGGTCAAGTTGTAGGCGAGCACCGAGTCGTTGATGAGCGGCTCATCGAGCTCGACGCCCATCAGCGACCAGGTACCGGAACTGATGTAGCACCAGCCGTCCCCCTGCGCCGGCACGGCGGCTACGGCCGAGGCGGTGTCGTGGCAGGCCGTGGTGAACACAGGCGTCTCTGGATCGAGGCCGGTCTCTTCGGCCACTTCGGGACGAATCGGGCCGAGCGGCGTGCCGGCCTCGACGATCTCGGCCAGGATGCGCACCGGCAGTCCCAACCGCTCGAACAGCTCTGTCGCCCACCGGCGCTCGGCCGGGTTGTAAAACTGCGAGGTGCTGGCGATGGTCACCTCGACCTTCTGAAGCCCCGTGAGCCAGTAGTTGAACAGATCCGGCATGAACAGCAGCCGGGCGGCGAGCTCGAGTGCCGGCGAGCCGGCTAGTTTCATGGCATAGAGCTGGCACAGCGAATTGAGCTGCATGAACTGAATGCCGGTGTGGGCGAAGATCTCCCGGCGCGGGACGGCGGCGCAAAGCCGCTCCACCATGCCGTTGTTGCGGCTGTCGCGGTAATGGCGCGGGTTGTCCACCAGGGCGCCGTCGGCGCCGAGGAGGGCGAAATCCACCCCCCAGGTGTCGATAGCCACGCCGTCCAGGCTCAGCTTGCGTTCCCGGCCGGCGATCCGCATGCCTTGCTGGATCTCATGCCAGAGGCGAAACGTATCCCAGTAGAGCCCAGTCGGCAGGCGGACCGGAGTATTGAGGAAGCGGTGGAGCTCTTCGAGTTCGAGGCGGCCGTCGCCGATCGAACCCAACATGGCGCGGCCGCTTTCGGCGCCGAGGTCGAATGCCAGGTAACGCTTCATCGTCAAGTGTGTAGTATACCGCCGGGGCTCCGACTACACTGAGGAAAGCATGCGGATCCCCATCTACCAGGTGGACGCCTTCACCGGCCGACTGTTCCACGGAAATCCGGCTGCGGTCTGCCCGCTTGAGTCTTGGCTTCCTGAAGAGCTGCTTCAGGCGATTGCCGCCGAGAACAATCTCTCGGAAACCGCCTTCTTCGTACGCCAGGGCGAACGGTACCGGTTGCGCTGGTTCACGCCCGAAGTCGAGGTGAAGCTGTGCGGCCACGCCACTCTGGCTGCGGCCTTCGTCATCTTCGATCGCCTCGAGCCGGAGGCCGAACGCGTCGTCTTCGACACGCTGAGCGGCGAGCTTGCCGCCACGCGCGACGGCAAGCTCCTGGTGCTCGATTTCCCGGCGAAACCGCCCCAGCCTTGCGAGCCCCCACCGGGTCTGCTCGAGGCGCTTGGAGGCGAACCGATCGACGTGCTCAAGGCCGATTACTTCTTGGTCACTTACGAAAACGAGGAGGCCGTCGGCCGACTCCGGCCGGATTTCTGCGCGCTCGCCGGGCTCAGGACGCCGGTGATCGTCGCGGCGCCCGGCGAGGAGGCGGACTTCGTCTCGCGTTTCTTCGCTCCCGCTTACGGCATCAACGAGGATCCGGTGACCGGTTCGGCGCACTGCACGCTGATTCCGTTCTATGCGCAGCGTCTCGGCAAATCCCGGCTCCGGGCGCGCCAGCTCTCCCGGCGCGGCGGGGAGTTGGTCTGCGAGCACCAGGGCGACCGGGTGACGATGGCCGGCGAGGCCGTCCTTTACATGGAGGGAACGATCACGCTGGCAACCGACTGAGGAGCCGATGGGTGGCTTGCCGGGGGTGCTGCGGTAAAATGGCCGGTTCATGCCGGGCTTGCTCGACGCGAAGACGGCCCTGATCCTCGGGGTCGCCAACCGATGGAGTCTTGCTTATGCGATCGCCCAGGCGTTTCGCCGGGAGGGCGCTCGCCTGGTGCTCACCTACCAGGGGGAACGCCAGAGGAGCGCCGTCGAGGAACTGGGTGCGGAGCTTGGAGCCGAGCTGGTGCTCGGCTGCGACGTCACCCAGGAGAGCGAGCTGGAGCGGCTGGGGGCGGCTCTGAAGGAGTCGCTGCCCGGTCTGGATTGCGTCATCCACAGCATCGCCTTCGCCAATCGCGAGGACCTGAGCCGGCCTTTTGTGGAAACGTCGCGTTCAGGCTATCTGCTGGCGCAGGAGGTGAGCTCCTATTCGCTGGTCGCCGTGGCGCGCACGGTGGCGCCGCTGATGCGGCAGGGGGGCGCCATCGTGACGCTCACTTACCTCGGCGCTTCGCGCGTGGTTCCAAACTATAACGTCATGGGCGTGGCCAAGGCCGCGCTCGAGGCGGCGGTCCGCTACCTGGCGAGCGATCTCGGCCCCTCCAACATTCGCGTCAACGCCATCTCGGCCGGGCCCGTGAAGACCGCCTCGGCCCGGGGAGTCAAAGACTTCATCAAAGTGCTTGACACCGTGGCCGAACGGGCGCCCCTGAGGAGGAATACCGACCCGGCCGAGGTCGCCGACACAGCCGTATTCCTGGCGAGCGACCTCGGCCGCGGAGTGACCGGCAACATCATCTTTGTCGACGCCGGCTTTCAGGTGATGGGATTGTAAGCCGTGAAAGAGCTGCACCTCATCGTCGTCTCCGATCCCGCAGCGCCCGTGCTTCGCCTGCTCGAACGGCTGCCGGAGGAGGTCACCGTGACCGTGGGCCAGACCCTGGACCTGCTCGGGGAGGCGGCGCCCGAGGCGCATGTTCTGCTCGGCCGGGAGGCACGGCGCGAGATTCTTCAGGCCGTTTTCCGACTGGCGAAGCGCCTCGAGTGGGTCCATTCGCTTTCGGCCGGCGTCAACGAATACCTCTTTGCCGAGCTCATCGAGTCGCCGGCGCCGCTGACGAACTCGCGCGGCGTCTTCAGCCGGTCGCTGGCGGAATTCGCTCTCGGCGCCGCTCTCTTCTTCGCGAAAGACTTCCGCCGCATGGTGGCGCAACAGGAGGCGGGCGTCTGGGAACGCTTCGACGTCGAGGAGCTTTTCGGCAAGGTCATGGGCATCGTCGGCTACGGCGACATCGGCCATGCCGTCGCGGCGCGCGCCCGCGACTTCGGCATGAGGGTGCTGGCCGTGCGGCGAAGGCCGGAACTGTGCGAGTCGGATCCCTATGCCGAGGAGGTCCTTCCGGTCGAGCGCCTCAACGAACTGATGGCGCGCTCGGACTACGTCGTCATAGCCGCGCCGCTGACGCCCGAGACGCGGGGCCTGATCGGCGAGGCGGAACTCCGGGCCATGAAGCCCACCGCCGTGCTCATCAACATCGGACGCGGTCCGACCGTCGTCGAGGAGGCTCTGATCGGGGCGCTCGAGGCGAACCGCATTCGCGGCGCGGCGCTCGACGTCTTCGACCAAGAGCCGCTGCCGGCGGGCCACCCGTTCTACCGGCTCAGAAACGTTTTGCTGTCGCCGCACTGCGCCGACCACACCCCCGGCTGGGAGGAGGCGGCCATGGAGCTCTTTCTGGAGAACTTCGAACGGTTCCGCAACGGGCAGCCGTTGCGGAACCTGGTGGACAAGAGGCTGGGCTATTGAACGCGGAATTACACATCGATCTGGCGAGCATTCGCGCCGCCGAGGCGCGTATCCGCGCCCTTGCGCACCGCACGCCGGTGATGACCTCGCGCAGTTTCAACGCCGAGGCGGGCCTGGCGGCCTTTTTCAAGTGCGAGAACTTCCAGCGCGGCGGATCGTTCAAGATCCGCGGCGCTTCGAACTTCATCTTTTCGCTCACCCCCGAGGAGCTCGACCGCGGCATCGTCACCTATTCCTCGGGCAATCACGCCCAGGCGGTGGCGATCGCCGCCGAGGCCGCGGGCGCGCGAGCGACCATCGTGATGCCGCTCGATGCCCCGCGCTCGAAGGTCGATGCGACGCGAGCCCACGGCGCGACCATCGTCACCTACGACCGCTACCGGGAGAGCCGGGAGGCGATCGGCCGCAAGATCGCCGAGGAGACCGGCGCCGTGCTCGTGCCGCCTTACGATCATCCGTGGACCATCGCCGGTCAGGGCACGACGGCGCTCGAGCTGCTCGAGGATATCCCGGATCTAGACGCGCTGCTCGCCCCCGTGGGCGGCGGGGGGCTGCTCGCCGGCTGCTCGATTGCCGCCAAGTCCCTGCACCCGTCGATTCGCATCTTCGGGGCCGAGCCGGAACTGGCCAACGACACGTATCTGTCCTTTGAGGCCGGCCGCCGGATCGAGATCCCGGTTCCGACCACCATCGCCGACGGCCTGCGCGCCACGCAACCCGGCGAGATCACCTTCCCCATCCTCGAAGAGCACATCGAGGGCGTCCTCCTCGTCAGCGAAGAGGAGATCAAAGAAGCGGTGAAATTCTTCTTCAGCCGCCTGAAGATCGTCGTCGAGCCGAGCGGCGCCGTCGCGGCGGCGGCGGTGCTGTTCCGCCGCCTGCCACCGGGCGTTGAGCGGGCCGGCGTCATTCTTTCCGGTGGCAACATGGACCTGGAACTGCTCGCGACCTTCTGACTGGCCGCCGCAATCTTACATTTCAGTTACATATCGATGAAAAACAGTGCATATTGACTAATAACTATTGCGAAGCTACACTACATTTGTCCTGTAAATTTGGAATAAGAGTCCATTCAGGAGAGATGTGACATGGTTCGCGCGATCTTCACCGCTTCCCTCTTGCTTGTGCTCGCCTGGCCGGCGCGCTCACAATTCGAGACGGCCGAGGTGCTGGGCACGGTCCGCGACGGCACCGGCGCCGTGATCGTGGGCGCCGCCGTCACTTTGACCGCCCAGGCGACGGGCATCCAGGCCAAGACCACCACCGACGGCAACGGAAATTACAACTTCTTCAACGTCCGGGTGGGGCGATATACGCTGACGGCGGAGGCGCCGGGATTCGCCAAATTCATGACGCCGGACGTCATCGTCAACGTCAATGCCCGGCAAAGAGTGGATCCTGTGCTCCAGCCGGGCCAGGTGACCGAGGTCGTCGAGGTCACCGGGGTGGCGGCGCCGCTTCAGACCGACAGCAGCGAAAAGAGCCACGTCGTGCACTCGGAGCAGATCACGGGGCTGCCGCTCAACGGAAGGAACTTCTCCGACCTGGCGCTGCTGGCGCCCAACGTGCGCAAGTCGCCGATCGGCATGCAAATCACGACCCCGCGGGAAGGCTCGATCAACGTCAACGGCATGCGCAGCACCTACAATAACTTCCTGCTCGACGGCATGGACAACAACGCCTACTCGACCTCCAATCAGGGCTTCTCGAACCAGGTGGCGATGCCCTCGCCGGATGCCGTGGCGGAGTTCAAGGTAATCACCAGCAACTTCAGCGCCGAGTACGGCCGGGTCGGCGGCGCCGTCGTCAATGTCGTGATGCGCTCCGGCAGCAACCGGTTCCATTTCAGCGCCTGGGAGTTTCTGCGCAACACGAGGCTCAATGCCGTGGGCTTCTTCAAGCCTGCGGGAGGCGCCAAACCGACGCTGAACCAGAATCAGTTCGGCTTCACGGTAGGCGGGCCGTTAGTCAAGAATCGAGTCTTTTATTTTGGAGATTACGAAGGCTTCCGGCAGATCCGCCGGGCGATCTACTTCGCCAGCATCCCCAACATGAACGATCGCGCCGGCATCCTGCCGGTGGCCGTCTACAATCCGCTGACGCGCACCCTTCATCCCGCCGGCACGCCGGTGCCGATGACGCCGTTCGCCCGCAAGGTGCTTTCCGAGCTTCCGCCGGTGCCTGCCGGCCCCGGCCGGGCCAACAATTACCAGCAGCTACGGCTCACTCCCCGCCACTACGCCGATAAGTACGACGCCAAGATCGACGGCCAGATCAACGACCGCACGAGCGGTTTCCTGCGATTCAGCCAGCGCAAGCAGAACGAGTTCTATGCTCCATTTCTCGAAGGGCCTTCGGGCGGCTCGGGCGACGGCATCGTTCGCGTGCTGGCGCAGTCGGCGGCGGCCGGCTTCACCTGGACGGTCACTCCGACCTCGCTTGTGGAGTTTCGCCTGGGCTTTACTCGCATCCTGGCCGGCAAGCAGCCGCCGTTTTTGGGGGGCGCCAGCATGGAGGAGCTCTACGGCATACGCGGCCTTCCCACCTCGCGCGAACTCACCGGTGGTTTGAACACCCAGAACATCGCCGGCTTCACGACGGGCATCATCGGCCGACAGGCGACGAATCCTCAGTTCCAGAATCCCAAGACGTGGAATCCCAAAATCAACTTCTCGCAGGTGCGCGGGCGGCATACGCTCAAGACAGGGGGAGAGATTCAGCTCATTCATACGCAAGTAATGGATATCAATCCGGTGTACGGGCTGCTCGGCTATGCGGGCCAGTTCAGCCGGCCGACCTGCGCCCTGCTGGGCCAGCCGGCCAATTGCACGATTCCCGCGGATACGGCCAGTTACAATCTTGCCGATTTCATGTTCGGCCTGCCCAGTCAGATCCAGTTAGCCAACTGGCTTGTCGGTAACTACCGGCAGCGGCACTTCGCCTGGTATGTTCAGGACGATATCCGGGTGAACTCCCGGCTGACGCTCAATCTCGGACTGCGCTGGCAGTTTGCCACGCCGCGCTGGGAGCGGGACAATATTTTGTCCAACTTCGATCCCAGCGGCCCCCGCATGGTGATGGCCAAATCGGGCAGCTTGTATGATCGCTCGCTGGTCGATCCGGACTACCGGAACTGGGGACCCCGATTCGGGTTTGCGCTCAGCCTCACCAACCGCACCGTCTTCCGCGGAGGCTACGGCATCAGCTACGTGCATCATAACCGCATGGGCAGCGCCGACCTTCTCGGCATGAACGGCCCCCAGGTGGTCTGGGCCTCCATCAATCAGACCATTCCGCCGGGCGGGCTCGTACCTTCAGGATTCCGCACCGTCTACGAAGCCTTCCCGCCGGGAATGACCGATCCGGTGAATTTCGATCCGATCAACGCCAACGTCGCTTACATCCCGCGCGACACGCGCTGGCCCTACGTCCAGTCCTGGTATGCAGGCATCCAGCGGGAAGTTGGCGGCAACTGGCTGCTCGAGCTCGGCTATGCCGGCAATCACAGCTTGCGGCTTCCGATCCTGGCCGACTACAACCAGGCCTGGCCGAATCAGCCGGGGCAGAGTCTCGGCATCCAGGCCCGCCGACCGATCCAGAGCTTCGGCGCCATTACGTGGGTCAATCCGGCGGGCCAGACGGTTTATCATGGCCTCTCGTTGCGCCTGGAGCGGCGCATGGCCTCCGGCCTGTACCTGTCGAACTCGTTCACCTGGTCGAAGGCGCTGGGCAACTCCGAGCAAGCGCTCGAGGTCAACGCC
>ENA-ORXB01001481-ORXB01001481.1-sediment-metagenome-genome-assembly--contig:-NODE-1481-length-27327-cov-4.763927_pt1 | contig 27327 bp, 19 predicted proteins | sample MGYA00237863_ERZ511475 | MGnify/ENA primary metagenome ERZ511475 (study PRJEB26305, sample SAMN06343858) | sediment metagenome | isolation source: hot spring sediment | place: Canada: British Columbia... | reverse complement strand
ATCAAAAGAGATAGTCAACAATCTAACCTTGTCCCGATATTCTGAATTTGAAAGTTTATTATTCAAATCACTAAAGTTCACAGACATTTTGACGCAGTAATCCGCAAGTGGGCATCGCGAGTATATGAAGGTTATCGCTAGGGCTTTTCCTCGGAAGTCTTGCAATGATATTTTCTTGCCGTCTTGATTCGTCAATTGAAAATTAGGCACTTCTTTCCCAATCTGAGCTACGTCATTTCTAGTAGGCGGCGGAGGTAAATTCTTCAAATTCGTAGCTATTATCATCAAATTTTCAAGCCAGTATGGCTCTTTTGAGCTTTCGTCCACGACCAAATCAGCCTTTATTTCTACGCCGGGAACTAGATCTTCCCAAACCCAATCGGCATGAATTGGAAAAGTCATTGTCATTTTAGGCATAAAACCCGGTATTTCATCATGTTCGATTTCAGCTTTCTTGTTTATTTTGTCTACCGATATGACTTTTCCGTGTAGTTGATACCGCTTTGCAGAGGAGTTTTCGTTTGAAATGGTTTGATCAGGTTTCTGATTGCAGCTTAATACACATAAAACGATAAGAAATAAAAACGCAGCTCTCATTTTTCTCTCCTATAGTATTAAAGTTACCATATAGTTTATTGAATGCAGAAGGTCACTATTCAGGCTCAGACAAGTTAGCCGTGCAGGCTATGCATGAAACTAGCTAGGCTTGAGGGCTCGAATGTAAGAATTGAGTTAATTGATGACGGGAAATTGGACAATCGGACGAGCAATAAAGCTCTGAACAGAGCAATGTAAACCAAATAGAACTTGATTTTTTAAGGCTTAGGTGATTCAATCTATCTTGAACGTGGTGATTTAAGGCAACTTGCGACCACGTAAAACAAACCGCTAAACAGCCGCAAGTCAAGTCGAAAACGAATGCGCGCCTGTTTGGCGCAATTTTTTTAGGGAAATATTATGAAAAAAGATTTTTTAGAACTTTTGAAGGAAAAAATAGTCGTTTTCGACGGAGCCATGGGGAGTAATCTCCAAGGGCAGAATTTATCTATTGAAGATTGGGGTGGTCCACAATTCGAAAATTGTTCGGAAAATCTGATATACACGAAGCCAGAGGCAATAGAGAGAGTTCATCTAGGTTTTTTGGAAGTTGGATGTGATGTCATAGAGACGAATACTTTCGGTGCGAATGGAGTCGTATTAAGCGAGTTTGGCATTGCCGATAAAACTTATGAAATAAATAAAAAAGCCACTGAATTAGCAAAGCGTCTAGCTGAAGAATTTTCAACAAAGTCTCATCCACGATTCGTAGCAGGTTCCATAGGTCCAGGTACAAAACTACCTACCTTGGGTCATATATCTTATGATCAGTTAAAGCAAGCTTATAGGGATCAGATTTGGGGATTATTTGACGGTGGGGCTGACATGTTCATTATCGAGACTTGTCAAGACATATTGCAAACAAAAGCTGCCCTTGCCGCCATTTTTGAATTTTTTGAAAAAAGACGTGTACGCATACCCGTAATAGTGCAGGTTACCATTGAAACGTTCGGGACAATGTTGAATGGCACGGAGATATCTGCTGCTTTAACAGCGCTTGAGCCATTTCAGATAGATGTAATTGGTATGAATTGTGGAACAGGACCGGATCAAATGACTGAAAATGTAAAATATCTCTGCGAGAATTCGCCTTTTCCGGTTTCTGTTCTTCCAAATGCTGGACTGCCAGAGGTGCGTGATGGTAAACAATTCTACACAGAAACGCCCGAAAATTTCGCGAAAAAGATTGAGCATTTTGCAAAAGATTTTGGCGCGAATGTTGTTGGGGGGTGTTGTGGAACTACCCCAGCTCACTTGAAATTAGTGGTAGAAAGAATGCAATCTATCTCTCCGAAGCCTAGAAGTCCAAAGTTCGTGCCGGCTGCCTCATCGATTTACATATCTCAACCTTATGTTCAGGACAACTCGTTCTTGATAGTTGGAGAAAGAGTCAATGCCTCTGGCTCTAAGAAGATGAGAGATCTGCTTCAAGCAGAAGATTGGGATGGTCTGGTTCAATTAGCTAAGGAACAGGAGCGTGAGGGAGCACACATTCTGGATGTGAACGTGGATTTTGTCGGACGCGATGGCGTCAAGGATATGCACGAGCTCGTTTCCAGATTGGTTACGAACATAAAGATTCCCCTAATGCTTGACTCGACGGAATGGCAAAAAATGGAGGCGGGTTTAAAACTTGCTGGAGGGAAATGCATACTAAACTCCACTAATTATGAAGATGGAGAGCCTAGATTCTTCAAAGTTCTCGAGTTAGCAAAGACATACGGTGCGGGCGTTGTAATCGGAACTATCGATGAAGAAGGAATGGCGAGAACTGCGGAAAGAAAATTTGAGATAGCTCTTCGTGCATATAAACAAGCGACGGAGTATGGAATTAAGCCTCATGATATATTTTTCGATCCACTAGCCTTGCCAATTTCAACCGGAATTGAAGAAGACAGGAAAAATGCAGCTGAGACGATCAAGGCTATAAAGCTTATTCGCCAAAATTTTGCTGATGTGAATATAATCCTAGGTGTTTCTAATATTTCTTTTGGGCTTAATCCAGCAGCACGAATTGTTTTGAATTCCGTTTTTCTTCATGAATGTGTTCAAGCCGGCATGAACTCTGCAATTGTAAACGCCTCAAAAATTTTACCTTTGAGTCGCTTCAATGAACATGAAATAGAAGTTGCGCTCGATTTGATCTACGACAGGCGCAGATTCGAAGGTGACATATGCCTCTACGATCCTCTAGCGGAGTTCACAAAACTTTTTGAAGGAAAAAGCACTAAATTAATAAAGGCTGATACTCAAAACTTAACGCTTGAGGAGAAGTTAAAGCGACACATAATTGATGGCGAGAAGATTGGATTAGAAGAGAATCTTAAAAAGGCACTCGAGAAATACTCTCCGTTGGACATCATAAACAATATTCTACTAGACGGCATGAGGGTCGTCGGTGATCTGTTTGGATCAGGGAAAATGCAACTACCGTTTGTCCTACAATCAGCTGAAGTGATGAAAGTGGCTGTCAAGTTTCTCGAGCCTTTCATGGAAAAAGTAGAGGGTGTTTGTAAAGGAACCATGGTGCTTGCCACTGTAAAGGGCGATGTACATGATATTGGTAAGAATTTGGTCGATATAATCTTAACTAACAATGGTTATCGAGTCATAAATCTTGGAATTAAACAGCCCATAGAGGAGATTTTAAAGGCTTATGAAGAACACAAAGCTGATGCAATAGGAATGAGTGGCTTATTAGTAAAATCAACGCTGATAATGCGAGACAATCTAGAGATAATGAATGAGAGAGGGATTACAGTGCCAGTAATTTTAGGTGGGGCTGCTTTAAATAGGAGATATGTTGAGGAAGAGCTAATTCCTCTCTACAAGGGGAAGTTGTTTTATGCGCGTGATGCTTTTGATGGCTTGCATGCGATGGACGAAATTACAGGACAAAAATCTGACAGAGCTAAAGCACAAATAAAGAGCAATGGTAAGCAAGAGCTCTTGGCTGAAGAGGCAAAAATCGGGAAGAAAATCAGGCATCTTTCATCGAAGACAAAACATGATACGACGCACACGAAACGATCCAACGTTTCCATCGATGTACCAATACCCAAAGCCCCTTTCTATGGTTCTAAGGTAGTTCATGTAAAGGATCTAAATAAGGTTTTTGCTTTTATAAACAAAACTGCACTTTTTAAAGGCCAATGGCAATTCAAGCAAGGGCGTCGTACAACAGATGAATACGAACAGTTTTTACAAAAAGAGGTATATCCAAAATTTAACGAGTTAAAGGCGCTTGCGATCAGAGATAAACTACTTGAGGCAAAGTTGGTTTATGGATATTTTCCATGTCAATCCGAAGGAAATGATTTGATAATTTACAGAGAGGATGAAAAGACTGAGTGGTTGCGCTTTACATTCCCACGTCAGCCCGTGACTCAGCGTGGAAGTCAAAATTTGTGTATAGCTGACTTTTTCGCTCCAAAGGATAGTGGAAGAATTGACGTCATAGCTTTTCATCTCGTGACGATGGGACAGAGAGCTTCGGAGTATTCTGCTAAGTTGTTTGAGTCAGATAATTACGCAGAGTATCTCTTGTTTCATGGGCTTTCTGTAGAGGCTACTGAAGCGCTAGCTGAATTTTGGCATAAGCGTATTCGTGAAGAGCTTGGAATAGCAGATGAAGATGCTGAAGATGTAGAGAAGCTCTTTAAACAAGCCTATCGCGGGGCACGTTTCAGCTTTGGTTATCCTGCGTGTCCGAACTTAGAGGACCAAGCGAAAATCTTTGAACTTCTGCAGCCGGAAAGAATAGGTGTGCAACTTACTGAAGAATTTCAATTAAACCCGGAACAATCAACATCTGCCATAATAGTCCATCACCCTGAAGCCCGATATTTCAATATCGAGTAGTCTTACCGATGATTTGAAAGCCTGCAGAGTAAAGGTAGCTTATGGTCATAGAGTGTTTATGATCAGAAGGTTTTTACTTGGCTGGATTGTAGATAAGCAATTCTGCTCGGGAAGATCAGGTTTTCTTTGATTTTCGGAAAGATACACTTCATCTGAGTCCGAACATTTACTCTCTATGATTGTCAGAAATGGCCCTCTAAGGTTTATCAGGTTTTTGCTTATTAGTCGGTTGGGGTTTTTCCTGCTCTTCATCATCCAAAATTCTGACATCTGTTCGAGTTCGTTTATAGTTGTAATATCTGACGCGCATGCGAATTTTAACAGTGAAGCCATTATCAAAAACCAGTTCGTCGTCGGATGAGATAAAGGTGGGAAACCAATATTTACCATCTATATTTTCTCTCCATGTTTCGACTACTGGAAATTTATTGTCCTTTGTTTCAGGTATTCCCTTGCCTTTTGATTTGACAATTTGTAAGTCTTTATCATCAACCCAAATTCTGCCGATAAAAAAGCGCTGCTTGGATTTTTTAGGATCAGGAATTACCTTTGGTTTTACGTCAAACACGTAGAGATCTAGCTCATCAATTCGTTCCTTGCCTAATAATGTGAAGTCATACAGATTTATAACATCTGGCTCTAATGCGAAAGGATTTACACCACCTAGGTCCTCCAGATCTTCTGGTGTCACATTTATGTCTTTTAAAGTTGAAATCGGAGCATATAAAACTTTTTCGAAGCGTCTGCCATCATCGGTAAAGGTCATTAATGAATCTCTGCGGTACGTACCTGTTACATTTCCTCCGAGTCCTATAGTTTGAATCGTCACGCTTCTATTGAAAACATAATTTTTTAATGCCTCGCGAAATTCCCTCTCTTTTTCAGTGAAAGCTTTTATTATTTGATTTATCTCTTGCTGGGTCAGATTGACCTCTACTAAGTTCTGAGCTGATGAAACTTTAGTAAGTCCTAAGATAAGTAGTAGAGCAAAGATTAATTTGGTGATGTTCATAAACCAAATAGACGCCCTGGCGATTATTCTGGATGCATTTCAACTTAATTTAATTTTTTGCGTGAAACTAGTAGCTAGCATAAATTCTGTAGTCAATTTCTGGAAATATATTGTCGCGAGATTCTATCTCAGCTATCAGTTTTTCATTCACCTTTTCACTTTCGAGTTGTTTTGCGAGGAGATTAAATCTGTGGATATGTGATCGAAATCGTCTGGTTGCGTACTCGACTGTTGTTCCCTGATATATCTGGAAAGCCCAATCACTCGATTGTGCTAATAATAATTCACGCGCCATTTGATTTAGTATCCTTCTTTGCATATCAGTTGGATTTTTGAAAATGTTCGCTAGCTCTGACATTCTTCTTTCTGCATCATGTTGATATGGATACATCCAATCGGTGCGTTCATTCAGCCAAACCTTGTAGTAGCCACGCTCTCCCCAACTGGAAGCTGACGGTTGTTGTACTTGTATTGGAATACCAGCGTCTAAGTAATCTCCAGGTGTTATGGCTACGATTTCCTTTTGGTCATAGTGCAATTTTCTAAAAAAGAAATCAAGAAACTGTGGGCCTTCGAACCACCAATGTCCGTAGAGTTCAGCGTCATAGGGTGAAACAATCAGCGGGATGTGGCCATTATAGACTTCGCGTAAATGGTAGCATTGTCTTATTCTTTCACCTAAAAAATGAGTGGCATGTTGTGCAGCTTTCTCGCGCGCCCAGGAGGGAATGTAAGGTTGTTTCTGCTCTGTTCGACCCGTTATTCGGTAATATTTCAGACCTAAATGACGACGATTACCATCGCTATGTAGATGTGGTTTCAAGTACTCTATCGGTAATTCCCATCCTATGTCTCTGTAAAATTCCCTGTATACAGGATCTCCTGGATAACCCACTTCGGCACTCCATACCTGCTGAGAAGTTTCTACATCTCTTGCAAATGTTGCAACTCCATTAGGGCAACGAACAGGGGCATGCACGCCAAAACGAGGTCGCGGAGTCCCATACAGAATCGCATGAGTATCACTTACAAAATATTCTATCCCCGCCTCTTTGAGCAAATTCTCCAAGCCTTCCTCATAAGCACACTCAGGCAGCCAAATACCTCTAGGACTTCTTCCAAAGTGCTTTTTATAATTCTGAACAGCAACTTGAATCTGTGCGCGCTTGGATTCAATGGTTGACATTAGCGGTAAAAAGCCATGCGTAGCACCACATGTTATTATCTCTAGCACTCCTTCCTCTTGCAGTTGTCGAAATGCGCTTATTAAGTTTCTTGCATAGACATTGTTCCACAAATCCATTGACACACTGAATATCTCGCAGTACATCTGAACAGCTGGTAAAAATTGAGGAGCTTCTTTACTTACACGGGATAACTCTTTTTGGGAGAGTTCATAAAGATTTTCTAGGTGACGAGTATATCTTTGTTGTAGTAAGGGGTCCGCTAACATTTCACACAGAGGCGGTGAAATATTCATCGCCAGCCTAGGGGATACGCCTGCTTCGTAGAGATTCTGAAAGATGAAAATTAAAGGCAAATAAACTTCAGTTATTGCCTCATAAAGCCAGTCCTCCTCTAGGAACTCTGGATATTCAGGATGGCGAACGAAAGGAAGATGAGCATGTAGAATCAAAGAGAAATATCCGACGGGCATAAACAAGAGCAGTTGAAAAGATTAACATAGCCAGTCGGATATTAAAAGTTATCTGAGGCTATTTATCTTCTCAGAGAGCTTATAGGCGAAAGCTTTGGGTATTTTCTAAAAGGTTTTTTTCTGTGAAATTCAATCAAGCTAGCACCGAAGGTCCTATAAATGACTTTGTCTGATTCATTGTATTCGTCTGACTCATCGGAGATTATGAAATTTTCTGAGAGCTTGCTCCTGATTTTCTCAGATGAGACTTCGTGCTCGGTAATCAATCTTTGTAAAAAATCGAAGAGCGCGGCTGATATATGCCCTCGTAAATCTTCCAAACTCAGGCCAGATGCCAATGCAAATAAGGCGTAACGTAATTCAGAGATTTTAAATGGGAACGAGTGATGACCGAATAAGCTGAAAAATGTATTTTTAATTGCTGTGTCTTCGGGGTTATCAGCAGCCAACGCTAACTCCGTTGCATCGTGCTTGAATCCAGTAGCGTCTAGGATTTCTACGAATTCTTCATTAGAAACCAGGAATTCTGGAGACCAATCCACAAATGGTGATGGTTTGCTGCGAGGGGTTTGGACTGTATTAGAAAATAAAAGCCTTATGAATGGTTTATTTGGCGCAAAAAGCCCAATTTCAACACGATACATGGAGTCGGCTTCAACATCGAACCAGGTAGAACCGGCGATTTCAATGGGGAAAAGAAATTCTCGGTTTTCTGTTTGATTTATGAGCTTAGCGACCAATTTATACTTAACTGCTTCATCACCTAAAATTTTCTTTAATATTTCAAATGGATTTGACCGTAATGACCAATAGAATCTAACACGGTAGGGAGATTGTATTTGAAGTTGAGCTCTATTTTTCATTGGTAGTGGGGGCAGTTGCTCAACTTCTAGTTCATCCAGCTTCTCGGACTGATGATCTGTTGATTCTTCAGCAAACCGTAGGGTAGATTGTTCGGCGAGTTCAATGCTTTCTTTTCTTGCGAACTCTCCTGATGAAACAAGGTGAAGTTTAAAGTCTTCAAGTATTAAATGCAAGGGATTTTTTTCTTCTTGAGTCATAAAGTTTAATTATGAAGAGTCTATGTTCAAATGACAAGTCAAAGCAGAGATTGTGTATCAAGGAAATGGTAAAAAGCGATTCTCTTTGCGAGAATCGCGCATCTTTTTGGTTGGTGATAAATTTTAGCTGAACGATTTAGGGAAGATAGAAAGATTGGGCTGGGCGATCCCCGTTCGATCCGAATTGAAAAGCGGAGTAGGCATTATTAATGATATCTAGGACATACCATGTGCCATTCCTAAACACGCAGATATCAGTTCTTCCATCTCCGGTGAAGTCTGCTGGGGCGGGTATGTCTTCAGGGAGTCCGAATGTCGTTGAATAAAGAGAATTATTGGAACTCATTAAGACATACCATGAACCATTTGAAGACCTCCAAACAGCTATATCAGCTTTTGCATCTCTGTCGAAATCCCCAATTAATGGTTTGTCACCAAAAGACTGATTACCAAATTGTACGACAGTAAGACTATTATTGCTGCTGTTGAGTCTATACCAAAAGCCAGTAGATGGACGCCACACATTTAGGTCTGCTATTGAGTCTCCATCATAATCGGCTGGTAATGGTATATCCCCTGTGCTACCAAATTGCACAGCGACGAAAGAGCCATTGCTACTATTTAATCTGAACCATGATCCACTAGATGGACGAAATACAGCAATGTCAGCCAGATGGTCACCATCGTAATCTGCTGGGACAGGTATATCACCAGTAGTCCCAAAATTTACAACATCAAATGTTGAGTTAGAAGATTTCAGGCGAAACCATGTTCCGTTGCGAAATACTGCTATGTCGGTCTTTCCATCACCATCATAATCGGCAGGTGCGATTTTGTCACCACTGATTCCAAATTGCGTAGCGGTCAGCGTGTTACTGCTACTATTGAAAACGAACCATACACCGTTCGATGGTCTAAAAACCGTATAATCCGATTTGCCGTCACCGTCAAAGTCGAAATCCAAGAGTCTATAGCTTAGACATTGGTTGTTAGTTGAAACGTAATTTTTAATCTGATTTCTAGATCCCTGACAGAAGGTGAACTGGGTATTTTGGGTTAGCACTGCGTTCATTATCGTATTTGCGCATCCATCTGCTGTCTCCAAATGCGTTGCATTCAAGTTATGGCCTATCTCATGTGCTGACAGAATAAATTTAACGGGAACGAAGTTGACTCTTCCACTTAATCCATAGGAAAAGGATGGCGAACTACATACTACGCCAAGATAGGCTATACCTGCGCCTGCAGCATTTTGTTTGTTGGTCCAAAGATGCACTATATCTCTTGCGATAGAGGCTCGATTAGTGTTCCAATAATTGACGAAAGATTGAAGAAGGTTACTGATGCTAGAGCCATCATATGGATCTTGACTGGTCCAGGCATTTTGAAAAACGACCGTAAAAGTAAGCCCTAGCTCCCTTTGATAAACACCTTCTACCATGTTCATTATTGAGAGAATTTCACTATTGGCTTGCAGTGCACCGCCAAGAGCATTTACGTATTCAAAATCTGCATCAGTTGCGATTTCAATGACGCGAAACGAGATGAAAGTTTCAGGATTGGTAAGCGTTTCAAAGGGTGCAAATTCTCTCTGTTTTCGATCTAATTTATCAGCAAGGCAATCCAAGAGCTGCGGGTTTAGAATGTCTTCCTTGCGATAAATCACAAAATCATCCTTCTCGGCAATCGGAGAATAACGTGAGGCTGGCTCAATAAAAAAAGTCTCTCCTTGGTCAGTAAGAAAATATCCTTCGATTTTATCATCATCTATCGTTAACCGAACCTGGGAATTTTGCTGATTTTCAATCTTGCCACTGTATGTGTTGACCGAAGGTGCAGCGATTGCCTTAATCCCTTGATTCGTTACGGATTCAGCTCGGTATGATGCAGACTTTAGATCTCTAGGGTGTATTTGTGCTGTCAAGCTTACACCAGCAGCGTTTAGCGTGAAATAACCAGAATTGCTGAAGAATAAACGCTCATCTCTGCTGATTTTTTGTATCTGAAATTTCTTGAAAGATTTTGCGAGATCATTATTTATATTCTGACCAAAGATTACCGTTGTAGCTAGAAGAAGCAATATTAAAAATGAAGCTTTCATTTATGACTCCTTAAGACTAGAATTTTTCGCCACATTTAAGTAGCTCATGGTTTCCGAGTTTTGTGTTGCTGAGTATGGAAGGGCGATCTACGTGTCTCTCAAAAATCGTTTAAAGTTTTTCAAAAAATTCAGACAGCTAACCCTCTTTAGAATTATAATCGTTTAAGCTCATCGAAGACAAGATTTTTTTGAAAATCTGGATTAAAAAGGTTTGTTAAAATACAGTTAAGAAATAGCGAATGGAAGGTTTACATGGTGAAAAGAATGATTAAAAAAATTTGGAAGTTATTACCCTGGAGATTGCGTATTGCGCTTGTGAGAGTTACACAGACTAAGTTTACGGTTGCTGTAATTGGAGTAGTTTTTAATAAAAAAGGCGAGGTTTTGTTATTAGATCATTGGCTTCGTGCCAGTGAAAGCGGATGGGCGTTACCTGGAGGTTTTGTTTCTTCCAATGAACAGCCGGAGGTTGCTTTGAGAAGGGAGATCTTGGAGGAAACAGGACTGATGATTTACAATGAGAGACTTCTAAGCGTAAGAACAAGGCGAAAGCACATCGAGATAATGTTCAGAGCAGAGGCAGATGGAATGCCTGAGAGCAGCAGCATAGAAATAGTCGGAGCTAAATGGTTTTCGATCAATGATATCCCGGATGCTATAGGTCCTGTTCAAAAGGATTTTATTCTTCAGGCTTTGTCTTTCAATTAATCGCAACTTGTCTTGTTGTTTTATGATCTTTATTATTGAGTTTTTGGCAGACTAATCAAGGAGAAAAATTTATGGCTGTAAACTTAGTACCATCTCCAGAAGTAGTAATGGATATTTTGCAGAAAACTGGCGCTTACAGAAAAGGTCATTTTGTTTATCCCTCTGGAAAACATGCTTCTCATTATTTTCAGATGCCATTGGCGTTCAGGTACTACGACAATGCGAGGTTTCTTGCCGTCGGACTAAGCCGATTGTTTCGCATGGACAAGCAAGTTTCAAGTCGTCTTCCCAAAGTTTCCATAATAAGTCCGAGCCCCGGAGGGATTATTGTCGCATTTGCCGTGCGCGAGGCGCTAAACGCTGAGCAAATATACTGGACTGAGATCGAAGACGGAAAGCGCCAATTTAGACAGTACATAAAAGAGGGAGACATCTATCCAGCTATAATAGTTGATGATATTTTACGTACAGGTAAAGCTATTCGTGAAACTATAGATTGCCTGAAAGAATTGAAAACAGAAGTTATAGCAATCGGCACGATAGTTAAATTCGAGGATGCCCCTAACGAATTTGATGGAATTCCCGTCAGAACACTTCTTACTTTTGATGTCAATTTTTATGATACTGAAGAGGAGTGGAAGAAGGCTGAAAACAGCTCTGACATGGCTGAGGTTGAAAAGGTCCGATATTAACTATATTTCGTGCCGATTGGATAAGGCTTTATCCATTGTTACTTCATCAACGAATTCCAGATCACTTCCCACTGGCATTCCCATGGCTATCCGAGTCGTGCGAATGCCGAGAGGTTTTATTAATTTTGCTATGTAATGAGCTGTGGCTTCTCCTTCAGTGGTGGGATTGGTAGCTATTATTATTTCTCTGACTTTCACGTTTTGATTATTCTCTGGTTTGAGACGTGGAAATAGATTTGCCAATCGAAGATCGTCTGGGCCAATTCCTCTTATCGGAGACAATGCTCCATGCAATATGTGATAAAGGCCTTTATATGAGCGAGTTTTCTCAATAGCAACGAGATTATAAGGTTCCTCAACTATACAAATCAATGAGCGATCTCTGTTCGGTGAACTACAGTAAAGACAGGGATCTGTATCGGTCAGGTTGTTGCAAGTCGAACATAAAACGATTTTTTCTTTTACTTCTAAGAGGCTTTTTGCAAATCTTTCTACATCTTTCTTTGGGCGTCGAAGTATGAAAAAAGCCAAACGTTGAGCATTCTTCGGACCTATACCGGGTAGACGTTTAAATTCATCGATTAACTTTTCTATCGGTTCAGAGTACTCCAGCATTTTTAGAAGCCTAATCCTGGTGGGAGTATACCGCCGATGTGACTTTTTAATTTTTCCTCTACCTTTCGTCGAGCCTCGTTTACCGCAGCCACAATTAGATCTTGCAGCATTTCCACATCGCCTTCTTTTAGCAAGTCTGGAGAGATGTTTAGTTCTAAGAGCTCAAAATCACCTCTCATTTTTGCATTGATTGCACCGCCTCCTGCGCTAGCTTCAACTACGGTGCTCTTCATCTTTTGTGCCATTTCCTCTTGAAGCTTTTGAGCTTGCTTCATCATCGCGTTTAGATCGAAACCACCGGGGAAATTCATCTTACTTCGTCCTTTCTAGTTTTTTTGCTTTTGCTTGCTAAGTCAAATGGGGCAACATTCTTGGTTTTATCGCTGCTCTCTAAATGATTTAAACGTAACATTAAAGTTTTTTGTAGATCCAAGAAGATTGCCTTCAAGACAATCGATTTCGCAAGCATCTTACCTAGAAAATTATACGTTAGAGTTTTTCTAAATCGGAAATGAGCTGAATTTTTTGTCGTTAATCGGTGTCAAGGTTCGAGTTTTTATCGAGAAAAGCGAAAAGTTCCTCTTTCGTTGGCAATGCGGTTCTAGCTCCGATTTCACGGCATTTCAAAGCTGCGACAGCATTTGCCATTTTGCACGCAGTTTCGATATTTTCTCCACTCAAGATTCCATAAAGAAAGCCTACTCTGAACGCGTCTCCGGCACCAGTTGTATCCTTACAACCTCCTGGTACGTTGAATCCGTGTGTTCTGAAGAAACTATCTTCGCAAAGAATTAGTGAACCTTCTTTTCCGAGTGTCATTCCTGTAACTTTGCAACCATAACGCATTTGTATTTCTTTAAGAGCAATCTGCCTATCTGCAATACCTAAGAATTTTTCAATGAATTCCTCTGCGCAGATGAATACATCAACCAGCTGCAGCAGTTTTTCGATATGTTCGAATGGTTTATCGATATCAATAGATACGATCGCTCCGTGCTGTTTTGCATGTTTGGCCATTGTGATACAGGCCAGTGTATCGTGTGGAGTCGCATGTAAAATACTGCATCTTTCAACTATCTTCAGTGGCACATCCTCGGGTAAGTAAGAAAGTTTTTTATCTCTTTTCCAGATGACAGTTCTTTCACCGCTTTGAGAGTCGATTATTATGAATGCTATCTGGGTTTGTGCGCCTTTTATATGCTCTGCAGAGTCTATGTTGACACCTTCATTAATCAAGGTCTGAATCCCAAAATGCCCTGCGTTGTCATCGCCAAATCTACCGACATAGGCTGTCTTCGCTCCTAGTCGACTTAAACCTGTTAAAGTTGAAGCGATTTCCCCTCCGGCCAGCTGAAAATAATTCTCAAGCTCAACTTTTGAGTTGAATCTCGGATATTCAGGAACAACAATCAAGAAATCGACAGCGTTTGTGCCGAAGCCAACTACATCAAAATCTTTATCTTTACGAAGCTCAAATGGAAACTTCATAGTAATCAAAAAATTATAATCATTTATCAGTGAAGGTTTGAAGAGTGTCTGATAGGATTGTAGAAACCTTGCGCTGGAATTTTAGGTAAAAGGGATTAATGTTTAGTGAGACGAATTAAGCTCGTTTGGAAGGCATGTGTTATCGGTTTCAAGATGTTATCATTAAAACTTATGAAAAGGTTGATAAGAGCTCCTAAGGGAACTAAGTTGACCTGTAAAAATTGGTTGATCGAAGCGGCGTATCGGATGATACAGAACAATCTCGATCCTGAGGTGGCGTTTGATCCGGAGAATCTTATAGTTTATGGAGGTCGTGGAAAGGCGGCCAGGAACTGGGAATGTTTCGACGCCATTTTGCAGAGTCTTATAAATCTGGATGTAGATGAAACATTGCTTGTTCAATCGGGTAAGCCTGTAGCAGTGTTTCGCACTCACGAGGATGCACCGCGCGTTCTACTCGCGAATTCGAACATAGTCCCGGCTTGGGCTACTCAAGAGAATTTTGATAGATGGGAACGTGAGGGCTTGATAATGTACGGGCAGATGACTGCTGGAAGTTGGATTTACATTGGGACTCAAGGAATATTGCAGGGCACTTATGAAACTTTCGGCTCACTTGCTAGGCAAAATGGATGGGGGAATTTAGAAGGGAAATTTGTCCTTACTGCTGGTTTAGGTGAGATGGGCGGAGCACAACCTCAAGCAATAACATTCAATGGTGGCGTTGGATTGATAGTAGAGGTGAATCCATGGCGCATCGAGAGACGATTACAATTAAAGCAGGTGGACATTGCAGTAGATAATTTAGATGATGCATTGAAAATGGTCAATGATTTTATTAAAAAGCGTAAGCCGTTATCAATTGCATTATTAGGGAATGCTGCTCAAGTACACTGGGAAATTTTAAAAAGAGGCATAGTACCTGATGTGGTAACAGACCAGACATCTGCCCACGATATACTTTACGGATACATACCAGAAGGGTTTTCAATCCAAGAAGCCGAGATGCTCAGAGAAAGAGACGAAGAAGAATATAAAAGGCGTGTAATGGATTCAATATCGCGCCATGTGGAGGCAATTCTGGAATTCAAGAGGCTTGGGGCAGTAGTCTTTGATTACGGTAACAATCTCCGTCAGAGGGCTTTTGACAATGGCGTCAAAGAGGCATTTAGCTACCCAGGTTTTGTTCCGGCTTATATAAGACCTTTGTTTTGCGTAGGAAAAGGTCCTTTTCGGTGGGTAGCTTTAAGTGGAGATAAGGAAGATATCTATAAGACTGATAGAGCGATAATGGAGCTATCTCCACATGATGATCATCTTGCCCGTTGGCTTACAATGGCTCAAGAAAAAGTTCAATTTCAGGGCTTACCAGCTAGAATCTGTTGGTTGGGTTACGGTGAAAGGGCCAAGGCTGGTCTGAAGCTGAATGAAATGGTAGCCTCTGGAGAGTTAAAAGCGCCGATAGTGATTGGAAGAGATCACCTTGATAGCGGATCTGTCGCATCTCCTAATCGTGAAACAGAGGGAATGAAGGATGGCTCGGATGCCATAGCCGACTGGGTTTATCTAAATGCCTTGATTAATGCAGTCAATGGAGCGACTTGGGTTTCCGTGCATCATGGTGGAGGTGTTGGGATAGGATATTCTTTACATGCAGGTCAGGTCATAGTAGCTGACGGCACTGAGGCTGCTGCAAGAAGAATTGAGCGCGTGCTTACAACAGATCCAGGAATCGGCGTAGCTCGCCACGCCGATGCTGGCTACGAAGAAGCAATTGAGTTCGCTAGACAAAATGGTATTAAGATTCCCATGATTAAGCATTGAACCTATGATTCTGATTTTTCATCGAAAGGCTTTGCAAAGCTTATGGACAAATCAAAATTAAAAATTCACTTGTATTTCCCGCTTTATTTGCGAATTTTCGCTTTAGTCGTGCTCGTTATTTGCCTCATAGCACTTGGATATAACTTTTATCAATCGAGAGGGAAACCAAAGTTTGTCATGGAAGGTTTACCTGCGAATCTTTCAAAAGATGTAGTTGCTGTAGCTTCGAACTACGAGAGATTAGAGGTGGAAAATGGAGTGAAAAAATACCTAATCAAAGCTTCTAAGGTGACAACCTTTACCGACAATCATCAAGAGCTTGAGAATGTTTATTTGGAGGTTTACAGCGAAGCTGATAAAAAAGACGTTTTATCTGCTAACTACGCAGTTTATCTGCCAACTGATGCCAATAATTTCAAGATTTTTTTCTTCGGTGAAGTGAAGGTACAGACTAGAGATGATCTGTCCGTACAAGCTGAAAAAATCAGCTATGATAAAGCCTCGGAGATTGCTGAGACCGAGGGGCATACTCAGTTTTTTAAAGATCTGTTCAAGGGAAGAGCTGAAAAGGCGCGTATTTTTATCGCTGCTGGTTATGTCGAACTTTTTCAGAGCGTAGAAATAAATTTTGAGAACAGTGATGGTCATAAAGGTTATATCAAATCGAACTACGTGAAATTTGAAAGAGATGAGAAAAAAATAACCTTTCAGCAAAATGTTTTTGCAGAACTTAACTTGCCTCAAACTATAGAATTACGGTCGCAAAAATTAACGTGCTTTTTCGATGAAAAAGAGATCACGAGAATCGAGATGTCAAACGATGCTGAGATCTTCCAGCGTGCTGATAAATCAGAAGCCCGTAATCTCAAGGCTACAGCGCAGAATATCCAAGTGGATTTGAAAAGTGGCTTAAGAAAAATTCGACTCCAGAATGAGGCAAAAGTAGAAACTTCAGAACAAGAGCAGAATCCCATTTTTTCAAATGCGGATTTAATTATATACGATAAGGAATCTCAAAGACTCGTGCTTGAAGGTTCCGCAGAGATAAGACAGTTTAGAGACCAGGAACAAGTGCATCTTGATGGTGATAAGATCGAAGCAGATTTTTTCCCGGACGGCAATCTTCAAAAGGCTTTCTGCATTGGTAATGCAAATCTCAAGCAGATTAATTCGGATAGAAACATTGAAGCCTCTGCTAATAGAATGAACATTTACTACAAAGAGGATCGAAAAATTAAGACTGCTGAAGCACTCGGAAATGCCACAGTCACCTTGATCCCAAAGGATGCAAATGTTAATTACTCCAGAGCGAATTTATCGACGCCAGTGGCTATTAAACTTTCCTTCGAACGAGACGTCATAGAAAGAGTGCAAACGGAGGGAAGGACTACAATTTTTTTAAAAGGAATCTCAGATAGACCTAACACTTCTGACAGAACGATTTCAGCCGATAAAATAATAACATTTTTACAACCCAATGGAAGAGATCTATTGAGAACCGAGGCTATCGGAAATGTCATAGTTCAGATAGATCCAGTTCAAAAGTCAGCGGATAATTATAAAACTACTTTAACCTCAGATCGACTCGAGTGTGATTTTTACGAAGGGAATAATCTCAAGCTTTGTTTGATCTCTAAAAACGCCAAAGCCGTACAAGAGCCGTTTTCATCTGGTAAGAGGAAACGGATTTTGCTTGCTGAAACTTTCAGTGTTGAATTTGACAAGGAAAATCAGAGCTTAGCGAAATATAACGCGAGCGGAAGAGTTAGATACTCAGAAGATGACAAAAATGCGACGGCAAATCAGATAATTTTTACTGAAACGGATGGTGTAGCGCGATTGCGTGGTGGTGAGCCGACAATTTGGGATTCGAAGGCGAGAGCGAAAGCAATTGAAATAGATTGGGACACACGTAATGATAAGTCATTCTTGAGGCAGAAGGTTTCTTCTACTTACTATAATCAATTGCAGTCTGATGGAACATTGCCATTTTCTGATAGCTCGGCCCCGGTTTATATAACAGCTGAGGCGGCTGAGTTCGACCATAAAAATGAGACTGGGATTTATTCTGGCAATGTTCGGGCATGGCAGGAAGAAAATTATATCCGCGCAGATAGAATTATTTTATTCGCTAAGGAAAGAAAAATGAACGCTGAGGGTAGGGTTCAAACGTTGCTATATAAAGTTAAGCAAAGAGTCATTAATGGCAAAGAGGTGGATCAGCCAGTTTTCGTATCGTCGGATAGATTCAGTTATCTAGACGAGACAAGAGTAATTAGATACGAGGGCAATGTTGATATAAAACAAGGCTCTGATCGGATAAATTCTGACTCTGCAGAGATTTTTCTCAATAAGCAGAATGAGCTGATAAGAGCAATAGTATCAGGGAATGTTAAAATAAGTCAGCCGAATCGCAGAGGGACTGGAGAATATGCAGAGTACGTCGCCGCAAGCGAAGTAATAATCCTGCGTGGTTCACCAGCAAAGGTTGAAGACGCCGAACAAGGAGAATTGCAGGGAGCGCAGATGACCTTATACATGAGGGAGAATCGTTTTATTGGTGAAGGGAAAGAAAAAACCCAGTCTTCTCCTGGACGGACTAGGTCCATCTATAAAGTAAAAAATTGAGAAAAACCCTTGTTTTGAATCATCTAAAGAAGTGATGTTGACGCAGATAATGGAAAGTCAAGAAAATGGTAAGAGCAGTGGTTTAGTAGCCATCGAGCTAAGAAAGAGCTACGGTAAGCGTATAGTCGTTAACAATGTAAGCCTTAATGTGCATAGAGGAGAGATTGTAGGGCTTTTAGGAGCTAATGGCGCTGGTAAAACCACTACTTTTTACATGATAATGGGTCTAGAGACACCAGATTACGGAAAGATTTTTTTAGATGGCCAAGATATAACACAGATGCCAATGTATCTGAGGGCAAGATTAGGACTTGGCTATCTACCGCAAGAATCCTCGATATTCCGTAAGATGACTGCTGAAGACAATATACTCGCCGTCCTGGAAACCAGAAAAATGACAAAGGAGCAGAGACGAGAGAGACTAGAGAAGCTATTAAAGGAATTTGGTATTGAGCATGTTCGCCGAACAAGGAGTGATCTACTTTCTGGCGGAGAGAGACGGCGTGTGGAAATTGCTAGATGTCTTGCCACTGATCCTAAGTTTATACTTTTTGACGAACCCTTTGCAGGGATAGATCCGATTGCAATAGGGGAAATCCGGGAAATAATTCTCTATCTGAAAAAACGCAAAATTGGCATTTTGATAACTGATCATAATGTTAGGGAAACACTAAGCATAACCGATAGAGCTTACATAATGTCAGAAGGAAAGATTCTCCGTGCTGGTAAGCCAAAAGAACTAGTAGAGGATTCGACAGTTAGAAAGCTTTATCTCGGTGAAGGATTCACTTTGTAGTGCTGGTCGATTAAAGAGGAAACTTCTTGTGGGCGATTCTGAAGGAACAAACCGATGGAGAATCTCACCTGCCAGATTGCAGGCCTTTAAGGTTTTAGAGCGAATAGAAAAGAATAAAAGTTACTCCTCGATACTTCTGGCAAGGGCTGAAAAAGAGTTGTCCAGATTAGACAGAGCACTTTGTCATGAGCTTTGTCTCGGAGTTTTAAGAAGAAAGTTGCTATTGGATAAGATAATTGAAAAATTGACTTTCAAGAAACCCCTGGATTTAGAGATCAAGATAATTTTAAGACTTAGCATTTACCAGTTGGCTTTTTTGAATAAAATACCGAGATATGCTGTCGTAAATGAAGCAGTTGAAATGGCTGCATGGATTGGGAAAAGAAAAGCCAAAGGGGTAGTTAACTCGGTTTTGAGGAGGTTCGATCCAAGAAATGATTTTCCATCCAAATACAATGATGAATTGGACAGAGTGTCCATAGAAACTTCTCATCCCAGATTTCTGATTGAAAGATGGATCAAACAATTTGGGTTTGAGCAAACAATAGAGTTGGCTAATGCAAATAATACAACACCACCTTTAGAATTTCGCTTCACTGCTAAAACCTCTGATGATACTAAATCACGAGCTAGCGATTTTACCGTAAAAGAGCTGTTAGAACTTGCTGACAAGGGAGAGATATATTTTCAGGAACTTGCCTCACAGAAGATAGCCGAAGCGTTGAAGCTCTCAGAAAATGAGAGTTTTCTTGACGTTTGTTGTGCTCCCGGTAGTAAATTCACTCTTATTAATTATCTGGCACCTGAAAGCTTTAGCGGATTATTTGTAGGCGGGGACTTTTTTCTAAAGAGATTGAAAACCGTAAGAGAGAATTGTGAAAAGCTTGGAGTGAAAAATTATCATCTGGTAGCTTACGATGCCCAAAACTGCCTACCATTTGCCGATGAGACTTTCGATGTAATCCTATTAGATGCTCCTTGCTCTGGTACTGGCACAATTCGTAGCAATCCAGAGCTTAGATATTTTTTACGTGAGGAAGATTTTCAAGGATTATCAAGAAAACAATCTGCAATGCTACGAGAGGCTGCTAGGATACTCAAAAAAGGTGGGAGGTTGCTTTACTCAACATGTTCGTTAGAGCGAGAGGAAAATGAAGATGTAGTTCATAAATTCCTCAACGAAAGATCTGAATTTTCAATAGCCTCAATTCCTGATTTAGAGCAATTTCGCACTGATGAAGGATTTTTCCGTACTTTTCCTCACAGGGACAGCATGAATGGGTTTTTCATAGCATTTTTGAGGAAGAAATAATGTTATCCGCTTTTATTAATTTTCCCACGTCTCGTACTATCTGCTTGTAAACTAATTGAGCCTACTTAGTTAATTTTTAATTTTTAAATAGATGATCCGAATGGAGCAGGCTTTGATGGCAGGAAAACTTTTTAATCAAAAATATCAAAATGATAAGTCGCACTGTTGATCTAAAAATACCTGGTGAGCAATTTTAGGGTGATAGATGCTCGGTAACTAAAAGATCTATAAAACCGTGGTTTGATATCATTCTATACTCTAAGCCTTCATCAATTACCCGTAGCTGAGTTTTTCTGATCGATGATGTTATGAAGGGTTGATCTGTACCGTAGAGCATTTTATCAGGTTTATGATCGACTCTCTCGTCTTTTGTGTAAGTTAGTATTGGAGAGGTTTGGTTGTCGATGTCTTGAAATGATTCACTATACTGCAAGCATTCTAGGAGCCTTTCGGTATTACCTAATAGAAAAAGGTCTCCGTTAAAAGCGGCTGAAAGGGTTTTATCCTTTGATGTCCATATTTTCATTGATTCTCTTTCTATCGGATAGGAGGAAAAGTTCACATTCAAAATTGCGGCTTTTGTTTCGTTAGGATTTTTGACTCTGGTGATGATAACGCTTTCATCCTCGGGAAACCTGATTACTAGGATGTCTGAGTTCACTGAGTTTAGAAATATCTGCGGATCTGAGATTCCATAAGGTGCAAAGAATAGATTCATGAGATCCTTTACGCGGCTGATTTCGCTCTTATCAAGATGTGTTTTTCTAGTAATATTATCGGATATGGCCATCCATGCCTTTGTTGGATTCTGAAAAGCATAAATGCTAAAACTTGTGGCGTGTTTAGGAATAAACCTCAATAGCTCGTTATCTCTTGTTTCTCTCGGCAGCCAACTAGCTTTCAGGAGAACGGAAACGTCCTCATCCAGCCCTAAGATAAATAAATCCTCGAGATTTCCTGCTCTCTTTATCATTTTCCATCTTATATTGTTAATCGATTCACTGAGTGTCAAGGATGTGATTTGGGCCATCATTCTTTGTGTAGCCAACTCATCTGAGCTTAAAACGCCGATTAAACTACCTAAAAAGTTTGCCATTAGAGAGACGAATTTTTTATCTGCATAACCAAAGATGATTGCATCCTCAGCCTCCTTATGAATCTCTTTGGGGATTTTAATGGATAAATTTTCGCTATTACCATTTTTTACTGATAGGGTTTTCATTATTGCGTTTTTGTCATTGCTTGCATAAATCAAATCTTTCGATAATACAACGAAAAACTTCTCCTCATCTCCCGATTTCCATGTCAACCACTTAGCATCACTTTCAGTAGACTCTTGAATGTAAATAGGCTCAGTTATGGATCTTTCAATTAAGGGATGAATGTATTTTTTGATTGAATCAGCATTTATGCGCTCTGAATAGCCCGTTTGGCTCACGGCGACGAAGTGGGGTTTAAGATTTAAAAATATTTCATTTTCAATATTATCGCTAGGTAAAAGTTCAAATCCCATTATGGCTATGCTTACTTCGAGAGACGGTGAGTCATCAGATGTATTCTTTGCGATAATGTCTTTAAGCTCTTTTAGGTTTTTTATTTCGACGTATGCAATCGCATCTGCAGGTAAGAGTTTCAGAGGCTCATATTTTTTAGGATTACCGAAATACCATATGATTACAGCGATAGCAAGTATTAAAGCGCTCAGGATTACGATCTTCTTGCATAAGACACCCATTGTTTCATTATGTGTTGGTTTCTTGATCATTTTCAATAAGCATGGGTAATTTGTTCTATTTGTTTAACTCATGTTAAGATGCTTTCATCATGAATGGAAATGTTTTTGCGAAGGATATTTTAAGAGGAAAAGTTGCCTTTTTGACTGGTGGAGGAACTGGTATCACTGGTGGAATAACGAGAGTCTTTGCTGAGCATGGAGCGAAGGTAGCCATAACTTCCAGAAAGATGGAGAGCTTATCTCCAATGAAAGAGCTGATAGAGTCTAAAGGTGGGGAATGCTTCGCTGTAATTTCTGACGTAAAAGACTACTCTTCAGTTGAAAATGCTATAGCAGAAACCGTAAAGCACTTTGGGAAGATTGACATAGTTGTCAATGGAGCAGCAGGAAACTTTTTATGCAAGGCTGAGGAGTTGTCATCGAATGGTTTTGGAACTGTCGTAGACATAGATACGAAAGGCACTTTCAACGTTTGTCGGGCTGCATTTGAAGAATTGAAAAAGAACAAAGGTCAGATTCTGAACATATCAGCTACTTTACATTATCTAGCTACTCCTATGCAGATTCATGTTTCTGCCGCTAAGGCCGGGGTAGACGCCATAACTAGAAATCTATCAGTGGAATGGGGCCCTTATGGCATAAGGGTAAATGGCATAGCACCCGGACCGATAGAAGATACTGAGGGCATGAGGCGACTTGTCCCAGAACCAATAAAAGAAAGTTTAAGGAAGAGAATTCCGCTTAGACGTTTTGGTAAAATTTCTGATATAGAATATGCCGCTTTGTTTCTGTGTTCCGATGCTGCTAGTTACATTAACGGTGTCACGCTTGTTGTCGACGGTGGTCATTGGCTCACGGGAACTTTACTTTTTTAAACTCTTGGATCGAGGTTTTTGATGATGTTTGAAATTTCTCCGAGCAGTTTTGAGGAGTTTTTAAGAGAATCTGAAAAAGGCAACATTGTACCGGTTGTGCGCAGTGTGCTTGCTGATTTGCATACTCCTGTCAGTACATTTCTCAGGGTTTGTAGCATATCCGAAAAATCATTCTTATTTGAGTCGATAGAGGGCGGCGAGCGCATAGCTCGGTATTCATTCTTAGCTGCTGATCCATATATGACCGTAAGAGCCAAAGGCAGGCAGCTAGAGATAGAAAAATTTGGAGAAGTTTCTACACTCAATAAGGTTTTTATATTGGATTACTTGCGAGAGCATTTCTCTGATAGAAAAATTACACATAGGGCGGATCTGCCACCACTATGTGCCGGCGCCATCGGATTTTTCAGTTATGATGCAATAAGGCTTTTTGAGCCTGTTCTTGATTCAGGGGATGATTTTCCAGAACCTGATGCTGTATGGATGTTCTTCAGGAACGTTGTTGTTTTCGACCATCTTCGTCAGCAAATAAAGATAGTTTCTAGTGTTTTTACTGAGGAAGCAGAAGGAAGTGAGGCATTTCTGAGAGAGTTATATGAAATAGCCGTTGCCGAAACTGAAAGAATAGAGAAACTTTTAAAAGAACCTGTGCCGATCCCTGTCAATCTACAGGAACAAGAAATAAAGTCAAAAAATGTGACCTCTACTTTCACCAAAAAGGCATTTCTAGAGGCTGTTGAGAAGATTAAGGAACGCATCTTAGCTGGTGATGCTTATCAGGTAGTTCTGTCGCAAAAATTGAAACGCCAAACTACTGCTTCGCCCATCAATATTTATCGAGCATTAAGGGTTCTGAATCCCTCTCCTTATATGTTTTTCGTAAAAACCGGCAAGGAAACCTTAATCGGGGCTTCGCCTGAAATGTTGCTAAGAGTCAGAGGCAAGAGTATTGAATATCGGCCCATAGCTGGTACTCGTAGAAGAGGAAAGGATGACATAGAAGATTGGATTTTGGGAGAAGACTTGCGATCTGATGAAAAAGAGATAGCTGAACACATAATGTTGGTAGATCTTGGAAGAAATGACCTAGGAAAAGTAGCAGAGTACGGCTCTGTCGAGGTTGAAGAGCTGATGAAAATAGAGAAGTATAGTCATGTTCAACATTTAGTTACCAGTCTCAGGGCTACACTAAGAGATGAATTTGATCGTTTCGATGCTTTAAAAGCCTGTTTTCCTGCCGGTACTGTCTGTCCAAGATGTACTTCTTAGCCCACTCCCTATTGATTTCCCCCAACAGGCCAGCCCTGCCCAGAAGTTCAAAAGAAGGAATATTGCTGTAAACGCTTAAGGGATCCATGTCCTCAAATCCCCGTTCGGTTTGCCTTTCTTTTAAAATTCCCATTAATTGATCTGATAGTGTGCTTTCACCCAACACGTGCATAGCCACCAAATCGTGGACAAGGAACTTGGTTCGCACCCCGTCTGCCCTGGAGATGTCTTGCTTTGCCGCGTTTATCACCGCTTCCCTAAGGCTAACCCCGTTATGTGTCCAGGAGCCAATATCAACCCCTGCTTCTTTTAGTACGTAAAGGGCATAGGAGCCAACCCCGGCTTCGGAGTTAGCCACTCCATTTTGGGCGTACTCGCGGTAGAGGAAGTAAATGGCTTTTTCCTTTACTTCCTGGAGGGTAGCTGCCTCGGCTCCCCGGGGCGCCAACAGAAAGCCTGTCCACACCGAAATGAACAGGATTGCCACTAGGGCTGCTAATCTAAAGGCAGTTCTTTTAACTCTCATCCCCAAAAACCCCCCCAGAGAAAATCTTTATGTTAAAGTGTTAAGCTATTCTTTAAAAGGGAACCCGGCCTTTTACCGGATAGGAAATTTTTGGAGATAGGGAGAATGGGCTGGTCTTTGGCCAATTAGAAAGCCCCGGCCTGCCTGAAGACCGGGGCTTGTTTTCGCGGGTTCCATCACCCACGTCACAAACGCCAATAACACTTTCCCACCGGCACAAACCCCTGTTCCTTGGGAGGCTTAGCGTGCCGCACACCCGGGCAGGTTTCCTGACTCATGGGTCATCACCTGCCTTCCGCCTTCCCAGGCCCCGCAGGCCCAGTGGCTTCTTGAAGGCCGCTACCCATTTACAGTGGCCCCACCGTCCAGGATTTACACCTGGTTCCCTACACCCGGTCGCGGTAGTAATGGAGTTTTCAAAACTACATTTTTTTTATGATAACACATCACTATTTATTTGTCTATACCTATGTTTTTAGGTTGTGTGATCCGTCTGTGATATTGTCAGGGTAAAAATCATCTGTGAAAATGTCAGTATGAGCAGGGAGAGGATTACTATGTCACAGGCGGAACTTAATCGTATACGTGTGTTAGAACAAGCCCTGGCCGGGTTAGTTACTAATAGCTATGCGGCGCTGGCCTTAGGTGTGAGCGAAAGACACCTGTATAGGCTTAAGGCTAAACTGCGTAAGTATGGGCCAGAATCACTTGCCCACGGAAATCGCGGCCGTAAGCCAGCACATGCCATCCCCGAAAACATACGGCAGCAGGTTGTTCATCTCGCCCAAACTAAGTACAGGGGGTGTAATTTTACTTTTCTCAGCGAATTGCTCGCTGAACACGAGGGCATCTACTTAAGTCCTTCTTCCGTAGGACGTATCCTTAAAGCTGCCGGTATCCACAGCCCTAAAAAACATCGCCCCCCTAAACTTCACCGCAGACGCCCACGTAAATCTCAAATGGGTCTCCTCGTCCAAATCGATGGCAGTTTACATGACTGGTTGGAAGGGCGTGGCCCTAAACTCGCCTTACTTGCAGCCATTGATGACGCTACAGGCCAAATCCTTTCTGCTCTTTTCAGATACGCAGAAGATTTTGAAGGGTATCGCCGTCTCCTTTATGACCTGGTAATCAACTATGGTATCCCAGTAACTATCTATTCCGACCGCCATACTATCTTTTTCTCTCCTAATAGCGAAAAAAATTCCTGCTCCTTCGAACAACAACTAATTGGCCAAAAGTGCCGGTTAACTCAAATCGGCCGTATTTTGAATGAGCTGGGAATTCACCATATACCTGCTCATTCCCCTCAAGCTAAAGGCCGTATTGAACGGTCATTCCAAACTCTACAGGAAAGATTGGTCGTTGAACTGCGCTTGGCCAATGCTTCCACTTTAGATGAAGCTAATGCCGTCCTTAAAAACTTTATTAAACGCTACAACGATAGGTTCGCCGTACCACCAGCTGATAATACCTCCGCTTTTCGACCAGTACCTTCTCATCTGCGCTTAGAGCATATCTTCTGCTGGAAAGAACTCCGAACACTTAACCCAGGATATACCATACAATTCGAACGCAAAACATTCAAAGTACTAACTCCTAAAAATGCTCCAGTTATCCCTATACGGTCAGTAGTTGAGGTACATAAGCTCCCCGATGGAAGTTTATTTGTCGGATGGAAGGGAAATATTTACCCCCTGGAACCCTTAAGCAATACAACCCTCTCTGATACCACCTCTACTGCTGTGCCTGCTGGGGTCGCCAAAATAAAAGAAAATGCGGGCCCCAACCACTCTCCTCGCAAGCCCGCTCCAGACCATCCATGGCGTAAACCATGGAAAACTAGCAGGCCCTATTATACCACTTCTACCTAACCCTTAAAAACATGTTCCTTGGTGAGCCCCTGAGGCAAAATTAAAACCTCTTAAAGGCGGCGCCGAAGGGTAGCCTTGACAGCCGGGGTCCCCGCACGTGGTACAATAGTGTGAACGACGGGGCTGCTCTTAACTCGTCCTACATGTCCCCCGGAGCCGCCCCGTCGGCGCCTTAGCCTTACCACGTGCGGGGTGGCTGTCAAGGCCGCCGCCTCAATTTCCTTAAATAATTCCCTAATATTACTTTAATTCTCTAAAATTAATTCACTAAAACCTTTAAACCCTCACTTACTTCATACCCTGACAGAATCTCAGACGACCTATACCTGACATTTTATTTGACGGTTGACACAGGTATTTTTGCAGTTTTATATGTTTTGCTTACGGGGTCGGTATCGTACCGTCAACAGGCAGTCTACATTGTTTTACTTCGTTAACGATAACGATTTTCCTTGTTTGGCATATTCTGTTACTGGAGCCACCGCCGGTGGCTCCGACCGCCGGTTAACCAGGTAAACACCGCTAAAAACCAGCACTGCACCTACCAGGTGATAAATCGCCAGTTTTTCTCCTAGAACAACAACCGCCAGCAATGCCGCCGACAGCGGTACCACATTTTGAAAGACCGAAGCTTTACCGGCGCCAACCATTTGAATACCCTTGAACCAGGTAACAAAACACAGGGCGGAAGCGATA
>ENA-ORXB01001477-ORXB01001477.1-sediment-metagenome-genome-assembly--contig:-NODE-1477-length-27414-cov-3.358232_pt1 | contig 27414 bp, 17 predicted proteins | sample MGYA00237863_ERZ511475 | MGnify/ENA primary metagenome ERZ511475 (study PRJEB26305, sample SAMN06343858) | sediment metagenome | isolation source: hot spring sediment | place: Canada: British Columbia... | reverse complement strand
TTTTTTTTTTCAAGCAGAAGACGGCATACGAGATTGACATGTGACTGGAGTTCAGACGTGTGCTTCCGATCTAGCCGGAGGGTAAGGGTCAGGGCGTTACCGGCGCCGGCGACAACCGACCCTGCGGCGTCGAGCACACACTGGGAATTGGAGAGCGAGCCGGCCGCGCCCGGCGTCAGGGGGCCCAGCCAGCCGGCGCCCGCGTCGTTACGAAGCCAGAGCGCATTCTGCGCGCGCTGCCACCAGACATAGCAGGCCGCCGCCTCCGCAAGCGTGTCTCGAATCAGCGCCGAGGCGCTTTCGATGTCCTGGTGGCCGTCCGGATCCGTGTAAGCGAACTGGAACGGTTGCGTGAAGCCCTGTCCGGAGGAGGGCGTGACCGAGACCGCCGCCGGCGGTGCACCCGGGTTCGAGGGCGGCGCCGGCGGCTTCGTCACCGCTTGCGTGGCCGCCACGACCGCCGCCACATCGGCGCCGATATCTTTGCCGTCGGTGCCCGCATTGCGGTACGGACTCAGGCTCGAAAGCCTGTAGTCCTGGTTGGCCGGGTCGACAAAACCGATCTGGGCGATCGAAGCCGGGAAGAAGTTATTCGTGGGATAGGAAGAGGCGTTGCCGCCGGCCAGCACGTTCTTGACGAAGAGATAGCCGGGCGCGTAGAAATCCAGCGTGGGAGTCCCCGTGGCCTTTCCCGTCCCCTGCACCCCGTAAAGGCCGTGCAAGGCGATGTTATTGAGGAAGGCGAAGCGGACGGCCGGCATGCCGCCGAACATAACCACGTGCTTGGGATTCTGCTGGATGGCGGTGTTGTGATCGATGGTGACGTCCTCGGCGCCTTCAAGGATCTGAAAGACGCGTCCGTCGCCTCCCCAGACGCTCGAGTCCAGGTCATAGAAGAGGTTATTGGCGATGAGGATGCGGCGGGCCCTGCCCAGTCCGCCCGAGCTCGTGTCTCGCCCGAGAATGTTGACGCCGGAGCCGGACTTGCGCACGATGTTCGAGACGAAGGTGACGTCCTCGACGACGGCCCAGGGCGTGGCGCCTCCCTCGGCCCGGACGGTGAAGACGATGGCGAAGGACTTCTGGTCGGCACCCACCCAGTTGTGCTCGAAAACGTTGCCCTCGACGAGGACGCGGCGGGCGTTCTTGAGTTCGAACAGGTTCTTCACCAGCCACGGGGTTCCGGCATAGGACGGGTCGCCGTTCTTCCACGACAAGGGCTTGTGGAAATGGTTGCCCCGGATGACGATGTCGGAGGGAACCAGATTGGGGATCTTGGGCGCCGCCCCGCCGAACATCACATTCTCGCCGGCGCCCTCCAGATAGTTGTTCTCAAGCAGGAAGGGCCCCGGGCCGTTGAAGCCCGAGACGGCCTGGCTGTCCTGTGTGGTGCTCTTGAAGTCGGAGATCCAGCAGTTCTTGATCGCTGTGGCGATGCTGTTCAAGCCGACGCCGCGTTTCCCCCCCACGGCCGGATCACCGTGAATGAACATCCGGTCGAGCTCGATCTCCGAGGCCAGCTCGGAGGTGAGGGTGGCGGTGGCCGAACCGAGCGAAATCAATTCGTAGGTGTAGACGCCGGCCGCCGGCAAGACCTCCAAGCCCACCAGGCGCCAGTGGTGCGCCCCGGCGTCGGTCGCGATGGCCGGAGAGGAGTTCGGCGCCTTGATCTTCGGCAGCGCGGAGGCCGCCGCCGGCGTGATGCGCACCCCCGGGGGCGGCAAGCTCGTCGGATCGGCCGTGGTGATTGTGATGAAGCTCGAGCCCGCCTTCTTTCGCAGGCGGAAGTTGCCCGTGTAAGTAGCGCCCGGCGCCAGCGTGATGGTGTCGCCGGGGGCGGCCAGCTCGATGGCCTGCTGCAAGTTACCGCCAGCCGGCACATGAATCGTCGTTTGGGCGCCGACGGGCGCGAGCCACGACAAGAAAAGCAGAACGGGAACAAACCTGTACAGCGGCTGCATAGCACGCTGATCGGCCTTGCCCGGCGGCGGCGCACCCGGGACTGCCATCAAGTGAGGGTTTCTGTATCTCTTGGGCGCCGGCGGGATGAAGCCTGGGGTTTTCAGAGCGGAATGCGTTAGCAAAGCGCTTCACCCACCCGAGCGTCGGGGGATGCCCCCCGCTCCTGCGCGCTTTCACCCCCCAGCGTCTTCCGGTCTTCGACGGCGAAGAAACCGCAAAGCGTGAGGATTCTCACGTGCCCCGGCCGGAACAGGCGGCCCGTGACGGCTCGATCAGCCCTCGCCTGGGGTGTTTCGCCTCACTCCGGACGGCCTCACCCGTGCGCCCAAATAGCCGGAGAGGCCAAGGCGGTCACGAGGAGCGAGCCCGGCGTCAGATCACCACTCCAGACGCAGCACCAGCAGATGGTTGGCGTTGGCCGTGCCGATGTCGGAGAAGCCTCCTCGGACCGCCGTGCCGATGCGGCCGAAGTTGGCCAGGTCGCGCGTATTGAATACGGAGTTCGGCTGGCCGTAGCTCGGCCGCTTGAAGGGGAAGTTGTTGGAGTCCCAGCGGAGGATGAACTTCAGCCGTTCGTAGATCGGAAACTCTTTGGACATGGATAGCTGGGTCCAATCGATTCCGGGCGCCTCCACGACGTTGCGGCCCATCGATCCGGCGGTGAATGAATCCGGGTAGGCGAAGGCCGAAGCGTCCAGATAGGGCACCTGGGCGCTGGTCGGGAAACGGTGCGGGCCGATCTCCCAGTCGGGCGTCCGCGGGTCGCTGCGGAGCAGATGCGGCCGCGCCTGGCCGGGCAGATAGAAGTTGGGGCTGCCCGCGAAGGTCACCGTGAAGGGCGGGCCGGACTGCCAAGTCTGCGTCCAAGCGAGCTCCCAGCCGCCAAGCAGGGCGTTGCGCCAGCCGCCGACGTTCATGAAGCGGCGGTTCTTGCCGAAGGGCAGCTCGTAGGTCAACACATGAACATAGCGGTGCTTGATGTCGTAGTTGGCCCGAGCCTTCTCGAGCGCGCGGTTGTAAATGGTAATTCCGCTCATGCCGCCATCGGTGTCGCCGTTGTTGATCGCCTTCGAGAAGGTGTAGAAGGCGTTCATCGTCAGGCCGACCGAGTAACGCTTCTCGACCCGGATGGTGCCGCCGTGGTAGCTGTTGTCCCCGTAGTTGCTGTAGTGCTGGATGGCGCCAAAGTGAGGCCAAGGCCGGTAGTTCTGGCTGGCGCGCCGGATCTGGTCGAGGACGGCGAAGTCCCGGGAGATGTCGAGCGGGATGGCATTGACGTCCCAGTTGTTGAGCAGCCGCACGCCGCGGGAGCCCATGTAGGTGGTCTCGAGCAGCCAGTTCCGGGAGAAGTTCCACTGGAGGCCGGCCGACCAGTTCATGATGTATGGCATCCGAATGTTGGGATCCATCCAGGAGACGCTGCGGCCGGCGTAATTGGTCCCGATGAAGGGCACGCTGCCGTCCGGCGCGACGTTGAACCGGAAGGCAGGCGGGCCCTGGGACAAGAAGAAAGCGATGCGGGGGTCGCCCGGCGGCTGCTGGATGGAGGCCGTCGCCAAATACTCCTCGAAGTTCTGGTTCAAGCCGTTCGTGAACAAGTCCTGTGAGATGACCCCGAAGCTCGAGCGGAAGACCCAACTCGGGCGGAAGTTCCAGGCCAGGCCCAACCGCGGCTGGAAGTTGTTCCAGTCGGATTTGGCGAGCGGCCCTTTCGGGTGGAGCAGCGCGCCGCGCCGGCCGGTGAGCGGGTCGGTTGCCGTCGGGTCGAACTGGGACTGCTGGTCGTACTTCGTGCGGAACGGCGATTCGTAGCTCCAGCGCACCCCGATATTGAGCGTCAGGCCGCGCATGGGGCGGAAGTCGTCCTGAATGTACCAGGCATGCGACCACCACCGCGGCAGCCAAGTGGCCATGTTCTGGGTAAAGTCGGCGCGCACGACCGAGCCCAGAAGCAGCGCGGCAAAGTCATTGCCCGTCGTCCCGGCGGCGGCAAAGGGAAAGTCCGTCCCGCCCATGTAATACATGCCGGAGGGAAGGGCCTCGATGAGCGAGTTGTAACGCGTGCGCAACAGCTCATAGCCGAACTTCAGCGTATGGCGGCCGGCCACCTTGGTGAGATTCTCCTGGAAGGTGAAGTCCTCGCCGACATCCTGGGAGCGGCCGAGGCCGGCGTTGCGGTAGAACTGACCGCCCGTTGAGGTGACAAAGTGGGGAAAGGTGGCCGGGCTGACATTGGGAATGCCGAGCTTGCCGGCCCAGCCCTGCTCAAGCGTGTCCGGCACGCGCGTGAAACGCCGCCGGTTGTAGCCGAATCGCATCTCGTTAATCACCGTCGGACTAAGCGTGTAAGTGTCCGAGATCACCACATTGCGCTGATCGATGGGGATTGGCACGGCGCGCGAATCGAACGGTCGCCACTGGATCTGGGGGTTCCAGCGGTCGGCCCAGGAACGATGCCGCACATGCGAGTACCGGCCGAAAATGCGGTGGTTGGGATTGAACTGGTGGTCGATCTTGCCGTCGAAGCGCGACCGATAGGACCGGTACTGAGTCATGGTGACCAGGTTCTCAAATACGCCCGTCCGATCGTAGTAGCCCGGCTGATTCTGAGGCGTATAGGGATTCTGCGCCAGGAAGTTTCGCGCCACGGGATCGAAGCGCGACTGCGGAACCCGATTGCCGGGAAAAGGATCTCGAACCCAGCGCCCGGCGGCATCCTGGCGGGTGGAAGCCGGATCATAGATGGGGTTGCCGACGCCGCCAAAGCTGAAATCGCCGGCGAGCATCTCCGGGCTGGGGACGTTATTCGTGAAGGTTTCCGAAGCCTTCTCATGATGGCGCTGGTAGCCAAACAGCCAGAAGGTCCGGTCCTTGCCGTTATACAGCTTGGGCAGAAAGATCGGGCCGCTCAGCACGGCCGACAACTCATGGTAGGTAAAGGGGTTGATGCGGGGCAAGCGTTCCAGCCGATGCCGATGAATCAAGGCCTTCTGGATGTAGCGGTCCTCGAGCGCTCCATGGAATTCGTTCGAGCCGCTCTTGTAGACCACGCTGACCAAACCGCCGGCAGAATGGCCGAATTCGGCGGGCATTCCCGTAGTGTGGACCTTGACCTCCTGAAAGGCGTCGATGGTTGTGGAAACGACCTGGTTGGTGGCGCCGACCGGGCCCCGGACCGGTTCCTTGCCGCTGACGCCATCGAGCGTGAAGCCCATGGCGCGCTCACGCTGACCCACGATGTGCTGTCCGTTGATGTTGGTCGTGCCGGGGAAGTACAGCAGGATGCGGAAAGCGTACTTCTGAAGCACCGGGATCTTGACGATGGTCTGCCCCTCCAGGATCTGGCCCGTGGTCGCCGTCTCGGTCTCCAGCAACGGCGCCTGAGCGGTGATGTTGATCGCCTCGGTGACCGCGCCCACCTCGAGCTGGACGTCGATGCGAGGCGTTTCGTTGGTGCGCAGCACGATCCCGTCGCGCACATAGCGTTTGAAGCCGGCCGATTCGACGGTGAGCCGGTACGGACCGGGGATCAGGTACGGAATATAGTAGTCACCCTCCTGGTTGGTGACCGTGTTCGAGGTAAACGACGTCGCCGTGTTCACCACCGTCACCTGCGCCCCGATGACGCGAGCGCCGGACTGGTCCATGACGGTGCCAACGAGCGTCGCCATCCCGGTGGTCTGCGCCCAGATCGAAGCGGCAATTAACAGGACAAGGATCGCAGTGCGTCCCATGAAACCCTCCTTTTTGTAAAGAACCACCCTGCGCTAAAGCAGTAGTATATTCCAACTTTGCCATCCGGGCAAGACTTTTCGGCCTGCGCAACTGCGGCTCCGGCGGGCGGCGCGGCCAGGGGATTGGCAGGGGGAGTCGGCGACGGCGGCGCATGGGAGGGCTGCCGGCAAAGAGGATCGGGGAAGTTCGTTAACACATTGAGGATAAAAGAGATGTCCCGTGTCCGGGGAACGACCGGAGCCCGATTTTTCCAATCGCCCCCACAAGGGGCTTGAGCCGGACGGCCCGCTTGTGTTACTATTGTTTGAACCCAAAGAGGGCGGAAGTGCGTCTAAAGCTGGTGAGAAGCGCCAGAGGAAGCATTTCCATCGACTTCGGAGCAACAACATGGCTCTTCCGACCGTCTAGAACAAATGGGAGCGCGAGAGCCGGGCATTGAGGCTCGCGCCGTTCCGTCAAACTTCCCAGGGTTTCGTCACGAGATTCGCTAGGAAAGAAACAGAGGTGAAACCGAGAGGTATGTCCCGACCGATCTATACCGAAGATGTCCGGGAGTCGCTGCCGCTCGACGAGCTGGACGACGCCGCTTTGGAGGCGTTTGGCGAGGAGCCGGACATCGAGGCGGAAGATCTCGGCCACGCGGACGAGGAAGAGGTCGAAATCGAAGAGGCCGCCCCGGCCAGCGAGTCCGTCTACTCGGAGGATTTCGTCCGGGTCTATTTGCACGAGATGGGCTCGGTGCCGCTGCTGGACAAGAAGGGCGAAGTGGATCTGGCGCGGCGGATGGAGCGCGGCAAGCTCAAGATGCGCAAGGCCATCAGCCGCTCGCCGCTCATTCAGCGGATGGTGACGGAGTTGGCCGCCCAGATCAGGTCGGGCTCCGAGGAACTGAACGCCTATATCGAGCCGATCACCGGACCGGAGGAGGATCCCTCCTCCGTCGAGAGGCAGCGCAAGGAGATTCTGGAGCGGCTGGCGCGCTTGCTTGCCCTGTATAAAGAGGAACGGCTTTGCCTGGAGAAGCTCGCCCGGCTGGCGGCCGACAACCGCAAGGCGCGTCGGCGCTGGCAGTGGAAGGCCAAGCGATGCCGGGTCCAGATCTCCCGGCTCATCCGGGAGATTCCCTTCCGCGAGCACGTCTGGAAGGATTACGGCCGCGAGATCGAGAAGCTCGCCGAAGAACTCTCCCACCTGGCCGCCGAACTCAGTCAGCTCGAGGAGCGCGACGGGGGCGTTGCGCGCAAGCGCGTCGAGCAGCTCCGGACCCTGATGGCGGAGCGCGAGCGGGAGGCCGGCGCCACTGCCGTCGAGGTCCAGCGCACGGTGAACCTGATGCGGGCCGGCGAGCGCGAGTTCGAGTGGGCCAAGCAGCGGCTGGTGGAGGCCAACCTCCGGCTGGTGGTCTCGATCGCCAAGAAGTACCTCAAGCGGGGCATGCACCTGCTCGACCTGATCCAGGAGGGCAATATCGGCCTGATGCGCGCGGCCGAGAAGTTCGACTACCGCCGCGGCTTCAAGTTCTCCACCTATGCCACCTGGTGGATCCGGCAGGCGATCACCCGCGCCATTGCGGACCAGTCGCGGACCATCCGGCTGCCCGTGCACATGAACGAGAGCCTGACGAAATTCCTGCGGGCCAGCCGCGAGCTCGAAAAGGAGCTGGGCCGGCCGCCGACGAACGAGGAGATCGGCGCGCGGCTGAACATGCAGGTCGAGAAGGTACAGAACCTGAAGGCGATCTCGCGCGACCCGGTCTCGCTGGAGATCCCGGTGGGCAACGACGGCGAATCGACGCTCGGAGACTTGATCGAAGACCGCTGGAGTCTGTCCCCGATGGACGCCGTCATGGCCAGCAACATCCAGGATGAGACGCTGGCGGTGCTCAAGACGCTGTCTCCCAAAGAGGAGAAGGTGATCCGGCTGCGCTTCGGCTTGGGCTACGACCGGGAGCACACGCTGGAGGAGATCGGCGCCCAGCTCGACGTGACGCGGGAACGCATCCGTCAGATCGAAGCCAAAGCGCTGCGCGAGCTGCGTTCGCCGGAACGGTTGCGCCAGCTCCGGCAGCTTCTGGCGCAGGTCGAGGAGCGCGCCGCCGAGCGGGCCGAGCGCTAGGGGAGCGGAACGGCGGCTCGGGCCGCCGCCGAAAGCTCCACCCCCTCCAGCAGCAACGACCCCTGGAGCGGCGTGGTGCCGGCAAGACGGTCGTAGCGCAGCGTGAGTTGGATGAGCTCCGCAGCCGGGCCGGTACAGAAGTCCAACGCCGCCGCCCCGTCTCCCCGGTCCCATCGGGGGGGCCCGGCGGCGAGTCTGCGGCGTGAGGAGGGCTCGGAGATCTGCCAGCGCAAGCCCGACTCCTCGGCCAGATCCGCCGACCGATAGCGCCACCGGAGCGTGTAGCACCCTCCAGGACGCACCGGCAAGTATTGGACGAGGAGCTCGCACCGATCCGGCTGGCGGCCGGAGAAGCGGAGCCGGAGACCTCCACCGGCCGGCGCCACGGCCGCCGAAACGCCCTCCACCGGCAAGATTCTCCAATCGAAGCCCGCCCCGCGGGGCGGGAGACGGAAGTCGGCGTTGGTTACCAGCGGCCCGCGGTGCGCATCGAGCGGTTCGTACGGCAGCACTCCCCGTTCACACATCGCGTTCCAAACCGCGAGCGCCCTGCCGACGTCGCCCCGCGTGAGAAGCTGTTCGGTGAGGCCGACCAGGAGCCCCGCATGAGCTCGCGCGCTTTGCTCGATCAGCCGATGCGCGACGCGCACGGCAGCCTCCGGGCGCCTCTGCTCGAGCAGGAAGAGCAGGTAGCGGGCAAGGTGGTCCGGCTCGTCGGGGATCGCCCGGGTGAGGATGAGCTCCTCGTTCGGCTCAAACAGCCAGCACAAGCGGTACAGGGCGGTGGCGTCGCCCGGGGCGACGAGCAGGCTCAGGCGCGCCCACTTCCAGAACTCGTCGGGCCGGCGCCGCCGGAAGTAGTAGTTCGCCAGGCTCCAGCGAGGGCGGAAGCCCTTGTCCACTCGGGCGGCCTGCTCCAGGCATCGCTCGGCGCGCGCCAGGTCTCCGCGCGCCTCGGCCGCCAGCCCTAGCTCGATCCAGGCCTCGGAATAGTAAGGGTTGAGACGGACGGCGCGCTCCAGATCGGCCTCCCTGTCCGGGGAACCCCAATCGGAGCGCGCCATCCAGTAAGGGGCGTGGCCTGGAGCGAGGGCGGCGGCGCGCTGGGCGGAGCTCGGCGTGCCGCGGCGAAACTCGAGGTCGGCCCAAGCCAGGCGCAGGATCCAGGCAGCGGCGAGCAGGAAGCCGAGGGCGGCGGCGGCGGCGAGGAGGCGCCGGAGGGCGAGGCGGGCCCGCGCCCCGGCGGGGAAGCGGATCGGAATCTTCCTAGCCATGGCGCACCTGCCCGTTTCCGCCATTTGCGCCGATCAGTAATTGGGGTGAAGTGATTCGCGGCATCCCGCTCAAGACTTTAGTTGCGGAGGTCAACGGGTATTGCAAATGAAGTTACCGATTGCGCTTGCCTTGTTCGCTCTCGCAGCCTTCTCCGTCGGTTGGGCCGCCTCTCCGGCCATCGGAGTCGCCATAACTCAAGGGAGCCTTCGCGTTGACGAGGCTCGGGTGATTGGCAACGGCACTCTCTTTGAGGGAACCACCGTCGAGACCTGCGAGACCTCGAGCCGGCTTCGGCTGATCAACGGCGTCGAGATGCGTCTGGCGTCCAGTTCCCGGGGCACGGTCTTCAAGGACCGGCTCATCCTGGAGCGCGGCGCGGGCGAGCTCGAGGGCGCCGACCGCTTCCTCATCGAAGCCAAGGGCCTGCAAGTTCTCGCCGAGGGGCCGGCGGCGGCCGGCCGCGTGGTGGTGACGGAGGGACAGACGATTCAGGTGGCGGCATTGCGCGGCCAGTTTCGGGTCTTGACGGCCGACGGGGTCATGGTGGCGGCCATGCCCGCCGGCAAGGCGCTCGAATTCGACGCCGCCCAGGCCGGGGCTTCGGCGCCCTGGTCGATGACCGGCTGCCTGTCGGAGCGCAACGGCCGCTATCTGTTGCGCGACGAAACCACCGGTGTGACGGTGGAGGTGCGCGGCGCCGGCCTGGCGACTTCGGTCGGCAACCAGGTGGCCGTCACCGGGGTGGTGGTGCCCGGAGTGCAGCCGGCCGAGGGCGCTGCCCAGATGATCCAGGTGAGCACGCTCAGGCAGATCGGCGAGGCCTGCTCGAGCCCGTCCGGCGCACACCTGCCGTCAAAGGCTCCGGCCAAGACCGCGGCCACCGGCAAAAGGAAAGCGGTGATTGCCGGTGTGGTCGTCGCGGCGGCGGGCGCCGGAGCTGGGATCGGTCTGACGCGGCCGGCCGAGCCGCCGCCCACCATCAGCCGTTAAACTCCCGGTTCCGGCTCTGTCTCTTGAAGCCCCGGCCGCTTTCCGGGGCTTTCTTTTTGCCCGGGCGCGCCCTCGCATACAATAGCGTCGAGGTTGCTCAAATGTCGAAATCGATGATCTCGCTGGGCCTGATGTCCGGGCTGCTGCTCGTCTGCGCCGCGGCGGCCGCCGATTGGGTGAAGCTGTTCAACGGAAAGAATCTCGACGGCTGGAGCGTCCACAGCGGCACGGCCACTTACGCCGTCGAGGATGGCGTCATTGTGGGCACGGCGGTGCTGGGCAGTCCGAACACCTTTCTGTGCACGATAAAGGAGTACGGAGATTTCATCCTCGAGTTCGAGGTCAAGGTGGACACGGAACTGAACTCCGGCGTGCAGATTCGCAGCCAGATCGCTCCGGAGGAGATGGTGCTCAAGTTCGTGCACGAGGGCAAGCCGATGGAGCGCAAGATTCCCAAGGATCGCGTCTACGGCTACCAGGTGGAGATTGCGGCCAACAGCCCGAATGCGGGCAACATCTACGATGAGGCGCGCCGGGCGGTCTTTCTGGACGATTTCAGCTCGAAGCCGGAGGCGCAGAAGGCCTTTCGCGACGGCGAATGGAACCGGTATCGCGTGGAGGCGCGCGGGGAGTCGATCAAGACCTGGGTGAACGGCGTACCGTGCGCCGACATTCGGGATTCGATGACGCTGAAGGGCATCATCGGCCTTCAAGTGCATTCCGTGCCGAAGGAGAAGTTCAAGCCGTATCAGGTGCGCTGGCGCAATCTGCGGATTCAGGAGCTGCGCTAGCGGTGCGCCGGAACGCGCTTGCCTTACAATGGGGGAGGATCAAGAGACGAGCCGGTAGCTCAGGCGGTAGAGCATCTGCCTTTTAAGCAGAGGGTCCTGGGTTCGAGTCCCAGCCGGCTCACCATTTAAATCCATCATTTCCACGCAGGCCTTTAAGCGCCGGCCATACGGCTGTCATACCAAAATTGCAGGGGGTTAGCGGATGCCGGAGCCGCTCAAACCGGGCCCGCGGGAGCGGTGGCGAGGCGCCCGGGCGGGACCGGGAACGGCGACCGTCGAGTCGGCGCCGGACAGCGCAGATCGGTTCCCGGGACGGCCGGCCCAGGCGCCACAACCTACCGAGGCTGCGGCTTGCTGAACGGCGCGGGTGATCCCGTCGGCTTTCTTCCAGGTTCCCGATAGTAGGCCCGTCTGGAACGCAGCGGCCTGCGGCATGAGTCCAAGTAAGATTTCGTCGATTCCGTCGCGGGGCAGTAGCTGATATTCACATTCCTCTTCCAGGGCGCGCATCAACGCCGAGCGATGGAAATCTTCTAGAGCTGGGAAATCCTCGAGAGGATGGCGCGATGCCTGAAGCCAAGTGGCGATCGACCCGACGGGCGCCGTGCGCAGGGCAATAGAGAGCGCGGCCTGCGGTTTCTGCGCGGTTCCGGAGCAACGCCGGGCATCCGTTCCGGCTGCCACCGCCTGCCTGTGCGTAATTACACTTGTGGGGCAGGAGCACAATGTGTGATGACCGGCATCAGTTTTCCAGGAGTTAGAGACGGAAAACAACATGAACGCGAGGAAGCGGTCGTTCTCATAACCGGTTCAGGCGTTCAAAGTCATGGGCGCGCACCTGCGGCGAGGCCGGCCTTACGGGGCGAAGGCCAGGTGGTCGCTCTCGGGCGCGATGTCGCCTCGTTCGCCCCGCCGGGCGGAGTTTTCGTCGAGCCGGGCAAAGCCATCAAGCTCGCCTCCCCCTCCCTCCCAGGGTGGTCATCGAGCCCGGCAAGGACAATATCGGCGACTACGTTGCGGACCTCCAGGCCTGTCGGGAGGGAGCCTATGATGTGATGAGCACGCCGGTGGCGCCCGGCGGGGGCGAAAGGCTGGTCAAGGCCCCCATGCGCTTGCGGATTGACGCCCGCGGCGCCTAGCGCCGGCGTGCGGGCGCCAGTGTCGCCTTTTTTTCGAGGAGGAAACCTATGCATCGGACAACCCTGATTCTGCTTGCAGCCGTCGCAGCGCTCGCCCAGGCCCCCAAGCCCAAGCTGCCCGGCGAGGACTGGATTCTGCTGTTTAACGGCAAAGACCTCACCGGCTGGGTCGAGGTCGGCAGGGAAAAATGGACCGTCGAAAACGGAGTCATACACGGCCAAGGGATCTCCGAGGAGTACGGCTACCTGCGGACCGAGAAGCGCTACAAGGACTTTCACATGTCGCTGTGGTTCAAATGCCTCGGCGCGGGCAACAGCGGCCTGTTCTTCCACACCGAGTTCAAGCCCGGGACGCCGACGGTGACGCAGGGGCTTCAGTTCGATATCGACAAGCGAATCGGCCCGTATACCGGCGGCATTTATGGGGACGGGCGCGGCTGGGTCGTCTGGCCGGCGCCGGAGAAAGGCGCCGTGTTGCGCCCGGATGACTGGAACCACCTGCTCGTCATGGTGGAAGGCAACCGCTACATCTCTTACCTCAACGGCGTGCTGATGGTGGACTTCACCGACCCGCAGCCCAAGTCCTACGACGGCTACATCGCCCTCCAGCTACACTCCGGCGGCGAGGGCGACATGATGTTCAAGGACATCTATCTCCGTGATCTCACCCGCCGTTGAGCCCGCGTTAGAGCGGCTCGACGATCTCGAGCGTATAGCCGTCCGGGTCGTGAAAGTAGGCCACGCGCGGCCGGTCGGCTCGGGAGCGCGTCGGAGCGTTCCGGAAGCGGATACCCATGGCCTTGAGCTCCTCATAGGTGGCGTCCACGTCGTCGGTGGTGAAGGCGATGTGGGCCGAGCCGACGTTGTTGGTCGCTGTCTCGAGCTTGCGGCCCGGCGGCGCCACGTACTCGACCAGCTCCAGCCGAAAGTCGCCCAGCCGGACGAAGGCGATCTTCAGATGCGCGCCGTCGAAGCCCACGATCGAGGAGATCCCCGCACCCTCGACCTCGAAACGGCGCTCGAGCGTGAAGCCGAGCACGCCCGTATAAAAGTCAACCGAGCGTTCCAGGTCGCTGACCGTGAAGCTGGTGTGATTGTGACCGGTGATCATTTCGCCTCTTCCTCACCGCCTGCTGAAATTGGGGATGGAGTCTACTGTAGCCGGTTTCCGGGCCTCCGCTGAGCTGCCGGGGCACCTGCGCCGGCCTCGTCCCCTCATGCCCGATCAGGCGATACAAGTAAATGCCGTCGCGCCGGTCTCCGGGCCGGCGCCGCTGGGGAAACTGCCCCACCAGCTCCCACGACCGGGCGCCGCTGCGCAGCGCAAGCTGTAGCATCTGGTGATGCGCCGGCGGGCGCATCGGCTCGCCGTCGAAGACCACCAGGCCTACCGGCACCGCGCTCAAAAACTCGCCGACCTGCTTCGGCCCGCTGAACAGCGGCCGGGCGTTCCAGCCGAACCAGCTCGACGCCGAAAGCACCTTGCTGCCGCGCAGCACAATGTGTCCGGGACGCCGCTCCCGCATGGCCAGCTCCGAGATGAGCATCCCTTCGCCCAGGGCGTCGGAGGAGACCAGAATCACCGACTCAGTCCACTCCGGCCGGGCCAGGATCGCGCGCGCCACCTCCTTGTAGCCGCCGCAGTCCTTCCTGGGCGGGGGACGAAACTCGAGCGCGAACAACGCCACGAAAAGGAGCGCCGCCCCCGCTGCGCGCCAGCGCACCGGCCGGCGCTTCAAGGGCCCGAGCGACAGCGCCCACCACAAGCCGGCCGCGGCGAACAGCAGCCAGAAGGGCAGCACGTTCAGCAGGTGGCGGAGTTCGCGCGCGGGCGGCACCAGTGTCCGCAACAGCACCATCGCCGCCAGCGCCGAGACTCCCACCGCCCAGATGCCTTCAACCGGCCTGCGCCGCAACAGCCGGGCCGCGATCAACACCGCCAGACCGACCAGAACCCAGACGGCCAGCCCGTGTCCGACAAGCGAGAGGTAGCGCATGCCGGAGCGCACGACATAGGCCTCATCGGCGCTGATCAGGCCCGGCACAGCGCGCTGATGCATGGCCCCGGGCGCCATGAGATACCACGGCGCGGCGATCGCCCCGGCCAGCAGGCCCGAAAGCCAAACCCACCGCCCGCCGAGGAGCCGGAATTTGCCGGCGACGAGCACGCTGAGCACAGGAATGGGAACGAGCATCGCCGCGGAGCCTTTCGTAAGCAGGGCCATGCCGGCCAGCGCCCCGAAGGCGGCCGCGTAGCGGGGCGCTTCGGTCTCCAGAAAACGCCACCAGCACCACAGCGCCAGGAAGATCAACGTCGCGGTCAGCAGCTCCGCCATCACCTCGCGGGCCAGCCGCTGCGTCGTGGGGTGGACCAACAGCACGCCGGCCGCAACTGCGCCCACAACTGCGGGCATCTGCCGCCGGGCCGCGGCGAACAGGGCCGTGGCCAGCAGCCCGGCGAGCACCGCCTGAAACAGCAGCACCGAGGTGCGCGAAACGCCGAACACAAGCATCCATCCGGCCTGGAGCATGTAGAACATCGGGGGCCAGTGCCCGAGGCCGATCTTCGGGTAGTGCTGATAGTAGTCCTTGGCGTATTCAAGCGGCGGCGCCGGCAGCCCCGCGGCGATATAATCGCGCACCATGAGCGCGGTGACGTAATGCGCCGCGGCGTCGGCTTCCTCGCCGAATTCGCTCTGGTAAGCTCCGTTGGCCCATTGCAGCCAGGCGGCGAAAGCGGCAAAGAGCAGGAAGACGGCAACGAGCCCGGCGGCCGGCCTCAGCCAGGTCGGCGGGCGACGCTCGACAAACGGCCACAAGCGAACAATTACCCTCGGCGACAGGTAAAACTGCCCTCGGTGTTCGGCCTCCGGCGCCGTTGAGGCTCTTGGCGCCGCCGCCGAATCTTGCGCGCCGGAGCGAGATCTTCGGTCGGGATGCGCCTCGCCCCGGCGCAAGATGAGTAGTATAGAGCAAAGCAGATTCCCAACGCTGGAGACAAGACGATGTCGCAACAAACGCTGTGGAGCTTGTCAGCCCTGCCGGCGCTGCTGCCCTTGCCGATTCCCGCCCAAACCGCCTGGGAAAACCCGGTCAAGCGCCTGTTGCGCGAACGCCAGCCGGTCCTCGGCGCCACGATCACTGTGCCCAGCGCCGAAACAGCGGCCCAATTGGCCAACGCCGGGTTCGACTTTCTTTGGATCGAGATGGAGCACAGCCCCATCACGCTCGAAACCGCCCGCCAGATGATCCTGGCCACCCGCGGTCTGAAGGCTGTGCCCTTCATCCGCGTGCCGGCCAATGAGCTCTGGCTGGCCAAGCGGGCCCTCGACATCGGCGCGCTCGGCGTGATCTTTCCCTTCACCACCAACGCCCGGCTGGCCCGCCAAGCGGTAGCCGCCTGCCGCTACCCGCCCCTGGGGCGTCGCGGCGTCGGTCCCGGGCTGGCGAGCTTTCGCTGGCCGGCGCCGGAAGGTTATCAGCCTTTTGCCGACCGGAACGTCGTGGTAATCGTCATCGTTGAGGAGGCTGAGGCGGTAAACTCGATCGACGAGATCGCCGCCGTCGAAGGCATCGACGTCATCTATATCGGCACCAGCGACCTGTCCTACTCGCTCGGCCACGGCGGCGAGCTGGAGCACCCAGCCGTCCAGGAGGCAGTCGGCAAGATCCTGGCGGCGGCCAAGCGCCACAACGTGCCGGTCGGCCTGCCCGCTCGCAGTCCGGAACAGATGAAAACTCACATCGAGCAGGGCTTCACCGTCTTCCAGGCCCCCGCCGATCTGAGCCTTCTGCTGGCCGGCGCGCGCGCCTATTTGGCCCCCCTCGGCAAGTCCGGCTTCGACCCGCGCCGGCAGCCGCTTTACTGAACGGCCCGGGCGGCGTTTTCGCTGCGCACCGGAGAGCAAATGCAGGGTAAAATGTACCGCGCGCCGTGGGTAAAAAAGTCCCCGCCTCGGTCCGCCTCCGGACGTCGGGATGGCGAAAGGGCTGAGGGGCGCGCGATGGGAGAATTGGCAACCACATTGCTCTGCAGCTTGCCGGGCGCGGCCGGGGGCTCGTTGGCCGTGGGCGCTCCAGTCGATCAGGTGAGGCTTGGGAAAGGCCTCACCGCCGGTGGAGGGACAGAGTTGGACGCGGGCGGGACCTTTGCCGGCACGGAGCCTCGCGGGCGAGAACCCGGGCGCCCTGCTTCGTCGCTACGTCCCGTAGGGGGGCGAGCCTGACGGCATGCGGGTCATCATCCGGATCAGCCGTCGAGCGAAGAGCGCGATTCCGGGCGACGGCGCCACGGAGCCCTCGCCGTCGCGTGTCGATCTGCGCGCGGTCTGGTGCCCCGGCTGCGGATCTCGATATGTGAAAACCTCCCGCTCTCGCGGAATGCTGGATCTGGCCTGGTCGGCCTTCGGCTACGCCGCCTTTCGGTGCCTCACCTGCGGGCGCCGCTTCCACTTCCGCGCCCCGCAATCTTAGAGCGCGCCTCCGGCCCGCATGAGCGGGTGCCGCGCTTCAGCGCTGCTTGGTGTCGGGCAGCGGACCTTCCTTGGCCAAGCGAACCTCGGCGCTTTCGAGCTTCCTCTGCACCTCGGCGATCTGGGCGGGATCCTTTTCTCCGGCTGCGCTCGTTTCCCACTCCTTCAGCGAAATGCGCCAATGGGCGATGGCCTCCTTGAGCCTGCCCTGCTTGAAGTAGACGTCGGCCAGATGATCGTGCACGATCGGATCGCGGCCCACCTTCTCCACTGCGCGGCGCAAGTACTCCTCCGCCTCCTCGAGCTTTCCCATCCGGTAGTAGACCCATCCCAGGCTGTCCAGATAGGCGCCGTTGTGCGGATCGTGTTCGAGCGCCTTGCGGATCAGCTCGTAGGCCTCCTCCAGCCGCACGTTCCGGTCCGCGAACATATAGCCCAGATAGTTCATCGCCGAGGCGTTGTCAGGATCCAGCCGCAGCACCTCGCGGAAGGCCGCCTCGGCCTGATCGTACTGCTTCTTGCGCTCGAACATCGCCCCGCGCATGAACAACACCGAGGCTTTCTCTTCGTCGGTCTTGGCGAGCTTCAGGGCCTCCTCGGTCGCCTTGCCCATCTCGTCGTACCGCTTGGTCTTTTCGTAAATCTGGGCAAGCACCAGCAGATCGTCGAGAGAGGGGGTCTTATTCGCCTTGCGGAGCTTCTTGATCGTGTTGATCGCGTCGTCGGCCTTGCCCAGGTCGGCCAGGACCGTGGCGCGGACCACGGCCACCATGCGGTCCTCCGGGTGGCTGCGGTAGACCGGCTCGATCTCCTCGGCCGCTTTGCGGAACTGCTTGGCCTGCCGATAGGTGTCGGCAATCTGCGCGGCCGCCCGGATCTCGACGTCTTTGCTCAGCCCGCGCAGCTCGGCAAAGACGGCCACGGCTTGCTCGTACTGGCCGTGGGCGCGGTGCATCGAGCCGAGCCGTTCGAGCAGCACGAGGCGGTTGGAGCGCTCGGCGGCGCTATAAGCCGATTTCCGGGTCGAATCCACGATGTCCTTGAGCGCTTTGATCGCCTCGTCCGTCTTGCCCTCGGATTCGAGCAGGTTGACCTCGTGATAAAGCACCTCGAGGTTCTCCGGCGCGCTTGCCTTGGCTTTGTTGAGCGCCTGCCGCGCTGCCTCGAACCGCCCCTTCTGCCGGTAGATCTGCGAAATCCTCAACAGCGGCCGGTAGTCTCGGGGGTCCTGCTCGGCCAGCTCCTCGAACGTCTTCAGCGCCTCTTCGACCTGATCCGTCATGAGCAGGTTCTCGGCCAGGCCGTAGCGCAGCTCCTCGTTGTCCGGGGCCAATTCGAGCGCCCTCCGGAAGGTCTCCGCCGCCTGCTTGAAGTCCCGCTGCTGCTCATAGGAGCGTGCCAAGGCGGTCAGCGTGCGCACGGTAGGGTTCTTGGCCACCACGCGCCGCAGCATCTCGGCGGCGCGTGGCTGATCGCCCAGGTCCGAATAGACCATGGCCAGACCGATCAGGGCCTCCTCCTGGTCGGCTTCAAGCTCCAGCACCTTCTTGTAGGCGTTCTCGGCTTCGACGGAATTCTGCGCCAGCTTGTAAAGACGCCCGAGCGTCAACCAGATCTGGGCGTCCTTGGGCGTGAGCTCGGCGAGTTTTTGGTATTGCTCGATCGCCCGTTCGACCATCTCCTCATTGACGCGGCCCTGCCGGGGGTCGCCGAGCAGCCGGGTGTAGATCCGTCCGAGGATGCGGCGCGAATTGGCGTCTTTGGGGTTCTTCTCCAGATTCGCCCGGGCCTCCTCCACCGCCTCGCGGAGCCGGCCCGCCTGGATGTAAAGATCGGAAAGCTCGTCGGCGAGGAACGAAGCCTCGGGGTCGGCCCGGAGCGCTTCGCGGTAATTCTCGATCGCCAGGTTGAGGAAATCGCCCTTATTGCCGTAGGAGCTGGCCAGCTCTGCATAAAGATGGCCCAGCGCGAAGTGGTAGTAGGCGTCGGCCTTCCGCAGCTCGGCCCGTTCCGTGCTACTCTGCCCGGCATGTGCCACGGCCACCGGCAGGCCAACCAGTGCGGCGGCCAAACTTAGAAGCAGATTCGTTTTCCGCATGTGAAACCGACTTCGGTGTCCTCTCCCCAGCGAGCGGCCCCGGGTTAGCCCGAAATCCTTTCTTTTTCAGTATAGCGCCAAGCCGCTTCCGAGCTTCCAAAAGCTAGACTGGGAAGCGGAAACAACGATGCTGCCGGACCGCGATGCGCCGCCCGAGGCGCCGCTCATCGCGATGGTCGGCCCGACCGGGTCGGGCAAAAGCGAGCTGGCTCTGGCGCTGGCCGGAGCCTTGCCGGCCGAGATCATCAACTGCGACTCGGTCCAGATGTATCGGTACCTGGATATCGGCACGGCGAAGCTCCGCCCCGAGCAGCGGCGCGGCATCCCGCACCATATGATCGACGTGGCCGCGCCGGACGAGCTGGTCACCGCCGGCGACTACGCCCGCCGGGTGCGGCCGCTGCTAGCGGAAATTCTCGCCCGGGGACGGATCCCCCTGGTGGTGGGCGGCACCGGCTTCTATCTCCGGGCTTTGCTGGACGGGCTGTTTCGCGGGCCGACGCGGAATCCGGCGCTGCGCGCGCGGCTCTGCGAGCGGGAAAGGCGCCGTCCGGGATCTCTTCACCGCATCCTCTCCCGGCTGGATCGGCCTTCTGCGGCCCGCATCCACCCGCGCGATGTCCACAAGCTGATCCGCGCCGTCGAGGTGTGCCTGCTGGCGCGCCGCCCGCTTTCGGAGTTGTTGGGTGAGGGCCGAGAACGGCTGGAGGGGTTCCGGCCGCTCAAGATCGGCCTCGATCCCCCGCGCCCGCTCCTCTATGCGCGCCTGGAGGCGCGCTGCCGCGCCATCTTCGAGGCGGGATTGATCGACGAGGTGCGCCGCATCCTCGCCAGAGGTTATCCCCCGACGTCGAAGGCCCTCGAGGCCCTCGGCTATCGTCAGGCCCTCGAGGTCTTACAGGGACGGCTGGAACCCGAGGAGGCGCTCCGGCTCACTCAGCGCGAGACCCGGCATTACGCCAAGCGCCAGTGGACCTGGTTCCGGCGCGATCCGTCCATCGAGTGGTTCGCCGGTTTCGGTGACGACGAGGGTCTGCAACGGGCCGTCGCCGTTCGCCTGAGCGCCTACCTGCGGAGTTTCCCGGATTTCGCCCATCTGGCGCTGCTGCTGGAGGCCTCCGCATCTTCGCCCGGGCGCCCGAACCCCTCCGCTTGCTGAGCTTCGTGAGCGGAGGCGTGCCTCGGCCCCCCGGATCACTCGGGCACGGCTTCGAGCAGCAGATGCTGTGTGAAGTGCACCTCCAGGCTCGCCGCCGGCCCGCGAACGGTCGCCAGATCCCGCCCGTTGACGTAGTCGGTGATCCGATAGGCCTGCTTGGCCAGCCCGCGCAGCTCGATCTTCCCCTGGAACTCGGGCGCGTAGAAGGCGTAGTACATACGTGCGCCTTTCCGGATGGCGTGCCCTTCCGGACGGTCGAAGCCGATGTCGTAGAGTTCTCCCAGGTAGTCGCCGCGCGAGAGCATCTTCGCTTTGTAGAGGCCGATCCATTTCGCGAAATGTTTCTCCCGCTCGGGGGTGAGATCCTCCTTACCCTTCCGCGGGCCGCCGGAGCCGGGGGGCCAGCGGAAATTGGTGCCGACGACGCCGCCGATGCCCACCGTCGAGGCAAAGTCGGCGCCACCGTCGCTCAGCTCGACATGATCGCCGAAGTAGGCAATGCCGTCGCCGTGCAGCGCCTTCAGGGTCTTTCCTTTGAGGCGCACCTGCCAGGAACTGGTCGGATCCGAGGCTACGCTCATGTTCATGTAAGGCAGGGTGTGGAAGGCAAACGCGGTGCCGCAGGGGCAGAACTCCACCAAGGCGTCCGGCTTGATGCTCAGCGCCGTCTCGTAGATCGCCTGGAAGAATCGCGGCAGGGCCTCGATGGAATTTTCCGGCTGAGCGTGCCGGTGAGCGGGGTTGTAGCACGGCGGGACGCCGTTCATGAATTGACCATCGAGCTTCAGGCCGTCGTAATCCCAGTCCTTGATGATCTTGACGACCAATTTGCGGTGGTGTTCCACAACGGCGGGATCCGCCGGGCACAAGTACCAGGAATCCCACCAGGTGATTCGCTGCCGTGAGCCGTCGGCGTTGAGCAGCAGCATCTGGGGATGCTTCCGGACGAGCTCGGTGTCGGGATCCGCCGCCAGGGGAGCCCACCAAAGCTGCGCGCGAAAGCCCTCGGCGTGGAGCTTGTCGACCATGGCGCGCATGTCGCGGTCGCCGTTGGGGAATTTCTCCTTGACCAGGAACCAATCCCCTTCGGAAGTCTGCCAGCCGTCATCCACGGTCACCCAACCCAGGCCCAGCTTCTTCACCACCGGCAAAGCGCCGTAGATCTGCTGCGGCGTGAACTCGCGGCCGTAGCCCCAGCCACACCAGATCGGTTCGAAGGCCGATTCGGGCGCCGGCTTGAAGGTCAGACCCTGGACCGCCATCACCCGGCTGTACTCCCTCAGAGTGTGGAAGTGGTCTCCTTGATGGACGGCGACAAAGGTCCGGAACGTCTTGAAACTCGCGCCGGGCTTCAAGGTTTGCGGCTTCCTGTAGCTGACGGCCACGGTGACGCCCCTGTTGTTTGGGGCCTCTACGGGCAGCCAGACCAGCTTCGGCGCCGGTTCGATGTGGCCGACGGCGAGGCCGACGTCCCGGCGCCAGACGTCCACCACCGGGGTGCCTCCGCCGTAGTCGGTCGCGTTCATGCCGAGGAAGTTCTCCTGGCGGAAGCCCGCCTTGACCGGCAAGACCCAGTCCGGGCGCTGGCTGTAGGAGCCGGGCTGGAAGGACCAGAAAGGCGGATCGGTCGGCGGGACGGCCGCAGAAAGGGAGTAGGCATGGTTGCTCCAGCCGTCCACCTTCAGATCGGCGCCCCCGGCGTTGGTGTAGGAGACCTCGAGGAACACCATATCCGGGAACAGCTCGTACACCGCCGCCGTTACGCTCTTGCGAACTCCTTGCCCGTTCCCGCTCAGGACGAATTCGCGCTTGGCTCCGAGCCGGTCCCGTCCGCTCCGCTGCGCCGTCTCCTGAAGATCGAAGTCCCGCAGCTCGCGCCCGTTCACCCGGACGGTTTCGGAAGCGACGAAGGGGCCGAGCGCCGTCTGGTTTCCGCCGAACCTGGCCAGGACGCGACTGTGGAGCCTCCGGTCGAACTCGACGACGAGGTTCTTGCTATCGACGCGCATCACCACCTCGGCGCCCGCCGCCACGTCGCAACAAAGCGTGGCGGTCACCGCCGCGACCGCCGCAAGACGCCGTACTCTTCTCGTCTTTGAATCCGTTTCCCGGTCTCGCCTCATGCTACTCAGGTTACTCCTCGCGCGGCGGGCTTACGATGGACAGGCTCGTTCCACTTACCGGGCCCCGCAATCCCAGCCGGCCTGAACGGTCCATTGCGGACTATGAGGTCCTCAACTATGCCGTAGGCGCAGATGGGTCACAACTGCGGCGTGTGCGCCCGCCTGGGCCGCCCGGCCGTGGCGGTCCTCACCGGGTGGCTGTTGCTGACAGTCGTCCCGGTTGCCGACAGTCCCCTGCACCGGGACGACCCGACGGCGCGGGGGGCGATGTGCCCTTAGTCAGTTCCAGCACCTGGGCGCCGAACCTGCGGCAGCGCTGGTCGGCGTTGCAATCGCGCTGCTGGCGCCTTTTCTCGTGCCCATCGCCGGACCGGCTACTGACGGATGCCGATGGCACGCCGCTGGCGGGCGCCATTGTCGCCGTGGAAGAGCCGCCGCTCGAAACGGCCACCGATGTCGATGGGCGCTTTCGCTTGGCGGGGCAGCCGGGCCGGACCTACCGCCTTCGCGCCCGTGCCGAGGGGTAGTTCCCGAGCCCAGCCATCGACGTGGTCCTTGCGCCGTGGGCGGCGTGATTAACCTGATCCGGCGTCTCCACCGGTTTTCGCCCGCCGGTGATCTTCGAGGAGGATCTAGACGTCGCCCAGGTGGGCGGCCAGGGCCTGCTCCTCGAGAATGCACCCGGACTTCGCGAGGAGCGATCGCTCAGCCGAACTCTGGCGGTCGACTATGTGGCGAGCGCCGGAGGGTGGCTCTGGCAGTTGGGCGCGAATTTGTTCTGGACCGCGCTTTCCGGAGTTCATCTCTTCCCGGAGGTGACGGAGCCCGGCCTGAGCGGGGGCTACCGGCGACTCCAGCGGGTCAACGGCGCCGGTTCACGGGTCCGCGGTGCTGAGCTGGATGCGGGCTGCCGATTCGGCTGGCGGTTCGGCGCGCGCGGCGGCTTCACCGGCTCGATGGTGGTCCCGGACTACCGAGGCTCCATCGCGGAAGGCCGTCTGGAGCGGACACCCTCGTTCGCTGTCTGGAGCGCGATTCTATCGCGGACCTGGCGGCCTGCTTCCTGCCGGGCGTCCGTCTGCGCCTCTACTGCCGGCTGCTAAATCTTTTCGAGAGCTTTCAGCGCGATTTGGACCGGGGAGCCCTGCGCGAGTCCGGCTACTTTTTTGGCCCCACCGCGATGCGCGGCGCCGTGCTGGGCCTTGCGGCGGGCTTTTGACCGGCGCCGGCAACCCGGGTCGGCCGCGCCGCCTGGCTCTACTTGTGAGCCCCGTGCGGGAAGTGATCCGGAGACGGCCGGCCGGTCGCCGGCTTTCAACGGTGGCCGAGGGATCGGGCGGCGATCATCACGAGGCGCGTCCCACCAACGCCGGAGTGCCTGCTTGGGGGTGGAACTTCGGGCTCGGCCCCGGAGCGGGTTGTTACACTGATCGGGTGCGGCGCCTTGCAATGTTCACGCTCCTGTTCGCCGCCCAGGCCCTGGAGGCCCGGATCGGCCGCGTCGTAGCCGTGCCGTTCCGTGACGCCGGCGAGCTGCCCAACGCGGAATGGATCGGCGAGAGCCTCGCCGAGACCATCCGGGAGGCGCTCGTGGCCGAAGGGGTCGACTGTGTCAGCCGCGAGGAGCGCGAGGAAGCCGCACGGAATCTAGGGCTGGCCGCGAGTTCGCGGCAAAGCCTCGCCGTGATTCTCAAGCTGGCCGGGAGGCTGGAGGCCCGTTATGTGGTCTTCGGCGACTTCGAGGTACCCGCGCCCGAAAGCGGTTCCACGCCTGCGCGTTCACCCCTGCGAATCCGTGCCCGCCTGGTGGACCTTGACCGGCTGGCCGCCGCCGCCCAGTTCAGCGAGGAGGGCTCGCTCGAGGATCTCGGCCGGATCCAGGCGCGCCTTGCCTCCCGGTTTGTTTGCCAACTCTTGGAAAGAGCCTGCCCCGCCGAGCAAGCGATCGAAGCGTCGCCGGTGCGTTTGGACGCGCTCGAAAGTTACATCCGGGGCCTCGCCAGCGCCTCCCGCGAGCAGAAGCACCGCCTGCTCGCCCAGGCGGCGCTGCTCGGGCCGGACTTCTCCGCGCCTCGTCTGGAACTGGCGCGGATGCACCTGGCCGAAGGCGGCTACCGCGCCGCGATCCGCTGGCTCGAACAGATTGCGCCGGGCGACGCGCGCTATCGGGAGGCCGCCTTTCTGCTCGGGGTGGCGCGCTATCAGACGGGAGACTACCGCGGCGCGGCGGAGCTCTTCTCGGCGCTCGCGGAAACGGCGGCCTCGGCCTCCGTCTGGAACAATCTCGGCCTGGCCCTTCATCGGCTGGGGGACCCGGCGGCGCTTGAAGCCGTCGAGCACGCCGCCGCGGCTGAGCCGACCGACCCGGATTACCAGTTCAACGCCGGCTACCTGCTGTGGCGTCGGGGCGATCTGGCCGCCGCCCGCGAGCGGTTTCAGGCGGCGGTGACGCTCAATCCGGACGACGCCGCCGCCCGGCAACTGCTCGAGCGCTCGATCGAGCAACAGGGCCCGCGCCGCGGGGACCTGAGCAGCGAGAATCTCGAGCGCCTCAAGGAAGCGCCGGCCGGCGGGCCCCGCTCGGGCGGAAGCAGGCGCCGGGGAGAAATCCGGTCTGCGACCCCGTGAGCGCCTTGCGGGGCGTGGCGGGAACAAAGGGCTATAATCGAAGGGCGAATGCTGGAAGCCTATGGCTTGACCGATCGGGGATGCGTTCGGAAAAACAACGAAGACTACTTCCTGATTGAGCCCGGCATCGGCCTGTATCTCGTCGCCGACGGGATGGGAGGGGCGCAGGCCGGTGAGCACGCTTCCCGTCTGGCCGCCGAGACCGTGCGCGAGGTGGTAGGCCGCGGGGGCTCCCCGCGTCCGGCGCTGCTCGTCGAAGCCTTTGAGGAAGCCAACCGGCGCGTGTTTGAATCCGCTTCTCGGGACCCCCAGCTCGAAGGAATGGGGACCACGCTCGTGGCTTTGCTCGAATGCGACGGGTGCTTTGCGATCGCCAGCGTGGGCGACAGCCGGTGCTACGAGTTCCACGGCGGCGTGCTCTCGCTTGTCACCGTCGACCAGACCTGGGTGCAGGAGCTCGCCCGGCGCCTCCGCCTGGACGCGGAGCAACTCCGCAGCCACCCCATGCGGCACGTCCTCACCATGGCGATCGGCGCCCAGCGCGCGCTCGAGATCCAGACCTACACCCGGCTGCGACGGCCCGGCGTCCAGATGCTGCTCTCAAGCGACGGCCTCCACGGAGTGATCGACGAAGGTCGGATCGCCGAAGCCTTAGCAAGTGAGCGAACTTTGGAGGCCAAATGCCACTATCTGATCGAAGCAGCGCGCCAGGCCGGCGGTCCGGATAACATCACCGCCGTGGTTCTCAAAGCCTGACCCGGGGTTGGCCGGGCGCCGAAGCGCCGGCACGGGCCGCAAAAAGACCTGACGATGCGGACGACTGCGTGTGCGGTCTGGGCGGCGTGGCTTGTTGCGGCCTCGCTTGCCCGGGGGCAAGCGCCGCCCCCACCGGGCTACCCCGAACTTGCCATCTTGCATTTGAAGGTGATCGAAGGCGAGGGAGCGGTTCATGTGGCTGGATCCCGCTCCGCGACCCCCCTGACCGTGCAGGTGACCGACGAGGTGGGCCGCCCGGTCGAGGGCGCCACCGTCAGTTTTCGCTTGCCGGTCTCCGGTCCCGGCGGGCTGTTCGCCAGTGGCCTTCCGACCGAGGTGCTGATCACCGGCCCGGACGGCAGAGCCGCCGTCTCCGGCATCCGCTGGAGCGCCGAGCCGGGTCCCGTCCGTATCCGCATCACTGCGGTCCGGGGCCAGGCGCGGGCGGGCATCATCTCCGAGCAGTTCTTGGTGGAGCCTTCGGCGCTGGCCAAACCGGCTCCCGACACGCGCCGGCCCGCCGTAGCCAAAAGCCAGGGACGCTGGCTGACGGTGGTCATCGTGGCCGCGGGCGCTGCCGCGGGCGGCCTCGTCCTCGGGCTGGCCGGAAAGACTCAGGGCCAGGCGGCTTCCGCCGCCGCCGCTGCGGCGGCGCAGAACGCCGGCGTCGAGATCGGCGCCCCGACGATCCAGGTGGGGAAACCATGAAGGCGTCATTGGCGCGGCGGCTGATCGGACTCCTGTTGGCGGCGGCCCTTGCCGCCACGGGCCAGTTGGACCTTCCTCGAATCGGCTATCTGGCCGAGCCCGGCGGAGCGCTCCGGCCCGTGACGGGAATCGGGGGGAACTTCCTGCTTGGCGAACCGGTGGCGCACGAAGTGCGCGCGGCGGCCTTTTCCTTCCGGCACGGCCTCGTACATGCCGGCGAGAGGTTGCTGCTGGTGAGCCGCGGCCTCGAGGTGCTTGCCTGGCTACCGGTTGTCTCTCGACAGGCTCTGGTGGCCGTCTCCGCCTCCGCACCCCTTGGCGTGGCGTGGCTTGCCGAGACCGGCGAGATTTGCCGGCTTCGGCCGGAGCGCGGCGTCGGACCGGATTGCTTCGTTCCGCCCGTCGAAGGGGCGGTTCGGGCCGTCGGGATCGTTGCCGGGCATCTGGCCGCGTTGGCCGTCGAGCACGACCGCGCGCTCTGGCTCGTTCTGATCGACCTCGATAAGAAACAAACGGTGCGTCAAACGCGCCTCGTCGGGGTCGAGCCGCCGGTGGCGCTCGTTGGCGAGCATGTCCTCTATCACCGGGACGGAGAGCTCGTTCTGCGCCGCATGAACGGGTCCGAGATCCGCTCGCCTTCGCCCGTCACCGCCCCGGAGTTTCAGCCGGTGGGCTCCGGCTGGCTGAGCCTTCGGGGAGGCGAGGGCGGCGCCCTCTGGATGCTGCGAGTCTCGGAAGAAGGCCTGGAGACGTTCCGGTTGCCGGGAGGTGAGCCGTGACCGCCCGTCTGGCTCTGCTCGCCGCGCTCGGCGCCGCCGTCGCCGCAGGGCAACTCCAGCTCTTTTTCCGGGAGGCCCCAGGGGGCGAGAGGCCGGCCGGCCAGACGCTCGACTTCGGCAGCGTCCCAAGCGGAGACGTGCGCGAGCTTCCGCTCCGGATTCGGAATCTGGGCGACGCCTCGGTGACCTTGACGCGGTTTCGGATTCGGCCGGCCGGATCGCCTTTCGCCCTCGACGGGCATCCTTCGATCCCCCATGTGGTGGCACCAGGCTGGAACGTGGATTTCCGCGTACGGTTCCGCCCGCCCGGCTCCGGCAACTGGAGCGCAGTTTTGGAGATCAATGAGCTCTCTTTCCTGCTGGTGGGCCATTCGCCTCCGACGGCCACCCTGGCGGTAGAAGACCGGGGCCAGTTTCAACCGCTTTCGGCGGGGGACACCGTGGTCTTTGGCCGGATCGAACGGGCAGGCCGCCTGAGTCGAAGGTTCCGGCTGACAGGCCCGCCCGAGGCGACAGTGACGGTGGCGGCCCTGTCGCTCGAGCCCGGGGTGTTTGAATCCTCGGCGCTGCCCCAGGCGCCCCTGACGCTCAGGCCGGGAGAGGCCGCCGAATTCGTAATCACGTATTCCCCGGTGCGCGCCGGCATCCACCAGAGCGTGCTCCGGGTGGATGAACGGGCGTTCA
>ENA-ORXB01001476-ORXB01001476.1-sediment-metagenome-genome-assembly--contig:-NODE-1476-length-27463-cov-4.657927_pt1 | contig 27463 bp, 28 predicted proteins | sample MGYA00237863_ERZ511475 | MGnify/ENA primary metagenome ERZ511475 (study PRJEB26305, sample SAMN06343858) | sediment metagenome | isolation source: hot spring sediment | place: Canada: British Columbia... | reverse complement strand
TCCTTGCTGACCAAGGGGGGTATGAAGGTCATGAGCGCGCAGAGCATGAGGGCGAAACCCAGGATGACCAGGAGCCCCTTGTCCCGGCGGCGGCGGAAGATCATAACCGCCCAGGCATAGGCGATGAGGATGAACAGCAGCAGGAAGTAAAACGAAAGCTGCAGCTGGAGATTGGAGGCCCGGCTGATGCCCATGAAGTTAAGAATCCGGGCCAGGTAATCGTTGTTTTGAACCGCCTCTTGAATGGGGGAGATTTTACCCACCGTCCCGTTGGGGGCCAGAGAGAGCAGGGCCATGATCAAGTACAGGAAGGAGGTTAGGCACAACATCAAGATGTAGGCCGCCTCCGAGGAAAGCATGTCCCCCCACGTTCTCCTGGATTTGGGATGCGGCGGCGGCGAAGCCATCTCAGCTCCAGTCCATTTTCAGAGGGCGGTTACGGCCGCTTTCCCGGCAGCTCTTCCTCGGCGAGAGGATAGGCGCGGATAAAGCCGTCGGAGGACCTAACATATATGTAGCCCCCTTTAACGAGTGGTGATGAAGTGAAATCGTGCGGCGCAAGGAGCAGGGCGAGCCTCTCCCCGTCGGGAGAGAGAATGGAAATCCTCCCCTTGCTGCTGAAAACGCAGATGGTTTGTTTGCCGGCGAGGGAAGATAAGGATAGGAACCCGCGGTCCTCGAACGACCACAGCTCTTCGCCTGTTTCCAGCGCCAGCGCCGTTACGGCATTGTCTTTGGAGCAGGCGTAAAGGATGCCGTCTCCTTCCGGAGGCGCCAGCCATACGAAGCCGTTCAGCTTGGACGACCACATCAATTTTCCGTCTCCCGCATCCAGGGCATGGACGGAACCGTCTATGCAGGTGAAAATGACTTTCCCGTCCACTATGCGGGGCGAGGAGAAGACGATATTCGGTGCCGTGGACGACCACAGCAACTGCCCGCTTTGTTTGTCGAGGGCATAGACTTCGCGCAAATACCCGCCTAAATAGACAGCGTCCGCTCCGACCGCCGGGGGAGCCTGCGTCCAGCTCTGGGTGTCGTAAGCCCACAACAGGGCTCTGCTCCTGGCGTCGACGGCGTAGAGGCGGTGCACGAGGTCGTAGACGGAGTCGTTGTCCGCACTGATGAACACCAGACCGTCGCTTACCGCCGGCTGAGCAAGGATCTCTCCCTGGGCCGTGAAATACCACAGCAAAGCCCCGCTCGCCGCGTCCAACGCGTAGAGCACATGGTTGGTGGCCCCCACGTATACCACCCCCGCCTCCACGGTCGGAGGCGCGGAAACCCAGGTGCCCAGCCCCAAGCTCCACAAGGTTTCCCCGCTGGAGGCGTTCAAGGCCATGACCTGCCCGTTAGTGGTGGTTACGTAAAGGTTGGAGCCGCCGTCGGTGATGAAAGCCTCTCCATCCGCCGCCAGTTCCCAGGATGGCGAGAGGCGCCGGATGCTTATGCGGGAAAGCTGCTGCAGGGAATCCTGCAGGTAGGCGGGGAGAAACACCGCCTGTTTCCGCCCTTCGGCTCGCGCGCCGCCGTTGCCCGAGACGGCGACCCCCTGGGTTCTCGCCCCCAGGGAAACCTGGGTGACGAAGAAGGCGACGATAAAAACGAACAGGAAGCAGAGCAAAAGTTTGAGGACAATCAATCTTGCGTTGCGGGAGCTCTCGTCCATATTCTTCCTCATCGTCTTGCGCGCAGAAAGGCCTTGTTTGGCGAAAGGGCCCTAATCCTGCAACCTCTCGTCCCCTTCCCCACTAATTAGATTTACCAGGCGGGGCAGGGTTCCCTTGTCATATAAGAATTTACCCCTCATGGCGTTACTCCACAACTCGATGCGCGTGCGGGGATCCGACCGCAAGGCTTCGGCGCAAAGGTCTACCAGGCGGGCGGAGTCCTCAGGGGTGAGAATCACCTGAAGGGGGCGGTTGCCCGCTTGCGGCGGCATGGGCGCCGCAAGGGAGAGTATTTTCGATTCCCGTCCCCGCTCCGCGCCGACTAAGCCTCGCCGGCTTGCCGGGAAGTAGGATATCCACAGGGAAAGGATGAATCCGGCCAGAAGCCCGGAGAAGAGTTTCCAGCGGATGTCGAAGATGAAGGTCGCCAGGGTGGCCAGGGCGACGCAAAGGATCATAATCGGCAGCCACAAGCGGGTCAGCCTGCCGGAAACGGGATCCCTCCAGGGCTTTTCCCCCAGGAGCGTTTCACAGATGTCGTAGGGGGTGTTTGACAGCAAGGCGTCGCCGACGATCCCCTGAGCATGGTCCGGGATCAGCGGCGCGACGGCCAGCAGTTCAGGCGGGCTATAGGCGCTTTCCAGACGTTCTCTCAAGCGGAGCATCTCGTTTGCCCCCCAACCCAGTCCCATGAAGGTCCCTCCCTCCAGGCGAACCCCCTCAAGGTCTCCTATTTGATCAAGGGCGTCGAGGATGTTTTCTCCTCCCTCTTCGTCCCCATGGCGCGTAAACTCCGGCTCGCCCGGCCCCGGGAGCTGCAGGGAGACAAACCCCCACTCCCGGGGAAGCGTCGCGTGGAGGCGGCGGAGCAGCCTCTCGCACCCTTTACCCTTTTCCGCCAGGATCACCAGGGTCTTCGCCGACTCCTGTCCAAAAGAGAGCAAGGCCGTGACGTGAGGGAGGGAAACTTTCCTCAGGCTGCCGCCGCTCGGCGGCGGACCCGAGTAGGCTATCCGCCGCCTCAGCCCTTCGCTTGCCGAGGCCAGGATGGCGGTGAGGGCTACGGCGGCCGCAATGCCCAGGATCAGGCAGACCATGCTCATAAATCCCTCGATGTTGCGCACGTTGCGGTGCTCGGGATTGCTGAAGTACCAGGCATAGGAAATAATTACCAGAAATGTCCCCATGGCGTAGTTGACGTTGCGGCGTACGCGACCCCCGTAGAGGCTGAGCCCGTGCCAGCCCCGTCTCCCCACCATGATCTGAATGATTCCCAGGGAAGCCAGGAAACAGAATATAAAAGTCTGCAGAATGTCTTCGTTAAAGGTTTCCATTTCTTATTCCCGTAAACTCAAGGCCGACCTGATCCTGCTCTCCAGGTTGTCCACTATGGCCGTGAAGGGCCGGCTCAGGAAGTCGAGGCGGTGCACTATGTACGCGCCGACGGCCGCCACCGCGATGCCGCCCAGCACGTCACCGGGGTAGTGCACCCCGCAGAAGATGCGGGAGAAGGACATGAGAAAGGCCGGCGGCAGGAACCACCACCCGAAGCGCCGGTCGGAGAAGACGGCGGAGAAGAAGAAGGTGAAGGTGGCCGTGGCCGGGTTGCTTGGGAAGGACCAGTCCGTGGGATAGTAAAAGAGCATATTGACCTGGTGATCCACGAACGGCCTGGGCCGGTGCACGAAAGTCACTATGACCTGCATGATGGCCGTGGACACGGCGATGGCCATGAACAGGCGCACCGTGGCCGCCAGGTTGCGGCGATCCTCCAAGCGGCCCTTTCCCCGCAGGGCCATGATGATGACCATGAAACCAAGGGTGAAGGGAATGAAATGATCGTTGCAGAAGGCTTTCATGATCGCGTCGATCGGGCCGTTCCTGCCGGCCAGGCCGTTTATCCAGGTGAAAACGGTGTAGTCAAGATTAAGGAGCCAGTTAAACATGCTCTACACGCTCTCCTCCGCCGGCGCCGCCCCGGCCGGGCACCAAGGCTGCGCTAATTATACACGCGCCGTGTGCGAGGCGAAAGGATCGCAAGAGGCGTGAAGGAAAAGTGAGGGGCCATAAGCCCGGAAGTGGTGGATCTGGAGCTTGGTCGTGCAAGCGGTTAGGATTATATGGCGGAGAGATTGCTTGAGGGAGTCTAGCGGGAAAGGAGCTGGTTTGAGGGCGCGCTGGAAGGCGAGTGTTCCCAAGAAGGCTTTACTGATCCTTTGCCTGGCTGCCGCCGCGGTTTGCGCGGTGCTGCTTGTCGATCCTTGGGGATGGCTGGGCTCGGAGGAAAATTTTACCGCCGAGGCGGGCGCTTTCCCCGGCGTCGAGGAGCCCTCTCTTACGGCGCCGGCGGAGCCCATCAGCCCCAAACCTTTTAACCTGCTCATTCTGGGGCTTGATCACGGCCAGGGGCGCCGGGAGGAGGGCAACAACAGAAGCGACGTGATCATGATCGCCCACATCGACGAGTCCAGGGGTCAGACGCGTTTGCTCTCCATACCGCGCGACAGTTACGTGAGCATCCCCGGTTACGGCGAGGCGAAGATCAATGAGGCCTATGCGTTGGGGGGACCGGAGTTGGCCGTAAAGACGGTGGAGCAGGTCACGGGTATGGACATACGCAACTATCTGGTTTTGGATTTCGACGAATTCAAGCGGCTGGTGGATCTTTTCGGGGGCGTGCAGGTGACCATGGACATGCCTCTCAACGATCCCAAGCTGGGCTATATCCCTTCTGGAAGCCAGGTGCTGAACGGCGATCAGGCGTTGATTCTGGTCAGATCAAGGAACTACCCCTCGGGGGATTTACAGAGGGTCAGGGAGCAGCAGAGGTTTCTTATACAGGTTCTGTATAAAGGAAAAGAGCTGGCCCCCTATCCGGGAGCGGCGTGGTTTCTTTCCTTGGCCTATCGTTCGGTGCGAACGGACCTCACGCTGGACGAGGTGATCCGGCTGGCGCGCGAGTTCGCCTCTTTTCCGGCCGTGGACGTGCAGGGCGGGGTTGCTCCCGGAAAAATGGGCATGGTCGGCGGCGCCAGCGTAATAATTCTCGATGAGGCGAAGTTGGGGGTGTTGGTGAACGCCATCCAGACCACCGGCATGGTGCCGCAGGAGTTCCGTTGAGCCGGGAGCACGGCCCATGAGAATCCGGCTTGATCTGCACGTTCACTCCCGATTTTCCTTCGACTCGGCCATCGACCCCGCTGGTCTTCTGGAAGTTTGCAAGCGTCGCGGCTTGGCGGGGGTGGCCATCACCGATCACGATTGTCTCAAGGGAGGCCTTTCCTTTGCCGGCGAGCTTCCCGATCTCTTGATCATTCCGGGAGAGGAGATAAGGTCGCGCGAGGGGGAGATCATCGGCCTTTTCCTGACCGAGGAGATCCCACCGGGCCTTTCGGCGCCTCAGACCATGCGTCTCATACACGAGCAGGGAGGAGTGGTGGTTATACCCCACCCCTTCGATTACGTCAAGCTGACCCGGATGAGTTGGAGGCGTCTCGGCGAGCTCGCGGACGGGATCGACGCCGTCGAAGCCTTGAACGGCAAGCCGCGCTACTGGGGAGCCAATAGTCGGGCCAGGACTTTCGCCGAGCGCTTCGCTCTGCCCTCGACGGCGGGAAGCGATGCCCATAAGCTTGAGCACGTGGGCCTGGTTTACACGGAGATGGAGGAATTCTCGGGGCCTGGCGAGTTTAAAGCGGCCCTGCGGGGAGCGACCTTATACGGCAAGAGACACAGCCCCTGGGCGTCTCAGCTGGATAGGTGGAAGGCCAGGACGCGCCGCGCCCCACTCTAGTCGAAGAAACCTTCCGGCGGCTCTATCAGCGGCGGCTCGCCCGCGTTGCCGGTGCCTTTTTCAAAAGGCGAGGGCTCCAGGCGCTCATCCATCTTGGGGATCTTAACCCCCTGGCTAGGAGGCTCGGGCGTGAAATCGAAAGGCATCTCCGACGGGGGAGCGGCCGGGGTTACGGTTGGAGTCTGGCCTGCGGGAGCCGCGGGTGCGGTCGGAGCGGCAGATGCAGGTGCGGCCGGAGCTTCCGGGGCGGTAATCGGCGCTTGGCCTGCGGGAGCGGCCGGCGGTGGCGGCGCCTGTGGAGGCTCCGGGGTCGGCTGGAAGAAAGGCGCCGGTTCCGGAATGAGAGGAGGCGCCTGTTGCGGTGCGGTCGCCGCTGCCTTCCCCGCCTTCTTTTCCATCTTCATCCGCTTGGCCTCCTCTTTTTTTGCCATCTTCATCCGCTTGGCCTCTTCCTTTTTCATGCGGGCCAGCTCCTTCTTGCTGGGAGCCGCTTGAGCCGCAACCGTTGTCGCCGCTGCGGTTGCGGCGGCGGCTGCTGCGGGAGCCGCCTGGGTTTCGGCTTTCTTGCGCTCTTTCTTGGACAGCTTTGTTTCCGCCTTCTTCCGCCCCGCGGCCATGCGGGCGGAAGTGGCACCGAGGCCCGACGACAACTCATTAACACGGGCACGGTAGCAGTTTAAACAAAGGTGAATCTGATTGGTTTCCGATGCGCAAAGGGGACAGATGGGCGTCTCGCATTGCACGCAGGTGGTCACGGATTCGGTTCCTGCGTGAAAAGGACATTCCATTACGGCCACCTCCAAGCTCCAAACCTTAGGTTATTACCAAGATTATTTCTATGGCTGCGCTCGATTCCCTTTTCCGCGATACCCCTAACCTTTAGTATATACTCAGGGGCGTCAAAGATATATCACAAACTTTGATCTTTGAGGGCCGCGGCACGGCCATTGTTGTTATCGGCAGCGCCAGCCGCGTTTTTAAGGGAAGATTGACACTGGTATAATGCATTTGTGCCGAGCCCACCGCATTACAGCCGTGAAGAAGGAGCCTCCGGCCGTGGCCTTAAGCGACGATGGAAAGAGAGTTTTCAGGAAATTCTGCCTCATCGGCATAGGCATACCGCTTCTCGACCTGGCCATCATCTCCATCCTCTATTTTTCTCCTTGGTCTATCGGCCGGGCCGAGGTTTCCGGCGGCGTTCTGAACCTGGTCGCTGCCGGCCTGGCCGTAACCGGCCTGGCCATATGGGCCTTTTTCAGCTTTGTTATCTATAGACGTTTATGGAAGATATTTCCTTATATTTCCGAGAAGGAAAAAGGATGGTCCTTCGCCGAGGGCACTTTCGGCTACGTGGGCGTAGGCGTTTTCTCCTCCTCGGTGTTGGGCGTCTTTTATTACCTTTTCAGCGGCGAATATTACCGCGGCTTGGCCTTGATAGCCCTTTCCTTCGTGCTCTTCCTCGTGGAAGCGGCTATGTTCCCCAACAGGATAGCGGAAGTCGAGAGCGTGGTTGCGAGGATGGATTGATGAAGTCCCTTCGCAGATTCGAGAGACAGCTGGAAAAACTGTTCGAGGGTTTTTTCGTCAAGGCTTTCGGCGGCGGGGTACACCCCCTGGAGATAGCGCGCAGGTTGGTGCGGGAAGCTGACGACGCGAGAGTGCTGGGCGTGGGCGAGACGCTGGCGCCGAACTTATACCAGGTTTTTCTAAGCGCGGGGGATTTCCGGAGGCTGGAAGGTTTTCTGGATGGTCTGGGGGCGGAAATGGAGACCATGATCATTACCCACGCCAACCAGAAAGGTTATCACCTCCTGACCAGGCCGCGGGTAGAATTCAGCTTGGACGAAGGTTTGGGCGAAGGGGAATTCGTGGTGAGAGCTTCCCTCGAAGAGCCGTCCGGGAAGCCGCCGCGCGAGGCGCCCCTGGGAAAAGAACCCAAACTTTCCTCGCCAGCGGGAGGTGTTGGGGCTCTGACTGTGCTCAAGGGGGACAAGGCGGGCACCGCCTTTCGTCTGCGAGCCGGCAAGACCAAAATAGGCAGATCCGTGGACAACGATGTGATCCTTGCGGATCCCCGGGTGTCCCGCTATCACGCCGAAATTGATCGCCTGCCGGAAGGTTACGTGGTCAGGGATCTGGGCAGCACCAACGGAACCGTGGTCGGTGGCCGTAGGGTCCGGGAGAGGTTGCTGGAGGACGGCGATATCCTGGTCATGGGAGAGACGGAGATGAGATTCAACCTGGAAGGCGACCGCGGCAACCATTGATATAGGTAGAATCTTTTATCTAGTAGACGAGAGAGAAGAGGAAGGGATTGCCTGAGATCGTTTACGTCATTTTGAGGTATGTTTTCCTGGCTTTGCTTTACGGCTTCGTTATCATGGTAGCCCGGGTGGTATACCGCGAGCTGAGGCCGGCGCCCACGGCAAGGGAAGCCAGGATTTCCCAGAAGCGTGCGAGGGCGAGAGGGAAAGCAACCCTTGCAATTCCCGGAGCGGCGGGGCGGAAGAAGCAAGCCAGTTGGGAACTTACCGACGAGCTGGTCATCGGCAGGTCGCAGGAGTGCGCCATATCGCTGCAGGATGAGTTCGCCTCCAACCTGCACGCCAAGGTCTATCAGGTTGAGGGGAGGTTCTACATCGAGGATCTGGGCAGCACCAACGGAACCTACGTCAACGGCAGACGCATCAACTATCCAACGGAGTTGAGGGAGGGCGACCGCATCAAAATCGGGCGCACGGTGATGGAATTCAGGAGGTAGCGTTTGCGTTACGCGGCCGTAAGCGATATGGGCCGGGTCAGAGACAAGAACGAGGACGCCTTCCATGCCGACGGGCGGGTGTTCATCGTGGCTGACGGCATGGGAGGGCACCGCGCCGGAGAGGTGGCCAGCACCGGCGCCATCCGCGAATTTCTGCGCTTCGAGAGGGAAAACCGCGACCTGGATCCCTTGGAGCGCGTGCGGAGGGGAGTGCTTGCGGCCAACCGTGCGCTGTACGACATGGCCCGAGAGGACCCGAGCCTGGAGGGAATGGGCACCACCTTCACCGTGGCCCTGGCCGAGGAGGGGCTCCATTTGGGGCACGTAGGCGACAGCCGCGCCTATCTGTGGCGAAAAGAAAAGCTGCGCCCTCTCACCAGGGATCATTCCCTGGTGGAACGCATGGTGAGGGAGGGACGCATATCCCGCTTGGAGGCGCGCCTTCATCCCCAGAGGAATATTATCCTTCGGGCCTTGGGCATAGCCGAAGAGCTGGAGGTGGACCTGAGGTCGCTGTCCGTCGTTCCCGGGGACAGAATGTTGCTGTGCAGCGACGGGCTCACCGGCTTGGTCGAGGACGACGAGCTGGAGGCGGTTATAGGCGAGGAAGAAGATCTCGAGGAGCGCTGCCGCAGGCTGGTGGAGATGGCCAACCGCCGCGGAGGAGCGGACAACATCACGGCGGTGCTGGTCGATTTCGAGGAATATTGGACCAGCGGTCGCTTCGTGGCCAGGTCCGCAAGGCGATCCCGACCGGGTTGGCTTTTCCGGGCCCGGTCCCGGGGCGGCGGCGCGGCCGGTGATGTCCTGGAGGAGGATAAAGCCGCGCACACGCGAGCCTAAGGATGAGCTTAGGCGCTCCGCGAAACGTTGTTTCGAAAGATGAGAGGGGTTCGATTGGCGTGACGTTCAGCCCGCGCTGGAAAGAATTTCTACTGCTTGCCCTGGCAGGGGTCGTACCTTTCTGCGGCTGGGTTTCCGTGGACCTGGCCCGCGAGGGGCGCGTAGTGGCCGCAAACGTCTTTTACCCGCTTTCCATGGTAGGGATATTCTTCCTGGCCCACCTGGTCCTGCGAGCCATAATGCCTCGGACCGACCCCCTGATGCTCCCCCTGGTATCGGTGCTTACCTGCCTGGGTATCACCATGCTTTACCGGCTGGACCTCCACATGGCCCGCCTGCAAATCATATGGCTGGGGATAGGCTTGGCGGCCATGCTTTTACTGGTCGCCTTACTCAAGGACTACCATGTTCTGGAAAGATATCGTTACACTCTAGCGCTGCTGGGCCTGGCGCTGCTCGTCTCCACCATGATCCTGGGAAAGGAGGTCAACGGGGCGCGCCTGTGGCTGGTCCTGGGGCCGCTCCGGTTCCAACCGTCGGAGTTGGGGAAGATCCTGCTCACCATATTTTTCGCCGCCTATCTGGCGGAAAGGAAAGAGCTCATCGCGGAGGCGGGACGTTCCCTGCTGGGCATGCGCCTGCCGCGACTCCGGGATCTCGGCCCCCTCCTGACCATGTGGGCCTTGTCCCTCCTGCTGCTCATCTTCCAGAAAGATCTGGGTTCCTCGCTGCTGTTTTTCGGCATTTTTCTGGCTGTGCTCTACGTGTCCACCTCCAAGTTCTCCTTCGTGGTGGTTGGGGTACTGCTCTTCATCCTCGGAGCATCCCTTGCCTTCCTGGCCTTTCCGCACGTTAAGGATAGGGTAGAGGCATGGGTGGACCCACTTGATCCGGGAACCATAAATGGGAAGAGTTACCAAATAGCCCAATCCCTGTTCGCTTTCGCCGAGGGAGGGCTTTCCGGCACCGGCCTGGCGAGAGGATATCCGGAGGTGATCCCCTACATCGAGACCGATTTCATCTATGCCTCCATAGGGGAGGAGCTGGGCCTTTTCGGGGCGACGGTCGTCATCCTGCTCTACCTTTTTCTGGTTGCGCGCGGCTTGAGTATCTCCCTGCGTTGCGGAGATGACTTCGGGTCGCTGTTGGCCGTGGGGCTGACGGCCATAATCGGCCTGCAGTCCTTCATCATCATGGGTGGTGTTACCAGGCTAGTGCCCCTCACCGGCATCACTTTGCCCTTTGTGAGCTATGGCGGCAGCTCGCTCTTCAGCAATTTCCTTCTCTTGGGGTTGCTTTTTTGCGTTTACGGCGGAAGGAGAGAGGTTGCAGAGAAGCGTTAAGGTGCTGGGGGTGTTCTTCATCGTCCTGGCGGTCGTCATGGTCTTTAACCTGTCTTACCTGCAGGTTTTCGGCCAAAAAGGGCTGGAAGAAAACGCGGCCAACACCAGGCGGTTGATCAGGGAGTACGGTATCGCCCGCGGTAAAATCGTCACCGCCGACCAGCGTGTGGCCGCTGAGAGCGTGCAGTCGGACGGTCCTTTCAAGTACCTCCGCGTCTATCCTCAGGGCGCGCTTCTTTCCCACGTCGTCGGATACGACAGTCCCCAGTTCGGCAGGTACGGCCTCGAAGAGGAGTACAACGACTTCCTGTTGGGGCGCAAACCTTTGCGGAGTTGGGTCGAGGAGTTGACCAAGCCGGTCGAAGAGGGCTTCGACCTCTACGTCACCATCGATACGGGAATCCAGGCCGCCGCAGCCAAAGCCCTGGGGCAGAGGAGGGGGGCGGTGGTGGCCTTGGATCCCAAGACGGGTGCCGTACTGGCCGCCTATTCCTGGCCTAATTTCGACCCCAATGCCCTGGTCAGCCAGGCGCGGGACGCGGCGGGGACGCTGCAGGCCGATGCGGTAATGCGCTCTTACAACCAGGATCCGTCGAGCCCACTTCTCAATCGCGTCACCATGGGCTTGTATACGCCGGGATCAAGTTTTAAGGTCTTGACCGCGGCGGGGGGAATAGAGTCCGGCTTCCCGCCGGATACTGTGTACAACAGCCCGGGCGTCTGGGAGGTAGGCGGCTCGAGAGTGGTCAATTACGGAGATCCGCCGAGGAATTTCGGGAACATAAACATGGGAACCGCCCTCACCTATTCCGCCAATACCTACTTCGCCCAGCTCGCCTACAACATGGGGGCAAGGCGGTTGGTGGATTACGCTGAACGCTTCGGCCTTAATCAGCCATTGCCCATGGACTACCCCTCCTTGGCCGCTTCCCGCATACCATCAGCGCAGGAGATGGATGCCGTTGAGTTGGCCTGGAGCGGGGCGGGCCAGGGGGAATTGCTGCTGACTCCCCTACAGTTGTGCGTTATAGGATGCGCTATCGCCAACCAGGGAAAGGTGATGATTCCTCACCTCATGAAGGAGGTGCGCAGGGGAAGCGAGATCCTGGACCGCTTCGACACCGCGGTGTGGAGGGCGCCTATATCGGCGTCGACGGCCGATGAGGTGCTGGAGATGATGGTGCGCGTGGTGGAAGAAGGCACGGGAACGGAGGCGGCCATACCCGGCGTTAGGGTCGCCGGAAAAACGGGAACGGCCGAGGTGGAGGGGAAGGCCCCGCATGCCTGGTTTCTAGGTATAGCTCCGGCGGGAAACCCCCAGGTGGTCGTGGCGGTGTTGGTCGAGAACAGCGGGGGGAGCGGCGGGTCGGTGGCGGCGCCTATAGCCAAGGCGGTAATAGAGGCGGCGCTGAAGTAGGGACGCCCGGGCCGCCGGGTAACGGTCTCGCTCGGCGCCCCCAAGGAAAACAAGAAAAGGAAACCTCAACTTGCGTCCTCGCTCCGACCGACCCGGTCGTTCCCGGGCATGGTGAGCGAAAAGAGAAAGGCTTACCCTATCCTTTTCCGCAAGGACGCCCGGGGCCTTGGGGGCCCCTTTATACCCGGCCCTTATGAGCCATAGGGATATCCCGCTCGCCTAGGCCTTCTTTTTCACAACCCCACCGCGATGGGCTGAGGAAGGTTTAGAGTGTTATGACACCCCAGGCGTTTATAATCTTTCCGGAGTCGGACCGAGTGTGAAATGGCATGAATGGAGTTAAGGAAGTGAAGACGGAATCGTCCATCTATGTTTGCGGGGAATGTGGGGAGACTTCCATAAAGTGGTTAGGGCGCTGCCCATCCTGCGGGGTTTTCGGCGCCATGCGCGAGGAGGTGAGGGAGACGCCCGCGAAGCGGGCATCGGCACAGAGCGCGGAACCTCTCCGCATGCATCAGATATGGAAGGAAAAGCCCCGCCTCAAGGTTGGTATAGCGGAGCTGGACCGGGTGCTGGGGGGTGGAGCAATGCCCGGGTCCTCCATACTGCTGGGAGGCGAACCGGGGATAGGCAAGTCAACCTTGCTCATGCAGGCGGCCCATGCCCTCACCGAACGAGGCGCGAAAGTGCTTATGGTAAGCGGCGAGGAATCTGCCGCCCAGATCGCTTCTCGTGCCAGGAGAATCGATGCCTTGAGCCCGGAGCTCTATCTGCTTTGCGAAACCAACGTGGATGTCGTGGTGAATACGGCGGCGAAGCTGGCTCCGCAAGTGTTGATCGTCGATTCTATGCAGACCATGCGCAGCCAGGAGGTCGAGTCCGCCCCAGGCAGCGTGAGCCAAATGCGGGAATGCGTAGCCCGCCTGCAGACGCTGGCGAAAGATCTGGATGCGGTGACCTTTTTGGTGGGACATGTGACCAAGGAGGGAAATCTTGCCGGCCCCAGAACGGTGGAGCATATGGTGGACTGCGTGCTCTATTTCGAGGGCGGCCGCTTCGATTCCCTACGCGTCCTGCGCGCGGTGAAGAACCGCTTCGGATCCCTAAGCGAACTGGGTATTTTTGAGATGACCGATATCGGCCTACGCGAGGTCGAAGACCCCTCCCAGCTTTTCATGCATGAGCGAGAGGAGCCGGTGGCGGGCACCGCGGCGGTAGTGATCATGGAGGGGCGCAGGCCTCTGGTGGTGGAGGTCCAGGCGCTGGTGGTTTCCTCGCGTCTTCCCACTCCCAAGAGGATATCTTCGGGGATTGATCATCGCAGGCTGGCTATAAACGTGGCCGTCCTGGAGCGTAAGGCGAGGGTAAGATTGGCTGACCGCGACGTCTATGTCGGTATCTCCGGCGGATTGAAGGTAGTAGAAGCTGCCGTGGACCTCGGCGTGTGCATGGCCATTGCCACCTCGCGCCTGGATAAAACGCTGCCCTCGGGAACCGTATTCCTGGGCGAGGTAAGCTTAACCGGAGAAGTGCGCCCCGTTTCCAGGCTCGAGGATAGGGCAAGAGAGGCGGCAAGACTGGGTTTTCATGCCATGGTTGTTTCTGACAAGGCGAGGATACGGCAAGCGGCGGTGGAGATGGATACCGTGAAGGTCAGGGATATAGCGCAGGCGCTCGCCTGTTTCGGCATCCCTTAGCCCTATGCGCACGGGGATATAGTGCTTAAACCACTCTGGGTATGATATAAAGGCAAAGGAGAACGCGGAGCGTCTACGCTACAAAATATGATTGAGAGGTTACTTACGCATGGTCGAGGACTATCAGCGGGACAGGGAATACCTGGATGTTCTTAAGCTGGTCGCTCCGGGCACGGAGCTCAGGAAAGCCCTGGTGCGCATCATTAACTCCCGTTCGGGGGCCCTGATCGTGGTCGGGGACAGCGATGATGTCCTGGAATTGGTCAACGGAGGGGTGGAGCTTAATTGCGAATTCACGGCTGCCATGCTCTTCCAGGTGGTGAAAATGGACGGCGCGGTGGTGGTGGATGAGAACCTTTCCCGAATAAGGTTCGCCAACGTACACCTGATGCCCGATCCGACCATACCTACCAGGGAGGCGGGCACGAGGCACCGTACGGCGGAGAGGGTGGCCAAACAGACCGGGAAGCTTGTGTTGGCGGTATCTGAGCGCATGGAAATAGTTACCATGTATAAGGGCAATTGGAGCCATGTTATCCTGGCCGTACGAGTGCTTATCAGCAAGGCGACACAGGCTTTGCAGACCCTGGAAAAGTATAAGTCGCGCCTGGACCAGGTTTCCGCCACCCTGACCGCGCTGGAGTTCGAGGATCTGGTAAGCCTGCAGGACGTGGTCAACGTGCTGCAGCGGGCGGAGATGATGCAGAGGATAGCCGACGAGATCCAGGTATACCTGGCGGAGCTGGGCGTGGAAGGCAGGCTCATAGAGCTCCAAATGGAGGAGCTGATGGCCGGGGTGGATCGGGAGAAAAGAAGCGTGATCCGCGACTATATGGTGGAGGAGAGAGGAAAATCCGTGGAGGCGGTGGAACGCAGCCTGGCTCGCCTGGAAAACGAGGAGCTTCTCCAGCTTACCAACGTGGCCCAGGCTCTGGGCTACTCCGGCGCTCACGATGAGCTGGACCGCCCGCTGGCCTCGCGGGGATATCGCATCCTGGAGCGCGTTCCGCGCCTGCCGACTTCGGTGGTGGAGAAGCTGGTCAAGAACTTCAAGACCCTGCAGAATATCATGCACGCCTCGGAAAAGATGCTTGAGGAAGTGGAGGGAGTCGGCAAGTCGCGCGCCCGGGCCATCAAGGAGGGCTTGAGGCGCATAGCCGAATCCTCCTTAATTGAACGTTACGTGTGACCCAACTTCGTGGGGCGAGAAAAATCTCCGTTTGCGTGTTTTTCTTCCTGGCAGACCATACGTGCGCACAGAGGTTTTCAGGGTATGCATCTCGCACTTTCAAGCCTATATTTTATATGGCATATATTACCATACGAAATCTCTTGTTTCTGAAGGTCATGCGGGAAGCGGGCTTTTGTTTGACACCCTTTGAGGTGCGTAATTATAATTAGATAGTCAGATGGGATGGAGGTCATGGACATGCGTCAAGCGGATTGCGCCGAATTTCAGAAGACCGTATCGGAACACCTGGTTCGCAACCGCAGCATCCTAGATGTCATGACTAAATTGCAGGACGCAGCCACCAGGGTTAACAGGGCGCTGGCCAAGACGGTGACGGAGTGTGGTTGCCTGCGCATTGAAGCGAGCAAGCAAGAGCTTCCCGAGGACGTTACTTTTTCCCACGTGGCGGATTACGTCAAGAGTCATATAGAGGGGAAGCTGTGCCCCAATTGCGCCGATGTGATCGAAACCGAGTTGGGTAATGCCATTTTCTATCTAGCGGCTACTTGTTGTCTCCTCGACCTCGATTTGAAGAGCGTTCTGGAGAGGGAGAACGACCGCATAGACACGCTGGGAGTTTATAGCCTTACTTGATGGGATAATATCGTCTTATTTCAGGTAAAAGAGGGTTATCTGGTACTGGCATTAATATGTGTGTGACTTTTGCGCTCTATTGAGCCCGGACCTCACAACATATCACCTTGGTGGATTGAGGATCGTCATTTTCTAAGGAAAAGGGTGAAAGCTCTTTTAGAACCTGAGAGGTGATAGGTATGTTTGATGTCGGAGACGTCGTTGTTTATCCTCACCATGGAGCCGGGGTTATCGAGGGAATCTGCGAAAAATCCGTCGAAGGCGAGACCAAGACCTATTTCGTGTTGCGCATGTGCCAGGGCAACCTGAAGGTTATGGTGCCGGCGGACAATACGCTTCAGGTGGGCCTGAGAAGCGTCATCAGCAAGGAGGAAGCGGACAAGGTCTTCGACATTCTCAGCGACAAGCAGAGTCCCATGCCCTCAAACTGGAACCACCGCTACAAGAAGAACCGCGACAAGCTCCGCAGCGGAGACATCTTCCAGGTGGCGGAAGTGGTCCGCAACCTTACCCTCCGGGATATCGAAAAAGGGCTGTCTTCGGGAGAGAAACGCATGCTCAACCAGGCAAGGGATATCCTGGCCAGCGAGTTGATGTATGCGGTGGAAGTAGAGGTTGACGAGGCCCAACGCATGATCGAAGAGGTGTTTTCCTCCTCCTCGTAAGGTATAATTTGCCTAACAACCCCGGTTGTTCATTTCTTTCATTCCCCGGGGAAATACGGAGAAAAGGAGGGTTGCCCTACCCTGAGCGGGAGTTACATTAAATGGTTGTCCTTGTCGTCCGGCTGATTTTCATGATCGTCGGGGGGATCGGAGGCTATCAGCTTGGGGAGTTGATGAGGCATGCGTTTCTCGAGAACTACGACCCCGCATATTATTTATTGGGCTTTATCGTTTCCATCTTAGTCTGCGTGGGGTTGGGTTTCGTTATCGGGGGAGCGGCCGGCAGGTACACGGCCAAGCTGTTGAATCGCTTCGAGCATGCCATCCAGGATGTCCCCGGGACTGATATCCTGATGGGAGCGGTTGGAATCATTACCGGTTTTCTGATCGCTTTTTTTCCCTCCATTATCCTTTTCCGCACCTATCCGGGGTGGATTTTCGCGTTGATCCTTTACGCCCTCTTCGGGGTGTTCGGTTACATTATCGCCGTGCAGAAAAAGGACGACCTGTTGAATTTCTTTCGCCCCTCCCGCTCGCCGCAACCTTCTGTCGAGGAGCAGTTCAAGCTGGCCATGCCAGCGCGTATTCTGGACACCAGCGTGATCATAGACGGCCGTATAACCGACATCTGCTATTCCGGATTTCTGGAAGGAGAGCTGGTGGTGCCCCGCTTCGTGCTCAACGAGCTTCAGGGCATAGCCGATTCCGACGATTCCCTGAAGCGCAATCGCGGCCGGCGCGGCCTGGATGTTCTCAACGCCCTTCAGAGGCAGGACCGGGTGGAGGTGCGCATAGAGGAGGCGGATTTTCCGGAACTCGCCGCCGTGGACTCCAAGCTGGTGGCACTGGCCAAAGCTCTGAACGCCCCCATTCTGACCAATGATTTCAATCTCAATAAAATCGCGGAGCTGCAGGGCGTACAGGTCTTGAACATCAACGAGCTGGCCAACGCGTTGAAACCGGTGGTGCTTCCGGGAGAGGCCTTGACCATAAGCCTGATCAAGGAGGGAAAGGAGCCGGGCCAAGGGGTGGGCTACCTGGATGACGGAACCATGGTAGTGGTGGAGAACGGGCGGAAATTCCTGGGGCAGGAAACCGAGACGGTGGTAACCAGCATCCTGCAGACTCCGGCGGGCAGGATGATCTTCGCGTCCCTGAAGGAGAAGTAAGACGTGAGCGGGGGAGTAGCGGCTATAGTGGCCGGCGCGGGCCGCGGGGAGAGAATAGGGGCCAAGGAGGGCAAGCAGTTCTTGGATCTTGCGGGAGTTCCGGTTCTTGCCCGTTCCCTTCTCAATGTTCAGGCGGTGCCGGAAATAAGCGAGATAGTTTTGGTGGTGAACGGAGAGGACCTGGGTCGGGCGGAGAAGGATATCGTCGAGGCTTTCGGGTTGACCAAAGTCACCAGGGTGATCGAGGGCGGTGAGTGGAGGCAGGAATCCGTTTTCAGGGCACTGCGAGCCCTCCCCTCCAGAGCTGAGAGCATCGTCGTGCATGACGGGGCCAGGCCGCTGGCCACCCCCGGCCTTTTCGGGCGGGTCATTCGCGCTTTGAGGGAAAGTGACTGCCAAGGGGTCATCAGCGCCGTGCCGGTGGTGGACACGGTCAAGGAGGTGGAGGGCGGCTGGGTTGTAAGGACGCCCGAGCGCCGCCGACTGTGGGCGGTTCAGACGCCGCAGTGTTTCAGCTCCTTCGCGCTTTGGGATGCTCACGAGAAGGCTAGCCAGGAGGGGGTTTGGGCGACGGATGACGCGGCCTTGCTGGAGAGATACAGGTACAGCGTGAGGGTTGTAGAGGGAGAATTATCCAATATAAAGATAACTTTTCCAAGAGACATCATAATGGCCGAGGCATTGTTACAGAAAGGAGAGCTGGAGATTGCCGTTCCGGGTAGGCCTGGGATTTGACGCCCACTCCTTCCAGGAAGGAAGGCCGCTGGTTCTGGGGGGAGTTGAAATTCCGCACCAGCGCGGCCTTACCGGTCACTCGGACGCCGACGTGCTCACCCATGCCCTGATGGATGCCCTTCTCGGTGGATGCGGGGAGCGGGATATCGGCGTACATTTTCCCGACGATGACCCCGCTTACAGCGGTATATCCAGCTTGGTTCTCCTGGAAAAGGTGATGCAGTTGGTGAGGAAGAAGGGACTGCAGGTGGTAAACGCCGACTGCGTAGTGGTTGCCCAGGAACCGCGCCTGTCTCCGCATATCGAGGCCATGCGCGATCGCTTGGCGGCGGTTATGGGGATCGCCGGGGGGCGGGTGGGCATAAAAGCGACCACTAGCGAGGGAATGGGGTTCACCGGCCGCGGAGAAGGCATAGCGGCGATGGCCACCGTCCTGCTGGAGGCCCTCTAGCTATTTTTGCCGCCCAAAGTCGCCTTATCACCTTCGCGGAGAAACAACGGCACTTGCGTAGGCTTTCGTCCTTCGGCCTGTCATGAGCAACGCTGGGTCATCTTCCCGCTTTTCCGCTCACCCTACTGGATCATCTGTGATTGTTCTACCACGCTCCTCCGCGCATCTCCTTGGATAAAGGGTCTTCGTCGCGCGCCTCTCCTCTCATCCCCGCATGTTGGAACCTCCGTGATTTTTCCATCATGCATTTTTATGTCATGCTCCTCCGCGCATCTCCTTGGATAAAGGGTCTTCGTCGCGCGCCTCTCCCCTCATCCCCGCATGTTCGCGCCGGAAGAGATGAGCGGTCGGGCGGCGGTTGACCCTTGAAGCGCTTATTTCGCCGCTCGCCTTGCCGTTATCACCTTTTTCCCGGCCAAGCTAAGGTTTGCGGCGGCGTTTCCGATTGACAACTAGAGCCCGTGGGACGATACTGAGACGAAGTACCTGGGGGGTGGGATTTCAGAGCATGAACCAAGCGGAGGAAATGTTTTTTGAATGACGCCAGGAGAATCGCCAAGAACATAGCCCTGATCATGGGGGGCGGGGTCTTTCGGGCCATCCTTATGCCCCTGTTTACCATCCTTATAGCCAGGCAGTTGGGCACGGAGGGCTTCGGCGCTTTCTCCTTCGCTCTCGCGCTGGCCTCGGTGATGGTCATCGTGGGAGAAATAGGTTTGCCCAAGATGGTGGTAAGGGAGCTCGCCAACCACCGGGAGGAAGTGGCCAAGTACATAGGCGATCTATCCGTGCTCCGCCTTATCACCGGCATTGCAAGCATGGGGATCGTGTACATGATCCTGGTATTTTCCTCCCGCTCGCCCGACAGCCGCCTGCCTCTTTTCCTCATCGGGTTGAGCCTGCTGATTTTCACGGGATTGAGGCGGTTTTTTGATGCCATCTTCCAGGCTTTCGAGGTCATGAAGTACCAGGCCTTGGTGGATATGGTGGATATTCTGTTGACCTTCGGGGTGGGCGTGGTTCTTCTTTTCAACGATTTCGGTCTTATGGGTATAGCCTTCGCCATGATGGTGGGGGCCACCATTTCCATGGCCATGGACTTCATCATCCTCACCCGCAAGCTTGGGAAGCCTGTCTTTTCTTTCGATATGGCTTTCTGGAAAAAGATGGCCCTAGGTGCCCTGCCTTTCGGTGTCATCGGGGTCTTGACCTTTCTCTTCGGCTACTCCAACACCGTTCTCCTCTCTCTGTTCAAGGGGGATTACCAGGCCGGACTGTTCAGCTCGGCATACCGGGTTATATGGATGCTGGCCATTATTCCCGCTACCTGCATGACAGCGGTGTTTCCCTTCTTGGCGAGGGTAGGAAAAGCCAGAGACGGCAGGCACCGGGACGCCATACGCCTGGTGGTGAAATACCTCGCCTGCTTGAGTCTGCCCTTCACGGGGCTGCTGGCCATATACGCGCCCCAGATCATCTCGGCGATCTATGGAAAGCCCTATACACCGGCGGGCTCCGTCCTCTTCATTCTGGCCGCAATACCCCTTTTCAGCTTTACCTACATCCCGCTCATCGATCTCATGAATTCGCAATACAAACAGAGGTACAGCGTCATCGCCATCTTGGTATGCGCGGGGATAAACACCGCCCTGTGCTTGTTTCTAGCTCCGCTTCTTGGGCTGGTGGGCGCGGCTGTGAGCACCCTGGTTGCCGAGGCTTGCCTTTTCGGGATCACCCTTTTCTTCTCCTGGAAGCACATGCGTATCCATCCGCGCATCTTCGCTTTCTGGAAACCCCTGGTAGCGTCGCTGGCGGTTGCTCTGGCCTTTCTGCCCCTGCGGCATATTCTCCCCCCGCCCCAGATGATAAGCGCCTTTTTCCTTATTTACCTGGTTATCCTGCTGGCGCTTGGGACCTTCGATCACGAGGACCGTCGCCTGTTCCGCTCCCTTCTGCCCTACCGCTCCGCGAGATAGGTTCGGTAGTCTGGCGGGCGGCAAGCCCATAGTTTCAGAGGCTATGCTTTGGCGACGCGGAGCTGATATCTGCCGTTCAGACACCCGGCAGTTAAAGAGGACGTATTTCCAAATCCAGGTCACCTTGCGGGGATATCCGCCACTCCACCCTGGATTCGAGGTTGTAGACAGCTTCGAAGAATCCTTGCGCAAGCCCCACCATCATCAGGTAGTCTGCGGCGTTATCCACGCGTACCAGCGCCGCCCGGCGGCTTATCTTCATTTCCCTCAGGTTGCCCATGCCTCTCAGGGCAAGCTGGGTGCGGAAATCTTCCTCGCCCCCGATCTCGTCGCCGGAGAAAAAACCTTCCCTCGCGAAGCGCTTATGCGCCTCCACCACCGTGGCCGGAACCGTTTCCCCAAACTCCTTCTCCAGCTCCTCATACAGAAGATCGTGCACGCACGGATCGGCTATTTTCAGCCGCCTGCCCGTGCGCTCGTTCACTATCACTCCTCGCTCCGGAAGCCATTTGAAGCGGGAGATTTCCCTGGGGCAACCGCAGCTCGGGCACCTTTCCAGCTCCACGCCCCCGTCCCGGTGACGGTATTCCTTCACCGGCAGGCATCCCTCGAGGCTGTGATCATGCTCGCTTACATAGACTTTGATCTCGTACAGATCGGGCGATATCTCCCTGTAAGTGGCCTTGTGGGGCTTCTCCGTGATGACCTCGCTGCAACCGACGTTGATGCCCGCGGCGAAGGGCAGCGAGAAGGGCTCGGAGATGGTGGTGAGAGTGTAATCGTTCTCGTCGCCTTGGAAGCGCACTTCCAGTATTTCGTACTTGCCGTTGCCGTTGAGCTGTCCCGTGCCGGCCATGAAATTCCCTATGAATCTCACGTCCAGTACCTGGTTGCGCAACATATTCCTTACTTCCGGCTGGATGAGGTTCCGGTACAGGTCCAAGGTATGGCGGCGGGCGACGTCGGCCACCCTCTCCTCTATGGGCGTCGCTAGGATTTTACCGATTTCCCGGTAAAGGGGGTCGAGGATATCGCTTTCGATAAAGCCCATTCTTTTGGAGAGATTGACGCTCTGCACCATGACGCCACTGTTCAGCCAGACATAGCTCCTGGCTACCTCCTCGGGGGCTCCGCATTCCGGGCATGGATTCAGCCCGTGCCGCGAGGCGCAGTCTCTCGCTTCCTCGCTGGTTGGTCGGGACATGCGGCAATACTCCATCGCTCACCTGTATCGGTATTTCTCGCCGACAATAAATATAGCTCTTTGCCAAAAAATGTGGGTAATCCAACCCACATGCGGCGTGCGACAGTTTACCGGCACCTTAACTGCCTGCTCTTTTCCGAATGGCGCCGCGTCAAACATCTTTACTCTACCTGTCTTCGGGAGATGGCCAAAAAGGTTACCGATCTCAATTTATTAGTCGCCGCACAAGCGCCGATGCTTATCCCCCGCCGGGGTGAATCGCCGGCGCCATGCGGCTTGCCTGTGATAACCTCGCTGGCGCCGGCGTTAATGCCCATGGCCAAGGTAAGCGAGAAAGGCTCGGTAATGCGAACCGTGGCATAATCGTCTTCGTCCCCTTCATAACGTATATCCACCAGTTCATAGCGGCCGTTGCCGTTGAGATGTCCCATGATGACCATGAAGTCGGCGATGAAATTCAAGCTTAAAACCTTATCCCGCAGCATTTCCCTGACTTCCGGCTGTATGAGGTTTTTCCAGTATTCCACAGTTCCCCGGCGCACGATATCTTTTACGTAGTCTTCTATGGGGGTTCCAATGATCTCGCCCACGCCCCTATAAAGGGGATCAATACTTTCGCTGTCCGTAAAGCAAACCCGCCTTGAGATGTTGGCGCTTTGCACTATAACTCCACTGTTCAGCCAGAGGTGGTTCTGGGTGATTTCTTCGGGAACACCACAGCGGGGGCATACTTTAAGCTTTCCCAGGTTGGCGTTGATCCATGCTCTCTCGGATTTCAAGCGAGCCATCAGATCGGACTCCTCCAGGCTGGACCTGCTATCTCCCCACTTCCTCCATCTAAGAATATATATGACCCAAAGGCTGAGATTTTATTCCTCTTTCTTTTGCTTATCTCATCTCTTGGGAATTACCTCCACCTCCAGGTCGCCGTTCTGCGAGACGGCCCATTCCACGGTGGAGTCGATCCCGAAGGCCATCTCGAACAGTCCCTGTGCCAGGCCTACGGTCATCAAGTAGTTGGCGGCGTTATCGATACGCATGAGCATGCCTTTTTCTCCTATACTCAACTCGCGCAGGTTGCCCATGCCTCTCAAAGCGAGTTGGGTGCGGAAATCACCCTCGTCGCTTACCTCGTCGATGGAGTAGAACCCGGTCATGATGAAGCGTCGTTGGGCCTCGATCACCGCCTGGGGCACGGTCTCCCCCAGCTCGCGCTCCAGCTCCTCGAAGAGGGGGTCCTGCACCTCGGGACCCATCATGGCCATACGCCTCCCGGTCCAGGTGTTTATGATCATCCCCCGATCCAGGACCCATTTAAACCCGGAAAGGGAGGCGGGCCCTCCACAGGTACCGCATTTCTTAAGCTCTATATCCCCGTCGCGGTGGTGGTATTCCTTAATGGAGAGACCTTTGCCGGTTTCGCCTATGTCCTCTGTAACCCTTGCCGTTATCTCGTACACGCCGCTTGAAATCTCGTGGTAGGAAACCCCGTGAGGCCTTCCCGCCAGCACCTCGCAACCGCCGGCCAGGGTTCCGGCGCAAAGGAGTAGGGAGAAAGGCTCGCTAATGCGCACCGTGGTATGGTCGTTTTCATCTCCGTGGTAGCTTACCTCCATGACTTCGTACTTGCCGAAGCCGTTTAACTGGCCCATGGTGATCATGAACTCGGCTAAAAAGCCCATTCCTATATTTGCCGTCCTCGCTACGCCCTTCACCTCTTCAGGGATAATATTCCCGAAATAATCCAGGGTACCACGCCGCGCCACATCTATGACCAGTTGATCGATGGGCTGACCCATTATCTCGCCGATGCCCATATACAGCGGGTCCAGGTTTTCGCTTTCGATGAAGCCCACTCTCCTGGACATGTTGCCGGACTGAACCATAACCCCATTGTTAAGCCAAACATAATTCTTGGTTATCTCCTCAGGCGCGTTGCACTCCGGGCAGAGCTTGATCTCGGCCATTCATATCACCCTTCCTGGTTTCATTTCCTTACAGCCCGCCTTAGTTTTTATCATATTCTACTTTATTGCTGTCCCGGGACTAATTTTTACATACTCTCCTTTCCACCGCTTCTTATTATACCGCTGCTTATGAGCGCCGCTGCTCATTCGGGGCTTTATGGCGGTCTAGCCCGGCCTCAGGGCGATGTTTGGAGCTTTACCGCATGCGATGCCGGTACGGGGATCTGCGTCCATGCGACGGCAGACGGCGTAAAGGCTTGTGCGTACATCGGATTTGGTATAATATCGCTACCGCCCGGTAGCGTAATAAGAAATACTTTCAGGCCAGCCCCGGCCGTAACGGTCGGCGAAACATGGAAAGCGAGGTAGATAAGTCATGGCGGAATTAAGAGAATGCGTTCTGGTGGACGGGGTCAGGACACCCAACTGCAGGGCTCACGCGCAGAAGGGTTGGTTCCGCAACGTGAGGCCGGACGAGTTGCTCACCTACGTTTACAATGCCCTCTTCGAGCGCAACCCCCAGGTCAAGCCGGAAAACGTGGAGGCGGTCTTCTGCGGCTCCGCCAACCAGAGCGGGATGCAGAACGATATAGCGCGATTGGCCTGGCTCGCTTCGGGCCTGCCGGATTGCGTGGCCACCAACGGCGTTAACCAGCAGTGTCCTTCCGGCATGTCCTGCCTGGAACATGCCGCCCGCGCCATCATGTGCGGGGAAGGCGACATCTACATCGCCTCCGGCGTGGAGGACATGATGAACGTTCCCATGGCCGCCAACATGGATATTCCACCACGCATCGTCAATTACTACAACCTTATGGAATTGCCCATGGGACCGACGGCGGAGAAGGTCGCCGAGCTGTACAACATCTCCCGCGAGGACGCCGAGCTCATGGCCTACCACAGCCACATCAAGGCTAGGGAGGCCAGGGACGCGGGCAAGTTCAAGGACGAGATAGTGCCCGTCCCCGGCCATGACGAGAACGGCCAGGAGATGTTGGTTGACCGCGACCAGTGGATCCGTGACAACCCCAGCCTGGAGCAGATGGCGGCCATGCAGCCGGCCTTCAAGCCCGACGGCGTGGTCACCGCGGCCATCAGCTCTCCTCTTACCGTGGGCGCCTGCGCCGCGCTCCTCATGAGCAGGGAAAAGGCGGACGAGCTGGGCATGTCCTATCACCTGAGGTATGGGGGAGGAGCCATGGCCGGCTGCGACCCCACGGTAATGGGAATAGGCCCCGTGCCGGCTTGCAGGAAGCTGCTGGAGAGGAAGGGGCTGACGGTAAAGGATATAGACGTATGGGAACTCAACGAGGCCTTCGGCACCCAGTCCCTGGCCGTGATCCGCGAGTTGGGCATCGGACACAACGCCCCCTTCGAGAACATCAACATCTGGGGTGGGGCCCTGGCGCTGGGGCATCCACTGGGCGAGTCGGGATGCCGCATCGTCATCACCCTCAACAACATCATGAAGAAGGACCTCCCGGACGCCAAGCGCGGGGTGGCCATGCTCTGCGGAGGCTTCGGCAACGCCAACGCCACCCTGTGGGAAAAGGTGGAATAATCAACCCGTATCACGGGAAAAAGACAAGGGGCGGGACTCCCCGCCCCTCTTTATATACCGCTTGAGGGGCTGCACGCCGTTGTCCCCGGCGGTTTCATGCAAGCTTTCAAAGCCGCGGCGCTGAAGAAGGACCTCCCGGACGCCAAGCGCGGGGTGGCCATGCTCTGCGGCGGCTTCGGCAACGCCCACAACGTAAAGGTTGATTGTTTTTCCTTCCCGTACGATACAAATCATGGTGATGTAAATGTCGGCGATGATGGTCGTTTTTCTGGTCATAATCCTGTCGGTGCTGGTAATGGCCGTCGGGTTTGCGGGCTTATTTCTTTGGGTCAGGCGCCTGCGCAGAGAGGCGGCCGGGGCGCTGCGAGACGAACTGGCTGAAGATGTTTTGCATGTCGCCGACTGTAACTTCATGGGCATGCTTTCCTCCGGCTACGCGCAAGTGAGAGGGAACGGCCTCCTTGCCCTGACCCGTGACGGCCTGCGCTTCCGCATGCTCCTTCCCCGGCGTTCCTTCTACATCCCTTTGAGCTCCATAAAGGACGTGACCTATCCGCGCCGTTTTCTGGGAAAGTTCAAGGGGGGCGAATTGTTGCGCGTGGATTTCGCCAACTCTGCCGGAAAAGAAGATGCCTGTGCCTGGCTGGTCGCCGATCCCCACTGGTGGGGCGAGGCCATTGCCGCCCTTCTGGAGGGTAAGGATCCACCGCCCCCAGATCGCCGTTCTTGAAAGTGAGAGGTTTGCCGGCGCCTTAAAGCTCGCGCTCGTACCTGCGGCGTGCCGGCCCCTGCGTGTCCTTTTGCCGTACATGGCCTTTATTGCCGGGTGGAGGAAGAGCTCCCTTTCCTCGGCCATGAGCCTCTGCGTGATGGCCTTTTGATGCTGTATCGTTTCGGTAGGCGCTTTCAGGGTGAAATAGATCGAGAGACCACCCTATCATCCTGGCAAAGCAACCAAATTGCGCTGGCGGAAAGGGTTGATCTCCCAAATCTTCGATCTGTTAACCATGGTGCCGCGTCTGGCCTTTTCCCTCCGCTTGACCTCTTCCCTTACTTGTGTGACCATTTCCCTTGAAGCGTGCTCGTCGCGTTTCGCCATAGCCTTCCTCCTCTCTCTTGTTACCTCAGGAGGAAGGCTATTTGATTGCCTTGCTTGATGTCCAGAGATATGGGGACACAAATTCTTTTACACTACCCTATCGCATGCCGCATGTCGGTCGGATTACCCGCATTTTATGGGAAGAGTCTTAAGCAGAAATTCACCGAAAGTTAATCAAAATAGAAGAAAAGAACGTCACAATATAAGCGAAACAACATTTATGAAGAGAGGAGGAGGTAAATTTGGAACACAAGACGGTTACGTCTCCCAAGGGAAGAAGGAGGAGAAACAAGGCGACCGTCGCCCTTATCGCTCATGACGCCAAGAAGGTGGATATTGTGATGTTCGCCAGAGAGCATATCGACTTGCTTAGGTCTTGCCAGTTGATCGCCACGGGCGCGACCGGGAGAAATATCATGAAAAGCACGGGCTTGGACGTGAAGTGCATGCTGGCTGGGCCCGAGGGGGGAGACCTCCAGATCGGAGGCCTGATAGCGAGCGGCGAGGTGGACCTGGTTATCTTTTTCAGGGATCCGCTCACCGCGCAGCCGCATGACCCCGACATTTCCGCTCTTTTACGGGTTTGCGACGTCCATAACATACCGTTGGCCACCAATCCCGCGTCCGCCCGCTTGATGCTGCAGGGTATTATCAGGCAACCCGATGCGCTCGCGCCCGCTGGTTGATCGCTGACTTCCCAGGCTCGAGGGAATGGTCCCGGCGAAGAAAGCGGCGGTCGCATGGCTTGTGTTGCTAATACAAGCGCATTTTCTTGTTGCATAAGATAGACGGGCGCCGGTCCCGAAAAGGGCCCCGGCGCCTTCCCGTGAAATCGGGCTCTACCGTTGCTGTTGCAGCAGGGTTAACCCGTTTCCAATCGACTGTCCTTCACCTCTCCCAATTCGCCTTCTTGATTGAGATTTTCTGAAGCGTTCACGAAAGACCGCTCAGTGGCCTCGACGCTGCAGCCGCTCATTTCCTGCTCCTCCGTGTGTTCCACGTCGAGTTCATCTTCATCATCACCATCGGCGCATTCCTCAACTGGGAAGTGTTCATCCAGCCAACGCTTCGGGTCCACGACTTCCGAGTCGGATCGCTCGGACAGCTTGTGGCCGGGATGATCGAACAACTCCTTCATGACCAACAACCTCCTTCTCGATTTACCAAGCTCTCATCCGCCAGCAATATTCCATCGCGCCGAGATTAAAAGGTTAGAGTCCCCGGTAGTGGTGTATAAACCAAAAATCCTCTAGCAAAGCAAGGACCACCGTGCCATCCTTTTCTCAA
>ENA-ORXB01001471-ORXB01001471.1-sediment-metagenome-genome-assembly--contig:-NODE-1471-length-27629-cov-4.548200_pt1 | contig 27629 bp, 21 predicted proteins | sample MGYA00237863_ERZ511475 | MGnify/ENA primary metagenome ERZ511475 (study PRJEB26305, sample SAMN06343858) | sediment metagenome | isolation source: hot spring sediment | place: Canada: British Columbia... | reverse complement strand
ACGGCTCAAGAGAGTAAGGCGTGCACAGGGCCCGGCACTGGAGTTCATCGCGCCGAATCCACGGCAGCGGCAGCCCCCAAAAGTCAGCGCCAATGCCCCCTCGCCGCCTCCCCGGGGCGGGCGCCGCGGCACCCGGCCCGGGGAGGGGGAAGACATTACAGGGTGTTTTGGGCTCCGCTGGCGCACCGCGGCGCGCCAGCGGAGCCCAAAACACCGATTGAGAATGACTTCTCCCCCAGGCGGGCACGTCGTGCCCGCCTGGGGGAGAAGTCGGGGGTGGGGGCATTACAGCACGAGCCGCCCCACACGACCGCTGACGGGCGATAGAGGTAGTAGTGAGGGGCGACGACCCCAAAAGGCCAGACTCCACCCTTTCTTGCGGGTCCCCGCGCCCCGCCGCCGCGGCGGGGCGCGGCGGCGGCGCTTCCGAAGGGAAAGACAGTTGTCCAACCCGGCAAATGCAGCTACAATCCCAGCGCACGCACCGGCCGCGGGCCGGACCGACCCAGGAGAGATACCTATGCCCCACCTTCTCGGCCTCGACGTAGGCACCACCAACACCAAGGCCGTCGTGTACGACCTCGAAGGCCGCGTCTGCGCGGAGGCCTCGGCGGCGACGCCCCTGAGGGAGGAAGGTCCCGGCCTGGCGACGCGAGACCCGGAGGCCGTCTACGAGACCGCCACCGGCGTGATCCGGCGGGCGGCTGCGCAGGTGCGCCCGGCTGAGGTGCTGGGCCTGAGCATCTCCAGCATGGGAGAGTCGGGGGCACCCCTCGATGCCCGGGGGCAGCCCGTGTTTCCCATCATCGCCTGGTACGACCGGCGGACGCTCGCCTACCGGCAGTGGTGGCAGTCATACTTTGGCGATGACCGGCTCTTTGCCATCTGTGGGCTGCAGCCGGGGCACATCTTTTCCCTCAACAAGATCATGTGGCTGCGCGACCACGAGCCGGCGGCCTATCAGAGGCTGAAGCTCTGGCTCAGCGTCTCTGACTATATCGCCTACCGCCTGTGTGGCGTGCCCGCAATGAGCTACCCGCAGGCCTGCCGCACCATGGCCTTTGACCTCCGCACTCTGGGCTGGTCTGCGGAGGTGCTGGCGGCGGCCGGGGTGTCGCCGGAGGTCTTTCCGCGCCCCGTGCCCTCGGGGCAGGCGCTGGGCACCCTGCGGCCGGAAGCCGCCGAGGCCTGCGGGCTGCCGCGGTCCACAGTCGTAGCTGCGGGTGGGCATGACCACATCTGCGCCGCCGTAGCGGCGGCCGTCACGCAGCCGGGGCCGGTGCTGGACTCCATCGGCACGACCGAGGCCGCCATGGCGGTGATCGAGCACCCGCGCACCGAACCGGCGGTGCGCGCTCTTGGGCTCTCCTGTGGCGCCCACGCGGTCCCCGGGCGGTATTATCTGATCGGCGGGCTCCTGGGGATCGGGCCTCTCGTGTCCTGGCTGGTCGAGACCCTGTTCGAGTTGCCGGCGGGCGCCGAAGGCTACATGGCGCTGACCGAGGCGGCGCGTGAGAGCCCGCCTGGGGCACGCGGGCTGTACATGCTGCCGTTCCTGGCCGGGGCCGGGTCGCCCGAGCAGGACCCGCGGGCGACCGGGGCGCTGCTGGGTCTGCGGCTGCATCACACCCGCGGCGACATAGCGCGGGCTGCGCTCGAGGGCGTCTGCTACGAGCTGCGCCGGCTCCTCGAGAGCCTCAACTCGGTGACCGGGGCCACGGAGAGCGTCCTGCGCGCCGTCGGAGGCGGGGCGCGCAACGCCTTCTGGCTGCAGCTCCGTGCCGATGTGACCGGCCGCGTGCTGCAAGTCCCGGAAGGAACCGAGCGCGCCGCCCTCGGCGCCGCGCTCCTCGGCGGCGTTGGTGCCGGGGCCTACGCGTCCGTGGAAGAAGCTGCCGCCAGCGCCTACCGCGTGGCACAAGTCTACCGGCCGGACGGCGCGGCCCATCGCGACTACTCGGCCCGCTATGAGGGCACCTATCGCCGCCTGCACCAGGCTGCCCTCCTTGTCCAGGCCGAGTGAATCTGCAGCCGGGCTCGCCGGAGCCTTTCGCAGCGGCGTTTGCTGTCGCCATAGACGGCTCGCCCGGCAGCTGACGCTGCGCCCGGAGGGTGCAGGCCCATTCCTCCCAGGCCTTTGGCTGCAGCTCTGGCAAGGCGGCGGTGTCTTCTTCGAGCGAGGTGCCCCCACGCCGCGCCCCTCCCGAGCGGGCACGCCGCGCCCGCTCGGGAGGGGCCCTTCTCTGAGGGTGTCTCAGGCTCCGCTGGCGCGCCGCGGCGCGTCAGCGGAGCCCGAGACACCCAACAATATCTTCCCCCTCCCCGAGGCGGACGCCGCGGCGTCCGCCTCGGGGAGGGGGCGAGGGGGAGGGGTTCCCCAATACTGGGCCGCTGGGTGCCATCCTGGCGGCCTCTGCACGATGTCGGGGGGCACGCGGCGAAAGGCCAAGGTCGAGGGCAATGAAGGTGCCATGGGGCGTGCCTCCCTGCGAGACGTGGGATGTCGGGACTCAGGCGGCCTGTGAGCCTTCACGTCTCTTGCCCTGTGGGGGGAGCCCCAGACTTGCGCGGCGGCGAGCGCGACGGGCTTGTGCGGCGCCCGCCACAGGTTGTACAATGCCCATCCATGGACCAGCCGAACACTGTTCCGATCACCAACTCACTCTCCATCCCGATGGAGGAGCTCCGCTTCCGCTTTGCGCGGGCCGGCGGGCCAGGCGGCCAGCACGTCAACCGCGCCGCCACGCAGGTCGAGTTGCTCTTCGACGTAGCGCACTCGCCGAGCCTGAGCGACGAGCAGCGGGCGCGGATCCTCGCCGCCCTCGCCGGGCGTATCGATGGCGAGGGCGTCCTGCACATTCAGTCTCGAGGCACCCGCAGTCAGCTGCGCAATCGGGAGGAGGCGCTCGCCCGCTTCCAGGCTCTGCTGCGGCGGGCGCTCCAGAAACGCCGGCCGCGGCGGCCGACCCGGCCAACCGCTGCCGCCCGCCAGAGGCGCCTCGAGGCCAAAGCCCGCCGCAGCGAGAAGAAGCGCCGGCGTGCGGAGGCCCGCGTCATCCCCGAGATGTAGCCGGGCGGGCGGCGGCGAGACTCCCATCGGTTGCCTGCGCGGCCCGCCGGTGCTAGAATCGGAAAAGGCGGCCCGGCTCGTGGCACGCGGCGTGCCCGGGAGCCCTAAGCGGCCGTCCCATGTTCCCTCTGCCGGCCCGAAGGAGGCGCGTATGGATGATCGCCAGTTGCGGGCGCTGCACGATGCAGTTCAGCCCATCCTCCAGCGCACCTGCCCTACGGCGGCGCAGAGCAAGGTGCGCATCACGCCCACGACCCTCGATCAGATCGGGTGGGGTATCGTCCTCGCCTATGTGGTGAACGTCAGTGACCGCCCGCCGGCCGGAATGCCCTCACAGGTGCGCAGCGGAGAGGGGAGCCTGCGGGATGAGGATGTCCGCTCGGCCGTAGAGGTGCTCCGTCGTGCCGAGGTCAGGCCGCGGCTCGAGCCCGAGGAGCGACGCATCGCCCGCTTTGCAGCCGCCGCCCGACGAATCCTTGAGGCAAACGGATGGGCGCCGCAGCGCGCAGCCCAGGCGGCAGATGAGGCCGCCAGCAGGCTGCAGCAAGTCCGGGGCTAGCCGGGTCCGGCTCCGGTGAGCCGGCCGGCGGTGAGGAGTCGTGGCCTTGGGTGAGCGGGTAACTGATCTCCCTCGCGGAGTTGCCATCCTTGGGGCGGGAGCCATAGGGTCGCTGATCGCGGTGCGGCTGCTGCGAGGCAGGGTGCCCGTAACCCTGGTCGATAGCCCCGAGGTGGCGCGGACCATTCGCGAGCACGGCCTGGTGTACGAGCGCGCGCACCGCCCCCGCCTCGTCCTCCGCGACCTCGATGCCATATCGGATTGGGAGGAGCTCGATCGCACCGAGGTCGCCAACATCGGTCTGGTCATCAGCACCCTCAAGGCCGGAGAGACGGCCAGGGCAGCCGCCAGCCTGGAGGGGCACGTGCCGCTCGAGGCGCCGCTCCTCCTCTTGCAGGAGGGCGTCGGTGGGTTCGAGGCGGCGCGCGACCATGCGGGAGGACGGCCACTGCTCGCCGGAGCGACGACCCTGGGAGCCGGCCAGCCCCGCGCGGGCGTAGTGCGCGGAGTCGGCCGGCCCGGGGGCGTGGCGGTCGCCCCCATCACGGCCCCAGAGCCGGTCGTGCGCTGGGTCGCAGGCCTCCTTGAGAGCGGCCTGCGCACGCGTGTGTGTGGGGACTATCGCGCCATGGCATGGTCGCGGCTCGTCCTCGGCCTGCCGGGCAACGCCGTTCCGGCCATCGTGGACCGGCCGCCGCGACAAGTCCTGGCCGATGCGGCGCTTTTCCGTCTGGAGGTCGCTGCGCTGCGGGAGGCGCTCGCAGTCATGCGCGCCCTCGCCGTTGCCCCCGTCGGGCTCCCCGGCTTTCCGGTGCCGGCCATGGCCTGGGCCGTGGATCGGCTTCCCCTGAGCATCCTTCGCCGCCTTTTGCGGCACCTGACCATGAGCAGCGCTGATGGCGAGCGGTCGTCCCTCAGGGGCGAGCTGGAGACGGGCGAGCGGGAGTGCGGCGTCGAGTACCTCAATGGTGCCGTCGTGCGCGCGGGGCTGGCGCTGGGGGTGGCGACACCGGCCAACGCCCTGATCTACCGCACCCTGACCGCCATGGCTCAAGGGACCATCCCACGCGATGCCTATGCGCGCAATCCCCACGGCCTCCTGGCGCCGACAAGGTAGGCGTCCCCGGCGGATGCAGCAGGGAAGGAAGAGCGGGAGGGGAGCCCATGCAACAGGAACAGACACAGCCTCGCACCCTGGCCGCGGCCGCAGGGCGAGGGCGCGTCGGGGTGCGGCCCTCCCCGGCGGCGACCATCGGCCGGGCCGACTACCTGCTGGCGGTCGCCCTTGCGACGGCGGCGCTGGCCGCCTTCTGGCGCACGCTGGCGCCGGACATCCTCTACGGCGATAGCGCCGAGTTCCAGGCCCTCGCCTACACGCTGGGCATGACCCACTCGACCGGCTATCCGACCTATCTCCTTCTGGCGCGCGTTCTGGGCTTTATTCCCCTCGGCTCGCCGGCGTGGCGGGTCAGCCTGCTCTCGGCGCTCTCTGCGGCGGTAGCGGTCGGTGCCGTCTACCTTCTCGCGCGGCACCTGACCCGTAGCCGCGTCGGCGCTCTCCTTGGGGGCGTGGCGCTGGCTCTTTCCCACACCTTCTGGTCGCAGGCCATCATCGCCGAGGTGTACACGCCAGCGATGGCCTTCCTGGCGGTGATCATCCTGCTCCTTTGGCGCTGGAGGCAGGCTCCGGAGCGGAGGTCGGGGGTGCTGCTGGCCGCCGGGCTGCTCGCGGGGATCGGCCTGGGCGTGCACGCCTCGGTCGCGCTCATCCTGCCTTCGGCCGCGCTGCTGGTGGCCTGGGTCCTCCGGCCGGGCCGGGTGGCAGGCTGTGTGCGGCGGCGCTCGCTTGCCCTGGGAGTGCTGGGGCTGGCCGCCGGCGCGGGCCTGTTTGTGCTGAGCTTCTACCTCATGGAGCTGCGCGACTCGCCCACCGGCTTTTCGCGGGTGGTGATGTACCCGTCGCGCTCCATCTGGGGCCTCACGGCGCGCGATATGGATAGCCCCCTGGAGCGGATGCTGCTCATCGCGCTGGGGCGGCAGTGGCGGAGCGCGATGTTCCCCGGGGGCTGGTCTTTTCTGCAGGACGCGCTAAAACGCTACCTGGCCCACCTTCCCGCGGAGTTCCCGCCGGCCACGCTGCTCCTGGCGCTGGTCGGGATGGCTACGGCGCTGCTCACGGCACCCGAGTTCGGCGCGTTCCTGCCGGTGAGCCTGGTCACCATGCTAGCGTTTATCCTCAACTATGAGCCGCCGGACAAGGTGCTCTTCTACCTGCCGACCTATCTGCCAATCGTCGTCGCAGCCGGGGCCGGAGCGGGCTTCGTGCTGGAGTTCGTCTACCGCGGCCTCTCGGCGCTGGGGCGGCGCGGATTGCTGGTGCTGTACATCGTGCCGGCACTGCTCCTGGCTGTGTGGCTCGCGGGCCCGCTGGCACGCTCCCGCTGGCAGGCGCTGCGCGCTGGAGCGGGGACCTTTGTAGGCGAGAGCTACCCCTACCCCCTGCGCAACCTGGCCGAGCCGCGGCGGGTTGCGGCCCAGCGGCTGCAAGGGATCCCACAGGGCGCCGTTCTGGTGCTGGACTGGCGCACGCTCTATGCGGCCTGCTACCTCGCCCATGTCGAGCAGGGGCGGACCGATCTGCGCTTCATCGAGGCCACGCCCTACGGCGGCTCGGGCGGGCTGGCGCAGAGCCTCGTTGAGGAGCTACAGGAGGCGCTGCGCGCCGGGCATGCCGTGTATCTGGACAACCTCCACGAAAACGTGCGGCAGTACTTTACCGCGCGGCGCGAGGGGCCGGGCGACCTGTACCGGCTGAGGCTGAGATAGGCGTGCAGGCACGGGGCGCCGAGCGAGAGGTTTCGAGGCCCCGACGACCGCGGTGCGCACAGACTGCTCCCAATACACCATTGACAGCCTCCCAAAAGTGTGCTACAATTGAAGCGCTTCACCACTGAAGCGCTTCACCGCAGGAGTCCGGGAGGCTCCGCCCCATGCCCACCATCTACGATGTGGCCCGAGAGGCTGGCGTGTCCGTCGGCACCGTGTCCTACGTCATCAACAAGACCAAGCGCCTGCGCCCCGAGACGGTCTGCCGCGTGGAGGAGGCGATGCAACGCCTGAGCTACTACCCCCGCGCCGCCGCCAAAGCCCTCGCCAGGGGCCGCAGCAATGTCATTGCCCTCGTCCACCCCATCAATATCGTGGACTTTCAGATGTTCCTGAGCACCTTTACGCTGGCCGTAGGCCAGGTCCTCGCCGAGACGGACTATCGCCTGGCCGTCATGCCCCTGCTCCGCGAGCCCAAGGCTGACCTCGAGCTCGAGGCCAACGTCAGCGCCCGCGCCATGGATGGGGTGCTCCTCCTCCATACCCAGCTGCACGACCCTCGCGTAGAGGTCCTGCGCCGCTCGGGGATGCCCTTTGTGATGATCGGGCGCTGCGCCGATAACGCGGGCCTCTACTTTGTGGATAGTGACCTGGAGGAGTCCGCCCGAGTCGCCGTACGACACCTGGTGGAGCTGGGGCACCGCTCGATCGTGCTGGTCCGGCAGGAGGGTGCCGACTCGATGGCTACCAGCGTCGTCCATCGCCTCGTCACCAGCTTCCAGGCCGCTTTGGAGACCGAGGGCCTCTGCGCGCGCGAGCCCGTCAGGGCGCCGACGGTTGCCGGCCTCGTACAGGCCGTCGAGGACCTGTTGCGCTCCGAGGCGCGACCGACCGCCATCGCGGCGGCCAACGAGAGCGCGGTGATGTGTACCCTCAAGGCAGCCTCGCGCCTTGGACTGCGCGTGCCGCAGCACCTCGCGGTGCTCGCCTTTGCCGATAGCCCGCTCTTCCCGCTCCTGGCACCGCCGTGCACAGCCGTGTTCGACCATGCTGCCGAGCTGGGGCGCGTGTCAGCGCGCATGCTGGTAGATATCCTCGAGGGCCGCGAGCCGCAGCAGCCGCAGGTGCTCCTGCCGCCGCGGCTGATCGCACGCGAATCGACGGTTGGCTGAAGGCCCTGCCGTATGAGAGCACGAGGAGCCCTCCCGGAGCATCCGTTGCCGTCCTCAAGGGCCTTCCCTTCGGCCGTCTCCAACGCGCCGCGTAGCATGTGAGCCGGCCTGGACGCTGAGGTTGGTCAGGATCACCATCTCCGCCCTGCGGCGGGCTGTCTGCGGCCGCCGCGATACGCTTGACGGTATTGGGTTCACTGTAGGGGCGAGCATGACGCTCGCAGGAGGAACGAGATGGACAAGCGGAAACACGTATGGCTGGTCGCGCTGATCCTCGCCGTGCTGGTCATCGCGCCTGTGGGCTGCGCGCAGCCGGCGCCTACGGCCACGCCACCCGCGCCGACCTCTGAGCCGGCGGAGCAGCCAACGGCGACGTCAGAGCCGACCGCAGTGCCGCAGCCGGCCCGCGAGCCGACCGAGCTGACCATGTGGGTCTACATGAGCGATGCGGACCTCGCGGCCCTGAACGAGGTGCTTGCGGCCTGGAAAGAGAAGACGGGTGACAGCGTGACCGTGGTGAACTATCCCTACTTTGACCTGCTCAACAAGGTCGAGGTAGCGTTCCCGGCGGGTGAGGGGCCGGATATCTGCGAGATCCCGCACACCAATACGGGCGTCTGGAGCCAGGCCGGCCTGATCGCATCCATCGACGAGGCCATGCCGGCCGAGGAGCGGGGCCAGTATCAGGAGAGTGCGCTGCAGTCGCTCTCCTTCGAGGGCAAGCTGTACGGAGTCCCGCTGATCGCCGACACCTGCGTCCTCATGTACAACAAGGCGCTCATCCCCGAGCCGCCAGAGACCATGGAGGGGCTGATTGAGGTCGGCAAGAGCCTGGCGAAAGATGGGCAGTACGGCTTCCTGCTGCTGGACAACAACATGTGGTTCGGCTGGTGCTTCGTCGGGGGGTATGGCGGCTACATCTTTGGCTCAGGTCCCGAAGGCTTTGACCCGAGCGACCTCGGCATCGCTAACGAAGGCGCTGTCCAGGGGCTCGAGTACCTGCTCACGCTTCGCAACGAGCACAAGCTCATCCCGCCCGATCTGGATTGGAACCTGCTCACGGGCAAGTTCACCGAGGGCAAGGTCGGCGCCATCGTCATGAACGCGAACCAGTACCCTGTCTACAAGCAGGCGGGCGTGGACGTGGGCATGGCGGTCCTCCCCAAACTGCCCAACGGCGAGATGCCCAGGCCTCTCTTGAACATCCACGGCCTGGCCGTCAACGCCTACAGCCAGAAGAAGCAGGCAGCAGCCGAGCTGGCGGTGTACCTGGGCGCCAACCTGCCCCTGCCGCTCTTCAAGGCCGGGATCGGGAACGTCCCCGTACGCCTGGACGTGCTGAAGGATCCGGCCCTTGCGGATAACCCGGACGCCCTGGCTGCCGCGCAGCAAGTGAGCTACAGCCAGGCGATCCCGGGCATCGCCGAGATGGCGCAGGTCTGGGTGCCGGCCAACAGCGCCTTTGAGCTGGCTGCCAAGGGGGACATGGCCCCCGCCCAGGCGCTCAAGGAGGCCGAGGAGGCCATACGAAAGGCCATCGCCGGGCAGGAATGACCTCGCCCTGAGGTCGCCGTGCCCGGTGTAAGGCCGCGATGGGGTATGCCGGTCGCGGAGCTGTGGGGATGGGCGTGCAGTGCCCTGCCCTCCGCTCCGCGGCCGGGCGCCCCGGAGCGGCGGACGCTCCTGAGGATGGGGGTGTGAGGCATGGGCAGGCGGAGGCCGCTCTATCCCTACCTGTACCTGGCTCCCGGCCTCGTGGCCATGGCGGTCCTGACGCTGGGGCCGATCGGCTACAGCGTCTACATTGCCTTCACCAACTTTGGCACGAGGCACCTCCTGGACTATCGCTGGATCGGGCTGGCCAACTTTCAGCGCATCCTGGTCGGCGTGGATCGGGCGAACTTTGTCTCGGTGCTGGGGTGGACTCTGGAGTGGTCGGTCGTGACCACCCTTGGCAGCTATCTGGTGGGACTGGCCCTGGCGCTTCTCCTCAACAACCCGCACATCCGCGAGCGGAACGTCTACCGCACCATCCTCATCTACCCCTGGACGTTGCCGGCGACCCTCACCGTCATGGTGTGGGGCGGGCTGCTGAACACGAGCTTTGGCCCCGTGAACCAGATGCTCCAGGCCCTCGGCCTGCCCGCCGTGCCCTGGCTCACGGACCCTACCTGGGCGCGCATCGCCTGCATCCTGGTTCAGCTCTGGCTGGGTTATCCCTTTGTCATGTCCGTCTTTCTCGGGGCCTTACAGAGCATCGATCCCGCCCTTTACGAGGCCGCCGCCATCGATGGCGCGAGCGACCGTGCCGCGTTTCGTCACATCACGCTGCCGCTGCTGCATCAGGCGACTCTACCGCTGCTCATCGCCAGCTTTGCCATGAACTTTAACGGCTTCGGTGTGATCTATCTTCTGACGGGCGGTGGTCCCATCACCTCCATCGACCCGAGCGCGCCGGGCGCGACGGACCTCCTGGGCACCTACATGTACAAGCTGGCCTTTGGCTACGGCGTGACCAAGCACTATGGCCAGGCCGCGGCGACAGGCATCATCATCTTCCTCTTCGTGGGCGGGCTCACGCTCCTGAACTCGCTCCTCACCGGTGCCTTCAGGGAGGTGGAGCCATGAGCACGGGAAGCCCCGCGCTCACGACCTCGGCCCGGCGGCGGGGGCGCCGCGGGCTGATCGGGACGCTCCTCGCCCGGGTGCTCCTCATTGGCGCCTGCGTAGCCTCGCTTTTTCCGGCCGTCTGGGTGGTCGCTGCGTCCTTCAGCGCCGGCACGAGCCTGTACTCCGGAGGCCTGATCCCGGCGCGGACGACGGCGCGCAACTATCTGCAGCTCTTCATCCGCGGCGATGCGGCGGCGTGGTTTGCCCGCAACGGGCACACCTTCGTGCCGGCAACGCTGGCGCTGGTAGCGCTGGCCGTCGGGCTCGGGATGCTCTGGCGACGGCGCGAGCGCATTCGACAGGCACGCCTTCGGGCGCTCGCTCTGGGGACGCTGACGGCAGGCCTGCTCATCGCCGCCCGTCTCGTCTGGGGCTGCCTGGATCGGACCGACTTCCTGCTCTGGATGACCAACAGCCTGATCGTCTGCATCCCGGCGAGCCTGCTCTCCCTCTCGCTGACGGTGACGATGGCCTACGCCTTCTCCCGCTTTCGCTTCGCGGGCCGACGCTTCGGGCTGCTGGTCCTCATCCTCATGCAGATGTTCCCGGCCATCATGTCTATCGTGGCCATCTTTCGGCTGCTACAGATCGTCGGCCTGCTCGACAAGCACATCGGGCTGATCCTGGTCTATGGGGGGAGCTCCATCGCCTTCAGCGCCTGGCTGCTCAAGGGCTATCTGGACTCCATCCCCCGTGACCTGGAGGAAGCGGCCTACATCGACGGCGCGACGCGCTGGCAGGCCTTCACGCTCATTGCTTTCCCGCTGGCCACGCCCATGCTCGCCGTGGTCTTTCTCTTCAGCTTTATCGGCTTCTATCAAGAGTTCCTCATCGCCAGCATCGTCCTCTTCCGTCCGGAACTGCGGACCATTGCGCTGGGCCTGCGCTTTTACATCTCGGCGCGCTATGCCGAGAACTGGACCGGCTTTGCCGCTGCCTCCATCGTGGCCTCGTTGCCGATCCTCGTGATCTTTTACGTGCTGCAGCGCTACATGGTCGAGGGGCTGACGAAGGGAGCACTGAGGGGGTAGCCATGAGGGGGAGGGGGCTCTGCGGCGAACTGCTCACAGCAATGGCGCTGCTGCTCACGGCGGCGGGGTGCGCAACGGCCCGTACTGCCACGCCACCTCCGAACCCTTCGGTCGCGCCGACCCGGATCAGTTACCCGGCCTTCGCGCCCACGGCAACTCCAGCACCGCTGGTCTCCGCGCCCGGATGGGCGGAGGGCGCCACGCTCTACCTGGTCTTTGTGCGCAGCTTCTACGACAGCGACGGGGATGGCACAGGCGACCTCGCTGGGCTCATCGAGAAGCTCGACTACCTGAACGATGGCGACCCCGCGACGCACGACGATCTGGGCGTCACCGCCATCTGGCTGCTGCCGATCTTCTCGGCAGCGAGCTATCACGGCTATGACACGCTAGATCACTTCACCATCCAACCAGAGTATGGAACACGCGAGGACCTGATCCGCCTAGTGGAGGAATGCCATCGGCGAGGCATCCGAGTGGTTCTGGATTTTGTCATGGCTCACGTGTCCAACCAGCATCCCTTCTTCGCAGAGGCCTACGGAAACCCTGGTTCGCCCTACAGCGACTGGTTTACCTGGTACGATGAGGCTCATACCAAGTACAAGGCGTTCGGGAACATCGCCATAGTGCCCTCACTCAACGGCGATAGTCCAGCGGTAGTGGAGTACATGCTCGAGGTTGCCCGCTACTGGATGGACCTGGACAGCGACGGTGACTATACGGATGGAATCGACGGGTTCCGGTGTGACCATGCCATCGGTGTACCGCACGCGGCGTGGAAGCGGCTTCGCACGGAGGTCAAGCGCCTGCGGCCCGACTTCTGGCTGCTCGGTGAGGTGTGGGACAAGGCGCCCGTCATCGCCCGCTACTACGACGACGAGTTCGACAGCACCTTTGACTTTCCGCTGCACGACGTGCTGAGCGGGCAGTCCGAGTCGGTTGGCCATGGCGTGCTCGGTGGCAGCGAGCCGCCCGGCCTGATTGAGGCCGCGCTTCTGCAGCGCGGGAGGCTCTACCCCTGGGGCGCCCAGAGCGTAGTTTTCCTGAACAACCACGACACCAACCGCATCATGAGTGTAGTACAAGGCGATGAGGCCCGGGCTCGCCTTGCCGCCACGGTGCTCTTCAGCCTGCCGGGGATCCCCCTCGTGTACTATGGCGAGGAGATCGGCATGGCAGGGGTCAAGGGGGATGGCCGGCCATACTGGGATGAGTACCGCCGCGAGCCGATGGACTGGTACGCCGACGAGAGCGGCCCGGGTATGTGCACCTGGTTCCGCCCGGCTGACTGCAACAACCGCCCCAACGACGGCATCTCTGTGGAGGAGCAGCGAGCCGATCCCTCTTCGTTGCTGGCCCACTACCGGCGCCTGATCGCCCTTCGCAGCGCCTATCCGGCACTGCGCTCGCCGGGCCACGAGCGCGTGGCCGTCTCCTCGGCACACAAGCAGGTCTACGCCTTCCTCCGGCAGGACGCTCAGGAGCACATCCTGGTCGTGCTGAACTGCTCGCGGGAGGCGACCCAGGCCACTCTTGACCTGGCCTCGTCATCGCTGCCTAGCGGCCCGTGGCGGGCCACGGACCTCCTGACCGGCGCCGAGTACCCGGCGGTCTCAGAGGGCGAATACGCCCTGGAGCTAGCCGGCGAGACCGGGGTGATTCTTCTCTTGCAGCGGCCCTAGTTTGAGGAGAGGACATGGGAGACGACTTTATCTTTGGAGTGACCAAGTTCACCGACCATGTGGTCAGAAAGCGGCAGGAGGAGCTGCGCACGGTGTGGCACGCCCACCGCATCGTGCCACGCGACCCCCTGCCGGGGCAACCGGTGGAGATCACCGTCGACGTGGGGACCGGGCACCGCGCCGATGCCGTCTACTGCTACTGGACGACGGACGATGAGGAGCCCCTTGGGCGCGGGGGCGTCGCCGTCCGCGGCCGGGTGCTGCCCCTGGAGGAGGTTGGGCCGGAGTGGGAGGAGCTGGCTTGGGGATATGTCAGCCGCTGGCGTGGCGTGCTGCCAGGTCAGCCCGATGGCACGCGGGTTCGTTACCGCATCGAGGCCTGGGATGCCGCCGGTCACCGCAGCGCCTTTGCCGACACCGGCGGGGAGGATCCCGGGGCCATACCACCCTTCGCCTACCACGTCGATCGCTGGCGCGCCCCGGAGTGGATCCGCGATGCCGTGATCTACCACATCATGGTCGACCGCTTCTACCCCGGCGACGGGCGCTCCTGGCGGGATACGTCCAACCTGAACGGGATCGTCGGCGGCACGCTGCGCGGCATCATCGACAAGTTGCCGTACATCGCAAGCCTGGGGGCCAATGCCCTATGGATCTCTCCGATTGCCGAGGGCCCCGGCTGGCATCACTATAACGCCACCGATCATGCGACGGTAGCCGCCCATCTCGGAACCAACGGGGATTTCCGCGAGCTGGTCGAGAAGGCGCACGCCCGCGGCATGCGCGTCATCCTCGACTATGTCACGCACGCCACCTCCGACGAGCACCCCTTCCTCAAGGCGGCCCGCGCCAACTGTGCAAGCCCCTACTACCACTGGTATACCTTCTCGCGCTGGCCCGACGAGTACGAGTGCTTCTTCGGGGCCAAGGTGCTGCCACACCTCAACCTTGAGCATCCCCCCGCCCGTCGCTACATCATCGAGACGGCGCTGGGCTGGATGCGGGGCTATGGCGTGGATGGCTTCCGCCTGGACTATGCCATCCATCCCTCGCACAGCTTCTGGGTGGACTTTCAGGCTGCCGTGCGGTCTCTGCGTACGGATAGCTTTACCGTGGGCGAGGCGGTCGCGAGCCCTCTGCACCTGCGAACCTACGAGGGCAAGCTGGATGGCTGCCTGGACTTTGCCTGGTGCGAGATGGCCCGCGCCACCTTTGGCCATGGATCCTGTGACTTGGCAACCTTTGACCGCTTCCTGCAGCGCCACGATGCGTACGCTGACCCGGGCTTTGTCCGGCCCTCCTTCATAGACAACCACGACATGAACCGCTTCCTGTTCATCGCCGGCGGAGACAAGCGCCGTCTGCGCCTTGCTGCGGCCTGCCAGTTCACCCTCAGCCAGCCTCCTATCGTCCTCTACGGGACGGAGGTGGGCCTCTCGCAGAAGACCGACTGCCGCGCTGACCTTGACGTGGTCCGCGAGCCGATGCTGTGGGGGGAGGCGCAGGACCGCGACCTTCTGAACTACTACCGGCGCCTGTGTGCCCTGCGCCATGCTCACGCGCCCCTGCGCCGCGGCACCCGGCGCACGCTTTACGTGGACCCCGAGACGCTCGTCTATGCTAAAGGGGAAGGCCCCGAGGCCTGCATCGTGGGCCTGCACGTGGGAGGAAAAGAGGCCAGGCTCGAGCTTGACCTCGATAACCTGCCCTCGCGCTTTGTCGACGGGCTGAGCGGTGCGTCGTGCGAGGGGCGCGGCGGCCGCCTCAGCCTCGCCCTTGGCCCGTGGCAGGCGGCCATCCTTGTGCCGGCCGGGGAGAGATAGCCCATGCCCTCTGCTTCTGATGGGACCTTTGAGCACATCCTGTTCTACAAGCCGACCCTGTACGAGGTGATCGCACGCTATCGGGCCTTCTACGCCGCAGAGGGTCCGGGCCACATCTGCACCTTCGTGGGGCTGCCGTACCTGGGTGCGGAGCCCCTCGAGACCATGCCCCTCACCGCCATCGACTGGGAGGGAGAGCGAGGCCTCGAGGACTATCTCGACCTATCGATGCGCAACATGGCCCGCATCTGGCGAGCGGGTCGAGAGGTCGCCGACGATGGCATCCCCTGCGCCTACATCAATATCGGCATCGGGGAGTACAGCGCCTATGTGGCGGGCGAGGTGGTGTTCGGGGAGGACACGTCGTGGGCCACTCCGGTGATTGCGACGTGGCAGGACCTGGACCGCCTCGAGCTACGCGCGGACAATCCCTGGGTACGGGTCCTGGAGCGGGCGATGCGCTACCTCGCCGCTCGCTGCCGGCCTGCAGGCATCCCCATCGTGCGGGGGTACTACTCGCCGCTGGACCTGGCGCGCGCCCTCCGTGGGGACGCCTTCTTCACCGATCTCTACGACGCGCCGGAGCAGGTCCATCGCCTGATGCAGTTCTGCACGCACGCCACGATCTGGCTGATCGAGCGGCTGCAGGCCATCATCGGCGAGTGGTACGAGGGGCAGGTAGCCGGGGCCTGGCTGCCGCGTGGCACGGTCTGCATGTCGGAGGATACCGCCTGCCTGCTCAGCCCTCCGCTCTATGCGACCTTTGCCCGGCCCTACACGCAGGCGGTGATCGACCACTTTGGCTACGGGCAGGTGCACACGCACAGCCTCGGGCTGCACGTAATCCCCGAGATCTCGGCCCTGCGCAACCTCCTGGGCATCCAGATCGCCGAGGACCCGAACACCCCGCGGGCTTTCGACCGACTGGACTGGCTGCTCCCGCGCTGCCATGGCGTGCCGCTGACGGTTAGCTGCACCCTGGAGGAACTGCGCGCCTCCTTGCCAGACCTCAGCCGGCGTGCCAACATCATCCTCTGCCCGAGCGTCCAGACGCTGGAGGAAGGGCAGGAGGCCGTCGCGCTGGTCCGTCAGCACTCGTACATCTGACGGGCGCTACGTTCCCATCCTGAGCAGCACGACCATGGCGGCTGCGGCGACGGCGGCGAACTCGAGCACCACGCGGCGCTGCACAGCCCGCCACAGGTGCTGCTGCAGGATGCCGGTGAGGCAGTAGAAGGCTGCCAGCAGCACCAGGCTGGCCACGCGCGGCCCGAGGACTCCCGGTGCCAGCGCCCAGGCCACCTCGGCCATCATCAGGCCCACAAGGGCCGCCCATCCCCAGGTGCGGCCCGTGGTCCAGCGGCTGCTGCGCAAGAGCTCCATGGCCAGCGGGATGCTCCCAAAGCCAATCAGCGGGATCGCGACGAGGGTGCGGAGGGGAAGAGTCTCGGCCAGGTAGAACAGGGCCAGCGCCAGGGCATAGGTCAGCACGTTGAGGCCCGGGCGGGCCAACCAGAACCAGCGGTCCCCTGGCTCGAGGCTCTGCATCTGCGCGATGACCGTTACGCCAAGGACCAGCGCCGTCGCCGCGAGGCCCGCCACCTGCTGTCCCGGCGTCGACAGAGCTTCAAACCGCGAGAAGGCCACGAGGACCTCCACCGCGGGGAGGATCCAGTACGGAGCGGTACGCGCCAGCCCCGCCGAGGCCAGCCGGGGGTCCTCGCGCACCAGGCCATCCATCAGCGCCGCAACGAGGACGAGCACCACCAGGCTCACCTGTCGTGCCGGTGTGAGGGTCACCGCAACGACGCCGGGTATCCCCGGCAGGCGCAGGGCCAGCGCCGGCGAGGGCAGCGGAAGGTAGGACGCGGCACCCAGCCCGGCGACTACCAGTCCCAATAGCAGCGCGAGGCGTTCCGCTCGGGGCAAGGCGGCTAAGGTCCTTTCCAGGGGAAAAGCCGTGCGGGGATTTTAGGGCGGCCGCGGCCCACTGTCAAAAACGGGGCGGCAGTATTAGCGCAGGCTTGCGCGCGGTCGCGGCGCCCCCCCTCGCCTGTGTCTCTCCGCCGGGTGAAGCCGCGGCGTCCGCCTGGGAGAGGGGGAAAGGGGGAGAGGGGCCCCCGACGCACTAGCCGGCATCGTCCGTGCTGCTCGCGGGACGGCGGGGGAGCCCCCCGGAGCGGGCGCCGGCCGGCCCGCAAGGAGGCCCGCCTCAGGCCCGCCGGGCCTCCTCGACCATGGCCCTGATATTGTCCAGGGGCACGTCCGGGTTGATGGTGTTGGCCGTGAACAGCACCAGGTCGGCGTTGCCGCGACAGACCTCGATGGCGTGCCGGACCTTGGCGCGGATCTCCTCCGGTGTACAGCGCGGCAGCTCGGTCGTCACCGCGAGCGGGCCAAAGATGAGCAGCTTTTTCCCCTCGCGGGTGCGCTTTTGCACCACCCAATCGATCGTCATGCCGCACTCGGGCTGAAAGCCCTGCAGCCCCTGCACGCCACAGTCGAGGAGCATGTCGAGGATGGGGCGGACGTCCCCATCACAGTGCCACACCGGCTTGCAGCCGACCTCAAGGAGCGGCTCAAGGCCGTAGCGTAGCTGCGGCGCATAGTGGCGCTCCATGAAGGCGGGGGAGAGCATGGGGCCGCGCTGAGTGCAGATGTCCTCGCCGAGCAGCACGGCGTGCGGGTAGAGCCCCTCCTGCACCGCGCGGGCGATCAGCCGGGAGCGGCAGCGGCCCTGCGCACCGCCGATCTCGAGGAGCTTTTGCGCCTGGCGCGGGTAGCCGCCCATGATCAGGAAGAAACACTCGTAGCCGAAATCGCCGTACCAGCTGATCCGCGCCCCTGCCGACCACTGCGCAGGCATCCAGACGAGCTCTCCGCAGCGGGCCTGCATCTGCAGAAGCTCCTCGCGGAAGGCCTGGTACGCACCGTGGAAGTCAAAGGCTGCCTCGATCTCCTCCGCTGAGGGCATGGCGTCGACCCGGGCAACGGCCTCCTCGAGGGACAGCTCGCTGCGGGCGTGAATGTAGGTGCTGGCGTCGACGCAGCGAAAGTCTTCCCGGCCTTTGGGGACAAAGATGTCGATCAGCCCGTCGACGCCGAGGGCATCGTAGGCGCGGATAGAGACGCCGACCGGGTCGGCCCAGTACTCCTCCGGGCTGGCCCCGGCCAGCGCCTGGATATGCTCCGGACAGGCGATCCAGCCGCCGAGGACAGGGGTGCGATCGGGGGCCTGCCCGTGAAACACGGCCTCCAGTCGTGCGCGGGATGATGTGGACATCGTATCTCCTCTAGCTGGCGAGCCACTGCTCAAAGAAGCCGAGCACGCGCTCCATGTACTCCTCTTTGCGCACCTTGTCCACCGCCCGGTGCTCGGCTTCGGGGACCGACCAGAGCTCCTTCGGTTCGTCCGCAGCGGCATAGAGGCGCAGCCCGTCGCGCACCGGCACATAGGCATCGCGCCCGGCCTGGATCAGGAGCAGCGGCCGGGGGCTGATGCGGCGGACATGGCGGATGGGATCGGCGGTCCACAGCGGCGCGGCGAGCCGGAGGCTCGCAAGGAGCACCACCAGCCGCCCGACGATGCCTGAGAGAAATGGCGGAATGCCCCGGGCCCTCGCCCCAAAGGCGACCACGCTTCGGAGCTCGGCAAAGCCGCAGTCGGCGACGACGGCCGCCACGTTCGGCAGGTCGCCGGCCGCGGCCATGGCTACCACCGCCCCCATGGAGAAGCCGAGGAGCCCGATGCGCCGCACGCCCCGCTTCTCCAGGAAACGGACGGCCGCGGCGAGGTCCCACCGCTCGAAATAGCCGATGCTGGTGAATCGCCCCTCGCTCTGGCCGTGGGCGCGAAAGTCGAAGAGGAGGACACTGAAGCCCCGCTCGCGGAAGGCGGGGACGTAGACGAGGTCCGGGGCGGGGGTGCCGCCGTGCCCGTGGAGAAAGATCACCGTGCCTCGGGGCCGTTCTGCCGGCACATACCAGCCATGCAGGCGCAACCCGTCCGAGGTAGTGAACCACACATCCTCGTAGGGCAGGCACAGGTCGGCCGGAGTGGTCGTGGTTCGGTCAAAGCGCGGCGCGATCAGCTCGCGCACGCCAAAGCGGTAGATGGCGACGGCAGAGGCGAGAATCAGGGCGAGAAAGACGAGGATGTAGGCCAAGGGGTCTCTCCGTCAACCCGGGATGGCACAGACTGAAACCTGCGACGGGCGATAGTATAGAGGGCGGGCGGCGGGCGGTCAAACGCGGTGCTGAGGGGGGCTATTCTCTCGCCCCTGAGCTGAAGCATCGGCGAAGGCTGCGCGTGCGGCCGCTGCGAACCCTTCGGCCCGCTCCCCTTTGACCTCGGCCCTGCCTTGTGCTATGATAGCCTGGCAAAGGTGCGAGTCACTCCGGATTTCAGTCGGCCCTCGCCGCGCAGGTGAGGGCCGGTGTTACATGGAGCGAGGAATGATCGCGGTCGAGGACCGTCTCGCCATTGTGGAGGCCGTGGCGCGGGCACTGGCGGAGGACATCGGCACCGGCGATGTGACGAGCCTCTGGGTGCTGCCTCCAGAGCTGGGGGCGCGGGGGCGATTCCTGGTCAAGGAGCCGGGGGTGATCGCCGGCCTTGAGATTGCGGCCGAGGTCTTTCGTCAGGTGGATGCCGACGTCTCCTGGCGCACGCTCATCCCCGACGGCAGCGCCGTGGCGCCCGGCGACGTCGTGGCCGAGGTTGTGGGGCGGGCGCAGTCCCTGCTCAGCGCCGAGCGCGTGGCGCTCAACTTCCTCCAGCGGATGTCGGGCATCGCGACCCTCGCGCGGCGCTACGTCGAGGCGGTGCGCGGCACGCGCGCCATCATCCTCGATACACGCAAGACGGTGCCCGGCCTGCGCGTGCTGGACAAGCTGGCGGTACGCCTCGGCGGTGCAGCCAATCACCGCTTCGGCCTCTTCGACATGGTGCTGATCAAGGATAACCATATCGCTGCGGCCGGCTCTATCACGGCGGCGGTCGAGCGGGTGCGGGCGCACAATCAGGCCCGCCTGCCGGTTGAGGTAGAGGTCACGAACCTCGAGCAACTGGCCGAGGCACTGTCCCTCGGCGTCGACCGCATCCTGCTGGACAACATGGACCTCGAGACGATGCGCCGCGCCGTCGCATATGTGGATGGCCGGGTCGAGCTCGAGGCATCAGGCGGCATTACCCTGGAGAACGTCGCCGCGGTGGCCGCGACCGGGGTGACTCACATCTCCGTTGGCGCCCTCACGCACTCGGTGAAAGCGCTGGATATCAGCCTGGAGCTGGAGACGTGAGGCGTGGGGCGTGAAACGTGACGCGTGAGGCGGGGCCGGGAGGGGCCCTGGCTCACGGGCAAGAGCGCATCACGCGTTGGCAGACCAAGGGGGACCCATGACTCTCCCTGCAGGGTATACTCAGCTTTCCCAGGAGGAGGTCCTCCGTCGCCTCGAGGTGGCGAGGCGTGCTCTCGGAGAGGATTGCTACATTCTCGTGCACCATTACCAGCGGGACGAGGTGACCCGCTTTGCGGACACGACCGGCGATTCGCTCGAGCTCTCCCGGCAGGCTGCGGAGCAGGTGCGGGCCCGCTACATCGTCTTCTGCGGCGTGGACTTTATGGCCGAGACGGCCGCCATGCTGTGCAGCCCGGAGCAGACGGTGCTTATCCCCGAGCCGAGCGCCTGCTGCCCGATGGCCGGGATGGTCACTGCGGAGCAGGCCGAGGTGGCCTGGCAGCGCCTCTCCTCCCTGTGGCACGAGGATCTCCTGCCTATCACCTACCAGAACTCGGATGCCCGGGTCAAGGCTTTCTGCGGACGCCATGGCGGGGCGGTCTGCACCTCGGCCAACGCCCAAAAGCTCTTCGGTTGGGCTCTTGGGCAGCGCGGGCACCTGCTGTTTTTCCCGGATGAGCACCTCGGGCGCAACAGCGCCCTCGCCCTCGGCCTGCGGCCGGAGGAGGTCGCCGTCTGGGACCCGCACGACCCCGACGGGAGCGAGCAGCGGGCCAAGGGCGCGCGCGTGGTGGTGTGGAAGGGCTACTGCCACGTGCACACCCGCTTTAGCCTCGAGGACGTCCGCCGGGTGCGGCAGGAGCATCCGGGAGTCCGGGTAGTCGTGCACCCAGAGTGCCCGGCCGAGGTCGTGCAGGCCTCCGATGGGGCCGGCTCCACAAGCTACCTGGTCAAGGCCGCGGCGGAGGCGCCGCCCGGAGCGATCCTCGCCATCGGCACCGAGATTCACCTGGTGAGCCGGCTCGCCGCGCGCCATCGGGACAAGACCATCGTGCCCCTCGCGCGCTCGCTCTGCGGCGCCATGTACCGCATCAGCGAGTACCATCTGCTGGCGACGCTGGAGAGCATCCTCGCCGGGCGCCCGCAGCATGTGGTGCGCGTAGAGGCCGAGACGGCCTACTGGGCGAACCAGGCGTTGCAGCGCATGCTGCGCGCCGGCTGATCTCTCTACCGGTGTCTGGGCCTGGAGCGACCCTCCTGAAGGAGACGGGTTCCAAGTGGACGACCGACTGATTGTTGACATTCTCGTCATCGGCTGCGGCATTGCTGGCGGGGTAGCGGCGCTCCGGGCCTCGGAGGATGAGCGGGTCAGCGTGTGCGTGGTGAGCCGGGCGAACGACCCGGAGGAGTCTAACACCCTCTACGCCCAGGGCGGCATCATCCATCGCGGCGAAAACGACTCTCCGGACCTGCTGATCGCCGATCTCCTGCGGGCTGGGGATGGGCTGAACAACCCCGCCGCCGTCCGCGTTCTGGCGGAAGAGGGACCGCCCCTGCTCAAGGACCTGCTTATTGACCGGCTCAAGGTGCCCTTTGCCCGCCGGCCCGACGGGTCGCTGGAGTACATCCGGGAGGCGGCCCACTCCACAGAGCGGATCCTTCACGTCGGCGATGCGACGGGCCGGGCGATTGAGGAGCGGCTGGTGGCCGCCCTGCGCGAGCGGCCGAACGTTCTGCTTCTCAGCCGGCACACCGCCGTAGACCTGCTCACGCCCGCCCACCACAGCCTGGACCGGCTTGCCGTCTACGAGCCGCTGCGCTGTGTCGGCGCCTATGTCTTTGACCAGCAGCGGTCGCGCGTCATCACCATCCTGGCGCGAAAGGTCATCCTGGCCAGCGGCGGCCTCGGGCGTATCTTCCTGTACACAACCAATCCGCCCGGGGCGCGCGGGGACGGGCTGGCCATGGCCTACCGTGCCGGCGCGCGGATCATCAACGCCGAGTACGTCCAGTTCCACCCCACGGCCTTTTACTACCGGGGCAACGCCGAGTTCCTGATCTCCGAGGCCCTGCGGGGCGCCGGTGCCCGGTTGGTGAACGCGGAGGGCGAGCCGTTCATGGCCCGCTACGCTCCGGAGTGGCAAGACCTTGCGCCGCGCGATGTGGTCGCCCGCAGCATCCACGAGGAGATGCTGCGCACGGGGGCCAAATGCGTGTATCTGGACCTCAAGTCCCACGTCCCGAGGGATGAGATCCTGCGCCGCTTCCCGACGATCTATGAGGCCTGCCTGCGCTGCGGGGTCGACATCACGCAGGACGTCATCCCGGTGGTGCCCGCGGCCCACTACTTCTGTGGCGGGGTGTGGGTGGACCTGTACGGGCGCACGACCATCCGCGACCTCTACGCTGTGGGTGAGGTCTCCTGCACCGGCGTGCACGGGGCGAACCGCCTCGGCAGCGCCTCGCTCCTTGAGGGGATGCTGTGGGGTTGGCGGGCCGGCGGCGATGCCCTGGCAACCCTGCCGGAGACGACGCCCGTGCCGCCCGAGACGATCCCACCCTGGTACGAGCAGGGGCTCGGCGAGAGCAGCGACCCGGCACTCGTCCTGCAGGATATGAATACGATCCAGCACATCATGTGGAACTATGTGGGGCTCGTGCGGACTGCGCCGCGCCTCGAGCGTGCCCTACGCGACCTCCACGACCTGCAGTACGATATCGACCGCTTCTATGCAACAACGCGCCTCACGGACGCTCTGATCGGCCTCCGCAACAGCGTGCTGGCGGCGCTCTTGGTGACCCAGGCCGCCTGGAGCAACAAGGCCTCGAGCGGATGTCACTATCGCGCCTGAGCGCGGAGGAGACCCTCGCGCCCGACCCTTCAGAGGCGGACGTGAGCCGTCCGCTCCCGGCAGTGGAATGTTCAGGTATGGGCTTCGGAGGGTTGGCTGCGCGTCCCGCGGCTTCGGCCCCCACCCCCGGCCCCTCGACTTTGGCCTTTCGCCGCGTGCCTCCCGACATCGTGCAGAGGCCGCCAGGATGGCACCCAAAGGCCCAGTGCTGGGGAACCCCTCCCCCTCGCCCCCTCCCCGAGGCGGACGCCGCAGCGTCCGCCTCGGGGAGGGGGAAGATATTGTTGAGTGTCTGGGGCTCCGCCGGCGCGCCGCGGCGCGCCAGCGGAGCCCCAGACACTCATAGAGAATGGCCCCTCCGCCGAGCGGGCACGCCGTGCCCGCTCGGCGGAGGGGCGCGGGGGCTACCCCCGCTTTGCCCTGCGGGCAAAGCGGGGAATGCCCCGGGGTGGGGGCAACACGTGGCAGCCGGCGGTGCCAGGATGTGAGTCTGAACAGTTACGGATGCCCCGAGGGGTGGGGGTCGACCGGCGGACGATCCCTGCGCGTCCACGGACGGGCGCTGTCCGCCCTCCAACAGGATGGCGAAGGGATGCAAAGTCACCCTACCAGAATGCCAGACTCCAATCCGGGGGACCCTGGCGCGTGCCTGCAACGGCGGCGCATGTCGGAGCGATGTGAACTTTCGGCGCCGGGAGCGCGTTAATATGGTGTAGCATAGGCCTATGGATTCGCTGTCGTGGGCGCAGTTGCGCCCACGATTTTCCGCCGCTGGTGGTGGCCTTGGACCGTCTTTTCGCTCGCCAGCAGGTGCGCACCGGGGGCTTGCTGGCGATTGCCCTCTGCGTGGCGGCGTTGGCGGTGAGCGCGGCAGCGCTCGGGACCGTATCGGGCGCCCTTGCGGCCCGAGAGCGGGCCCTCGCCGGGACCCTGCTGGTCCGGCCTCGCGGCGTGTCCGGCGCGGAGCTGGCCTCGCAGGTCCGGCTGGTGCCGGGGGTTGCCGGGGTCGCTGCGGGGCTCGGGCCGGTGGACGTGGCCTGCGAGGGCCTGCCCTGGCGCACGCTCGGCCTGTGGACGGTGTACACGGACCTCGAGGCCTGGCGCTTTGCCCCGCCAATGCCCGGGCTCGCTCTCGCCGAGGGAGCCTACCCGCAATCCCCGGAAGAGGTGCTCGTCGGCTACGAGCTGGCGAGGCTGGCGCGCCTGCGACCGGGGAGCACACTCTGGCTGAGCGACCGGGCCTTTCGCGTTGCAGGCATCTGGCAGCCCGGCGGGCTTTTGGCCGGGAACCTCGTGCAGGTCCCCCTCGAGGCGGCGCCTCTCGTCGGCCTGTCCGGGCAGCGGATAGATCCCATCCATGTCCTCCTCGCGCCGGGAGCAGACCCTGCTGCCGTTCTGGCAGAGCTGCGAGCGACGCTCGATAACGCCGTAGTGCTGACGCCCGAGGAGGCTTGCCTGGAGGAGCGCCGCCTCGAGCGCGCGCTGACGGTCTGGGTCGCAGTGCTCGGGCTGCTGACCGCCCTCATCGCCGGGCCGGCGGGTGCCGAGGCCGCCCGTTCCGTGGAGGGGGGTCGCCTCTCGCGTGCCCTCGTGGCGGCGGTCGTTGCCGGCCTTGGGGGCATCGGCGGCCTGGCCGTCGCCTGGGCGGCCGCGTCGGTCCTGAATGTGGGCGCCCTCCGTGCACACGCCCTCACGCCGCTGACCATGACCCCGCGCGTGTCGCTCCTGGCCGTCGCCTGGGTGGCCGGCGCCGGTGGCCTGGGCGGGGCGCTGGCCCTCAGGGGGCGGGCCGGCGAGTTGGGTCGGCTCGCCCGCAGCGGCGTGGCCGCGGGCGTGATCGCCCTGGCCGTGCTGCTCGCCCTGCTGGCCGGAAGCCTCGAGGAGTCCCTGGCCGTGGCGCTGCAGCGCACAGCTGCCGGCAATGCGGGGCGACTGGCGCTCTCCGGGCGGCTCTCGGATTCGCTCCTGTGGCGCGTGCAGAGTCTGCCGGGCTTTCGAGGGGCGATTGCTGAGGCCGGAGGGATCGCCCTTGCGGAGGGCGAGGAAGGTTGGCCCGGCCGGCCGCCCTCAGGGGTGCTCTACGGCCTGCTCTCGGCCGATGGGAGCACGGGGGCCTCAGTCCCCTACCCCGTGCGTCTTGAGGAGGGCAGGGCCCTCGAGGGCCCGGAGGAGGTCATCCTGGGCTGGGAGCTGGCGCACAGCCGGGGTTTGCACATCGGCGATAGGATATCCATCCGCGGCCGCGACCTGACGGTCGTCGGCATCCGGGAGCGCTGGCCGTTCGACGCTCTGAGCCCGGTGAACTATCGGGCGGACGTCACCCTCGAGACGTACCGCCGCCTCTCCGGCGATGTAGATGCGCTGGACTGGGTTGCGCTGCTCGTGCCCCCGACAGGAAATCCCCAGGAACGCGAGGCCTATCTGACGCGGGTGCGCGAGCAGTTGCAGGGCATCCGGATTGAGGATGTGCCGCTCGCGCTTGGACGGGTTGCCTCGGCCTTCCCCGGCGGCGATACGCTCCGCGGCGATGATCCGGTCGCGCGCGCGCAGGGCCTGTACCAGCGGCTGCTCGTCATCTGTGCTGCGGGTGGGCTTTTCGCCTGCGGGGTTGCTGTAGCCAACGCCCTGTGGCCCAGCTGCCGGGAGCAGCGGACCGAGATCGGCCTTGTGAGGCTTCTCGGCGCCCTGCCGGGGGAGGTTCTGGCCGGGTATCTCTGGAGCGGGCTGGCGATGGGGGTCGTCGGCTCCCTCCTGGGCTGCTACATGGCCTGGCAGCTCGTCAGTGCGCTCAACGCGATCTTTCGCGGCTCGCAGGTCCTGCCCGCCCTCTGGCTGACGCCGCGGCTGGCCGCAGCGGTTGTGGCGGTCACCCTCGTCGCCTGCGTGCTCGGTGCCGCTGCCCCGGGGCTGCAGGCCGCCGGGGTGAACGTGGCCTGGCTGACGAAGGGTCTGGCCCCGTCGCGGGGCGAACCGGTCCCCGCCGGGTCTCTCCGGGAGAGTCGATCATGAAAAAGCTCATCATCGTTCTTGCGGCGCTCCTCGTCGTGGCCGCTGGCGTATACCTGGCCGGTCAGCGGCTGCTCATGCAGCCGATGGCCGAGCCGGCTCCGGTGAGCCTTTCGGGCGCCTCGGCGCCCGGGGGAGAGATCCGCTGTCGCGGGCGCGTCGTCCCCGTGCGCTGGCTCGGCCTGACCTTTGGCACGAGCGGCCGTGTGGCGCGCATCGCCGTGCAGGAGGGGAGCACCGTCAGGAAAGGTGACCTCCTGGCCGAACTGGAGGGCGAGGAGTCGGAGCTGGAGCTCAAGGCCGCCGAGCAGCGGCTGGCCGCAGCGCGTGCCCGGCTGGCCGAGGCTCAGGCCAAGCCGCTGCCCGAGGAGCTGCGTGCAGCCGAGGCACGGGTCGCCTCGGCCAAGGCCAGGCTGGACGCCCTACGGGCCAGCCCTACCGCTGCCGAGCTGGAGGAGGCGAGCCTGCGCCTGCAGCAGGCCCGCAACCGGCTGTGGGGCGCCCAGCTGGCGCGCGATGCCATCGGCGGCAGCGGCGCTTCCGGCGCCGCCTATGAGCAGGCGAGGGCGAGCGTCGCGCAGGCCGAGATCGAGGTGCGGCTCAGCGAGCTGGCCTTGGAGGAGCTGAAAGCCGGCCCCTCGCCGGCAGAGATCGCCGCTGCGGAGGCTGCTCTGGCGCAGGAGCAGGCGGCTCTCGCCCGCCTGAAAGCGGGGCCTTCGCCCGAGGAGCTGGCCTCTCTGCAAGCTGCGGTGGCAGAGGCCGAGATCGCCCTCGAGCAGCTTCGCGAGGCCCGAGCCAAGACGGCGGAGGCGCGGCGACTGTATGCACCCTTCGATGGTACGATCACCAGCATCGCCGTCAGGGAAGGACAGGCGGTCAACCCTTCGCAGGAGGCGATGGTGCTCGCCGATCTGAGCGAGCTGCAGGTCGAGACCATCGACTTTTCCGAGCTGTACGTGGCGCGCGTCCGCGCCGAGATGCCGGTAGAGGTCATCTTCCCTGGCTCGGGCGTGCCGATCCTTCAGGGACGGCTGAGCTATGTTTCGCCCCAGGCGACCGTCTCTCCCGGCGGCGAGGCGACCTACCGCGCGATTATCACCCTCGAGCGCCAGGAACCCGCCCTGCGCTGGGGGATGAGCGCCGAGATCTCCTTCGGCAGGACGCTGGGCAAGTCGATAAGCCGGTAACGGGAGGCTGACACCGGGGCGGCAGGGAGCCGGTCGGGGGCCTCTCAACGCCGACGGTGTCGGTCTGCGCGCCTTTTGGCGGATCAGCGACCAGCAGGAGAGCCGAGTTCCCATGCCCGTGCTGGAGACGATACTCCTCGGCAAGCACTATCAAACCGGCGACGCGCGGCGCGTAGAGGTGCTGCGCGGCCTCTCCTTGTCGGTAGAGCCTGGAGAGGTGGTCGCCGTGGTCGGGCCGGCGGGCTCGGGCAAGACGACTCTGCTCAACCTGATCGGCGGGATCGAGCGCCAGACCCGCGGCACACTCTACCTCGACGGCGTCGACCTCGGGGAGCTGCCGCGCTGGCAGCTCGATCGAGTGCGGGCGGAGAAGGTAGGCTTTATCCCGCGCCAGCCGCTCTTCCTGCCGGAGCGCACGGTCCTGGAGAACGTGGCCTGGCCCTTGCGGTACCTGGGCGGCCGGCGCACCCGCAGTGCGCGGGCGGAGGCGGAGATCGGAAGAGCGTCGTG
>ENA-ORXB01001469-ORXB01001469.1-sediment-metagenome-genome-assembly--contig:-NODE-1469-length-27686-cov-4.701329_pt1 | contig 27686 bp, 22 predicted proteins | sample MGYA00237863_ERZ511475 | MGnify/ENA primary metagenome ERZ511475 (study PRJEB26305, sample SAMN06343858) | sediment metagenome | isolation source: hot spring sediment | place: Canada: British Columbia... | reverse complement strand
TCCTGAACCCGGTGGCGCCGTCCACTTCCCATATCTCCAGGGTGGCGTCCTGCACGCCCGTATTCTGCGGGAAATAGACCGTCCTTCCGGCAAGCTCCGCCTTGCCACCGGCCTCCGGCAGGACCTGGTCCGTCGCCGGTTCCTTCTCTACTAGGAACTTGTACATCTCCACGAAGGTTTCCGACGACGTGCATACTTGCACATGGGTCTGGTCGGGGATGGTCACGTTGGTGGCGCCGACTATGGTGCGGCCCGGCTCTCCCGTTCCCGCCCAGATGGCCAGTGTGGGCACTCCGCCCGGGAGAGCTTCACCCGTCTGACCGTCTATGTTCACGTACTTGGCCACTCTGGCCGCCCTGGCGGGCGTGCTGAGGTAGTTGTGCATCACCATGGTGCCCATGGAATGGGCGGCAATGTATAACTTATCGGCGCCCGTCTCCACCAGCACCGCGTCGATCTTGTCGTCCAAGGCCGTCAGGACCTTGTCTAAATCCTCGCTACCGTAGGCAAGATCAATGGTATCGTACTCGAAGGCATCGATGAGATCGGCGGGATAGCCATTGGAGGCGAAGCGCATGGCCTGCGATTCGAACTGCATTCCCGAGCCCATAAACCCGTGTACGAAAATGAGGGGCCTCATGACATCATTGTTTGCCGCCTTCTCGGCCGCCGCCGCTATGGACAACGGCAACAACGCCGAGACCAGCAGCAGGGCCAAGCCAAACATGAAGATCAGTCTTAATCTTTTCTTAATCATCCTTACCTCCCTTGATCGTCCCCGTGATTCCTAGGGCAAGTCCGTATTCATCAAGCAACCTTTCGCCTCTTTATCTTCTCCACCTTGCCTTTACTTTTTAACTTTCTATTCCAAACGTTGTTGCATCTCGCAGGCTTCTCTTCCTTACCTCATCTTTTCCCCCTTTCAAGAGTTTTTATATCCCTTCTCTTATGTCCCTTATTGCAGTGTCATATCCCTTATTGCAATGTCCTTCTTTCTCAACTCAGCCTGCCATACCCCGCATTCCCGGGGGCTTTTTCCTCTACGATGACGTCTCGGGTTTTCGAATTTCGGGGGCTGACCCCAAAATTCGAAGGTTAGGGAGTGTAGCCGATGACGTCATGTCCTCCCGTTACGGCCCCCTTGTAGTTGAAGTACATGGGGCGCTCGGCCAGGATGGGAAGGTCGGACTCCACCTTGATGGAGAGGTCCTTTTCCGGCCCCACGGCGGCGTTTACGTCGATGGTCTCGCGGGAGGTTCCTTTCAGCGTGATCTCCTGCTCCTTGGTGGTTCCGTCCGTGAACATGTAGGTGATTTTGGCCTTGGCCTCTTGGGGGTTGGGGTTTTGCAGGCACAGCCATTGCTCGAAGCCGGCCCTTGTGGTTCCCTCCGCGAAGTAGAAGGAGGTGGCGTCCTGGAGGTAGTCATTGAACTGCACGGATATCCTGTCCGTGGAGGAGGCCCAGTTGGGCACGTTTATGACCTGCTTTCTTCCCCCGCCTCCCCGGGGGGCGAGCTCCAGGGTGATGGGGTCATCCGGAGGAGTGGCGGCGGGGAGGAAAAGATCAACCCCGCTCATGAAGTGAATCAGGTTGAAGGGAAAAGGTATGGTGTCCGTGTTGCTCACGCCATCGGACCCATCGTCAAAGGCGAAAAAGGCGATGACGTTTCTCTCCAGAGGGCAAAGCTCCGGGGTGCAAACGCTGACGCCGTTTATGGTGAGCGTGTCTGTATTGTCGGGACCTTGGTCGCCCAGCAATTCCTTGTTTCTCATTACCACGATAGTGCTATGACGGTCGCTCTTGTCGAGAAAATTAGCAATGCCTCCCTCTAGCGATGAGGTGGTGAGGCGGATTAGATAATCGCTCCTTATAAAGGGCTCATAATAGAAATGATGGGTATTGCCGTCGCGAATAAGGGCGAACTCGTAATACGCGCCGGCCTTGGCCTCGAGCGGTCCCCACGAAGCATCCCCGCTCAACTGGTAGGTCGCAATGGGGCTCTCGCCCTTCCTGAAACCGGTGGCGCCGTCCACCTCCCACACCTCCAGGGTGGCGTCCTGCACCCCTTCGTTGGTCTGATACATGACCGCTCTGCCGGCGAGCTCGATCCTGCCGGAAGCCTCCGGAAGTATGTCCGTGGTCTTGGGCTCCTCTCCCGTAAAGAACTTGTAGGCGTGGTAGAAGGTCTCGGTTGAGGTGCAGGTCTGAACATGAGTCTGCTTGGGAAGGATGATGTTCTCCGCCCCGTACATATTGCGACCGCCCAACCCCAGCTCCCCCCAAATGGCCAGAGTGGGCCTTATCGCCGTGTATCCATCCAAGGCGGAGTCGTTATAGCATGCGTGAGCGATTTTCGCGGCGCGCTCCGGGGAGCTGGCCATGTATTCCATGGTTATGCCCGGATAGCTCGGCGGAGGATAAGCCCCCGGCCAGGTTTTTCCGATGATATCGACCTGCTGGGCGCCGGTCCTCGCCAGGAGATCGTCGATGAAGGCGTCAAGGCGCGCGTTCATGGCGTCTTTATCAGGAACCGGCTCCGCGGTGCTGTATTCAAAGGAAGTCAGGAACTCCGGAGGGTAGCCGTTGCTCGCGAAGCGCAGGGCTTGAGCCTCGAATTGGGCTGCGGAGCCCGCGCTGCCGTGAAAATAGATAACCGGCCTGATATTGGGGCCTTGAGAGGGCTTATAAGTGCCAGCCCTCGCGGCCAGCGGGGTTAATGCCCCCAAAAGAACGACAACGGCAAAGGAAAGAACTAGGAACTTTTTGCTCATGGTTTCCCCCTTTATTTATCTGCGAGCGCATTTCCGTCCCGTGCTTACTTCATGCGCATCGCAAGTCCACACGCCCCATTATCGTTCGCCTTACCGATCAACGCACCTCCCTTCCCCAAGCAGAAACGCCATCCGTTGAATAAGCCGAAATGAACGTATCTTCATCGCATATGCTATCATTGCTTTCCATCTCCAGTAAATAGCACGAAGGCCGTAGCATCAAGCTCCCATATAGGCGGAATTAAAGAACCACTCCGCTTGTTACGATAAAATATTGGCTTCCTTTAAGGCCGGCTCGGAAACATGCGAGGTGCCGGTTATTGAAAGGATGGAGTGATGTTCGAGACCAGCCTATGCCCGGAATGCGGGGTACCGGATTACGTCACCAAAGAGCACCTCTGGCTTGATAACGGGGATATCGTACAGGCAAGAGATAAGCGGCACCGTATTTGCCTCATTGACTGCGAGAACCTGGATCCTCTCTTCCAGGGCACTGCCGATCTCATCGGGATGCCCATTGAAAATATCGTCATCACATCCTCCCGCAGGGCGCTTAGAGGTTACCTCAAGACATTCATTTCCAAGGAGGTGACCGAAAGGGTCATGCGCAGGGAGCTGGATATAAACCAGTTGGACGAGGGCTTCCGGGCACTTGCGAGACCGATGGGGCTCGGCGATTACCAGTACGTGGATATGCGCTTCGAGGGGGATGAAAACGACTACTTTACGGTTAGCATCACCGAGCCTTTTTCCGTTCCCATATGCGCCGGAGGTCATGCCGCCGCTATGGAGGCCATCCTGGGCTATGACCATGACGTCACCTATGAGGAAGTGGCTCCCAACAAATACCATATGACCGCCTACCCCTCCATCCACCATTGGGGGTTCAAGGGGCGCTTGAACGTTGATTTCTACCAACACGAGGAGGGCGACCTCGAGCTGGAGAAGTGTCCCACCTGCGGAGGCCCCAAAGCCCTCTCCGCCTTCAAGTGGTATCTGGACCGCGGGGTTATCATCAACCAATCGGTGAAGCGCCGCTCGGTGCTGCAAGGGCCACTGGAGCTGGATCCTGTCTTCCAGGAGCTGGAAGCGGAGTTAGGGGAAGACGTCATCAACGTGGCGGTAGAGGCGCAGCGACGATTCAGCAAGACGGGCTTTTACTCCATGGGGGACGTCTCGACCGTGGAGGAGTTCCGCGAGGTACTCGCCGTGAGAGGGCTCGGGAACCTCAAGGAACTGAAGATCAGCCGCTCGGGCCTGCACATGCGCCTGGAGAACGCGGTCCTTCCCGTGATCATAGTGGGCATGATGCAGGGGGTCTACGAGGCCGCCCTCGGCCTCGATTCCGACCTGGATTGGGAGCACGGCGAAGACGGCACTCTGACCATAGAAGTGACCCCCCGTTCCTAGTTGGAAACTCCCAAGAGCAGAAAAGGCAGGGTCATAAATATCATGAGATGCCGAAGTCCAAATCATCGGCACCTTAAACTCATCTTGAACAGTTGATTTTCCAGACTCCTAGGTAAAAGGGCATTTTTCTCCCTCAGAAAAGGGCCGTGGCATTAGGATTGGCCTCTTTCGCCGCTGGCGGCACCGCGACCCCAACAGCCTTGAATACCTGGCCGGCTACGCCCTGCAAGGGACTGCGCAGCAGCCAGGTCTTTCCGTCCTGATCCACCTCCACCTCGTAGAGGGCCTCGAGATCCCGCATCATCTCGTCCCACTCGAACGCACCCCCGGTTCTTGCCTTGAGTTCATGCATGAGGAGGAGGGCCAGAAAGGAGACGAAGACGTGGCCTAAGATGTAGGAATCTGATTGATGGTAGATGGGCCTGGTCTTGAGGGTATCCTTGGCCTCGCGGAAGATCCTCTCCACCTTCCACAGCTCCTTGTAGTGCAATGCCACTTCCTCTGTGGGCAGGTCGGTGTTGGTTACGAGCACCCAGCGGCCGTCGTAGCGCTCCTCAGCCTTCACCTTGTCCCAGTCTATCTCCGGCCTCATCCCGCGCTTTAAGTAGCGCCGGTAGCCGGTGTTGCCGATCAAGGAGGCGGGGCTTTCCGCGATCTTCCTCTCAAGGTCAGAGACCATGGCCTGCCGCGAGAGGCGGTCGCGCTCCGCCTCGGAGGGATTTAAGCAGACGACGTATCTCTTCCCTTCGTGGCGTACCTCCTTCACCTTGAGGTTGTCCGTGACCCGGCGGAACCTTCCCGCGCGGGAGAGCACCTCCGAGGTGGCCTTCTTCTCCAGGCGCATCTTCACCCCCAGGATGTAGGTAAATCCCAGCTTGGCGAGCTCCTGCGCATTTTTCTTTCCCACCATGCCCCGGTCAGCGACGACGGTGATGTGGGAGACCCCGAAGCGGGAGCGCAAGTTCTCGGCCACGGGCAGGATGGTTGAGGCGTCGGTGGTGTTGCCTGGCCAGGCGGGAGCGGCTATCGGCCTGCCCTCCCCGTCCAGGACCATGCCCAGGACCATCTGGTTCTCGTCTGGCCGTCGGTCCTTGGAGTATCCCCTTCTCCCCAGGGCCTCCCCTCCCGCCCCCTCGAAGTAGAGGGAGGTGGTACAGAAGAAGACCACCGAGAGTGAGGAGAAGAGATCCCGGTTGCGGAAGAAGAGCTCGTCCTCCACCCTCTCGCGGTTATCTCCCAGCCAGGACATGGCGCGGTAGAGATGGTGCAGAGAGAGGCTTCCGCCTGCGGAGATGGCGAAGTCCCGCGCCCTTGCGATGGTCCTGCGGTCCGAGCCGGGGAAGAAGAGGCGGGCCAGCGTGGCCAGGTAGACCGCCCGCTCGACGGGGAACTCGAACTTCCTGCCCGAGAGCAGTTTTTCCAAAGCCTCGCCTATTCCCAGCTCTCTCCATAGCCTCGCGCAGATCAAATCGGGCCCTATCTTCAAGACTCCCTTGGCCGTGAGGTTCCCCTCCCGGTACTCCTCGGTCACCCTCACCTTGTCCGCGAAGCGCCCCAGGGAGCGCAGGACCCCGTCTATCTGCCCGCTCTCGGAGAGCTTATCCAACCTCCCCAGGGTGGCTATCACCCGCTGGCGGGGCTTTCCGCCTTGCCAGTAGCTCTCCACTACCTGCAGGTAGGTGCGGCCCTCCGTGGTCTTGGATCGTATAAACATGACATTATGATGATAGCAGCTATTATCCCTTCTGTGCAAGATTTATAGCCATATTGACTACCTTAAACGTGACACTAGTTTCAAGCGCGGTCTCCAATCCGCAATCCATCTACCTGGGAATTTATGTCCGAGATGGTCTAAAATCGGGGTTTAACTGTTCAAGATGAGTCAAAGTTGAGTCAAGCTTCTCTTAGAAACACCAACCTCACCCTTGGGACGGAAAGCAGTAAAAGGTTTCTTCACGCCCCCATAGGCCGCCCCCTGATAGAGGATTATCCCAAGGCGCCCTGCCGATGAGAGTAGGTCAGGAGGTATTTTGAATGCTTCTTTCATACAGTTGTGGCAGAAATACCGGGAACTGGGCCATCTCCTCGCGATTATGCTTGCGTATCGCTTTCTTCAACGGTCTCGGGGCTCTGGCGGGCACTCTGAAGGTGGAGCGCATCTTCAACAGCCCATCGGGCGTCGACTCATATTCGTGAACTACCGAAATGATAGGATTATCTCGATCGTCGAGAACGCAGCCTCCCATGGCATGCATATAAGTGCGCGTTTCCAGTATCTGGTCTGGATTTTCAACGCGGATACGCAGCACGGCCGGTATACCTCCTATCTTCTCGCATGCAACCTGGGTAGCGCGGAAAGGGTCCTCCTCCGGCGATACCTCCCATCGCGCTGAAATGTGATCCTCGGGATGCCAGAGTTTATAGCGCTCCGTGTCTCCCATATTCAGCCACCACCAGCTAAGCATTTCCGGAGTAACCCCCGGCAGCTCATGATCGATGACTACGTCCGTCGTTTTCCCTTTGGATAATCTTGCCACCAGGGGCATTATCTTTCCCACCACTTTGCCTATGGCTTCGTTCGCCTTCTCACGCACTTCTTTCTACCTCCTTTTATCCGAACCGTCTCGTCATTTCATAGTTCTTCTCCACGAAGTGTGGAAAAAGATACAAGGTCTGCTCGGCGCTGATCCTTAACGGAGCCGGTGCTAAAATTCCGTTAACCATCGATCACCGCATATAGAACATGATTCCCTCACTTCATGGCGAAGAGCCGTATTGCCAAATCCAGTCTTGCGCTCACAAGGGTTGCGATAATCATGACGACGTATGTCCCCTTTCGATTTCCCTCAGGAACCACCGAGAGATATACCCCTCCACCCTCCCTAGCGATATTATCTTCTCGACTTCCTTAATTTTTTCTTCTCCCAATGCCTCCTTTTTGATCCCACACATCCCTTAGTTCACAACGAAACTGACCGCCGGGGACCATTCACTGGCTATATCAGGCCCGTTACCTCCAAGCTTGCGCAGGCGGGAGCGCACGGCATACCTTCCCGCAGAGAGCGGCTCCGTCTTCATGCGGGCCTCCAAGATGCCTGCCCCGATGGTCTTCCATTCCCCATCGCCCTCCTTGAGCTGGACCTCGAAGGCCATCCCCTCCGGCGGGGGCTGGAGGGCCAATTCTATCTCCACCCGGCTTCCCGCGGGAGAGGAGGAGGGAACGCGACCGGGTATCTCGATCTTGCCCTCAAAGCCCGAGACCATATCCCGGTAGCTGAAGGTGCCCGCCCAGGGGATCTTCATCCACCAAGTCTCGGGATTATGGGAACGCAGGCCCCTTATGAGCTGGGATTCCCAGAGTCCCAGGCCACTGCACTCGGTAACCGAGTGATAGTCCTGGTCTGAGTTGGTCCACGAGAAGCGGTCCCCCATGCTGCCGCTCGCGGTGGCAGGATTGAAGCCCCCGCTCCCTATGGTTATCTGCCGTGTGGGGGAGGGATCGGCCGGGATGACCGGAAGATCCAACCAGGAGGAGTGCTCGCCTCCAGTGTGGATCCTGGTAGTGCCGTTATCCGGGGAAAGGGCCTGATACATAGGAATCGGTATAAGCCATTCCGGGAGAAAGGGGAGCGCCACCGCATTCATGATCTCACCCACGCGGGTGTAAGGCCCGCAGTGAATGGTCAGCCCGATGCGGTGTCCGGCCTTGAAGAGCATGCTGGTGGGCCAGATCTCCACCTCCACCGGAACCGGCATCCCCGGGGTTAACCAGTCGTTCTTGGTGAAAAGATAGAACGGCTGATGCGGTTGCGAGCGTTCCGGATCCTGGGCGCGCAGGGAAGCGCGCAGCCAGCCGCGGGTGACCGGCTCATCCGGATTGCCGGAGATATAGTAAGGAAAACGCGTCTCGTTGCCCTTCTCGTCGAAGTCGCGCAGCTCCACGGTGAGGTCGACATCCTTAGTGGAGGAGGACACCCAGAAGTGGGCGCTCACCGGGCCGGCTATCTGCACCTCCTCCTTAAGCGGCTCGCTCAAGAAGGTGATGCGCTCGCTATTACCGTGGTCGTCTTTCGCCCACTTAGCCTCGGCCGAGCTTTCCTTCCTGGAATCTTTCTTGCTCAGGCTCTTGTTCTTAACATTCAGGTAGTACTTGGTCCACCGCGTCTGCTCGAGCGGCCAGGTGTTGCCGTAGAGATGGGTGAAGGTATCGGGACCGGTGCGTAGCTGCACGTCCACTGCCGGCTCCTTCTCTATTCCGGTATCTATCCCTTTCAAATAGTGATCGAAGAAGCGCAGCACGGTGCGGTTGGCCCAGGGCTGGTAGGAGGAGCCCCAGTGGGTGCCGCCGTAGAGCAGGAGCTTCTTTTGAGAACTCTTGGCCGCCCTGAAGGCGTAGACGTTTCCCCGCAGGTGAAGGTCGGGATCATTGAGGTTGCCCACGGAGAGCATGGGGACCTCGATCTCGGATAATAGATCCAGCACGGAGGGGGTGCTGTCCGGCGGCCGCTTGGAAGCATGTACTCCGTGCTCCCAGAAGTCGTCCATCAAAGTGTGCTCGAAATACATTCCTAAGTAATTGGGGGCCTTCCACAAGTCGTTTGCCTCCAATTGCATCCCTGCCGCAAAGCCTACGCCAAACCAACAGGGAATTCCGCCTCGGTAGCCGATATCCCGGTAGGGATCCGCGAGCCCCTCCCAGGGGACGATGGCCTTGAGGTGGGGCGGCCTGAGGCCAGCCACCCAGTACTGCGACACGGCGTAGTAGGATATGCCGTAGAGCCCTATGTTGCCGTTGCTCCAGGGTTGCCCGGCGGCCCACTCGATGGCGTCATAGAAGTCCACGTACTCCTGGTAATCCAAAGCCGAGGCCTGCCCCTCGGATCCCCCGTAGCCGCGCGTGCTGACCGTGACGTAGACGTAGCCGCGCGGAATCCAGTACTCCGGGTTGGCCTGCTCAAACTGCAGGTAGGTGCATTCCGCGCCGCCAATATCATCGACGCCAGGCATCAGGCCTGGGAAATAAGCATAGCGTGGGTAGGGCGCCTCGGCCATGATCACCGGGAAGCTGCCGGGGGCATCGGGGCGGTAGACGTCGCCGCGCAGCTTGGTCCCATCTCGCATGGGGATCTCCACCTCGTAATCCACCTTCACCTTTAGGGCCGGGTTGGGCTGGCTCAAGCCGTAGTCGTAACGCCCGTCGTCCACGTAGGGCTTATCCGCCGCCGCCGCCGCCCGGGCAGGAACAGCCAGGGGAGCCAGCAAGAAGCCCAAAAGCAAGGCGCTCAACAAACCTCGCAGGAAAAACGCCCTCACGCCGGCTCTTCTCCTCCGGCAAGCGCCGAAGATCCTTGCATACCATTCTCTTCTCATTGCATCTCCCCCCATTCCACGAACATCTCTCTCACATCTCTACACTCCCATTTGCTCAGCCAGGCCCCGCCGGCACGCTTGACTTCTAGATGGGATCGAACGCCTTCAGCTCCTTCAACCGTTCAAGCATCTTTAAAAACAGCGCGTCCCTCCTGGCGAGGATCTCCGATTCGCTGCGATGCCCGTAGTCGTATAGACCCTTTGACGTCTTGACCCCAAGATGGCCCTTCTCCACCTTTTCCTCGATCAAAGGAAGGCTCAGCCCGTAGCTCTTCCCCAGGTCCAGCACCAAGTCCAGGCCGGTGAAGTCCAGGGTCTGGACCACCCCTAAGATGGGAAGCCTTATGCCGAGGCTGTATTTAACCGCCCTGTCGATGTCCTCCGGTGAGGCTAGACCGCTTCCCAGCAGATCGAAGACGGCCATGCTTATCATGTTCTGGATCTTGTTTACGATAAAGGCGCGCGTGAAACCCTTCATCACCACCGGTACCTTGCCCAGCCTCTCCAGGAGGGAGGCCGTAAATTCGACCACCCTTTGTGAAGTAGAAGGACCAGGCACCAGCTCCACCAGGGGAATAATGTGGGGCGGGGCGAACCAATGAGCGATAATCAGGCGTTCAGGCCTCTCCATCTCAGTGAACTCAAAGATATCCAAGCCCGAGGTGTTGCTGGCGATCACCGCCTGTTCCGGACAAACCTTGTCCAGCTGCGCAAAGACTTGCTTCTTTATCTCAGGAACCTCCGGCACCGCTTCCACCACAAAATCCGCCTCCCCGGCACAGGAAGCAAGGTCCAGGGAAGTGTGGATCAGGCTCCTTATCTCACCCGTCCTCCCTTTCTCGATAACGCCGACGTCCTCCAGAGTAGCCAGGGCGTGCCTCATCCTTTCGTCAGCAACCTTTAGGGCTTTTTCATCCACATCGACCAGGTTTATCTCTATGCCTGCCCGGGCGAAGATTAAAGCAATGGAATGGCCCATGGTGCCCGCGCCTATGACCGCCGCTTTGTCGATATCCTTCGAGTTCATAATCCAAATCTCCCCTCAATTCCCGCCTTCCATAAAAAGCTCGCGCCTTCCTTCCTACCTTCTCAGCCCTCAACACCCTGCCGCATACGGAGCCATTCCACGAAGAACTCGTTTTCCTCCTCCGTCTTGCGTCTTTCCCTCTCGCGTAGTTCCTCATCCGCGGCCATCTCAGGTCGTGGCTGATCCACCCTATCCCTCAAAGCCCAATAGGGAAATGTTTCCAGAGGTGGGCATCCGATTGAGAACACACACTCGCCTCCCGCCTCCTCGATCTTCTTCTTCAAAGGCCTGAGGCAGTCGCCCACTAAGATAAGATCCTTGCCGGGCTTCAACCCTTCCGGGATCTCTTTCTTCCTGCCTATGACGATCTGTGCTCCCGCGTTCCTCTCGTAGATGCCCAGGGCCTGCATGCGCACCATGGTGTAGGCGATAAGGCCCTGGCAGGTGCTGCAGGCGTTCTCGGTAAAGAACTCATACTCCGGCCAGGCGGAAAAGCCCTCGAGGTAGGGAAGATAGATGGGTTTATATACCTCCTCAATGGCGTTTCCCCGGATCTCTATGCGGCTTTGGTCGATATTCCCCATGCCCCGCTCCATGGCCGCACGAAAATAATCCACTTTGCCCACATCAAGCCCCACCATGCGGCAGGCAGTGGCATCAAGCGCCACCGCATCGGCGCTGGCCAAAATGCAGCCGAAATCCACTGCAGTGCCGCAATGGGGCCCGTAGCCCTCCATGGGACGGATGAGATCCGCGATGGTCAAATCGACCTTGACTACCGACCAAAGGTCCATCATAGCCGCCGCGAGGTCGGTTAAATGCATAAAGACATGAACCATATCTTGCACCACGCCCTTGATATTTTTCAGGGCGCAGGAAAAGACCATGCTCACGTGAGACTTGAAGATAGGAAGGTTGACCATGAAGTCGGCGTCAACCAAAAAGCGCGGTAGCTTGATTTCTTTTATATCCGAGCGAGCATCGGGTATGGGCACACTCACCAAGTCCTTCTCGCTCTTGATATCTATTACACGGTCAACCCCGGCCTCCTCCGCGGCCTTTAAGATGCCACTTGCTTCCAGGCACTCCATAGTATCGCAGCCGATAGCCGAGGCTTCGGCCAGGATTATTTCCCTCGGCCTTCCTTTACGCAAGGCCCTGATGGCGGCGCTCACTACTTCGGGACTGGTGTTTACCGCGCTCTGTGGCGGATGGGCATGGCCCGCATTGGGTTTGATAACCACCGTAGCGCCGGGATTGAAAAGTGCCCCCACCCCGCCCAGGTGCCCCAAGGCTTCCTCCACCATCGAATCCGCGTCTTTCCCTTTGACTATGGCTACAATGGATTTATCCATTCCGTCATCTCCCTGCCTTATTTCCAGCATTCCATCAACTCGTCGATCGGCCACTTAGTGAGGACTTCACACCCGTCCTTGGTCACTAGGACATCCTCCTCCAGGCGCACCCCGTCCTTTCCGCCCCTCTTGCCTACCCAAGTTTCCACGGCTATGACCATTCCCTCCCTGAACTCCTCCGGCGGCATTCCCACCGCCCTTGCCGCAGGGGAAATGGTGGGGCCTTCATGCAAGCTGAGCCCGATGCCATGGCCTATGGCATAGGGTAAAATCTCCAGCCAGTTGTCAAATCCCCAGTAAGAGGGGGAATCCGGCCAACGGTCGAGGACATCATAGGTGGTATTGCCGGGTTTAATGGCCTCTATGCCTGCATAGAGCATGCTCCGGCACTCCTCGTACAGCTCCTTTTGCTCCTGCGCCGCCTTGCCGCAGCAGAAGGTGCGGTAAACGCAGGACATGTAACCCAGATAGCAGGCACCGTCAACGTCTATATAAATGAGGTCCCCGGGTCGAATAGGCTTATCGGTGAAGGACCAAGTAAAAGGATTTGTGTAGTAACCGGAACAACACACCAGGTCCTCGGTATGGTCCACCCCCTCCTCGTAAAGGGCTTTTATTCCTATGCCCACCAGGTCGCATTCCCGTACTCCCGGCCTTATGGCTTCCGCTATAGCCGCGAAAGCCTTCTCGGAGTTGGCGCAAGTTATTCTCATCAGCTCTATCTCATCCTGGGTCTTTATCTGCCTGGCCGCGTCCATGATGGGTTTAGCGTGGGCGACCTCATAGCCCGCATTGCTGAAGGCCTGGGCATACCACATCTCCAGTGTGCTTCCATCCAATCCCACCGGTTCCTTTTCCAATCCATGTTCGGCCATGATGGCTCCCACGACCCCCACGACAACCCCCAGGTCTTCCGGTGATTTCGCCGTGACCTTGGGACTTCCCAAACTCGGCCTTACCCTTCCCTCCATCCATGGCATGCGCTTCTCCGCAACGGAGGCGGTAGGCGCCCCGAAGAGGATGGGTTCACCGTTCCTGGGCAGCACCACGAAGGTCATTTCGGCGGCGCGCATGGGTGTGGTCACGTAATAAGACGTGGTATAGCGGATGTTGGCATGATCCCAGGTCACCAGGGTCCCGATGCCATCCTTTTCCATCTGCTCCCTTGCACGCTGCAATCTCTCTTTTCTGAGCCGATCGATATCCACTCTCTGCTCGTAATCCACCGCATACTTTCCGAATGCCATATCCAGTCCTCCTTTAGGTATTAGGATCTCCAACCCCCTTCAAAACTCCTTGTGCTTCAGCCGGGCTAGTAGCTGAAGGTCTCTGAAAAGGTTTTGTAGGGCTCCGGCAACCTCGGCTTAAGCCTGGCGACCTTGAAAGGATGGTAGGCCTCGAAAGGATTCAGCGGTTCAGATATCACACCAGAAAGCCCCGGCCACCCCTTGAACATCTGTAAGGCCAATTCATAAGCTTCCTCATCATCCAAAGCGATATCAACCCAGCTCTTCTCGTAGGGCGAGGTAAACTCTCTGCCCACAAAAAAATGCCAGATCTTCCACTTCCCGTCCTCTTTTATGAAATCCACCCCGTACCTGTCCCAATGCCAAAACGCCCGAAGCCTCTCCCTATAAGGCATGGTCATATATCCAGGGGAAATCCAAACTCCCTTCGCCGTCTCCCTATCCTCCGCCACCTCTATGACGGGTGTGGTAAGGGTATGCATATATGCAAGGCCGAAGGGCAGCTCTTCCTCCGGGTCATCTTTTAATTGGGGGTACCATTCCCGCATGATGACCAGCGCCGACCGGAAGAGAAAGTTGCGCATGAACTCCACGTAATATTTGTGGATAGCCTCCAACCCCACGAACCTAGCCTGAAAAAGAGCTTCCTCGAAAGCGACGTCGGGTGCTTTTCGCGCCCATATGGCCTCTAGTTCCTCTTGGTGCATGAAGGCCGAATGATAATACTCATGCAAGGACATCACTTTCTGTATCTCTTGCACATCCCTTGTATGACCCAAGCTCAGATTCTCCTTTTCCAGCACGGCTAGCTTTTCTTCCATAAGGGCGATCTTTTCCTCCAGGGCCTCTTTTCCCATACCAACCTCCTTTTCGGGTTTCTTTTCAGGAGTCCAGGCTAGCCTAAATATGACGATCAAAATTCTTCGCCGATGCCTCTATAGACGTGCCCAAATGATGGCTTGCCCCCTCTCCCCCTGACCTCTGCTCTCTTATGATCGCAACCGAAAGCTTACGCGAACAGTTGTTTTCTCAATGCCCGAAGCTTTTCGGGCTGGTAATATTTTTTAATGGCTTCCTCGGTCATCCCACTGCCCCTTAGGCAGAAAGAAACCGCTTGATCAATGAGATCTTCTCTCGATCCCTCGTAATCGAAGGCAGGTTCCCCCGATAAATGGCATAGATTTATGGCCATGGCCAGGTGATGCACAAACCAAATGCGGTTAATGGGTGATTCGGGAACGGGAAGAATGTCGCCCGCCTCGAGCGAAGCCTGGTAATTGGACATAAGAAATTCATACCATGAATCCTCGAGCAATTTGAAATGGTTCCGCGCGAAAGAAATATCTCCTATTAGGCTACGAAAAAGCAGCTTCTCGTGCGCTTTCTGGTCCGACTCCCTCCCAGGTACGTCGAGGGCTATAAGGGATACCGCCAGGTATATCATGGTGATAAGAGTTTCGGTTCCGGGTTTCATGCTTTCCAATTGGTTTGTAGTAACGGCCAGAACGCTCCTTGAATAGCCTAGTGTCTCTTCATAGAGAGCTTCCTTACTGGGGAAATGCTTATAGATTAGCGCTTCCGATATGTTGGCCGCCCTAGCAATTCCACGAATCGATGTGCCATGAAATCCCTTTTGCGCAAAAAGAGGCTTGGCGGCGTTGATAATGGAACGTTTTCTCTCTTCCCCTCTTAAGACATTTCTAGCAGCCATCAAGCATTCCTTATATGGTGAGTAAACGTTTACTCACCACATTTTAGATCAAGAATTTGTGCTACGTCAACAGTTCAGGGGAGTAAGCATTTAATACTCCGGTAGCGGTATCTGTTTATCTGTTTATGCGATGTATGAGAATGTAAGCCATCATGATCTCTATCCCTTAGTCTTATGCAACGCAAGAGGAATCCGAAAGAGCCATCTCCTTTTGAATATGGTTGCACATCGCCTTTGCGGAAACCTCCGGGGTTCTCACCCTTAATAGGAAGCTGGGACGTATACTTTGCCGCCAGGTATAACCCCGCATCAATAAGGCATAAAGGGATATATCACAAGCGTTCTTTAACATAACGAGTCACTAAAGCGGAAGGCGGAATTCTTTTACATTATGATATAAAGTATTGTTATGTAATAAAGACCACTTGCCGATATAAAGGCGTAAGTTATTGACCAAATTGAATGAAAGGGGGAACGAAAATGCCGGAAGTTAGAGGAAAGTTCATAACTCTTGCGGGAACCCTCATGACCTCGCATCCAGAGCAGAGCGACCAGGCCGATAGCATCCTTTTCGAAAGGACGGGCAAGCACTGGAGAGAGTTGAACCCCGATGATTGGTACGATGCGGAAGTATATAAGCTTTTTCTCGAGGCATATTGCAAGGGCTCGAGCAACCCGGGGAATGCGCTGATCGAGCTGGGACGCCGCATTTTTCCCTTGAAAAAACTGCTGGATGATCTTCCGGAAGAGTTTCCCGGCGCCATGGATCTCATTTTATTCTCGACAAAATCCTTCGCCGAAGATCATAGGGGGGCCGGTATCAGGCCGGTCAAGATCATCAAAGCCGAGGAGGGGGACATGGAGCTTGACGTCCCAGATCACGGCTACGATTGCAAGGTTGACGAAGGCGTTTATATGGGTATCCTCGAGATGTACGGGATCAAAAGCGGCAAGGTGGAGCAAACGAGGTGCAAGAAGGAAGGCAATCCTTCCTGTATATTCCATATTACATGGTAGCTGAGAGAAAGGGTAAAGCAACCTCGTATAAGTGTTAGTCATTTAGCTTGTGGTTGTGGCGAAACTGCAACCCAACCAAGAAGAGAAGTCGTCCGGGAGGACCTCTCAAGGGCGGCCGGCTTAATTACCAATATCCGCTTTTATTAATCCATTTCCGGTCGCATGTCGCAGTACGAAGCGGTAAGCTCGCGTTCCACGCAAGTAACCCATGATTCCCTGCGGAGCGATCAACATGATGATGACCAGAATCGCGCCCTGTATGAGAAGGCTTACCCCCGCATATTTAGCCAGCAGGAAATGCAGAAAGACTACGATGATCGTCCCCACGAACGGCCCTTCCTCGATACCCATGCCGCCAATCACCGTAGCCAGTATAACGATCATGGTCCATTTAATATTGAAGGCGGTAGCCGGTTCTATGAACTGCTGATAAACGTAGAATACCGATCCGGCCAATCCGGTCACGAAAGCGCTGATGATGAAGGAATAGAGCTTCAGTTTGAAAACCGCTATGCCGCAACAGGCTGCAGCCCGGTCGTTGTCCCTTATGGAGGAAAGCCCCAACCCAAGCCGCGAACGCAGGATCAAGCGCATAATGATCACCGATGCGGCCGCCAACACGAAAGCAAACCAGTATAACTGGGACATGGAGACCCCCCCTACGCCCTTTATCATATAGCCTGCTCCTCCACCCTGCAGCTTGCCCCCCACGGGTCTCCAGAGAAAGAAAACGATTCTCAGCGCTTCCGGTATGACCAACGTTCCGATGGCAAAATATATTCCACTCAGCCGGAAAACGGGAATGGATATGAGCACGGCGAATATGGCGGCCATTACCGCTCCGCATATTATGCCCAAGTAAAAAGATAAGCCGCTCCATGTGATTATCACTAGAGTGTAACCCGCCAGCCCGATGAAAGCGGGCTGGCATAGGGACATCAGGCCGGAGTATCCGGCGAGCAGGTTCCACATATTGGCCATAGCCAGATAGATGTAGAAGAGAAAGAAATAGAGGATCCAGTCACGCGGCAATCCCAGGAGCGGGAGCACGGCAAGCAAGACGATTGCCGATAGTAATGCCAATCCGCCTCTTGCTCTGCTGATGAAATCTTTCATTTTACCCCTAACGACCGAATATTCCCTTGGGCCTTATGGCCAGCACAAAAAGTACAATGCCATACACCACAAGCATTTGGGCGGCTGCGCCGAAGAAATGGCCTCCGAGCGTTTGAGCCAGTCCTAGGATAATGCCTCCTATGAATGTGCCAAGCATACTGCCCAAGCCGCCTATGATAATCACGCCGAAGGCGATGATCAGAAAGGATACCCCCGACTGTGGGGTAAACGGAAAGGTCAAACCCAGAAACACCCCCGCCACGGCAGCGGTGGTCAGAGCGATGGCGAAAGCCAGCGCATACACGTGGTTGGTGTCGATTCCCATCAGTTGAGCCGCCCTGCGGTCTTGGGAGGCGGCATTGATGGCCTTGCCCAGATAAGTGTGTTGTAAAAAGAGGTGAAGAAAAAGCATCACCACCAAGGCGATGACGAAGTCGAAAAGATACACCAGCGGCACGCTGGCCCCGAAAAGACCGAAACTCGACGTGGCATATGAGGCCTGCAAACCCCTCGACATGGGGGACCAGATGATCTGGAAGAGATTTTGAAGCACCAGGGAAAGCCCGAAGGTGATTATCAGCGGTGCTTCCATGGATATCAGAGATGCTCTCTTCAGGACGTACCTTTGAAGCACAAAGCCAATGACGAAGAGTAAAGGTATGCTGAACACTAGGCTCAGAAGGGGATCCAGACCCAGCTTGGTCATGACGACATAAGCCGTATAGGTGCTCAGCAGAACCAGGTCCCCATGGGCCAGGTTTATCAGCTTCATCACCCCGAAAACGAGGGAAAGCCCCAGGGCGATTAAGGCATATAGCCCCCCTAAGAGGAATCCCATTATAATCGGTGTCGCCAGGCCGGACAAAACTCACCCACCTTTCCAAGTGCTATCGTGTCAATCGCATATCCCGAAGTAAGCCTTCTTGACTTCCTCTTCCTCGCATAAATCTTGCGAATTCCCTTGCAGGACAATCCGCCCCGCTTCCATGATGTAGGCTCTGTCGGCTTCATCAAGACTTCGCCTCACGCTCTGCTCGACGAATAGTATGGTAATGCCCTTTTGCCTCATCTCCCTCAAGGCCTTGTACACTTCGTTTATTACTATGGGGGCGAGTCCCAGGGACATTTCATCGATAAGCATAAGCTTGGGGCTGGACATGAGCCCTCTCCCCAGGGCCAGCATCTGCTGTTGCCCGCCGCTCAAAGTCTTGGCCGTTTGCTTCCTCCTCTCTTTCAGCACCGGAAAGAGTTCGTACACCATTTCCAGATTCTGCCCTTTCTTGGGCCTCGCCGAACGGTTGTATGACCCCAGCATGAGATTATCCAATACGCTCAGCTCCGGGAAAATCCTTCTCCCCTCAGGAACCTGAGAAACCCCGAGGGAGACTATCTTGAAGGGGTCAAGGTCGGTTATATCCTCACCCTGAAAATATATCTTGCCCTTCGCAGGCCGAATCAAGCCCGATATGGCGTCCAGTAAAGTGGATTTGCCGGAACCATTGGCTCCGATAAGGGCGACGATCTCACCCTCGCGAACCTGCAAGCCCACATCCCAGAGGGCCTGGATGCCCCCGTAGAAAACATCTACCTCTCTGACCTCCAGCAATGTTTCCTGGGCCATTTTTGCCTTCCCATATCTCTTCGCATCAGACACGTAGCCGCCGTCAACCGAAGTAGGCTTCGATAACTTTCTTGTTTTCCATTACCTCTTCCGGTTCTCCCTCGGCGATCTTTTCGCCTTCATCCATGACGATTATTCTGTCAACCGCTTCCATCATCACTTTCATGATATGTTCAATCAGGATGATGGTAATTCCCATCTCGTTTATACGCTTAAGAAGGGCCAGGGCAGGAGGAATTTCCTTGTCCGTTAAGCCCGCGGCGATTTCGTCGATCAACATCAGGGTGGGATTGGTAGCCAGGGCCCGTCCCAGCTCAAGTCTCTTAAGGGATATCTCCTCCAAATCGCCTGCAAGCTTTTCTTTGTCTTCCGCAAGCTCTATGAAATCGAGAAGCCTTTCCGCCTCAAGCAGGGCCTCGCTTTTACCGAGCCCCCTCCCGTACATCGCCGCTATGGCCACGTTTTGAAGGATGGTCAGCCCCTTAAAGGGCTGTGGGATCTGAAAGGTTCTGGCAATGCCCAGATGGCAGATTTTATGCGGTGAACGCCTTGTTATGTCGCGTCCCTCAAAAACTACCTTTCCGGCGTCGGGCCTATGCTCGCCGGTTATGAGATTCACCAGCGTCGTTTTGCCCGCCCCGTTCGGGCCCATCAGCCCGACCACCTCTCCCGCCTGTACTTCAAAACTCATGTCCTGAACGGCGGCTATGCCGCCAAAATGTTTCCTCAGCCCGCTTACTGAAAGAATCGGCTTTCCCATTCTCCTACGCTCGCTCTTCTACAAAGGTTCAAGGCGCAATTTCTAAATTCACTAATCGCCAGGGCCTCAAAATTCATTCCATCCATTCCATCCGTAAAACCACGTAAGGTTCTACCTGCCTGTCTTGGTCTCCTCTCCCCAGCGTCATCTATGAACATCAGCTGGTTGGTGAGCTCACTCAAGGGCCATCCACGCTTTCGTTTTTGGGGATCGCGAACGTGGGGTCCGCCAAGAAAACGCCTCTTAGCCATAAAATGTGGGTAATCCGTATGACATCTGTCGTTCGATAGTTTACCAGTTACCTTAGCTGCCTGCTCTTCTCTGAATCGCGCCGAATCGACCATTTAACTTTTTCCACCCCTTCGGCAGATGAACCATTAGAATTTAAAAACGGGCGGGGAAACCCATCTCGGCCTCCCCGCCCCACAATGCGTGTCAATCACGGTTTCGTAAGATGAGTCGATATTTCGTATCGCACGGACAATTCCGCATATGTGCCGATAATTCCGCTGCAATGCCTCGTTTCCTTTACCTTATGCTTCCCTTTTTACTTTGGCTTTTTATCGATACGTTATTGGTACGGGATAGGGAATATGGGATCGGCGGTCGCCTTGATGAAATCATGCCTGGAAAAGACCACCGGACATACCCATTTCCCTCCGGACTTCTGCCACTGTCCGAAAACCAGCGGTCCCCTGCTGAAATGATTCTGGTCAAACTTGACGCGATGGCCAATGGTCATAAGGTCTGTATCCGCAAGGGCGGCGTTTACCTTCGTTCCATCAAGCGTGCCCGCTCTTTTAATGGCGTCGGCGAGAACCTGGATGGAGCGATAACCTGGGCCGATGCCGCGGTTCAACGGCTTACCCGTCTCCTTGCTCCACTTTTCCGCAAGTGATTGCGGCGTGGTCCCGCTGATACCCGGTGAATCCTGGAGCGATGGATCCCACCATATCTCGCATCCGACGCCCAGCGGAAGATCGCCTCCCCACGACTCTATGTCCTCGTAGAAGAGCGGAGCCCTTCCGATGGAAACCATCTTAGGCTTAAAGCCTAGAGAGGCACATTGCCTCAGCAGGGTGCCGACAAAGGGAGCGGGAGCATTGCCCCACAGGATTTCGCAGCCGTAATTCTTCCATTGCTCTATGATGGAGGTGAAATCGGTGGTTTCCAGGGGCGCCAGACCAACCTTGTTCTCTTCGCCGTAAACATTGTACCCCTGCTTTTCGAGGTATTCAGGGAACAACCCGTACCAGCCGACGCCATCCGAATCGTCGGCGGCGAACACGGCCACTCTCTTATTGGTCTGGTTCCCGTACAGATCGAGCATGGCCTGCCATGTGTCCACAATAGTGTATCCCGGCTTATCCCTAAAATCTCCCTTTTCCGCCGGTGTAACAATGGCAAAGAGGCCCGTCGCCCAGGTGTACTCCCAGTTCCCCTCGACTTCCGCCCGCATGGCCGCCCAAGGCTCTATGGGGCCGGTTGAGGTGACATAGGGGATCTTGTACCTGTCGGCCACCGTGGAAACCCCGGTATGCATGGGCGGCGGCTCATCGCCCGAGGCCAGAAATTTGACGTTATCCCTGGTGACCAGGGTTTCGGCAAGCGTGCCCGCCTTGTTGGGATCGCTCTCGCTATCAACTATGACCAACTCCATGGACAGGTTACTCCCGTATTCCTCTACGTATAAACCTCCCTGATTGTTGATATCCTCGACTGCCGCTTTCATCCCGAACACATAGCCTTCGCCGAAACCCGCATACATGCCGGTAAGCGGGGCCGCCACGCCGACCTTTATGCTTTCCTTTCCTTTTTTCTCGCCGCCACACCCGGAAAGCACCAGCATGCATGTTAAAACCGCCACTACAGAAAAGAAAAACAACTTCTTCATGCCGTTACCGCCTCCCCCTTTCAAAACGAATTATCAATCCCGATCCTCCTTACCGCCTATACCGCCCACACCCTTTTATGGGTAAAGACCTGAGGTTACTTGACGCCATTTACCGGCCTCACGAGTTTTTACTCCTTGTCACAACATTTCTCGTGCTACATTATGATACATAGTTTTATATAATAATACTCTAAATATTCCATCCTAAATTGTCAATTGTTGTTTCAGACGGGATGGGTCCTGATCAGCGCCCCCGGCATGGCTTCTTTGGAACCTCAAGCCATCCTCGTTATTTTCCTCTGGTGGGAAAGCCTCGTATGATAGATACTGGTAGTGGTTACGACTGAACCCTTCGTTTGGACATCTCCTTTTTTTGCTTCTTGCTTTACAAGCAAATTATAGGGATTGTCCACCATGTTCCTGAGCCAGGGCACCTTCTTGCCGCAGTTCAAACCGCCATGAGGAAAAAACAATATGGGTGGCGGACGCCCTTAACGACTCGACGTGCCTCGCAGTGAGGCCCTCTTTCTTTAACGCCTCTTTAAGGCCAACGGACATGGACCGCCCCGGCCGGACAAACGGCTTCACAAGCCGTCTTGCCGCTACCGCCGTTTCTCCCATCACTCAACCCTTTAAGGCAAAAATCGCACAATACAGCCTTTCGCTCATGAAAAAGGGGGGCCCCGTAAGGGCACGCTTGCAGGCATACCTCACAGCCCGTGCATTTATCCTCCAGCACCGAGAGGATGCCGCTTTTTGTATCTCTCCAAATAGCGGATTCCGGACAACTATCTAAGCAGGGTGCATCCTCGCAATGCCTGCACGCAACGGGCCGAAAGCCGTATTGCACCACCCCTTCCCGTACCTTGGGCCCCACTATCTCCACGCGTATCCTGGCGGCGCCGTCAAATTCGTCCGGAATGGAGCCCGAAGCCTTCCACGCCGGTCGATGCTCCAGGCTGCATGCCACCACACATGCGTAACATCCAATGCACGCGCTATGGTCGAACTCAACACATCCGGTCATTACTCTTCATCCGCCTTATACACCCGACACAACAAAGCCCTCAAATTGGTTGATCCTATAGCGGGGTCGAAGGGAGGCCGGTTATCGGTGAGACAATTGGCGTTGCTCTTCCATAACCCGTAGTCGGGAGGAGGATCTTCGGGGAACCACCAGGATGCCTCCACCTTTATGACCCTGGGATCTATACCCTCAAAAAGACTGGCCACTTGCCGGATTCTGCCCCGCGGCGTTTCGATCCACACCCAATCCCCGTCCCCGATGTCGTGATCCCTGGCCGTCTTGGGGTGTATCTGTACCAGGGGATAAGGCTGTATTTTCCGCAAACATGGATTCTGACGATACTGGGAATGGAAATATAAGGGGTTCCGACCTCCGGTGGTAAGTATTAGCGGATATTCTCGGGCAAGATCGGGCCTGGAATAAGGGCTTTCGCTGGGCTCTTCATAGTAGGGCAAGGGATCGTAGCCGAGCTTTTCCATGCAAAGGGAATAAAGCTCTATCTTTCCCGTAAGGGTTCCGAATCCACCCCCTTTTCTCCAATAGTCAGTCTGGTATTTGTAATACTTTTGCGCCTCGCCTTCGGTCGCGAGATATCCTTTTCTAGAGAATTCCCGCCAGGTCAGGCCGGCCTTTCGCAACTGATAATCGAGCATTTCCTCAAGATCATGGAACCAGAACTCAGGGGCCAATCTCTTGCCTATCTCGTTGAAGATCCTGTTGTCCGGCCAAGCCTCTCCGGGCGGTTCGACCACCTTATTCACGGCGCCGATCATGAACCGGGGATGCATATCATATATATCATCCGTCTCCAGCCAGTGTGCCGCCGGCAATACCAGGTCCGCGTACGCGGCCGTCGGTGTCATGTATAAATCGACTACGGAAAGAAATTCCAGATTCATCAGCCCCCTCTTCACCACCGCGGTGTTCTCATAAGCGACCAGGGGGTTGGAGCCTTGGATGTGCATGCAACGCACGGGTCCCTTGCCCTCCGCTAACCGCCCGAAGACGGTGGGCATGTGGCACATGGCGAAAGGGGGCACCGCAAGCAGCTTGAATTGCTCCGCCCCGACGGGCAGCTCCTTCGGCGCGGGCACCTCGGTGGCGAAATCTTCCATGCACCCCGTGGGCGGGGGCATCCAGTTGACCATGCTTCCAGGCTTTTCTATGTTTCCCGTCACCGCCATCAGGGATACGATCGCCCTCAGGGTCTGCACGGAATTATTGCCGGCTTCCAGGCTCTGTCCCATCTGTATACACCCGGGTTTTTCGGTGGCCAACAGCCTCGCGGCTCGAGCGATCTTCTCTGCGGGTATCCAGGTGAGATCGGATACTTTTTGCGGCGTATATTCCTTGACCCTTTCCCTCAAATCCTCGAAACCATGCGTCCATGAGCGCACGAATTCCCTGTCGTACAGCCCTTCTTCGATAATGACGTTAAGCATGCCCAAGGCTAAGGCGGCATCCGTACCCGGCCTAATCTGCAGCCATAGGTCGGCCCTGCCGGAAAGGCGCGTCGCCGTGGGATCCACCAGTATCAGGTTTTCCGCCTTTTTCAGCGCCTTCAGAAACCAGACGGCCATCTCGCCGTCAGCATTCGATATCTCCAACTGCTTGCCCCATGAAATATGCGTTTTCGGAAACACACCACCCCAGCCATGGTAATCACCATAAAGCCTTCCCCCTACCATCATGCCGAACACGGCCAGCTTGGGGCCATAGCAAAAATGCGCCGGCAATCCAACGTTAGGAGTTCCTATGGACCTTGCCAACCTGAAAGTGTACCTGTTGTAGCCTCTCCCGGTTCCCTGGCATATGGCGATGGAAGAGGGTCCATATCTCGCGCGGTAATCCCCCACTTTATCAGCAATCAAGGAAAGGGCGTCTTCCCAGCCTATTCTGGTCCACCGGCCCTCACCTCTCCCGCCTTTTCTTAACAACGGATATTTCAGGCGCTTAGGATGGTAAGCCTCCCAAACGCTCGCCAAGCCCTTGGCGCACATGGTCCCCCTGGTCAAGGAAGCGGGATTTCCTTGGAGACGGGTAATCATGCCTCGCTCCATGGTCGCCAGCACCCCGCAACCACCATGACAAGCCTTGCACACCGTGTTGATAATGCCGGAACTGCTGGCCATTCCCGATTATCGCCTCCTTTGCGACACGAGATACCCGTAGACGCCACACCTTTCTGGACGGAAGTCCTGATCTTGCCGCACCGCCATTTACCGACGATTCACCTCCAGTAGCCATTATTCGAGCCGTACCCGATATCACGCCGACCTTAAGCGAAATCCCAAGCGGACCATATCTTAAGGCAGCCGATTCCCGAAGAGGCCGGCTGGAAGCGTTAGCGACGCCTGCCCGCCATAAGCGGTTTTCCCCTACCGCCATAAGCGGTTTTCCCCTAGTTCCTGCCTTTCCCGCCCCGGCAATTCAAAGCGTCTTTTCCTTGTATAGTTGGGGAAGAAACCTTGGAAACTGGGCCATTTCCTCGCAGTTATGTTTACGAAGAGCCCTGGCAAAAGCCTTCGGTGCTTTCGCCGGTAAAATAAAAGTGGAGCGCATGCGCGTGCCTCCCGGCATCTCCTCGTATTGATGGAGTGCGTATGAATAAGGACGGCCGGACCTGTCGAGGCCGGAGCCACCGAAAGCGTGATCGTACTCGATGGGGATGGGAAGATTATGAGGATCCTCGAATCGCAAGTGCAGCAAGGTGGGAATTCCGCCTATCTTCTCCATCACGTGTTGTATCTGGATCGTTTTGCCACCCTCCTCCCTAACTTCCAGTTCCGCCCGAATATGGTCCCTGGGATGCCACAACTTATAATGCTCCGTCTGCGACATGTTTTGCCACCACCAATCGATCATCTCCGGAGTTACTCCGAGCAGTTCATGCTCGATCACCAGGTTTTTGGTTTCGAACCTCGATATCTTGAACATCCAGTTCGCGATCCTAGCGACCATCAGTCCGCTTATTCGCGCTACCGTTTCCTGCCAAAGCATATGGGTCAACCCCTTCGATAAAGGCTGTACCCGGTGATATCTTTTCTCCCGCATGGCCTGACGTTGCCTGAAGGAGGACGGCTTCATGATTCCCAATTTTCCCTACGCATGCCACCCTCTCGCAGCAACCGCCATATTCTTCCCGTGCATTCCGCCTGCCATAAACTTATCCTCTTGCTTTGTCTCCCCTTCGGCCACTCCCTTGATTAATTCTTTTGGTTCATCTCCTAAAAGTGCGGGCAGAGTTATATGGCCGATTCGGCGAGAGTCAGGAAAAGAGCAAGTAATTAAGTTACTGGCAAAACATCGCACACTAAATGTCGAGCGGATTACCCAGATTTTATGGCGAAGAGTCATTTTTATCTCCCCGGAGCCTCGATCTTCCCTTCCATTTCCTTATAAAGTTGCGGCAGGAAAGAGGCGAGGTTGTTGTACTCCATGAGACTGTGCAGGCAATTGTTGCGCGCTAGGTCAATGGTTTTAAACACGGGCGGGATCTTCGACCTCACGGGCTCTCCGGCCTTCATGGTATAACCTATCCAGTAACGGCTGCGGTACTCCACACCGCCATCCACCTCGCGCACGGCGTGGAAAAAGGTACTGAAGCGAATTTTCATAAGGTTTAAGACAACGTTCGCGCAATAAGCCCTGGAGATGCCGGGTTCTTTGAACAAATCCATATCTAGGCCATAATCCTTGGGAGAAAAGAACTCGATAGCAATTTTCTGAGCCCCCGCCAGGTTGAAGCCCTCGACCGGGTAATGCGTGCTGCCGTAGTTTCTCTCCTTAAGCTCGACTCCCGAGCTGTCCAGGTGCTGCGCGGGGTTCTTGGCGCTGATGCCGCTATGGGCTACGGGGCACCAAATGGCGTAGCGTAAGCTCTCCAGGGGATGCCAGTTGAACCACCAGTCGAGCATCTCCGGAGTGACCCCCGGCATCCTGACCAGGGTGGCAGCAAAGCCGCTGCCGTCCGGCATGACGCAATAACCGGTCTCGACAGCGAGGTACCCCGGCTTCATCAGCTCGTTCCTGTCCAAAACGCTTGTTGCCAGGGAGGGATCGACCGGCCCGGCATTCACTTTTTCCAGATCCTCCTGGGGGATCTCCGCCAGTTCCTTGTGGAAATAGCTGGCATAGGGTTTTGCTTTCTCCGCCTCGGTCAGTTTTCTGCGCTTCATCCTCCTTAAGTCGTCCATGGTGACCGGATCCGGAAAAACCTTTCCCATCCTCACAAAGAGATTTTTTATGCCCATGCCTAAGCCTCCTTCGCGCCGCTTTCGCCCCTCTTCCGCAGAGCTCCCCTGATGGCAAAGGAGACGAAGGGGATGGTATGCAAGGCGGCCCCTTGCACGGCGGCGGCCACAGCCACCGGCTTCTTGTACCCGGGCGATTTCCTATACGACGAGAAAGCGCAAACGGAGAGAGGGACATAAAGGGCGAGGCCGGTAACCAGGCCCGGCATGTATTTCCTCAACCTGATGGAGCCCAGGGCATGAAAGACGGCGTTTACGAAGAGAAGGCTGGCCATCGATAATCCGAACATGGGGTATTTTTTTCGCCACAGCGCTCCGTTGAGGCATCCCAGTATCATCGAGGCGTTGATGCCGACCACGAGCGGAATGGATGCGTTCTCGAAATGCTCCGGGGCGGTTTCCCTGGCCGCCTCCAAAAAACCACCCGGCCAGACGTATTCCTCCACCACGTGGGCGCAAGATGCCGCCAACAAGGCCCAAAATACCTTGTTCTCATCCTCTGTTGATCTCATCTTTCCCTCCTTTAGACAAGTCCTTTCCCTTTTCCTTTTCACCTTCAATCCCCCGCAGCCTCGATCTTCCCTTCCATCTTCCTATATAGTTCCGGCAGGAAAGAAGCGAGATTGTTGTACTCCATGAGACTGTGCAGGCAAAGGCCCCGCGCCAGATCCTTTACCCTTATGACGGGGGGAAGCTTCACTCTCACCGGCTCTCCGTTCCTAACGGTATATCCGGACCAGTAACGGCTGCGGTATTCCACGCCGCCCTCCACTTCCCGAACCGCATGGAAAAAAGCAGTAACCGGCATTTTAATCACATTTACAGCCACATTAGCGCAATAGGCCCTGGAGATGCCGGGCTCTTTGAACAACTCCATGTCCAGGCCGAAATCCTTGGGGTGGAGAAATTCGATGCGCAGCTTCTGCGCCAATTCCATGTGAATGCGCTCCACCGGATAATGGGTGCTGCCGTAGTTTCTCTCCTTAAGCTCGACTCCCGAGCTGTCCAGGTGTTGAGAGGGATTCTTCACGCTGATGCCGCTATGGGCTACGGGGCACCAAATGGCGTAGCGTAAGCTCTCCAGGGGATGCCAGTTGAACCACCAG
>ENA-ORXB01001464-ORXB01001464.1-sediment-metagenome-genome-assembly--contig:-NODE-1464-length-27764-cov-3.590674_pt1 | contig 27764 bp, 26 predicted proteins | sample MGYA00237863_ERZ511475 | MGnify/ENA primary metagenome ERZ511475 (study PRJEB26305, sample SAMN06343858) | sediment metagenome | isolation source: hot spring sediment | place: Canada: British Columbia... | reverse complement strand
GCGCGACCGGTCGAGCCGGTGCCTGCCGGTGAGAGCCCGCACCCACGACTCTTCGTGCAGACGCACGGCGACGACGTGGTTCGTGAGCCTGACTCGTGCGCCGACTGCCACGAGACCGACTTCTGCGAAGCGTGTCACTTCCGCGAGACCTACCCGCATCCGGGGGACTGGATCACGACGCACGGTCCGACGCAGGAGCAGACGGGCATCCAAGCCTGCGAGGGATGTCACCCGGAGACGTTCTGCGCCGGGTGCCACGGCACGGAGATCCCCCACGACGCCCGCTGGCTCGGCGAGCACTGGCGCGCGCTGCAGGACGCCGGCAGCCAGAGCTGTCTGCTGTGCCACCCGAGGCGCGACTGCACCACGTGCCACGCCGAGCACCAGGTGCACCGCGAGCAGGACCTGTACGCGAGGTGAGGGAGCGATGGCCGGGCGGAGGGATCGACGCGGCGGCAAGGGGCTCGTGATCCTCGTCGCCGTGGTCCTCGTGCTGCTCCTCGCCGAGGGCGCGCTCGTGGCCGCGGTGTTCGTCTCGCCCCAAGCGGGGAAGCGGCTCGAGGGCGTCGCCGCCTCGGCCGAGCGCATCTGGGCGGGCACCGACGCCGAGCCCGGCCTGCGTGACCGCATCAGCCGCACGGCGCGCCGGGCCTTCGAGGACTGGATCGCGCCCCTGTGGGAGGGGCCCCGAGGTCCCGAGCCCGCGGCGGACTTCACCGCCTGCGTGGACTGCCACCGCGACTACGCGACGAAGCGCCGCTTCTCCGTCTACATGAACCACCCCCTGCACGCCGAGCTCGGCCTCGCGTGCGTCGACTGCCACCCCGAGACCCCCCACCCGAGCCCGCCGCACCCGCAGGAGGCGGTCTGCGCCGACTGCCACCCCGAGGTGCGGGACCGGAACGCGTGCGGCACCTGTCACCCGCCGGGCTCGCTCCCGCACTTCTACCTGCTCGGGGCGCCCCGCGACGCGGCGGTCCGCTGCGACGTCTGCCACCCCAAGGACGCGTTCGAGGCCCGAGGAACCACGCCGCTCGTGCCGCCGACCGACCTCACCGGCGCCGACCGCCGGACCTGCCTCTCCTGCCACGAGGACGCCACCTGCGCCCGGTGCCACGCCGAGCCCCACCCCTCGGACTGGGTGAGCACCCACGGCGCCGCCGTCGGGCAGGAGAGCCCGGCGCAGTGCCTGACCTGCCACACCGGAACCTGGTGCGCCGACCGCTGCCACGCGGTCTCGCCGACCAGGCCGTTCGTCCCCCGACCGCTGCCGAGCCCAGGAGTCCGACCATGAGCAACCGTCTCGCACCTGTCGCCGTGTTCGCCGCCATCGCGGTCGCGGTCGTGGCCCTCGCGTACGCCCTCCACCTCGGGCCGTGGGCCGCGCCCGCGAGCCCCGACCCCGGCCCCGTGATCGCCCGCGTCGACGGCGACCCGATCCACCTCGCCGAGGCCCGCGCCCGCGTGGAGAGCCTCGCCTCCGTCCACGGCGACATCGAGCAGACGCTCGGGAAGGACTGGCCCGAGCGGGTCCTGCGGTCCCTCGTGGACGACCGCGTCCTCGTCCACGCCGCCGCCGAGCTCGGGATCACCGTGACCGACGAGGACATCGCGGCTCACCTGCAGCGCGTCGAGAGCCTCCTGCCGGAAGACGAGAGCCTCGACGAGTGGCTCGCCTCGCAGGGGATCACCAGGCAGGAGCTCGAGCGCCGGATCCGGCTCCAGCTGATCGGCGCCCGGGTCTACGAGGCCGTGACCCGCGACGTGGCCGTGACCGGGGCCGAGATCCGCACCTACTACCGGGACCACCGCGACGAGTTCGAGCAGGTCGACGGCACCGTCACCCCGCTGCTCGAGGTCCGCCGCTCGCTGCGCGAGACCCTGCTCCAGCAGGCGCGCGACGAGGCCTACGCGGCGTGGCTGCGCGACGCCCGCGCTCGCGCCGAGGTCGTGGTCGTCATGCCCGACTGGTGGAAGCGCCTGTGATCCGCGCTGCGAGCTCGTTCGCCTGGCGGACGCAGTCGGGGATGCCGGCTCCCCGGTAGGCCTGTCCGACCACGAACAGCCCCGGCGGCAGCCCGCGCTCGATCTCGGCCACGCGGTCGAGGTGGCCGACCTCGTACTGGGGCATCGCGTGCGGCCACCGGATCACCCGGGCGGCCTCGGGGCGCTCGGGAAGGCCGACGATCGCCGCGAGCTGCCGCCCGACCCCCTCGACGATGTCCTCGTCCGGCTGGTCCACGAGATCCTCGGTGCCGCTCGCCCCGACGAAGCACCGCACCACCGCCCGGTCGCCGAACGCCTCCTCCGGCCACTTGCGCGAGACGAACGTCGCGGCGGTGATCGCGAGGGCGCCGCGGGGCGCGACGAAGCCCGACGAGCGCGGCAGCGCCGACCCCGTCCCCTCCGGGTACACGAGGAGGACCACCGCCGTCGAGACGTACGGGATCGCCGCGAGGAGCGGGACGACCGCGGGCGCGAGCGGCGCGAGGAGCTCCGCCGCGACGAAGGCCGGCGTGGCGAGCACGACGGCGTCGGCCTCGAGCGCCTCCCCGTCCGCGACCACCCGGTACCCGAGACCGGCGGGCTCGATCGCCGTCACGGCGGTGCCGAGCCGCAGCCGCCCGGGCCCGATCGCCGCCGCGAGCGCACCCACGAGCCGCACCAGCCCGCCGCGCAGGCGGAGGAACATCGGCGGGGGATCCTCGCCCGGCCGCCGGTTCGCGGCCGCCGCCCGCATCTGCGCCTTCGCCCCGAGCAGGAGACTGCCGTGCTCGCGCTCCCAGGCGGCGAGCTCGGGGAAGGTCGCCTGCACGCTCAGCCGGTCCACGTCCCCGGCGAACAGGCCGCCGAGGAGCGGCGCGACGAGCGCCTCGGCCGCCTCGTCCCCGATCCGCCGGCGCAGGAGCGAGCCGAGCGACTCGTCCCCCTCGTCGCGGCGGCGGGGCAGGGCGAGATCGGCGGCCGCCCGGAGCTTCCCGGCAAGCGACATGCCCGGCCAGCGCAGGAGCTCGCCGACGTCGGTGGAGATCCCGAAGGGGCCGCTCGGGAACCGCAGCAGCCCGCGGGCGGTGTAGACGTGCGTCGGCACCGGCGCCGGCGGCTCGAGCTCCTCGCCGAGGCCGAGCTCGCGGCAGAGCTCCACCCCCCACGGCTTGCGCCCGAGCAGCGAGTCCGGCCCGGCCTCGAGCCGCAGGCCCCCCACCTCGGCCGAGCGGACCTTCCCGCCCGGCTCGCGCTCCGCCTCGAGCACGACCGCGTCCATACCGGCCGAGACGAGCCGGTACGCGGTCGCGAGCCCGGTCACCCCCCCACCGACGACGACGACGCGCCGGCTCACGGCACCCCGGCGAGGTGCTCGCGCACGACGGCGGCGAGCACCCGCGCGAACGCCGGGTCGTCGTTCGGCATCTCCGTGCGGGCGAAGGCGATCCCCGCCTCCTCGGCGATCGCCCGGCAGGCGATGTCGAGGTCGTAGAGCGTCTCGAGGTGGTCGGCGACGAACCCCGCCGAGCACACCACGACCGCACGCCGGCCCTGCCCCGCGAGCTCGGGGATCACCTCCTCGATCGAGGGCCCCCACCACGGGTCCTGGGTCCGGCCGACGCTCTGCCAGGCCGTCCGCCACCGAGGAAGACCGAGCGCGCCGGCGACGAGCTCGGCCGTCTCGCGCAGGCCGCGCTCGTACCGGCATCCGTCGGGGCACCGCTCGCAGGTCTTGCATCGCAGCGTGCCGTCGGGGAGCCGTCGCACCGGCAGGCTGTGGGCGGTGAAGACGACCTCGGCGCCCTCGCGCTCGGCCGGGCCGAGGCTCGCGAGCGCGCGCGCCACCCGACGCTCCAGCAGCTCGACGAAGAGCGGGTGGTCGTGGAAGCCCTCGACGAACGTGAAGTCGGGCCCCCCGTGCTCGCGGGCCGCCGCTTCCACGCGCTCGCGGTAGGTCTCGGTCGACATCGCCGCCCAGTGGGGCGCCATGACGATCCCGACGGCCCGCCGGATGCCGTCGCGCGCCATCTCGGCCACGGCGTCGGCGATCCACGGGGGCGAGTGCTTCATCCCCAGGTACGTCCGGTAGCGGCCGGGCTCGGCCGCCTCGAGCTCGCGCTGCAGCCCCTCGGCCTGCGCGCGCGTGATCTCGAGCAGGGGGAACCGATCCCCGATCGCCGCGTAGCGCTCGCGCAGCTCGGCGAGCAGCTCCGGCGAGGGCGGCCGACCGCCCCGGATGTCCGTGTAGTAGCGCTCGATGTCCTCGGGTCCGCTCGCGGTGCCGTAGGCCATCACGAGCACGCCGATCGCTCGGTCCATCCCCTCGTCTCCTCCGTGGGCGACTCCCTGAGGGACCCGCGACGCGCGACCGACGAGCCCGCGGGCCGCCTCCAGCATACGGAGCGCGCCGGCGGCGGGTCTGCGGGGAACCACGCTCGACCCCGGCCGGCGACCTGCCGATGACCTCCCACGGATGGACGAGACCGCGCCCGACACGGCCTTCTACCGGGAGCTCCTCGACGGGCTCAGCGAGGGGGTGTACTTCGTCGACCGGGATCGCCGCATCACGTACTGGAACCGCGGCGCCGAACGCATCACCGGTCGGCCCGCGTCGGAGGTCCTCGGGCACCGGTGTCGGGACAACCTCCTCGTTCACACCGACGACGCCGGTGCGAACCTCTGCCGGGAGGGCTGCCCGCTCCTCGCCGCGATGGAGGACGGCATCCCCCGCGAGGCGGAGATCTACCTCCGGCACCGCGACGGCCACCGCGTCCCGGTCCTCGTGAGGTCGGCGCCGATCCGCCGGCACGGGGTCATCATCGGCGCCGTCGAGTCCTTCCAGGAGACCACGAAGCGGATGGCCGCGCTCGAGCAGATCCGCGAGCTCGACGAGCTCGCCTTCGTCGACCCCCTGACCGAGCTCCCCAACCGCCGGATGACCGAGGGCGTGCTGCAGAACCGCCTGGACGAGCTCGAGCGCTACGGCTGGCCCCTCGGGGTCGGCCTCATCGACGTGGATGGGTTCGGGCGCGTGAACGAGCGGCTCGGGCACGATGCCGGCGACGCGGTCCTGCGGATGGTCGCGCGCACCCTCGCCGCCGCCACCCGACCGTTCGACGTCGTCGGCCGCTTCGACGCCGACGCCTTCCTCGCCCTGCTCCCCGGCGTCGACGAGGACCGGCTCCGCCGCGAGCTCGACCGCCTCCGGACCCTCATCGCCCGCTCCCAGCTCCGCCTCGCGTCCCGTCCGGTCGGGGTGACGGTGACCTGCGGCGGGGTGCTCGCGCGGCGGGGCGACACCGTGGAGGGGCTCATCGGCCGCGCCCAGCGCGCCCTCGAGCGCGCTCGGGGGATCGGGCGGAACCTCACCGTGACCGAGGGCGAGCTCGCCTGAGCCCACCGCTCGCCGCGGGAGGGGTGGGATTCGAACCCACGAGCGGGTCGCCCCGCCAACGGTTTTCAAGACCGTCGCCTTCGTCCGCTCGGCCACCCTCCCGGGCCGAGTGTAGCCCCCGGCGCGCACGTGTCGGCCCGCCACCGTAGGATTGGCGGCGATGGCACGGGGGGCGGCGCCGAGCACACCACCGGACCCGGGGTCCCTCGACCCTCGGCTCGAGCCCTGGAGCGAGCAGCTCTACCGGCACCTCGTCGAGCGGGTCCCGGCCGTCGTCTACATCGACACCGACGACCAGCGCCCCGACACCCTCTACCTGAGCCCCCAGGTGGAGGGGCTCCTCGGCTACCCGGCGGAGCGGTACCTGCGGGACCCCACCCTCTGGTACCGGCAGGTCCATCCCGAGGACGTCGAGCGCATCGCGGAGACCTGGCGCCGCGCGCGGGCGGAGGGACGGACCTTCGAGTGCGAGTACCGGATGGTCCACCGCGACGACCGGATCGTGTGGATCCGCGACAGCGCGGTGCCGGTCCGCAACGAAGACGGCCGCGTCCTGTTCTGGCAAGGGGTCCTCTACGACGTCACCGAGGAGAAGGAGCACGAGGAGGAGCTCCGCCGTGCCGAGCAGCAGTACCGGGCGCTCGTCGAGAACCTCCCCGCGATCGTCTACGTCGTTGCCCCCGACGACGACCGCCGCACGCTCTACGTGAGCCCGCAGGTCGAGCGCGCCCTCGGCTACACGCGTCAGGAGTGGCTCGACCAGCCCGACATCTGGATGGAGCTCCTGCACCCCGACGACCGCGAGCCCGCCCTGGCGGCCCTCGACGAGCACAACCGCACCGGCGAGCCGTGGAGCCGCGAGTACCGGCTCATCGCCGCCGACGGTCGGGCCGTGTGGTTCCGCGACGTCGCGACCCTCGTCCGGGATGCCGACGGGACGCCGCGGTACTGGCAGGGCATCCAGCTCGACATCACCGAGCTCAAGGACGCGGAGGAACGGCTGCGCCGGGCCCACGCGGAGCTCGAGCGCCGCGTCGCCGAGCGCACGGCCGAGCTCGAGGAGGCGAACGCCCTCATGGCCCTGGAGATCGGGGAGCGACGGCGCGCGGAGGCGGAGCTCGCCGAGGCCGAGCGCCGCTACCGGCTCCTCGCCGAGCAGATCCCCGCGGTCACCTACACGTGGGGCGTGGACGAGGGGCTCGCCGACGCGTACACGAGCCCCCGCATCACGGACCTGCTCGGCTACACGGTGGAGGAGTGGCACCGCGACCCCGACTTCTGGATGTCGCGCCTGCATCCCGACGATCGCCGCAGGGTCATCGCCGCCACGCTCCGCTCGGAGACCACCGGCGAGCCCTTCGCCGAGGAGTACCGGTACCTGCACCGCGACGGCCGCATCGTGTGGGTCCGCGACGAGGCCGTGCTCGTGGAGCGCCACGCGGACGGCCGCCCCCGGCTCTTCCAGGGCTTCATGGTGGACATCACCGAGCGCAAGGAGGCGGAGGCTCGGGCGCGCGAGGCGCACGAGCGCTACCAGATCCTCGTCGAGCAGATCCCGGCCATGGTCTACATCGTGGAGCCGAAGGCCTCGCTCGAGGAGACGCGCTTCCTGTACCTCTCGCCCCAGGCCGAGACGATCACCGGCTACACGGTGGACGAGCTCGTCGGAGACCCCACCGCCTACCGGCGGTTCCTGCACCCGGATGACCGCGAGCGCGTGCTCGCCGCCGACGCCCGCTCGGAGGAGACCGGCGAGCCCTTCGACGAGGTCTACCGGATCATCCGCAAGGACGGCCGCGTCGCGTGGCTGCACAGCCGCGCCGTGCTCGTCCGGGACGAGCTGGGGCGCCCGCGCTACTGGCACGGCATCGCGCTCGACGTGACGGAGCAGCGGGCGACCCTGGAGCGGCTCGAGGCGCTCGAGCGTCGTTACGCCGACCTCGCCTTCCAGACCTTCCGGACCCTCGGCCTCCACGCCGATCAGGTCTGACGCGGATCAGGACCGGGCCGGGAGCCAGATCTCGACCCGCGTCCCGCCCTCGGGCCGGGGTCCCACCTCGACCCGCCCGCCGCAGAGGGAGGCGCGCTCCCGCATGCTCCGCAGCCCCAGGTGCCCCGGCGCCGGCTGCAGCTGCTCCGGCGTGATGCCCACGCCGTCGTCCTCCACGAGGATCCGGACCCCGCCGTCCCGGTCCTCGATGCGCACCCACGCGTGCCGGGCGGCCGCGTGCTTGCGGACGTTCGCGAGCGCCTCCTGGACGATCCGGAAGGCGGCCGTACGCAGCTCCATCGGGAGCTCCGTCCGGGCCCGGTCCTCCACGGCGATCTCGAACCCCCAGTGGTCGCGGGCGGCGAGCTCCATCACGGCCGCCGCCAGCCCGGTCTCGAGCGAGGGCGGCGCGAGCTCGAACAGCAGGGTCCGCAGCCGCGTCACGGCCCGGTGCACCGACTCCTGCAGGCGGTGCACCCGCTCGAGCGCCCGCGGGTCGGCGCACTCCTCCGCGAGCAGGTCGAGCTGCATCCCCACCGCCACCATCGCCTGGACGGGGTCGTCGTGGATGTCGGCGGCGATGCGGGCCCGCTCCTCCTCCTGGGCGCTCACGAGGCGCGCGAGCAGCGCCCGACGCTCCTCCTCGGCCCGCTCCTCGAGCTCTCGGAGCGCACGCTCGGCCTCCTTCTGGGCGGTGATGTCGAGCTCGACGCCGACCCACTCCTGCGGGTAGCCCTCGGCGTCGCGGATCAGGCGCGAGGTGCTGTGGACCCACATCACGCGTCCGTCGCCGCGGATCACGCGGTAGACCTCGTCGAAGGGCTCGCCGGTCTGCTCGGAGCGGGCGTTGGCGGCGAGCACCCGCTCGCGGTCCTCGGGATGGAGGGCCCGTTCGAAGAAGGAGGGATCGTTCACGATCTCCTCGAGCGGGTAGCCGTACATCTCCTCCGCCCGCGGCGAGAGGTACTCGATGAGGATCTTCCGCGGATCGGGGCTCGGGCGCTCGACGATCACGACGGCCGGCAGCTGCTCGATCAGCGTGCGCAGGCGCTCGTCGGTGCGCCGCAGCTCCTGCTCGGCGCGCACGCGGCTCGTGATGTCCCGCGCGAGGAACGAGGCGGTGCGCGGCCGTCCGTCGGGGCCCGGGATCGGGGCGATCCGCGCGAGCGCCCAGTGCGTCCCGTCGGGCAGGTCCACGTCGTACTCGACGGTCTCGGCCCCGCCGGTGTCGATGACCCGCGCGATCGCCTCCTCCAGCGGCCGCCCGCGCTCGGGGCCGACCAGCTCGACGACGCGCCTGCCGATCATCCGCTCGCGCGGCGCGACGAGCAGGGCCTCGTTCACCGTCCAGACCCCGAGGCAGGTCCCGTCGCGGTCGAACTCGAACAGCACCTCGTCGATCGAGCCGACGAGCGCGCGCAGGCGCGACTCGCTCGCGCGGAGCTCCGCGAGCGCCCGCTCGCGTTCGGTGACGTCGACGGCCACGACGAGGCGGGCCGGGCGCCCGTCGAACGGGATCTCGGCCGAGGCGGCCTCCACCCAGATGGTGGTCCCGTCCTTCCGGCGGTCCCGCCACACACGCCGCCGCGGACCCACGCGGCGTGCGAGCTCGCGGTGGGCCGGGACATCCGTGGGGTCGATGAGGTCCTCGATGTCGAGCGACAGCAGCTCGCCGCGGGTGTAGCCGTACTGCTCGCACGCGGCGTCGTTCGCGGCGAGGATCCGCCCGGTCCCCGGGTCGTAGACGAGCAGGGGGACCGGCAACCCGTCGAAGGCCGCGGCGTACGCCGCGTCGAGCCCCCTCGGCGTCCCGCTCACGCGCGTCTCCACGTCGGCAACATCGTCACGTTACGGGCGAGCCTGAACGCCGGCGAGGGCTTCAGGAGCGGGGCCGGAGCTCGCGCAGGCCCTCGGGGAGGTAGGGGTGCAGCGCCGCGGGGAGCGCGACCGAGCCGTCCGCCCGTTGGTGGTTCTCGAGGATCGCGATGAGGGTCCGCCCGATCGCGGTGGCCGTGCCGTTCAGCGTGTGGAGGACCTCGATGCTCCCGTCGGCGCGGCGCACGCGGGCCTGCAGGCGGCGGGCCTGGTAGTCGGTGCAGTTCGAGCAGCTCGTGAGCTCCCGGTACCGCCCCTGCCCCGGCAGCCAGACCTCGATGTCGTACTTCTTCGCCGCGCTCCCGCCGAGGTCCCCCGCGGCGATGTTCACCACGCGGTAGGGGAGCTCGAGGTTGCCGATGATCTCCTCCTCGATGGAGACGAGGAGCTCGTGCTCATCCCAGGAGTCCTCGGGGCGCGTGAAGCTGAACATCTCGACCTTGTCGAACTGGTGGACCCGGAACATGCCGCCGAGGTCCTTACCGTAGCTGCCGGCCTCGCGCCGGAAGCACGTCGAGTAGCCGGCGTACCGCTGGGGGAGCTCTGCCTCGTCCACGATCTCGCCCATGCGGTAGGCGGCGAGCGGCACCTCCGAGGTCCCCACCAGGTAGAGCCGGTCCTCGGTCGTGACGTACAGGTTGGCCTCGTCGGTCGGCAGGAAGCCCGTGCCGAACATCGCCTCCTCCCGGACGAGCACCGGGGGGATCACCGGCGTGAACCCGTGCCGGACGAGGATGTCGAGGGCGTGCCGCACGAGCGCCCACTGCACGAACACGAGGTCGCCGAGCAGGTACACGAAGCGCGAGCCGCTCGTGCGCGCGCCGCGCTCGACGTCGAGCACGCCGAGCAGCTCGCCGAGCGCGGCGTGGTCCCGCGGCTCGAAGTCGAAGCTCGGCGGCTCGCCGCGGCGGCGGACCTCGACCGCGTCCTCCTCGGTGAACCCGTCCGGCGCGCTCTCGTGCGGGACGTTCGGGGTCCGAGCGAGGAGCTCGGTGAGCTCGCGCTCGACCTGCTCGAGCTCGGGCTCGAGGCGCTCGAGCTCGGCCGAGCACGCCGCGGCCCGCGCGATGAGGGTCTCGCGCTCCTCGCCCTGCGCGCGGCCGACGGCCTTCGAGGCGCGGTTGCGCTCGGCCCGCAGCTCCTCCACCCGAGCGGTGAGCGAGCGCCGGCGGGCGTCGAGCGCGAGGATCTCGTCCACGACCTCGCCGAGCCCCCGCCGGGCCAGGCCGCGGCGGAACGGCTCGGGGTCCTCGCGGATCGCCCTGACGTCGAGCACTACCCGACCTTCTCCGGCTGCGCGGCGGGCTCCCTGGCGGGGGGCGGCGCCGCGGCCTGGCCCGGCTGCGGCTGCTCCATGATGCTCTGGCCCTGGAAGATCGCGCCCTCCTCGACCACGAGCGTCTTCGAGGTGATGTTGCCATCGACCCGCCCCCCGCGCGAGATCTCGGCGCGGCCCTTCACGACGATGTTGCCCTTGAAGCGCCCGGCCACGGCGACGTTCTGCGCGCGGATGTCGGCCTCGACCTGGCTCTGCGGCGAGAGCATCACGTCCCCGTCCGCGTTGATCTGCCCCTTGACCTGTCCGTCGATCCGGAGCGAGCCGGCGGAGACCACCGTCCCCTCGAGCTTCGCGCCCTTGCCGACGATCGTGACCTCGCCGCCCTGCTGCTCTGCCATCCGTCTCCCTCCCGTCTCCGGCGGTTCCCCGGCCGCCTCATGCTCCTCGCGCCGCCAGATCACGTCGCCCGCACCGCCTGCTGCCCGAGCGCTTGCCGGATCGCCTCGTCCTCCTCGACCGAGAGGTGGTAGCTGCTCCTCCCGGCGAGCACCGGCTTGGCGTACACGCGCGTGTCCTGCCGCCCGTTGATCGAGGTGAGCACCACGCCGTTCCCGGCGTCGTCGAGCAGGGCGCAGCTGAACGACAGCCGCCCGCCGACGTCCTCGAACGCGTCGTAGCGCACGAGCCCGACGTGCCGCACGGCGCCCTCGATGAGCCGCTGCTGCTCCTGGTCGGTCGCGTGCAGCGACCGGACCGCCGCCTCCAGGCGCGAGAGCTGCTTCGCGTGCCCCTCGAGGATCCCGCGCAGCGCGTCGTCGAGCTGGATCGGCCCCTTCGGCTCCTCCCGGCGACGACCGGCGCCGAGCGCCACGAACAGCAGGGCCATGGCGCCGAGGCCGAGCGCGATCACCACCAGCAGGCTGAGCGTTTCGACCGAGAACCTCACGCGTGCGCTCCCCGATAGGGCCCGCGACCTGGGCGTCTGCGAGGCCCTAGACTATACGACCCGGCCCATGAGGATCGCCTACTTCGACTGCATCGCCGGCATCTCCGGCGACATGGCCCTCGCGGCGCTGATCGACGCAGGTGCCGACTTCGAGGAGGTCCGCGGTCACCTCGCGAAGCTGCCGCTCGAGCCCTTCGACCTGGAGCTCAACGAGGTCGAGGAGCAGGGCATCCGCGCGCTCCGGCTCTCGGTGCGCACGAGCTCCGTCGGCGTGATCCGCACGTACGGCAGCATCCGAGCCATGCTCGACGGTGCCGACCTCCCGCCCGAGGCGCTCGAGCGCGCCCGACGCATCTTCCGGGTCCTCGCCGAGGCGGAGGCGAAGGTCCACCGCAAGGAGGTCGAGGCCGTGACGTTCCACGAGGCGGACGCGGTCGACTCGCTCGTCGACGTCGTCGGAACGGCCGTCGCGCTCACGCTCCTCGGGATCTCGCAGGTGTTCGCCTCGGCGGTGCCGACCGGCCTCGGGATGGCCCGCACCGAGCACGGCGCGATGCCGATCCCCTCGCCCGTGGTGGTCGAGCTGCTCACCGGCGCCCCCGTCTACTCGAAGGGAGCAGCGGCCGAGCTCACGACCGCCACCGGCGCCGCGATCCTCGCCGGCTGCGCCGAGGGCTACGGCGAGCTCCCGCCGATGGTGGTCGACGCCGTCGGCTACGGCGCCGGGACCCACCGCCTGGACTTCCCCGACGTCCTTCGGGTGCTCGTGGGACGCGCGAGCCCGCTCGGCGAGGGCGCGCCGCTGCGGCCGGTGCCCTGACGGGGGCGCGGTGAGGGCTCCAGGCGGTCGGCACCACGGCCGATACCCGGACGGGGGTCCTCGACACGCCGGGTCGCGCGTGCCATAAAGGGGTAACGATGTCGACGACGAACGTGCACGGCGGATCGGAACCGGGCCCCGGCCTCCGCGGCGCCGCAGGGGGCCCGGTGGGTACACCGAGCGAGGCGACCTCGCCGCGGGAGGGCTGGCCGGCGCGGGTGCTCCAGGTCCTCGTCGTCGTCCCGGTCGTGGCCTTCCTCGCCGCCGTGCTGCCCGAGCACCGCTCGGAGCTGCTCCAGGTCCCGGTGCTGCTGTTCGCGCTCACCGTCGCCGTCGTCGACCTCATCCCGGTCCCGGGCTGGGGCGGGCTGCAGCTGTCCCTCAGCTTCCCGATCCTCCTCGGCGCCGCGATCGTCTTCCCGCCGCCGGTCGCCGCCACCATCGCGTTCGTCGGCTCGGCCGATCCGCGCGAGCTCCGCCGCGAGACGCCCCCGCTCCGGGCCCTGTTCAACCGGGCGCAGATGGCGGCCTCCACCATGGCCGGGGGCGCGCTGTTCCACGAGATCGCCTCCGCCGACGCCCCGGCCGGCCGACTCGTGCTCGGGGTGCTCGCCGCCGCCGTCGCGGCCTACACGCTGAACGCCCTCGCGGTGGCCGCGCACCACGCGCTCGTGCACCGCATCGGCCTCGTGCAGGTGCTGCGCCGCATGCACGGCGCGGCCCCCTACGAGTTCCTGATGTCCTACCTCGGGCTCGGGCTGTTCGGCGCGGTCATCGCGCGGTTCTACCTGTCCGAGGGCTTCTGGTCGGTCGTCGTGTTCCTCGGCCCGCTCGTGTTCGCTCGCCAGATGTACTTCCGCAGCCGCGCCCTCGCCGACCGCTTGGCAGAGCAGAACCGGGTCCTCGCCGAGCAGGCCGCCCGCCTCGAGGAGCTCCTCGAGAAGGAGCACCGCACCGTCGACGAGCTCCGCGAGCTGAACCGCATGAAGGGCGAGTTCGTCGCCGTCGTCTCCCACGAGCTCCGCACCCCGGTCACCGCGCTCCTCGGCTACGCGAAGACGCTCCGCCGGCCGGAGTTCGCCGAGGACCCCGCCCTGCGCGAGGAGTTCCTCGAGCGGATGGAGCGCCAGAGCGAGCGGCTCCTGCGCCTGGTCGAGAACCTCCTCACGGCCTCCCGGATCGAGAGCCGGCAGTTGCCGCTCTCCCTCGGGCGCGTGCTGTTCGAGGACCTCGTGCGCGAGGTCGTCGAGGGGCTCTCCGCCGAGCCCGGCCGCGTGCACGTCCGCTTCCCGCACGAGCTCCCGGTGCTCACGACCGATCGCGAGCTGCTCTCGCGCGTCCTGCAGAACCTGCTCGACAACGCGCTGAAGTACTCCCCCGAGGACTCGCCCTGCGAGCTCGAGGCGGCCGCCGAGGACGGCTGGCTCGTCTTCTTCGTCCGGGACCACGGCATCGGCATCCCGGCCGAGGAGATCCCGAGGATCTTCGAGCGCTTCTACCAGGTGGACCAGTCCAGCACCCGGACGTTCCGCGGCGCGGGGCTCGGACTCTCGCTCGTGCGGGACCTCGTGCAGCACCTCGGCGGCGGCATCGAGGTCGAGAGCGTCGAGGGCGAGGGCAGCCGCTTCACCGTGCGCCTGCCGATCCGGCACCCCAGCCTGAAGGACCCCGTCCCGCTGCCGGACGGGGTCACGGCCGGGCCGTAGCCCGGCCGCCGCGAACTACGACCCCGACGCCTCGCCGGCCAGCTTGCGGAGGTTCAGCACGTGCGCGCGCGGCTCGACGCCGTGCTCGCAGGTCATCGGGTCATCGCAGGGAGGGTTCCCCTCCATCGTGAAGAAGTTGAACCGGCAGTACGGGCAGAAGGGGTCGAGATCCTCCGGCAGGTAGGGGCAGTCACCCCAGGCGCAGCCCCGGACCCCCTCGCCGGTGAAGATGTCGTACCCGCAGCCCGGGCACTGGCGGAACCCTTCCCACCGCTCCATCGCGCACCTCCGAGCTAGTCGTACGCCCGCGGCCGGGTGCGGGAGAGGGCGGATGGACCCTGCGCGCGCGGGCCGTTGGGCCTCAGGCGCGGGTCCGCCGCGAGCGCTGACGGTGGCCCCGCGACGGGGGCTCGGCCACCACCGGTTCGCCGCGGGCGAGCCGCCGATCCACGGCCGCGACCTCCGCGAGGCTCACGCCGGCGAGGGTCGCCCGGATCGCCTCGGAGACCTCCACCCACGTGGGGTGCAGCGCGCACACGTCCTCCCAGTGGCACGGCCCGCCGCGCAGGGGACACCGCTTGGAGGACAGGTACCCCTCGGCGGCCTCGATGACCTCGAGCACCGGGATCGTCGACGGGTCGCGGGCGAGCCGGTACCCGCCGGTCCGACCGGCCTTCGCCTCGGCGAGCCCGGCCCGCGCGAGCAGGCCGAGGAGCTGGGGCGTGTACGAGAGCGGGAGGTCCATCGCCTCGGCGATCTCGCGGATCTTCCGGTAGCCGCCGCCACCGTCCCAGTGCTCGGCGAGGTCGATCGCCGCCCGCAGCACGTAGTCCCCGCGGCTCGAGAGCGTCAGGTCCACGGCCTCAGTCTAACCCCTACCTTGGACTTGCAACTTCACGTTGGGCGCGCTAGCCTTCGTTCGCCGTTCGCCCGCGCGGCGCGCCGGATCGTGGGGGTCGGCGGGCCGGTCTCCTCTCCTCGGCCGGCCCGCCCCCCGCGGATCCACCGCGGTGCGGCCACGCACGCGGCGGGGGATCGGAGGGGAGTGGGCGAGGGGGGATTTGAACCCCCACGGGGTTGCCCCCACAGGAACCTGAATCCTGCGCGTCTGCCAAGTTCCGCCACTCGCCCGCGCGATGCGCATGGTAGCAGCCCGGCGTACCGGCCCCGCGCGCGGGGTACGATGGGGCCTGCCGCCACCGCAACCGACCGTGTCCATCCTCCGCGGATTCGAGCGCCGATTGGGGAACCTCGTCGAAGGGTTCTTCGCGAGCACGTTCCGCTCCGGCCTGCAGCCGGTCGAGCTCGCGAAGCGGATCATGCGGGAGATGGACGCCGCCAAGACCGTCGGCGTCCGCGAGGTGTGGGCGCCGAACCGCTTCGCGATCTCCCTCTCGGAGGAGGACGCCGGCCGCTTCGCCGGCGCCGAGCAGGCGCTCGCGACCGAGCTCCAGCGCGTGGTGCGCGAGACCGCGCTCGAGCGCGGCTGGGGGCTCGTCGGGCCCCCCAAGGTCACCTTCGAGGTCGACCCGTCGCTCCCGGTCGGACGGTTCCGCTGCCAGGCCGCCTTCGAGGAGGGGCCCGAGGAGCTCCCCCCGGCCGAGCCGGCCGCCGGCGCCGCCACGCTCGTGCTGCTCGAGGACGATCGCCCGGTCGAGACGTACCGCCTGGGCCCGGCGACGACGATCGGCCGCCTGCCCGAGTGCGACGTGGTGCTCGCCGACCCCGCGGCCTCGCGGCGTCATGCGCGGATCGTGCACCGCGACGGCGCCTGGCGCATCGAGGACCTCGGCTCGACGAACGGGACCTTCGTGAACGACGAGCCGGTGACCGAACGCCCCCTCGAGGACGGGGACCGCATCACCGTCGGCACGACCGTCCTCGAGTTCCGGAGGGCCTGAGGTGTCGCCGTTCGTCCTCTCGGTCCTGAAGTACGCGCTCCTCGCGCTCCTGTACTTCTTCATCTACCGCGCGGTGCGCTCGGTCGCCGTCGGGCTCGCGCCCCGGCCGGCCGCGGCGCCGGCGCCGGCGGCCGAGCCCGCCCGCACGAAGCCCTCCCGCGGGCGCCCGCCGAGCGCGCTCGTCGTCCACGCACCCGAGGAGCCCAAGCCGCGGACCTACCGCCTCTCCGGGCCCCTGGAGATCGGGCGGGCCGAGAGCTGTCAGGTCCGCCTCGAGGACCGCTACGCGAGCCTGCACCACGCCCGCCTCACGAGCCGCGACGGCGCCTGGCTCATCGAGGACCTCGGCTCGACGAACGGGACCTACGTGAACGACCGCCGGGTCTCGGCCCCGGTCGAGGTCCACGCCGGCGACGTCGTGCGGATCGGCAAGACCGTGCTGGAGCTGCGCCGGTGAGGGGGGCAGGATGAGGGCGCGCGTCGCCGCCGCGACCGACATCGGGCACGTCCGCGAGCAGAACGAGGACCGGTACCTCGTCGCCGGCCCGGTCGTCGCGGTGGCCGACGGCATGGGCGGCCACCTCGGCGGCGAGGTCGCCGCGTCCCTCGCCGTCCAGGTGCTGGAGCGCCTGACCGACCAGGGGCGTGGCTCGCTCGCCGACCGCGTGCGCGAGGCCAACCGCGCGGTGTTCGAGCGCTCGATGCTCGACCGGTCGGTGACCGGCATGGGCACCACCCTCACGGCGGCCGAGCTCCACGGGGACCGCGCCCGCCTGGCCCACGTGGGCGACTCCCGCGCGTACCTGTTCCGCGACGGCGCGCTCAACCGGCTCACCGAGGACCACACGCTCGTGCAGCGCATGGTCCGCGAGGGCGAGCTCACGCCGGCCGAGGCCGAGCGCCACCCGCACCGCAACATCCTCACGCGCGTCGTCGGCGTCGAGCCCGACGTGGAGGTCGACGAGATGGACGTCGAGCTGCGCCCGGGCGACCGGCTCCTGCTGTGCAGCGACGGGCTGACCACCATGCTGCCCGATGATCGGATCGCCGCGATCCTCCGCGAGGAGCGGGACCCCCAGGCCGCCGTGGACCTGCTCGTGGCGGAGGCGAACGCGGCGGGCGGCGTGGACAACGTCACGGTCGTGCTCGTCGACCTCTCCGAGGACGGCGAGGATCCGGATCCGGCGACGGGCGCGGGCGCCCGGGCCGGGCGCACGACGACGCTCGCGGGCCCGCCCGCGCCCCCGGGACCCGCCCCGTCGCGCGCGCGAGCCGTCGGGCGTCCCGCGGGCCGCGCGCGAGCCGTCGCGCGCATCGGCGTGCCCGTCGCCGCGGCGCTCGGCGCCCTCGTGGTCGGGCTCGTGGGCCTGCGTCTCTACCTGGACTCGCAGTGGTACGTGGGCGTGGCGGACGGGCACGTCGCCGTCTACCGGGGCATCCCCGCCGAGGTGGCGGGCTTCCGGCTCCACCGGGTCGTCACGGAGACCGAGATCCCCGCCGACCGGGCGCGCGAGCTCGCCCTGTACCGCGATCTCGACGAGGGCATCACCGCCGCCGACCGGGACGAGGCGGAGGCGATCGTCGAGCAGATCCGCGCCGACCTCGCGCGTCTCGCGACGCCGGCACCGGGGGCGCCGTGAGCCGGGCCGTCGCTGCTCGAGCCCATCCCCGCCCGTGGGCCGCGCTCGCCTTCACCCTGCTCGCGCTCGCGATCGGGCTCGGCGCGTACGTGCTCGCCGGGCTCGGCAAGCGCGGGCACGTGCCGGTGCAGCTCGCGCTGTACGGGTCGATCCTCGCCGTCGGGGAGCTCGCCGCCTGGCTCGCGATCCGACGGCTCGCCCCCGCGGCCGACCCGGCGCTGTTCCCCACCGCGGCCGTGCTCGTCGGGCTCGGCTTCGCGATGATCTTCCGGCTCTCCGGGGGCCTGGCCGCCGAGCAGGCGACCTGGATCGCGCTCGGCATCACGGCCTTCTGCCTCACGCTGTGGCTGGTCCGCGACCACCGCCAGCTCGACGCGTTCACCTACACGATCGGCCTGGCCGGCATCGTCCTGCTGCTGCTCCCGATCGTGCCCGGCATCGGGCGCGAGATCAACGGGGCGCGCCTGTGGGTCCGCATCGGCCCGATCGGGTTCCAGCCCTCGGAGCTCGGCAAGGTCCTCGTCGTCGTGTTCCTCGCCTCCTACCTCACCCAGAAGCGGGAGCTGCTGCGCGTGGCGACCTGGCGCCTCGGCCCGGTCCGCCTGCCGCCGGCCAAGCACCTCATGCCGGTGCTCGTCGCCTGGGGGACCTCCCTCGCGATCCTGTTCCTGCAGCGGGACATGGGAGCCTCGCTCCTGTACTTCGGCATCTTCGTGGTGATGCTGTGGGTCGCGACCGGCCGGCTCGCGTACCTCGCGATCGGCGGCGCCCTCTTCGCGCTCGGCGCCTGGCTCGGGTACCGGACGTTCGAGCACGTCCAGCTCCGGGTCGACGTGTGGCTGCACGCGCTGGATCCCGACAAGGTCTTCGCCCAGGGGTACGGGCAGCTCGCGCAGGCCTGGTTCGGCATGGGCACCGGGGGGCTCGTCGGCACCGGGCTCGGCCGCGGGTCGCCGGGGCTCATCCCCTTCGCCGCGACGGACTTCATCTTCGCCGCGATCGGGGAGGAGCTCGGCATGCTCGGGACGGTCGCCGTGCTGCTGCTGTACGTCACGCTCGTCGGCAAGGGCCTCCGGGCCGCGCTCGCGTGCGCCGACCCCTTCGGTCGGCTCCTCGCCGCGGGACTCTCCGCGATCGTCGCGCTCCAGACCTTCGTGATCGTCGGCGGCATCACCCGCGTGATCCCGCTCACCGGCGTCACCCTGCCCTTCGTCTCCTACGGCGGCTCGAGCCTGATCTCGAACTTCGTCCTGCTCGCGCTGCTCGTCCGCATCGACGCCGGACCGGCGCCATCGGTGCGGCCGCGTCCGCCGAGGCCGGCCTGATGGAGCGCCAGATCCGCCAGCTCGCCGCCGCGCTCGCCCTCCTGTTCGTCGTGCTGCTCGCGCAGATCACGCACATCCAGGTCATCGCCGCCGAGCGCCTCGCCGAGGACCCGGCCAACGCGGCGCGACAGCTCATCGCCGAGTACCAGGTGGACCGGGGCGACATCCTCGCCGCCGACGGGCGGACGGTGCTCGCCACGAGCAAGCGGAGCCGCGGCGAGCTCCGGTACGAGCGCCGCTACCCGCTCGGCGCGCTCACGGCGCACATCACCGGCTACTCCTCGATCGTCTACGGGCGCAGCGAGCTGGAGCAGGCCTACGACGACTTCCTCGCCGGCGACGCGCCCCAGCTCTTGCCGCAGACCCTCACGGACATGATCCTCGGCCGGCCGCGCCGCGGGGCCTCCATCGTGACGACGATCGACCCCGCCGTGCAGCGGGCCGCCGCGGAGGCGCTCGGCGACCTGCCGGGCGGCGTGGCGGCGATCGACCCGCGCACCGGCGACGTGCTCGCGCTCGTCGCGAACCCCTCCTACGACCCGAACCCGCTCTCCTCGCACGACCCGCGGGAGATCCGCCGCGCGTGGGCGGCGCTCACCGAGGATCCCGCCAAGCCCCTCGTCTCGCGCGCGAGCGACGAGCTCTACCCCCCCGGCTCGACCTTCAAGGTCGTGGTCGCGGCGGCCGCGCTCGCCGCCGGCTACGGCCCCGGGAGCCGCTGGCCGAACCCCCACGTGCTCGACCTGCCGGATACGACCCACGACCTCGGGAACTTCGGCGGCGTGACGTGCTCGGGCGGCGCCGAGATCACCCTCGCCGACGCGCTGCGGCAGTCCTGCAACGTCGTCTTCGGGGAGATCGGGCTTGCGCTCGGCCCGAAGGTCCTCGCCGCGCAGGCCCGGCTCTTCGGGTTCGCGCCGAGCCCCGACGAGGGGGAGATCCCCTTCGACATCCCGATGCAGGCCGGCGTCTTCCCCGACCCGAGCTACTTCGAGACCCACCGGCCGGCGGTCGCGCTCTCGGCGATCGGACAGGATCAGGTAGCGACGAACCCCCTGCACATGGCGCTCGTCGCCGGCGCCGTCGCGAACGGCGGCGTCATGATGCGCCCCCGGCTGGTGACCGAGGTGCGCGCGCCCGACGGCCGCGTGCTCGAGACGTTCGAGCCGGAGCCGATCTCGCGCCCGATGAGCGAGATCGACGCCGCGCTGCTCACGCGGATGATGGTCGACGTCGTCGAGCGCGGCACCGGGACCGCCGCCCGGATCCCCGGCGTCCGCGTCGCCGGCAAGACCGGGACCGCCCAGCACGGCGAGGGCCTGCCCCCGCACGCGTGGTTCGTCGCGTTCGCGCCGGCCGAGGACCCGCAGGTCGCCGTCGCGGTCATCGTCCTCGACGGCGGTAGCCTTGGCGCCGAGGCGACGGGCGGCCGGATCGCGGCGCCGATCGCGCGCGCGGTCATCGAGGCCGCGCTCCGCAGGTGAAGGGATGGGCATGGACGAGCAGCCGGTGATCCTCGGCGGCAGGTACCGCATCGAGCGCGAGCTCGGCCGCGGCGGCATGGCGAAGGTCTTCCGCGGCACGGACACGGTCCTCGGCCGGCCCGTCGCGATCAAGGTGCTCGCGCCCCGCTTCTCCGACGACGCCTCCTTCGTGCAGCGCTTCCGCCGCGAGGCCCAGGCGGCCGCCCGCCTGTCGAACCCGAACGTCGTGAGCGTCTTCGACACCGGCGCCGACGACGGCGTGCACTACATCGTCATGGAGTACGTCGAGGGCAAGACCCTGGCCGAGTACCTCGCCGGCGGCGGCCGCATCATGCCGGAGCGCGCGATCGAGATCGCCCAGGCCGTCTGCGACGCGCTCGCGGCGGCCCACGCGCAGGGGGTGATCCACCGGGACATCAAGCCCGGCAACATCATGATCACCCCCTCGGGGCAGGTGAAGGTCGCCGACTTCGGCATCGCGCGGATGGCGAGCTCGGCCGAGACGATCGAGCAGACCGCCGCCGTGCTCGGCACCGCGGCCTACCTCTCGCCCGAGCAGGCCCAGGGCCGGCCGGTCGACGCGCGCTCGGACCTGTACTCGCTCGGCTGCGTGCTCTACGAGATGGTGACCGGCCGCCCGCCGTTCACCGGGGACTCGCCGGTGGCGGTCGCCTCCAAGCAGGTGCTCGAGCCGCCGACCCCGCCCTCCAAGCTCAACCCCGACGTCTCGCCCGAGCTCGAGGCCGTGATCCTGCGCGCGCTGGCGAAGAACCCCGACAACCGCTACGCGTCGGCCGAGGAGCTGCGCGCGGACCTCGAGCGGGCCCGCCGAGGCCTGCCCGTGGAGGCGACGCCGGTGCTCCCGGAGTCCGCCTCGACCCAGGTCCTCCGCCCCGGGCCCCCCACCGAGGTCCTCCCCCCGCCGGAGTCGGAGCGCTCGCGCTGGTGGATCCCGGCCCTCGTCATCGGCCTGCTCCTCGCGGCGATCGGCGTGCTGCTGTGGCTGTTCGCGAGCGACATCCTCGGCGGGGGGCCGAAGTCCTCGCCGACCCCGACCCTCGTGGAGGTCCCGAACGTCGTCGGCATGCGCGTGCGCGCGGCCGAGCAGGCCCTCCTCGACGCGGGCCTGCAGGTCGGCGAGCGGATCGACCAGCCGATCACCGATCCGGCGACGCAGCAGCCGGGGATCGTCGTCGACCAGGAGCCGCCCGCGTCCGAGCAGGTACCCGAGGGGACGCCGGTGGATCTCACGGTCCTCGTGCCCCCCGAGACCGTCACGATCCCCCCGACCGAGGGGATGACGGTGGAGGAGGCGAGGGCGCTGCTCGAGTCGCTCGGCTTCGTCGTGGCGGGGACCCGGGAGGAGCCGAGCTCGGTCGAGGCCGGGAAGGTGGTCGGCACCGACCCGCCGGCCGGCACGCTGGCGCCGTACCGCTCGGAGGTCACGATCGTGGTCTCGAGCGGCCCCGCGCCGGTGACCGTCCCCGACGTGGTCTGCTTCAGCCTCGGCCAGGCCAAGGCCAAGATCCAGGACGCCGGCCTCGTTCCCGTCGTGGCCTCCGAGACGAAGCCGCCGAACCCGCTCTGTCCCAAGGGCAACAAGGTCGTCGACACCGACCCCGACCCCTTCACGCCGGTCGAGCCCGGGAGCCAGGTCCTCATCTACCTCCCGGAGCCGCCCCCCGAGCCGACCGGCCCCACCGGTCCAACCGGTCCGACGGGGTGATGCCGGTGGCGCTGTGGTTCGCGACCGAGACCTTCACCGAGGAGGAGCGCGCCCGGCTCGCGCCGTACTTCACCAACCTCGAGGGGCCGGTCTTCGCGCTCGTGAACCTGCCGGAGGTCGTGAAGGGGGCGCTCTTCGCCCGCTACTCGCGCACCTCCAGGTCCCTGCGGCGCCTGTTCCTCGACGAGTTCGCGGGCGAGGTCGAGGGCGCCGCTCCCACCGGTCGCGTCGGCACCGCCCGCGCCGAGCGCCTCTACGACAACGTCTTCCTCGAGTACGGGGACGACTCGGTCGCGCAGCTCGGCGGCGTGCACCTCGCGTGCGAGCAGGCCTCGCAGCTCCTCACGAAGGCGATCGAATGGGGACGCCTCGCGGCCTACCTCGAGCAGTCCACCCGGTACCTGCGCTACGACGACCGGCCGGGCGGGCGCTGGCGCCTCACCGTGCCGCCCGAGATCGCCGGCACGGCCCTCGAGCGCGAGTACGAGGCCTTCGCCACGCGCGCCTTCGAGGCCTACGGCCGGATGTTCGGCCCGATGTTCGAGCACTTCACCGCCCGGTTCCCCAGGCAGGAGCGGGATCCGGAGACCGTCTACCGCTCGAGCATCACCGCCAAGACCTGCGACACGCTGCGGGCGCTGCTGCCGGCCGGGACGCGGTCCAACGTCGGGATCTACGCGGACGGGCAGGCCTTCGAGATGATGCTGCTGCGCCTGCGCGCCCACCCGCTCGCCGAGGTGCGGGAGTACGCGGACCTCATGCTCACCGAGCTCCGCAAGGTCATCCCGGCGTTCCTCAAGCGCGTGGATCTCCCCGACCGGGGCGTCGCCTGGTCCGAGTACCTGCGGGAGACGCGCGAGGCGACGGCCGAGGTCGCGGCCCGGCTCACCGCGGGTGTGGACGAGCCGACCGGCGGGCCGGAGGTCACCCTGACCGACTGGGAGCCCGATGGCGAGGTGAAGGTGGTGGCCGCCGCGCTGTACGCGGCGACCCACCTGCCGGACGCCCGGCTGCTCGAGCTCGCCCGCCGCATGAGCGACGCCGAGCGAGCCGAGGTGCTCCGTGCCTACGTCGGCGAGCGCCGGAACCGGCGCCACAAGCCGGGGCGGGCGTTCGAGCGCACCGGCTACCGCTTCGACGTCCTGTGCGACTTCGGTGCGTTCCGCGACCTCCAGCGCCACCGCCTGCTCACGCTCGAGTGGCAGACGCTCACCCCCATGCACGGGTACGCCACCCCGGAGCAGGTCGACGAGGCGGGGCTCGCCGAGGAGTGGCACCGCGTCATGGAGGACTCGGCCGCGACCTGGTCGCGCCTGGCCGATGCCGCCGGGCCCGAGGTGGCGCAGTACGCCGTGGCGATGGCCTACCGGATCCGCTTCGTCATGCAGATGAACGCGCGCGAGGCGATGCACCTCATCGAGCTGCGGAGCTCGCCCCAGGGACACCCCACCTACCGCCGGGTCGCCCACCAGATGCACGCCCTGATCCGCGACGTCGCCGGCCACCGCGCGATCGCCGAGGCCATGCGCTTCGTCGACTTCAGCGACGTGGATCTCGAGCGACTCGAGGCCGAGCGCCGGGCCGACGCCAAGCGCCGCGCCGCTCTCGGCGAGGGCGGAGCGACCTAGCGCCCGGCGAACGCTCGTTCGGGGCCGAACGTCCCGACGAGGTCGGGACCTTCGGCCCTGGAGCGCGGCCCGGCACTTCCGCGAGTATCCCGCGCAACCCCGGCCCGGCTCCCGGGCCCGCGGCGGGACGCTCTGCACGGGTGATGGACCAGACACCAGGGAAGGGACGACCGCGCATCGGTCGCGAGGAAATCACGGCCGGCCTCCTGTGGCTCGCGCTGACGGCCACCGGGGAGGTCGTCCTGTGGAACGCGCCCCTCCTGCCCGCCCGGTACTCCGACACCGCGCACATCAGCGACGACGCGTTCCTCGTGCTCACGCGCCTCGCGATCCCGGTCTTCGCGTTCGTCGTGAGCGTGCTCGTCGTGAGCCTGCTGCGGTTCCGCTCCCGGGGCGCGCCGAAGGAGGACGGCGAGCCGATCCGCGGCTCGGCGCGCACGATCAAGACCTGGCTCGGCATCACCGGCGGGCTCGCCGTGCTCCTCATCTTCTACCCCGGGATCTACGGGATCCTCGAGCTCCAACGGGCGCGCTCGGCGGGGATGGACACCGAGGAGCCCCTCGTCGTCCAGGTGAAGGCCGCCCGGTGGGCCTGGACCGTGACCTATCCCGACGCCGGAGTGACCACAGGCGAGGAGCTCGGCCTGCCGGTCGATCGCCCGGACCGCTTCGAGGTCACGAGCGTCGACGTCCTGCACTCGTTCTGGATCCCGGCCTTCCGCGCGAAGATCGACGCCGTGCCGGGGCTCACGACCGTCACCACGGTGACCCCCGAGCGGACCGGCTCGTTCGACCAGGACCCCCTGCTCCGCCTGCAGTGCGCCGAGCTCTGCGGGCTGCAGCACTCGCAGATGAGCATGCCGGTCCGGGTCGTCGAGGAACCCGCGTTCGAGGCCTGGCTCCTCGAGCAGGGCGCGGCCGGCATGCCGACGTGCGAGCCCTCCGGGACGGAGCTGCGGATCGTGGCGCAGAACATCGCCTTCGACCGGAAGTGCCTCGCGGTGCCGCCCGACACGCCGTTCACCATCGAGCTCGTGAACAACGACGCCGGCGTGCCCCACAACCTCTCGATCGCGGCCGACCCCGAGTGGACCCAGGTGCTGTTCACCGGCGAGACGTTCGACGGCGTCGCCACGCGCACGTACGAGGTCTCGGGATTGCCGGCCGGCGTGTACCGGTTCCGCTGCGACATCCACCCGATCCCCGCGATGTCGGGGACCTTCGTCGTGAAGGAGGCCGAGGGCTCGTGAGGGCGATCGCGAAGGGCGTGCTCGGGGCGGTGATCGGGTACGCGGCGGGCTTCGGGCTCGTCGCGGCCGCCCAGCTCGCGATGGGCAACCCCGTCGGAGGAGCGGTGCCGGTCGTGATCGGCTCGGTGCTCGCGACCGTCGGCTGGCTGCTCGGGGTCGGCATGTGGCGGGCGTGGGCCCGCGAGTGGGTGGGGCTCGAGCCGCGCCTCGAGGTCCCGACGGGGCCGAGCCGCTTCTTCTGCTTCAACACCGACCACAAGGTGATCGGGGTCCAGTACCTCGTGACCTTCGTCATCGTGTTCGGGCTCGCCGGGCTGCTCGCGATGGTCGTCCGGTGGGAGCTGCTCACACCGGCGCGCGACCTCGGCGGGGACGCCTACAACCAGGTGATGAGCCTGCACGGCATCCTCATGGTCGCCGTCGCCGTCGCCGCCGTCCTCGGCGGGCTCGGCAACTACTGCGTGCCGCTCATGATCGGCGCCCGCGACATGGCCTTCCCCCGCCTGAACGCGCTCTCCTACTGGCTGATCCCGCCGGTCGCCGTGCTCCTGCTCACGGCGCCCTTCGTCGGCGGGTGGGACAGCGGCTGGACCGCCTACCCGCCGCTGTCGGTCGTGAACGCGGGCGGGCAGGTGCTCTTCATCGTCGCCATCGTGATCTTCGGGCTGTCCTCCATCCTCGGCGGGCTGAACGCGATCGCCACGATCCTGCGGATGCGCGCGCCCGGCATGACGATGCTGCGGATGCCGATCTTCGTGTGGTCGGTCTTCGCCGCCTCCATCATCAGCCTGCTCTTCACGCAGTTCTTCGCGGCCTCCCTCATCCTCGTGCTGCTCGACCGGGTGGCCGGCACCCAGTTCTTCGAGGCCGCGGGCGGCGGCAACCCGCTCCTGTACCAGCACCTGTTCTGGTTCTACTCGCACCCCGCGGTCTACGTGATGATCCTGCCGGGGTTCGGCATCACGCTCGAGGTGCTCGCGCACTTCTCGCGCAAGCCGCTCTTCGCCTACAGGGCTGCGGTGGCCGGGTTCCTCGGCATCGTCGTGCTCTCCGGCGTCGTGTGGGCGCACCACATGTTCACGAGCGGGATGGCCAACTTCATGCAGATCCCGTTCATGACGCTCACCGAGCTCATCTCGATCCCGACCGGCCTCGTGTTCCTCTCGGCCCTCGGCACGATCTGGCGCGGGCGGCTGTGGCTGCGCACCCCGATGCTGTTCGCGCTCGCCGTGCTGTTCAACTTCGCGATCGGCGGGGTCACGGGGATCTACCTCGCCGACGTCGCCACCGACATCCACCTCCAGGACACGTACTTCGTCGTCGCCCACTTCCACTACACGATCGTCGGCGGCGAGATCTTCGCGCTCATGGCCGGCATCTACTACTGGTTCCCGAAGATCACCGGGCGCATGTACCGCGAGTCGCTCGGGCGGCTGCACGCGATCTGGATGTTCGTCGGCTTCCAGCTGGTGTTCCTGCCGCTGTTCGTCGCCGGGATCCACGGCATGAACCGCCGGATCAACGAGTACGTGCCCGCGCTGCAGGGCTACAACGCGTTCGCGAGCGTCGCCGCCTTCGCGCTCGCCGCCGTGTTCCTCGTCGCGCTCGGCAACCTCGTGTGGTCCTGGGCGCGGGGTCCGGTCGCCGGCGCGAACCCCTGGCGCGCCACGACGCTCGAGTGGACCACCTCCTCGCCGCCGCCTCCCCACAACTTCGAGCAGGCGCCCGAGGTGGTCGGCGATCCCTACCCGTACGGTGAGCCCGGCGTCGTCCACGTCCGCCCCGCGACGGTGCCCCTGATCTCCGGAGGGAGCGAGTAGATGGCTGGTGGCGACACGTACGAGCGCAGACGCCGCGCGATGACGCTCGGCACGGTGGTCTTCGTCGCGCTCATCGTGCTCGACACGATCGAGTTCGTGGTCTCGCAGGTGGCGAGCCAGCTCCTGCTGTGGATGGCGCTGCTCGCGATCCCCCAGGCCGGGCTCATCGTCTGGTTCTACATGCACCTCGGACAGCTCTGGCGCGAGGAGGCGCACTGAGATGGCGGCCGGTGTCGAGCACGTCGCGCACGAGGCCGAGCACCCCCTCGAGCGGCTGCGGACGAACCGCCTCGGCCTGTGGCTGTTCATCGCCTCCGAGTCGTTCCTGTTCGCGGCCCTCATCTCGGCGCGCTACTACCTGCTCGGCACCGAGCGATCCGAGCATCTGAACCAGGCCCTGGGGTTCGTGATCTCGCTCGTGCTGCTCACCTCGAGCCTGTTCGCCTACCGGGCCGAGACCGCGGCCCGCTTCGGCGATCAGCGCGGCTTCCGCCGCGCGACCGCCACGACGATCGGCCTCGGGCTGCTGTTCATGGTCGGGGTCGTGCTGGAGTTCCGCGAGGGGCTCGAGTTCTTCCCGCCGAGCACGCTGTACGGCAGCGCCTTCTTCACGCTCGTCGGGTTCCACGCCTTCCACGTCTTCACCGGCGTGGTCGCCCTCGCCGCGCTGCTGTGGACCGGCCGCGACGGCCGCTTCGGCCCCGAGCACCACTGGCCGGTCGAGGGCGTCGTGAAGTACTGGCACTTCGTCGACGTCGCCTGGGTCTTCATCTTCCCCACGTTGTACCTCGTGAAGTAGGGGGCCGCCGACCAGGGGTTTCGGGTACCCTGTGGCTCCCATGTCCCGCGAGCAGACGTTCCTGCTGGCCCTCGGCCTGCTGATCGCGGCGGCGGCGCTGGTCTCCGCCGGCGGCTTCGTCCTGCTCGCCCGCGACCGGCGCGCCGGTCGCGCCGCGCACCATCCCGAGGCCGCCGAGGAGCGCTAGATGCTCGA
>ENA-ORXB01001463-ORXB01001463.1-sediment-metagenome-genome-assembly--contig:-NODE-1463-length-27790-cov-3.254538_pt1 | contig 27790 bp, 23 predicted proteins | sample MGYA00237863_ERZ511475 | MGnify/ENA primary metagenome ERZ511475 (study PRJEB26305, sample SAMN06343858) | sediment metagenome | isolation source: hot spring sediment | place: Canada: British Columbia... | reverse complement strand
AACGGCGTCAGGGTGGTGTAGAACGCAGGCGCATAGGACTGGCTGTTCCCGGTGTCGAAGAGGACAGACGCCTCCTTGTCCACAGAATGAATGGCCTCGGTGACTGCCGCAAAAGCCTTGGGATAGTGGACCGGAGACCAGTCCAGATTGACCAGTTCGGAACGCTTGGCTTGAAATTCCTTTTGCCACTCTTTGATGGACCGCCACCATTCGCCATTGGGGTCTAAGGGCTTCATCTTGGCCTGGCGCAAAGCGTCGACCAAGTCTCTGAGTGCCATTTTGGCATCGGCCACGGCTCCTGCCTCAACCGGATAGTTGCGCCCGATCTCTTCCGGGTCGAACCGGTTCCATTGCACCCAGCCGCCGAAGGGATCGTTCACCGGCACGCCGTCCCACCGCACCAGCGTGCGGCCGGCGCCGGTCGGACCGATGCCGCGCAGCGAAACGCCTTGGGTGGTGGGATGGGCCACCAGGCTCGAAGACCGCCGGAACAGCGAAAAGCCCGGGACACTGCGCAGCCGCTCATCGAGGTTGACGCCGGGCAGCCGGCGAATCTGCTCCTGACTCTGGACCGTGATCAGGGCCGGGGTCTCGGCCGCGAGCGTCTCGACCACGGTGATGGAGGTCCGCACCGGCTCGATCGGGCCCTGCGCCCGGGCACGACAGAGCAAGGTTGTCAGGAGCAAGCAGCAGAGCGCCGTGCCAGCCGGCGTCCTCGAAACGGGCGCGGTTGGGCGTGAAAAGCACTGGAAAGCTCTCCTCGTCACTGGGTTCGATTGCGCCGCATCCCGGGCGCGGTTCCACCAAGGCCAGATATTTCAGGATAGTATAGACGTCGCCCTCGGCCGGTGCGGCGAGGTCGAACTCCTGGGTGCGGAACCGGACGCGGGCTTCGCGGAGAAGGACGCGCCAGGCCAGGTAGGCCGAGCATTGCACTGCGGTTTCGAACCACTCCCGGTCCGCCGGGCCGACGTCCAGGTCGAGGACGATTTCCACCAGCGGCTCGGTCTCGCGCGCAAACTCGCGCACCTGAAGCTCGCCGGTGTGCGCGGTGGCCTTCCAGTCCACATGCCGGGCGCTCTCGAGCGGCTCATAGGGGCGGATGCGGTAGAAGTCGTGCCCGCGCCCCCGCTGGCGCGCTTCGAGCTCGCCCTGGACTTCGCCTGCCAGCTCGTCGAAGCCCGGCAGCGGATCGAGACACGGATAGACCAGTACCTCGCGGGGTAAGCTGACGAGTACCCGCCGCTCGGAGAAGCCGAAGGGAAACCGTGTCGCGAACTGGAAGCTTTCCTCGCGGTGCCGTCCGCGGCGGCCGAAGACGACGGCCACCGTTTCCTCCAGGCGCGCTTTCGCCGGGATCACCGGAAAGTAAATGGGCCGGGCGAAGGCGCTGGGCGGAATACCGATCAGGCGGATGGAGAAGGACGGCAGCAGCCACTTGGAATTGCTCACTCGGATCCTCGCGGCCACCGGCCTTCGCGCGCAAATATGTTCGGGCAGTTCGAACTCCAATTCGAGACCCGCCAGACTCAGGCGGCTGACAAAGCCGGAGATCAGCAGCGTGGCCAGCATGGCGGCCAGCAGCAGAAAGAGGAGATTGTTGGCGGAGAAGAATGCTGCCAGGCCCAACAGTAAGGTGGTGAGCACATAGAGAACTCCGGCCCGCGTGACGCGATAGCGGACATTGGAGTGAAGCTCTCTCCGGATGCGCAGCCAGTAACCGTGCGGCATCGCCTCTATCGTCCCACAGGCGGCCGAGTATACAATGAACCAGCTTGCCCGAACCGCCCGCCGTCGCGTCGATCCTTGCCGGCGCCGCCGCGCTGCTTTTCTGGCAGGCCGGCCTCGCCGCCGTTTGCCTGCTGCCGCTCGGGCGCCTGCGCCCGGGAGCGGACAGGCTGGCGCTTTGGCTGGCCTTTCAGATCCTGGCGGCCGGATCGGTAGCGGGGGTCTTGACGTTCGCCCGGGCCAACTCGCCGCCCGCCTATTGGGCGGTGGCGGCGGGGTGTCTGCTCCTCGGCGTACTTGGCCGCCGTGAGATCCCCGAGGTCCGGCTTGGCCGTCCGTTCGGGGCGGGAATCGTGGCACTGGCCGCGGTGCTGCTCGCCGTCGTGCTCCGGCCCGTTGAGGAGATCGATTCGCTCTACAACCTTCACTATGTTCTGGGGTGGCTTTCTAACGACTTCACTCCGTTCCGCTTTGCCTACAATTACGTCCCGTTCTGGGAACTTACTTACTTGCCGGGCCTCCTGCTCGCGCAAAGCGACGCTTTCCTGTGGTTCGAGTCACTCAAAGCCGTCGCATTAGTCGGGCTGCTGCTGTTCGTGCTGGCCCGCGAGCTGGGCTTGCCGGAGCGGCTCGCGCTGCTGGTGCCGGGGCCGCTGCTCACTTTTCCGCATCTGTGGAGCGGCCCGAGCGGCGTGGCCACTATCAAGAACGACATGATTCATGCCGCGGGCCAGGTGGCGGCGGCCGTGCTGTGCGTGCGCGCCGCGAAGGGATCGCTTGCGCGGGCCGATGCGGCATTGCTTGCCGTCGCGGTGGTTTTTCTCTCGGTCAAGTTCAGCGGGCCGGTGATGCTTGCGGCCGGTTGCCTGGCGGCGCTGCTCGTGACGTACCGAAAGGTGTGGGCGCATCGCCGTGACCTGCTGCGCGCGGCAGCAATCACCTCTCTGGTGTGTCTTCCGACCACGGGAATTTACTATCTTCGAAATGCGATAATTTACAAGAACCCGTTCTATCCGTTCGAGATCGATCTCCTTCTGTTCCGTTTGCCTGGGCGCGCGGATCTTTCCTACTCTTCGATCGCCTCCAACCTGGGCGACGCCCGGCTCTGGCGGGCATTCTTCTGGCCGGAGGGCGGTCTGTCTCCCGCCGGAGTGCTGTTTCCCGGCGTGCTGGCGGCGATTCTGCTGGGCAGCGTTGCCGTCTGCGTGCGTGAGCTCCATCTTCGGCGGCGGGGGCGGAGCGGATCGCCGGTGCTTGCCGCGGGGGCGCTTTACCAGCTCGTCGCCTGGGGCGTCTATGTCCGCTCGATCTATAGCGCAAGCGGCTATCCCGGCGATCTGGCCTTCGTGCTGAACGATCTGAACAGCCTGCGTTATGTCGAAGGCGCACTGCTGGTCGGCGAGCTGTTCCTGGCGTGGCTGCTGTTGGCGCGCGGGAGACTCCGGGCGGCGGCAGGGTTGCTGTTGATGGCGCTCAATGGAGCGAGCCGCCTCGCCCTGGTTGTTCGTCGCGAACCGGAGGTCCTCTGGCCGTTTGCGGCGGCGCTCGGCATTGCTCTGGCCGCAGCGTGGCTCCTGTTGCCGGGCCGGTGGAGAATCGCCGCCGCGGCGCTGCTCGTGGTGGCGGGGGCGGTGCGGGTGGACGAGCGGCGGGCCGAGTGGCTGACGCATTACCAGCCGCTCTATCGGCCGCTCTACGAGCTGCCCCGCCAGCGGATTTTTTATGTCGTCGACGACGAGTTCAGCCAGCAGCACTGCGCGCATCTGCCCCTGGCCGGACGCAGGCTTCAGCACGAGGTGATTGTCGGACCGAGCGCCGTGGCGCCGCCGGCGGGCACGGCCTGGGTGGCCTGGCTGCGGCGGCTGCCTGAAGATGCCACGCCGCCGCCCCCGTTCGGATTCACGCTCGCCGTGGATGCGCCGGCGGGAGCGCTCTACCGGGCCGTGGAACCACGAGCAGAACAAGGGCTAGCCCGCTGATTATGCCGCCGATCATGGGCAGAGAGGGTTGAAAGGCGAGCACCACCCGGTGGCGGCCCGCGGGGACCGCCAGCCCCCGGAAGGCCAGGTTCGTATAGAAGATCGGTTGCTCGCGGCCGTCAACCCACGCCCGCCAGCCGGGGTAGTGACTCTCCGATGTCACCAAATAAGCGGGCTCCGAGCTCGTAACTTCGAGCTCGACTCCGTTCTCCCGGTAGGAGAGCACCTTGACGGTTCCCGGAGCCGCTCCGGCAGGAACGTCGGCGCCTTCGATGATCGCTTCGCGGTGCGGGTCGAATGCCGAATCGCGGAGCATCGCCGCCGCCTCTTCAAGGCCCGCGGCGCGGCGGGTCTTGCTCACGAGATAGAACCGGGGAAGCGCTTCGAGGTTCTCGTAAAGCCTCCGCCCCGGAAGGTCGGCCACATGGCGGAAGCCTGCGGCGGCGAGCGTCTCCGGGTCGATCGGGGCGCGCGAGACAACGTAACGAATGCCTGCCAGATCCACCGCCGGCGAAGCGAGATTCTCGACGGCATAGGTGGCGCCCCAACGTTCGCCCGTGGCAAAGGCCAGTCGCAGGCGGATGACTCGGGCGGGGGCCATGGGATCGTAGCCGGTGCCCGTCGGGATGCGCGTAAGCGGCGCGGTCATGCCCCAGCGGTGCGTGTCGCCGGCGAGGTCGAGGCGGTGCGGCGGTACGCTCTGGTGGATGAAGAGGCGGAGGCGGGCGAGCAGCTCTGAGCTGCCGTCGAATGCGGTGCGCGTCACGCCGGGCTCAACGGCCGGTGAGGCGCTGTTCATGGGCCGCCCCGAGCCTACCAGGATCAGATCGGCGGCAATGACGACAACAGCCGCCCAGGCGAGCGAGCGCCTCTTCAAGGTCCAGGCCGCTCCCAGACCGCAAAGGACGGCGACGCCGAGAATGAAGTTCGGCATGAGAAACTCGGGCTGGACGGCGGAGCGAACGGCAGCCGGCAGCGCCTGGTAGCTCCAGCGACCGAGGGGCGTCCGGTCGCCGAGCATCGCCACAGAGAACAGGAGCGTGAGGGCGCCGAACAGGCGCGTCTCGGCGCGTCGCCAGTGGGCCAGGGCCGCCAGCGACAGCGCCAGCCCGCCCAGGCCGCAATAAAGATAGAGGAACGTCGGCTCCCAGGGACCCCGGTAGGTGGCGAGATCGAAGATGCCGTAGTGGTTGGGCGACACAAGCGACACCAGGGCCTGGAGGGGAATGCCGCCGCCGGTTGACCGCCATTCGGCCCGATACTGCGAGATGCTGTGGAAGTGCAACTCGATGGTGGGAAGAAGCTGCACCGCGGCGACGAGCAACGCCCACACGCTTGCCCAAAGGACTGCCAGACCGAGCCGCCATCGGCCGCCGTCGCCGAGCATCAGCGCCGCCGTTAGGGCCCAAGTCGAGCCGAAAATGCCGGCGGCAAGTGAGGGCAGCCCGGCGAGGATCGCCATCGCAAGTGCGACGGCGAGCGTTGCGATCCAGCGGCGGCGAACCTGGTCCTTCAGTTCTAGTGCGGCCAGCCAGGCCAAAGGAAGCCAGGCGCCGCCGCAGATGACGCCCAGGTGTTGCGCCTGTGAGGCGAAGAAACCGCCGAGCTGATATACGATCGAGCCGGCGGTGGCGGCGGCGGGCGGCGCGCCGAGCTTCTCGAGCAGCCGGCGGGCGAAGACCCCGGCCAGCACAACATGCGCGATGGCGAGGAGCTCGAGCAGGTACAGCAGGTGCTCGCCGCCGGTCAGGTGATTGAGCAGCAACGCCAGCCATCGCGGCGGGTAGAACGTCTGCGCTTGAATATTGGCCACGAGCGGACGGCCGAAATAGGAAAAGGGGTCCCAAAGCGGGAACTGGCCGGTGCGCAGGCAGTGGGCTTGCAGCTCGGCCATGGGCAGATGAAAGTCGCGGAAGTCCCACGGCAGCACCCGATCGCCCGCCACCACCCCGCGCCAGAACAAAATCGGGGACAGTACACTCAATCCCCATTTGAGAGACGATTCCAAGCGTGCGGCCACTATGCCGAATGATGGCACGAATCGCCCGAGCCATCATCCCCGGCGTGCCCCGCCACGTCAGGCAATGCGACAACGGCAGACACCGCATCTTTGCTGAAGAGGCCCACTGCCGGATCTCCCTCCGGCGACTCCGCCGCCGGATGGGGGAACATGGCTTGCGCATCTGGGCGCGGCGCCCGATGCCGAACGATGTCCACCTGATCGCGGTGCCCGAGCATGCCCGATCGCTCGCGCGCGCCGATGACGCTCGAAGTGGGGAATTGAGTATACTGTCCCCGATTTGGGGGAGCGGGAGTATCACGAGGCCATCTATTCGGGATTTGCCCAGAGCCATTTTGCCCGGCCCGCGATCCGGGCCTTCCGCCGGCATCTGGCGGCACGGATCCTCGCGCGGAGCCGGGCAGAGCCCACTTCGCACCTGCTGAGCCTGGGCTGCGGCATCGGCGACACGGAGCTGCTGGTTGCCCCCCACGTGGCCAGAGTCACCGGCATCGATTTTTCCGAAGCGGCCATCCGGCAGGCGCGCGCCGATGCGGCCCAAGCGGGCCTTCGGAATGTGGAATTCCTGGTCGGGGATTTGAGCTCGCTCGAACTTCCGGCGCGCTCCTTCGACATCGTCATCGCGGTCTTCTTCCTGCACCACCTGCCGCCGGCCGAGCTCGAGTCGACGGCGCGGCGACTCCCCGTGCTGCTCAAGCCCGGTGGCGTCTTCTACAGTCTGGATCCCAGCCGCTACCGGCTGTCGGGCGCACTCGGCCGGATCCTTGTGCCGGGCCTCATGCGGAAATACCGGAGTCCGGGCGAGCGGGAGCTTGAGCCCGCCGCCACCTGCGAGCTTTTCCGGCGGGCGGGTCTCGAGACCGAGACGTGCTTTTACGATTTCCTGTCCACTCCTTGCGCGGGACTGTTTCCCGGAGCCCCGCGCCTTTACCGGCTGGCTCGGCTGGCCGACGAAGTGCTCGTGCGGCTGCCGCTGATTCGCCGTCTGGGGTCGAATTTCGAGATCCTGGCGCGTGCTCCCGCATAATGAGGAAATGGTGATCCTTGCGCGGCTTGCCTTAGCCGGGATGCTGGCCCTGGCTGCCTGCGGTCCGCGCCGCCCGACGCACGTCACGATCGACCCTGGTCTAGCGGCGCTCGTCGCGCCTGACACGGTGATGCTCGCCGGCATCCGCTTCGATCGCTTGCGGCAGTCGCGCTTCTATCAGAAACTGCTCGCCGCCGGTCCCAAGGGCGGCATCGGGCAATATCTGCGCGAAGCAGGACTTGATCCGAACGGCGATCTGTGGGAGGGGCTGATTGCTTCCGACGGCAAAGAGGCCGTCATCCTGCTGCGCGGTCGCTTCAGCGCCATGGGCCTGGAACCCAAGCTTGAGCGGACCGGCGCGCAACGCATGGCTTACAAGAATTACATGCTCATCGGCGACGAGCAGCTCGCGGTCACGTTTCTCAATCCCTCGACGGCGGCTGTGTCGCGCGCCGCGGTGTTGCGCTCGCTGCTGGAGCGGCGCAACGAATTCACCGGTCTGCCGAGGGCTCTCGAGGATCGCATCCGGACCATCGAGCCAGAGAACCAGCTCTGGGGGGTCGCCATCGGCGGCATGCCGCCTTTGCCTGAGGAGGCGCTCCAGGGCGACTGGGGCAACTTTGCGCAACTGTTGGAGCGAATCCGGGGCGTGACGGCCGCGGCGGCGCTGGGCGACGGCGTCACCATCACCGGGCGCGCCGAGTGTGCTTCGCCCGAGGATGCCGAGACGCTGGAGACGGCGGCGCGCGGCATCCTGGGTCTGGCGCGCCTGACGCTCCGTGATCGCCCCGGGCTCGCCAGCCTGTCGGACCTAGTTGCCGTGAGCCGCCAGGAGAGCCGTCTGGCCATCGACGCCTCGATTCCGCCGGAGGTGCTCGAGCGCCTGCTCGAGGAGATGCGTCGCACCCGGTGATAGACTGATCCCTGCGCGATGCCGCAGATTCTGCCTCCGAGCGCGAACCTGGCGGTGCGCCTGGCTCTGGTGGGAGCCGTTACGGCTGGGGCGGCGCTGCTTTGGCTCTTCGGGGCGGTCGACCGCTCGAGCTGGGTGACGCGGGCGGGCGCCGCGCCGGCGCAGCCCGTGCCGTTCAGTCACAAGCTGCACGCAGGCGGCTTGGGGCTGGACTGCCGCCATTGTCACACGCTGGTTGAGACCAGCCCCGGCGCGGGCATGCCCGCTACAAAGACTTGCATGCACTGCCACTCGCAAGTCTTCTCGGACGTCCCGCTGCTCGAGCCGGTGCGAGTCGCCTTCGAAGAGGACCGTTCGATTGAGTGGGTCCGCGTCGCCGACTTGCCGGACTTCGTCTATTTCGATCACAGCATTCATGTGCGCAAGGGCTTTGCTTGCGTCACCTGTCACGGCCGGGTCGACCAGATGCCGGTAGTCGAGCAACCCGTCGCCCTGACCATGCGCTGGTGCCTGGACTGCCACCGCAACCCCGAGCGCTACGTTCGTCCGCTGGAGCAGGTCTTCAGCATGAGCTGGGAGCCGGAAGGCGACCCGGCGGCTGTCGGCGCGCGCCTGGCACGCGAACTCGGCCTGCGCCGGCCGACCGACTGCTCGTTCTGCCACCGATGAAGCGCCTGCTCGAGCGCCGCGAGTTCATCCTTTCGGCGCTGGCCGGCGCCGCCGCTTGCACCCGCCAGCCGCGTGAACCCATCGTCCCCTGGGGAGCCTCCCCCGAAGCTGGGGCGCCGGAGGAGCCGCTCTATTTCGCCACGGCCACGCCGCTCGGCGGCTTCGGCCTCGGCGTGCTGGTGAAGAGCCTGGCGGGCCGGCCCGTGAAGGTCGAGGGCAATCCCGAGCATCCGGCGAGCCTCGGCGCCACCGATGCGTTCGCGCAGAGCTGGCTGTGGTCGCTCTACGATCCGGGGCGGGCGCAGACGATCACGTACAACGGCCGGCCGCGCGCGTGGGCGGACTTCACCGAGTGGTTGAGACGCGCGCTTCAAGAGCGGCGGGCGCGCCAGGGCGAGGGGCTGCACATTCTGACGCAGACCGTGACGTCGCCGACGCTCGCCTGGCAGATCTCCGAGCTTCTGGACGCCTTTCCGGCGGCCCGCTGGCATCAGTACGAGCCGCTCTCGCGGGATCCGGCCCGGCAGGCCGCCCGCCGCGCATTCGGCCGGGACCTTCACACGGTCTACCGCTTCGATCGCGCCGAGTGCGTGGTTTCGCTCGATGCGGACTTTCTCGCCCAGGGAGCCGGTTCGGTGCGATACGCCCGCGACTTTATGCGAAAGCGGCCGAGGCTGATGGCCGTCGAGACGATGCCTTCGCCCACCGGATCGAAAGCCGACGAGCGCCGGCCGGCGAGCCCGACCGAGGTCGAGACCTTCAGCTTCGCTTTGGCGGCGAACGTCGGGCTCTTGCCCGCAGCCGGTCCGGATGATGGCGCGGCGAGGTGGGCTCGCGAGCTGATGCGGCACCGCGGCGCCTCGATCGTCGTCGCCGGAGATCAGCAGCCCCCGTCCGTTCATCTGATCGCGCTCGCCATGAATCACCGGCTGGGCAACCTGGGGCGGACTGTGCAACTCACCGAGCCCGTCGAGGCGCTCCCGGCGCTCGAGCTCGCCTCGATGGGTGAGCTGGTGCGAGCGATGGAGGGGGGCGACGTCGAGATGCTCGTCATGCTCGGTGGCGACCCGGTGCGCGACGCTCCGGCGGATTTCGACTTCGGCGCTCACCTGAGAGAGGTGAAGCTCCGCGTCCACGCCAGCCACTATTTCAACGACACCTCGCGCCTGGCCGACTGGCACGTCCCGGAACCGCATCCGTTCGAAAGCTGGAGCGACATTCGCGCCTTCGACGGCACGGTGACGATCATGCAGCCGCTGATCGCTCCCTTGTGGGAGGCCAAGTCGTTCCACGAGCTGCTGGCGGCAATGCGCGGCCGTGCCGACCTGTCAGGCTACGAGCTGCTTCGGGAATACTGGCGCGGTCGCGCCTATGGTCTGTTTCTCCGCGCCGGCCGCAGCCTGGCCTCCGAGGAGGAGTTCGAGGCTTTCTGGCGGCGCTGCTTACACGACGGTTTCGTGGCCGGCACCGCTGCCGAGCCGCTGGCTGTTGAGCCCCGGCCGGATCTGGTTGCACTGCTCGAGCCACCTGGACGTGCGGCGCCTCTTGAAATTTCCTTCAGGCCCGACGCCACCATCTGGGACGGGCGTTTCGCCGGAAACGCCTGGCTCGAGGAGCTGCCCAAGCCCATCACGAAACTCACCTGGGAGAACGCGGCCTGTTTGAGTCGTGCCACCGCCTCTCGGTTGGGGCTCGCGAGCAGTGACGTGGTCGAGTTGCGTCTTGACGGGCGCGCGGTCGAGGCGCCGGTGCTCGTTGTGCCGGGGCATGCCGACGGCGCCGTGACGGTAACGTTCGGCTACGGGCGGCAGGGCACGGGCTTCGACGCCGGCAGGCTCCGCACCTCGACGAGCATGTTCTCGAGCGGCGGCCTTGAGCTAAGAAAGGTCGGACGCCGGCATGCGCTGGCTACGACGCAGGAGCATCACCGCATGGAAGGGCGACCCCTGCTGGGAGGCGGCAGGCCGGCAGGCGCGCGCCCGCCTGCGGACGGTTACGCCTGGGGCATGTTGATCGATCCGGCGGCGTGCACGGGCTGCAACGCCTGCGTGATTGCCTGCGTCGCCGAAAACAACATCCCGCCGGTCGGGCCCGCCGAGGTGCTGCGCGGCCGCGAAATGCATTGGCTGCGGATCGATACCTACGCCGAAGGGCCGGAGGAGGCGCTCGAGTTCGTTCATCTGCCGGTGATGTGCTTGCACTGTGAAAACGCTCCTTGCGAGCCGGTCTGTCCAACCGGCGCCACCGTGCACAGCGCCGAGGGCCTCAATGAAATGATTTACAACCGGTGCGTGGGCAGCCGGTACTGCGCCAACAACTGCCCCTACAAGGTCCGCCGCTTCAACTTCTACCGGTACGCCGACCACGGTACGGCTGTTCGAAGGATGCTCTACAACCCTGAGGTCACGGTGCGCACGCGGGGGGTGATCGAAAAGTGCACCTGGTGCGTGCAGAGGATTAGCGCCGCGCGCATTGCTGCGGCGAGATCCGGCCGCCGTATTCGCGACGGCGAGATTGTCACGGCTTGCCAGGGAGTCTGTCCGAGCGAGGCGATCCTCTTCGGCGATCTCAACGATCCGGAGAGCCGGCTTTCGCGTCTGCTCGCGGCCCGTCAGACGGCGGGGCTGCTCGAGCAGCTCGGCACGCGGCCCCGCACGCGCTATCTGGTCCGGGAGCGGCGCGATGGCTGAACAGGCGCTCGCGTTTGCTCCCGCCGCGCGCCGCTACTGGCGGGCGGCCTTTGCCGGCGCCTCCTTCCTGGTGGTGCTGCTCGTGGGTTCTGTCGCCGTGCTGCTCGTGCGCGGTCTCGGCATCTGGGGCATCAACGCACCGGTCGGCTGGGGTTTCGACATCGTCAACTTCGTCTGGTGGATCGGCATTGCGCACGCGGGCACGCTGATCTCGGCCATTCTGCTCCTGCTCCGGCAGAACTGGCGATCAGGCGTGCACCGCCTGGCGGAGACGATGACCATTGTCGCCATCGGCTGCGCCGCTTTGTTCCCGCTGCTGCACCTGGGCCGGCCGTGGCTGTTCTACTGGCTGCTGCCTTACCCGAACACCATGGGAACCTGGCCGCAGTTTCGCAGCCCGCTGGTTTGGGACTTTTTCGCCATCCTCACCTACGGGCTGGTTTCGCTCGTTTTCTGGTACCTGGGACTGCTTCCGGATCTTGCAGTTCTTCGCGACGAAGCCCGCCTCCGGCGAAGCCGCATCGCCTGGTGCCTGCTGGCGCTCGGCTGGCGTGGGTCGGCGCGGCAGTGGGAGGCCCACCGGTCGGCCTGCTGGCTGCTGGCGGCCGTGGCCACCCCGCTCGTGGTTTCGGTGCATTCGGTGGTGAGCTTCGACTTCGCCGTCTCGGTCGTGCCGGGCTGGCACTCGACCATCTTCCCGCCCTACTTCGTCGCCGGGGCGATCTTTTCCGGGCTGGCCATGCTGCTCCTCATCACCGTGCCCTTGCGCGCTCTCCTGAAGCTCGAGGAACGCATCACCGAGTCTCAGCTGGACACGATGGCCCGGGTGCTGCTGGCGAGCGGGCTGGTGGTCACCTACGGCTATTTCGCCGAGATCTTTTTTGCCTGGTATGGCGGCAGCCGCTACGAGCAGTACGCGCTGGCGAACCGGCTCCTGGGCCCATACGCCCCGCTCGGCTGGGCGCTCATGGCGGCCAACGTGATTGCGATTCAGGCGCTCTGGTTCGGCGCGGTGCGGCGCCGTCCCTGGGTGTTGTTCACCGTCGCCCTTGCGGTGAGCGCGGGGATGTGGCTGGAGCGGTTTCTCATTGTCGTCGGCAGCCTTCACCGCGATTATCTGCCCGCCTCGTGGGGAATCTACCGGCCGACGCTCTGGGATTGGGCCACTCTGCTCGGTGCGGCAGGCTGGTTCGCCTGGCTGATGCTGGTGCTGGTGCGGTTTCTCCCGGTGATTCCGTTCCCGGAAACTCGCTCCGGGCCCCGGCCGGCCGCAACCACGGAGGACGATCCGGAGCGAGCGGCGGCGGGGACGCGCCTGTATGGACTGGCCGCCGTCTTCACCGCGCCCGAGCAGTTGATGGAGGCGGCGCGCCGGGCCGGGGCTGAGGGGTACCGCCGAGCGGACGCTTTCTCTCCCGCGCCCGTGGACGGGCTGCTCCAGGCGCTCGGCGGGCGGCCTGTGCGCCTGTCCCCGGCCATGTTTGCCGGCGGCGTGCTCGGCGCGGCCGGTGGGTTCCTCCTCCAGTTCTGGACAAGCGTCATCGACATGCCGCTTGCGGCGGGCGGCCAGCCGGCGGCGAGCTGGCAGGCATTCGTTCCGGTCACGTTCGAATGCGCCGTGCTGGGAGCGGCGATTGGAGCGCTGGCGGCTCTGGCCGCCGCCACCGGGTTGCCGCAGCCGCACCACGCGGTGTTTGCCATCCCCGGCTTCGAGCGCGCCAGTCGGGACCGCTTCTTTTTCTTGATCGAGGCTTGCGACGAGCGGTTCGATTCCGCGCGGACGTGCAGCTTTCTTGGCGAGTTGGGAGCGCTGGAGGTTCATGAAGTCCGGGACTAGCCTCTTGGTCTGCTGGCTTGCGTTGGTCACGGGGGCCTGTCGCCGCGAGATGTATGACCAGCCGAAGCTCGAGCCGATGGAGCGCTACGATCTCTTCGCCGACCGCCGCTCGATGCGGCCGCAGGTGCCGGGCACGGTGGCGCGGGGCCGGCTCATGGAAGACCGCCATTTCCACACCGGATTCGCCGAGCAGCCCCGGCAGCCGCTCGAGCTGTTCCCGGCCAGCGAGGAGGCTTTGGCGCGCACCTTGGCGCGGCTGGCCGGCCCGCCTCTGGCCGAAACCTTTCCCTTTTCCGTCACGCGCGAACACATGGTGCGGGGCCGCGAGCGCTTCGAAATCTTCTGTGCTCCCTGCCACGGGCTGGCGGGCTACGGGGACGGCATTGTCGTCCGGCGAGGCTTCCGCCGCCCGCCCTCCTATCACATCGAGCGGCTGCGCCAGGCGCCGGTGGGACACTTCTTCGACGTCATCAGCCGGGGCATCGGCGCCATGGGGGACTTTGCCGACCGCATTCCGCCTGAGGACCGGTGGAGCGTCGTCGCCCACCTCCGCGCGTTGCAGCTCAGCCAGTGGGCGCGGCTGGAGAAGGTTCCCGAGGGGGTTCCGCCCGGTCGCGCGGTAGCGCCCGAGATCCCGCCGGTGCGGCTTCAGAGGGATCCGGCGGCCGAGTTGGCTCTGCTCCAGGCCGAGCAACGGGCGCGCCTTGCCTCCTACGGCTGGGTGGATCCGGACAAAAAGATCCTGCACATTCCGATTGAGCGCGCCATCGACCTGTTGCTGGAACGCGGTCTGGCCGCGCGCGTCTCCGGGGCAGGGAAGGGAGGCGGCCGATGATCGATGGGGCTCATGTGGATGCTCTGGCGCTGGCCGTCACGCTGGCCACGGCGGCTTTCGGTCTGCTCGCGCTCTGGGCGGCGCGGCGGCGGACGCCGTGGCCGCCGGCGCGATTGCGCGTGGCGGCGATGGCGTGGTGCGCCGCCGCCGTGGTGGTCCTGGCGCTGCTTGCGCTCTCGAGCGCGCGCTTGGGGCGGGGCTTGCCGCCGGAGGAGCCGCCCATTGAAATCGATGTCGTGGCCAGGCAGTGGATCTGGAAGGTGCAGCATCCGGAGGGGCGGCGCGAGCTCAACGAACTGCACCTGCCGCTAGGCTATCCGGTCCGCCTGAAACTGACCTCCGAAGACGTGCCGCACGCGCTGGCCATCCCGGCCTTCCGCGTCAAGAGATTCTTGTTCGTCGGACGGGAGACGGCGCTCGAACTGAAGCCGCAACAGAAAGGCGAGTTCGCACTGTATTGCGCAGCGCGGTGCGGCCCGCACAACGCGGCGATGCGGGGCACGGTGGTGGTGATAAAGGTGCGCGACTATTTGCAGTGGGCGCGCGGTGAGGTGCCGGGCGAATCGGCCTTGGAGGCGGGCCGGCGGCTCTACGTGACCCTCAAATGTGAGACCTGCCACCGCCCGGATGGCGCCGGGCGCGGCCCAGCCCTGGCCGGTCTGATCGGCCGGACCGTCACCCTGCGGGAGGGTACGACGGTGACGGCCGACGAGGATTACGTTCGCGAGTCGATCCGGGAGCCGGAGGCGAAACTGGTGGCGGGCTACGAACCGGTCATGCCCTCCTTTGCCGGGCAACTGAGCGAAAGCCAGTTGAACGCTCTGGTGGCGTATCTCAAGACGCTGGAGGGGGGGCCGCGGTGAGCGCCGCCTCACACACGCTCCGCTCCTGGCTCCTCACCACGGATCACCGGCGGATCGCGATCCTGTATCTGGTGACGCTGCCGCTTGTCGGCCTCGCCGGCTTCGTCCCCGCACTGCTTCTTCGAGCGGGGTTGCTTACTCCGGCGCGAGATCTTCTCGAAACGGAGGGATTCCAGTCGCTAAGCCTCTGGCACGGGTCAGGGATGGTTCTGCTGATGCTGCTGCCGGCGATTCCCGCCGGCCTGGGCTACGCGGTGTTTGGGCGGCCGGCTGCTCCGCGGGTGGCGCTGGCGAGCTGGTACCTCTGGCTGATCGCGTGCGCCGTGTGGTTGGCGCGCATGGTTCAGGCCGAGCCGGAGGCCCGCGCGGCGGCCTGGCTGGCGGCGGTGTCGCTCGGCTTGACCTTTCTGAGTCTGATCCTGACGCTCCGCCGGCGCCGGCAGCCTCTTACGCCGTTTGCCTGGTCGATCGCCTTTGCCGGAGGAGCGGGGTTGGCAAGGCTGGCGACCGGGAGCGCCGAGCCCGCCGTGCTGGCGCCGCTCGCGCTCGTGCCCGCGCTCGGTGTCGTGGCCGAGGTGATTCGTGATTCCTCGGGCGGCGTGCTTTACGGCGAAAGAATCATTCCCTGGCTGCTCGGCGGCGCCGCCGCGGCGACCCTTCTGCCCTGGGGGAGCCGACTGCTTGCGAACGATTTTGGACCTATCGTTTCCGCGCTCCTGCCGCTTGCCGCCTTGCCGCCCGCGATGCTGGTGGCCGCGCTCCTGGCGACGGTGCTGCGGCGGCCGCCGGCGCGCGGGCCGGCTATGGCCTTCGCCTGGGCGTCGATCGGGCTCGCCATTGTCGCCGGCGGCGCCTTTTTGCTTCTGGCGAGCGTCCCGACGAACACTCATCTGGCCGCCACCGCGTTCGAATCCGCTCACCTGCACTACATCGCGGGCGTGGTTCTGGCGGCCTTGTTGGCGGGGCTCTACCACTGGCGGGATGCGATCACGGGCCGTGCCCTGCCGCAGGCGGCAGCGAATTCGCACGCCAGGCTTGTCTTCGGCGCCTGGACCCTCACCTTCTTCCCGGATTTCGTCGCCGGGTATCTGGGTCAACCCTGGGCGCTCAGCGCTTATCCCGACTCTTTCGGGACCCTCCAGACGGTTTCCTCGCTTGGAGCGCTGGTTCTGGCCGCGGCGCTTGCCGCTTCCCTCCGAGGCTTGCTACGGTCGCTGTTTTCATATACTCCTGAACCCGGCGAGCGCCGGGCCGCGTCTAGAATGAGCGAGTGATGCGCCTCCTGCTGGTGGCATTCGTTTCGCTGATCGCCCTTGGGCAGCAGCAGAGCTGGCCTATCCGGAGCCTCGCCATCGAGGGCAACCGGCTCTATCCGTCCGAGCAGATTCTGGCGCTGACGGGCCTGGCAATCGGCCAGCCCGGCAATCAACGCCTCTTCGAGCAGGCGCGCGACCGGCTGCTCGCCACGGGTGTGTTTGAAACCGTCGGCTTTCGCTACGGTCCGGCGCCTTCGCGGGACGGCTATGCGGTGGTCTTCGAAGTAGCCGAGATCGAGCAGGTCTACCCGATCCGATTCGAATTCCTGGAGGTGCCGGACCGGGAGCTACGGCTGTACCTAGAGACCGCCGAGCCGCTGTTTCGTGAGACGATTCCCGGGACCAAGGAAGTCATCGCCCGTTATGCAGCCCATCTGGAGCGCTATCTCAAGGAGACGGGGCGCGACGTCAAGATTACGGGTGAGCTCACATCCGACCGGCCCGGCGAGTTATATGTCATGTTCCGGCCCGCCGGCGCCATGCCCGTGGTGGCCGACGTGGATTTCACCGGCAACCAGGTGATTCCGACCGGGACGCTGCGGGAGGCCATCCGCGGCGTGGCTATCGGCTCGCGGTACACCGAATCGCGCTTTCGTGAGTTCCTCGAGGCCTCGATCCGGCCGCTGTATGAGGCGCGCGGCCGCCTGCGGGTCGCCTTTCCGAAGATTACCTCCGAGCGGGCCCCGGGCGACATTCGCGGCCTGAAGATCACCGTGGAGGTCAACGAAGGGGAGACCTACGAGCTGGGCGACGTCAGGGTGGAAGGAACAGCCTCGCTCGATCAGGAGCTGCTCCAGGCGGCGGCGCTCAAGATCGGCGATCTGGCGAACTTCCAGGAGGTCTCGGCGGCGATCGAGCGCGTCAATGCGCGCATGCGCCGCGATGGATATCTGAAAGTCGCGACACGCGCCGAGCGCCGCCTGGATGACGAGCGGCGCAAAGTGGACTTGGTGCTCGTGGTCGAGCCCGGACCCCAGTATCACTTCGGCACGCTTCGCATCGAGGGGCTGGACCTGCACGGGGAGCACGAAATCCGCCGCATCTGGGGTTTGAAGCCGGGCGAGCCGTTTCCGGCCGACTATCCGGACTTCTTTCTCGATCAGGTGCGCGAGCGGGGGCTGTTCGACAACCTGCGCGAGGCGCGCGCCGAGGTGAAGCTCAACGACGCCGCACTCACTGCCGATGTCACGCTTCTGTTCAACCCGCCGCGGCCGGAGCGGCCGCCCTCGACCTTCGACGACCCGCTGCGGCGCAAGCCGCGCCCTTGACGTAGCGTCTCAGGCTCGGGGCAGCCGGATCGAGAAGACCGCCCCGCGCGGATCCGCCAGGTTGGCGGCCGTTACGACGCCCCCATTTTGCGCCACGATGGACTGCACGATGTGCAGGCCGAGCCCGGCCTCGGGCGACTTGGTGGAAAAGTGCGGTTTGAAGATTTCCGGGAGAATCTCGGCGGGGATGCCGGGGCCGGAATCGGCCACCGAGATTTCGACGGCGTCGCCCACCTCGCGGGCAGAGACCTCGATGGCGCCACCCTCCTTCATGGCCTGTGCGGCGTTGACGAACAGGTTCACCAGGACGCGCTCCCAGGCGGCGAAGCTTCCCCGGATGCGGATGCCCGGCTCGAGATGACGGTGGAACTCGACCGGAGGCGCATCGAGCGCCTGAAACAGGTCGCGGGCGAATTCGATGGCGCTGTCGAGCAAGGCGGCGAAGTCCTGGGGACCGAGAGCAGAGGCGGTGAAATCTTCGACGATACGCCGGCCCCGAAGAACCGAGCGCCGCAACGCCGCCGCCAGAAAGCCGTAATCCGGGTCGGCGGCCAGCAGTTCGGCGGCGTCGGCAATGGTTTCGAAGACGTTGTTGAGGTCGTGAACCAATCCCTCGAGCGCGAGGTTCGACGGCGTATCCGGCTCCATCGCTGCGGCTCTCCTCCAGCCGCCTGCTAACTGCGCAACGACTGAAGTGTATCGAAAAACTCCGGGTAGGAGACGGCGGCCGCCTCGGCATTGAGAATGCGCGAGGGGCCGCGGGCGGCGAGCGCCGCCACGGCGAAGGCCATGGCGATGCGGTGATCGCCGAAAGAGTCCACCTCTGCGCCTTTGAATTGCTGGTTGCCCGGCACGATGAATCCGTCGTGGCGCGTTTCGACGCGCACGCCCATCCGGCGCAGGTTCTCCGCCACCGAAGCGATCCGGTCGGTCTCTTTGACGCGCAGCTCGGCCGCATCGCGGACCTCGAGCCCCTCGCTGCCGGCGGCGCCCAGCACGGCCAGCACCGGAATCTCGTCGATGAGGGCGGCGGTGAGCGCGCCTTCGATTCGCCCGCCGCGCACCGGGGCGTGCTCGACATCGAGATCGCCGACGGGCTCCCCGTGTGCCTGCTCCAGGCCGAGCACCCGGATCCGGGCGCCCATGCTCGCCAGGAAGTCGAGCAGCGCGGCGCGGGTGGGGTTCAGGCCAACGCGCTCCAGCCGGACGCGACTTCCCGGGACGAGCGTGGCCGCCACCAGGAAGAAGGCGGCCGAGGAGAGGTCTCCGGGAACGCAGAATTCGCCCGGCCGCAGCCGCGCCGGCCCTTCGACGCTGATACGGCGGCCCTCGATATCGACGTCGGCGCCGAACTCGCGGAGGGCGATTTCGGTGTGGTCGCGCGTCGGCACGGGCTCGATCACCGTGGTGCGGCCTTGGGCGAACAGGCCGGCCAGAAGCACGCAGGTCTTCACTTGGGCGCTCGCCACCGGGAGCGAATAGGCGATGGGCCGGAGCGGGCGGCCTTCGATCTCAAGCGGCGGGAAGCGTCCCTCGCGAGCCCGGATGACGGCGCCCATCTCGCTCAGCGGGCTGATGATGCGGTCCATGGGACGGCGCGAAAGCGAGGCGTCGCCGCCAATGCGGCTCGTGAACGGCTGCGCGGCGAGCACGCCGCTCAGCATGCGGATGGTCGAGCCGGAATTGCCGGCGTCGATCATCCGTTCGGGCGCGCGGAGGGCCTCAAGGCCGCGCCCGGTAATGGTGAGCTCGCTTGCCTGGCGCTCGATCGGCACACCGAGTGCGCGCAGGGCGCCGAGCGTCGAAGCGCAGTCGGCCCCGCTCGAGTAGTTGCGAATGCGTGTGGCGCCCTCGGCCAGCGCCGCCAGGATGGCGTAACGGTGCGAGATCGACTTGTCGCCGGGCAGCCGCACCACTCCCTGAAGCGGCCCCGAGGGCAGGATCTCTACGGCCACGGCACCCCCTTGCCCGCCCCGAGCGCTGCACCGCAGAATGGGGCGATGGGGATCGCACGCAAGCATCGCTGCATCTTCAGAATCAGTCTAACAACGAGGAGCATTAGGTTCCCATGATGACGCGCAGGCAATGGATGATCGGACCGGCGGCCCTGACGGCCGGGCTTGGCGCGGCTGAGCCCCGCAATATCGTGATCGCGAGCGGCAACGGCGAGCGGGCATGCGCCAAGGCGATGGAGATATTAGAGGCCGGCGGCGACACGCTCGAAGCCGTCATCGCGGGCGTGGCGATCAACGAGGACGACCCGGAAGACACCTCCGTGGGCTACGGCGGTTTGCCCAATGAGGAGGGCGTCGTCGAACTGGATGCCTCGGTGATGCACGGGCCGACGCGGCGCGCCGGAGCGGTGGCGGCGCTGCGCGGCGTCCGTCACCCGGCGCAGGTGGCCCGCCTGGTGATGGAGCGCACGGATCACGTGATGCTGGTCGGCGAGGGGGCGCTCCGGTTCGCGCGGGCTTACGGCTTTCTGGAGGAGAACCTGCTCACGGAGAAGGCGCGCCTGGCGTGGCTCGTCTGGAAGCAGTCGCTGCGGGATGCGAGCGGACGCAACAATTGGACCGACGGCCTGGACGCTCCGGCTGCGAGCCCGCCCGCGGCGCTGCGCCGGCGGTTTCCCCATGTCGATGAAGCCACGCTGGCCTGGGCCTGGCAAGTGGCGACCGATCCGCCGACCGGCACCATCAACTGCCTGGCGCTGAACGCCAAGGGCGAGATGTCCGGCGTCACCACGACGAGCGGGTTAGCCTGGAAGATCCCGGGCCGGGTGGGCGATTCCCCGATCATCGGCGCGGGGCTGTTCGTCGACCAGGATGTCGGGGCGGCCGGATCCACCGGACGAGGTGAGGAGAACATCCGCGTGGCGGGCGCGCACACGGTGGTCGAGGCCATGCGCGCCGGCATGCACCCGCGGCAAGCTTGCCTGGAGTGCCTGAGGCGGATCGCGCGCAACTTCAACAACGACCGCGCGCGGCTCGCCGCCTTCGACATCAGTTTTTACGCGCTGCGCAAGGACGGCGCCTACGGAGCCGCGTCGCTGTGGAGGGGGCGCGACAAAGAGGGCCGGCCGTTACCCCGGCGCTTCGCGGTCAACGACGGCGCCGGGAGTCGTTTGGAAGACTGTGCCTGGCTGCTCGAACGCTGAGCGTCTGTTATACTGGAATGCCATGTTGCTCCGGTCCGTGTCGCGCCACCGGCACCATCACCACCGGCATCCGTTGCCGCGACGGGCCGCTGTCTGAGCGATTCTCAAGAAAGAATTCGAAAACGGCGCCCGCCGCAGCCCGGCGGGCCTTCTTTTTTCAAGGAGTGCGATGGAGCTCGATTTCGATAAGCTCGGAGGGTTGATCCCGGCGGTGATTCAAGACCACTCGACGGGCCGGGTCCTGATGGTAGGGTTCATGAATCCGGAGGCATTCCAGAAGACGCTGGAGGCGGGCCACGCCACCTTCTTCAGCCGTTCGCGCAACAAGCTGTGGGTGAAGGGAGAAACCTCAGGGCACCGCTTGCTGGTCAAGTCGATCCAGACCGACTGCGACGCCGACGCTCTGCTCGTTCAGGTGGAAGCGCTCGGACCGGGCGTCTGCCACGACGGCTATCAGAGCTGCTTCTATCGCACTTTCGACCACGGCGAGTGGGTGGTGACGGAAAAGCGCACCTACGATCCGGACATGGTCTACGGAGGAGGGCAATGACGCTGAAACTCGGTCTTCCCAAGGGGAGCTTGCAGGACGCCACCATCGAGCTGTTCCGCCGCGCCGGCTTTCAAATCACCGTCGGCGCCCGGTCCTATTTTCCGTCGATCGATGATCCGGAGATCGAGTGCATGCTGATCCGCGCGCAGGAGATGGCGCGGTACGTCGAAGACGGGGTGCTCGATGCCGGCCTGACCGGCTATGACTGGGTGCGCGAACAAGACGCGCAAGTGGTCACCGTCGCAGACCTGATCTATTCCAGGCAGACCTTTGGCAGGGTGCGGTGGGTGCTGGCGGTGCCCGAATCCTCCTCCATCCACTCGGTGAAAGATCTGGAGGGCAAGGTCATCGCCACGGAGCTGGTGGCCACCACCAAGCGATACCTTGCCGAGCACGGGGTTAACGCCAAGGTCGAATTCAGTTGGGGCGCCACCGAGGTCAAGCCGCCGGTGCTCGCCGACGCCATCGTCGAGGTGACCGAAACCGGCTCGTCTCTGCGCGCCAACAATCTCCGCATCGTCGAGACGGTGCTCGAGTCCAACACGCAGCTCATTGCAAACCGCGAGGCCTGGCGGGAGCCCTGGAAGCGGCAGAAGATCGAGGACATAAGGATGCTGCTCGAGGGCGCCATCAACGCGCTTGGCAAGGTCGGGCTGATGCTCAATGTCGAGCGCAGGAACCTGGACAGGGTGCTCGAGACGCTGCCCGCCCTCAAGAAGCCGACCATATCTCCGCTGAGCGATCCGGACTGGCTGGCGGTGAACACCATCCTGGACGAATCCACCGTGCGGCGGATCATTCCGCGCCTCAAAGAGGCCGGGGCGCAGGGCATCGTTGAGTATCCGCTCAACAAGATCGTGATGTAGCCATGATCCGAATCGTTGATGGCGACGAGGCGAACGCCCTGCTGCGGCGCCGGGCGCGGCGGTTGGGTGAAGCCGAGAAGGCCGTGCGGCCGATCCTCGAGGCGGTTCGGCGGCGGGGCGACCGCGCGCTTCTCGAATATTGCCGGCGATTTGACAAGCTGGCGCGCTCCTCGGTGCGCATAACGGCCGAAGAGCTCGAGGCGGCCTGCCGGCGTCTGAGTCCCGACTTCCGCCGCGCCGTCGGCACCGCCGCCGCCAACATCGCCGCCTATGCCCGCATGCAATTGCCGCAGCCGAGGACGCTGAGGCCGGCGCCCGGGCTCGAGCTCGGCCAGATCGTCCGTCCGCTCGAGACGGTGGCGGCCTATATCCCCGCTGGCCGGTACCCGCTGCCCTCCACCCTGATGATGACGGCGATACCGGCGCAAGTGGCCGGCGTCAATACCGTGTGCGTCGCCACGCCGAGGCCTGTCGATGCCATCCTCGGCACGGCGCGCCTGCTGAAGGTCCCGGCGGTCTTTGCGATGGGCGGGGCGCACGCGATCGCCGCCTTCGCCTTCGGAACAAAGACCGTTCCCCGCGCGGATCGCATCGTGGGTCCGGGCAACATTTACGTAGCGGCGGCCAAGAAACTGCTGGCGGGCGAGGTGGGCATCGACTTCCTCGCCGGTCCCACCGAAATCCTGATCATCGCCGATGACGGAAACCCGGCCTGGCTCGCTGCCGACATGCTGGCTCAAGCCGAGCACGATGCCGACGCCTCGGCCATCCTGGTAACGACCTCGCGGAGATTGGCGCAGGCCGTGGCCGCCGAAATTGAGGTTCGGCTCAGGGATCTGGATACGGCCCCCGTGGCTCGCAAGGCGCTCAAGCGGAACTCCGCGATCATACTGGTGGACTCGCTCGAGCAGGCCGTCGAGCTCGCCAACCGGTTTGCGCCCGAACACCTCAGCCTGCCGGACCGCCGTCTGCTGGCGCGCGTGCGGCACGCCGGCTCGGTCTTCATCGGCCCGCACAGCACGGAGGCGGCCGGTGATTACGCTTCCGGACCCAATCATGTGCTGCCCACCTCGGGCGCGGCGCGGCTCCGCGGCGGCCTCTCGGCGGCCGATTTCGTCAAGGTAATTTCAGTGCAGGAACTCACCCTCAAGGCCCTGGCCCGCCTGGCGCCCGCGATCACGACGCTGGCGCGCGCCGAGGGGCTCGAGGCTCATGCGCGCAGCGTGGAGGTGCGTCTCGGTGGCTGAGCCTCCCCAGCCGCGAAAGGCCGTGCTCGAGATGATGCCTTACTCGCCGCCAACCTCGGGGCGGGCGGGCAAGCTGCGCCTGGATTTCAACGAGAATACCGTCGGCGCCTCGCCCCGCGTGGCGGAGTTCTTGCGGGAGCGGCTCTCGGCCGAAGCGCTCGCCGTTTACCCCGAGTACGATCGCGTCCGGCCGAAGCTTGCGGCGTTCTTTGGCGTCGAAGAAAACCAATTGCTGCTGACCAACGGCACCGACGAGGCCATCCAGGTCCTGGTGAGCACTTACGTCGATGCCGGCCAGGAGGTCATGCTGCTCAGGCCCTCCTATGCGATGTACCGCTTTTACGCCGAGGTGGCCGGCGCCGCCATCCGCGAAATCCCGTACCGGCCCGGAGATCTGAGCTTTCCGCTGAAAGAGCTTCTGGCTGCGCTCGGACCGCAAACCCGTGCCGTCTTGATCGCCAACCCGAACAACCCGACGGGAACCGGGGTGGCGGTGGAAGGCATCCGGCGGATCCTTGAAGCGGCGCCCGGCGCGGCGGTTCTCCTCGACGAGGCCTACTACGAGTTCAGCGGCGTCACGGCGGTGCCTCTGCTTGCTGAATTTCCGAATCTTTTCATCAGCCGAACCTTCTCCAAGGTGTACGGAATGGCCGCGATGCGCCTGGGCTGTCTGCTCTCCCATGCCTCGAACGTCGCTTTTCTTCACAAGGCGCAATCGCCGTACAGCGTCAATGCGCTGGCGGCGCTGGCGGCCGAAGTGGCCATCACCGACACCGACTACATCCGCGCCTATGTCGCCGAGGTGCTGGCCGCGCGCGAGTTGCTCTATGAGGGCTTCGAGCGCCGCGGAATCCGCTATTGGCGCAGTGAGGCGAACTTCGTTCTGTTCGACGCCGGCCCGCGCGCCGCGGCCGTCCGCGACGCTTTGCGGGCCGGCGGGGTGCTCGTGCGGGATCGCAGCTATGAGCTGCCCGGTTGCGTTCGTGTCACCGCAGGCACGCGCGAGCAGATCGAGAGATTCTTCCGCGCCCTCGACGAGGTTTGGTGAGTTCTTAATGCGAACGGCGGCTGTTGAGCGCATCACCAAGGAGACCCAGATCCGGGGGCGGCTTAGGCTGGAGGGCCGCGGCCGTTACAAAATCTCGACCGGCATCCGCTTCCTCGATCACATGCTCGAGCTGTTTGCGCGCCACGGCGGCTTCGACCTCGAGCTTGAGGCGCGGGGCGATCTCGATGTCGATCAGCACCACACGGTCGAGGACGTGGGCATTGTTCTCGGCCAGCTCTTCGCCCGGGCGCTCGGCGAGCGGCGGGGGATCAATCGCGCCGGCTACTTCGTGCAGCCCATGGACGAGACGCTGGCGGTGGTGGCCGTGGACCTGGGAGGCCGGCCCGCGCTGGTTTACCGGGACCTGGTGCGCGCCCGGCGCGTGGGCGATCTTGAGACCGAGCTGCTTGAGGATTTCTTCGGCGGCTTTGTCACGCACGCCGGCGCCAACCTTCACGCCAAAGTGCTCTACGGGCGCTCCAGCCACCACAAGATCGAGGCCGTCTTCAAATGCTTTGCGCGGGCGATGAAGTATGCCTGTTCGCGCGACCGGCGGCTGCGTGGCGAGCTGCCCTCCACCAAGGGTCTGCTATGATCGCCATCTTCGATTACGGCGCCGGCAATCTTCGCTCGGTGGCGAACACCCTGGAGGAGATCGGCGCACGGTTCGAGGTCGTGCGCGACGCGGCCGGGCTGCGGCGCGCCGCCAAGATCATCCTGCCCGGCGTCGGTCATTTCGGCCAGATCATGCGCGCGCTCGATGCCGGCGGCGTGCGTTCCGTGCTCGTCGAGCGCATCCGTGCGGGGGTGCCCTATCTCGGCATCTGTCTGGGCCTTCAGGTGCTGTTTCGCGCCAGCGAGGAGGCGCCCGAGCTCGCCGGGCTGGGCCTGTTCGAGGAGACGGTGAAGCGGTTCAGCGCCGCAACGCGCGTGCCGCACATGGGCTGGAATGCGCTCGAGCCGGTGCGCGCCTGCCGCCTGCTGCGGGGTCTTCCTGAGACGCCGTTCGTCTACTTCGCCCACAGCTATTACGTTCCCGTCGTCGAGGCGACGGCGGCCGTGACCCATTACGCGGTGCCCTACACGTCGCTCCTCGAGCAGGATAATGTCTTCGGGGTGCAGTTTCATCCCGAAAAGTCAGGCCGGGTCGGCCTGGCGGTGATGAAGAATTTCGTGGAGTTCGACGGATGCTGACCAAACGGATCATTCCCTGCCTGGATGTCACCGCTGGCCGCGTGGTAAAGGGCGTGAACTTCCTGAACCTGCGCGACGCCGGCGATCCGGTGGAGCTCGCCGGCCGCTACAACGAGCAGGGCGCCGACGAGCTTGTCTTTCTGGACATCACCGCCTCAAGCGACGAGCGCGACACGATGGTGGACGTGGTGGCTCGCACCGCGCGAGAGGTCTTCATCCCGCTGACGGTGGGCGGCGGTATCCGCTCGGTCGAGGATGCGCGCAAGATCCTGCTGGCCGGTGCGGACAAGGTGAGCGTCAACACCGCGGCGGTGCGGCGGCCCGAGCTCATTGGCGAGCTGGCGGCGGAGTTCGGCTCGCAGGCTGTCGTGCTGGCGATCGACGCCAAACGGCGCGCGCCGGGCGCCTGGACCGTCTATACGCGCGGCGGGCGAGTGGATGAGGGCATCGACGCGATCGAGTGGGCGGCGCGGGGCGAGGCGCTGGGCGCCGGCGAGATCCTGCTCACGTCCATGGATACCGACGGGGTCCAGGGCGGCTTCGACTGCGAGCTCACGCGGGCGGTCTCACGCGCCACAAAGATCCCGGTGATCGCCTCCGGCGGGGCGGGCAAGCCCGAGGACTTCCTCGAAGTGCTCACTGAGGGAGAGGCCGACGCGGCTCTGGCGGCGTCGATCTTCCACTACGGCCGCTACACCGTGGCCCAACTCAAGGAGTTTCTCCACAAGCACCACGTTCCGGTGAGGTTGCTCGGATGATCATCCCCTGCATCGACCTGATGGAGGGCAAGGTCGTTCAGCTCGTCCAGGGCAGGGAAAAGGCGCTCGAGGGCGATTCGCCCGACGAAATGCTGCGCAAGTTCGCCCCGTTTGCCGAAATCCAGGTGATCGATCTCGATGCGGCGATGGGGCGGGGCGCCAATGATGCGCTGGTCGAGTACCTGGCGGCGCGCGCCAACTGCCGCGTGGGCGGAGGCGTGCGCACCGTCGAGCGGGCGCGCCGGCTGGTCGAGCAGGGGGCGCGCAAGGTGATCGTCGGCACGGCGGCGTTCACCGACCAGGGGCCTAACCGGGGATTTCTCGAGATGCTCGCTCGCGCCATCGGCCGCGAGCGCATCATTCTCGCTCTGGACTCCAAAGCCGGCCGCATCGTGATCAAAGGCTGGCAGGAGTCGACGAACCTGCGGGCGGAACAGGTGATTCCGCAACTGGAGGCGTACTGTTCGGGCTTCCTGTGCACCTACGTCGACAAAGAGGGCATGATGCTGGGCACGGACCTGGATTGGTTCCGGCGCCTCCGCGCGCTGACCGATCTGGAGATCACGGCCGCGGGCGGCATCACGACCCTCGAGGAGATTCGCGAGCTCGATCGCTTGGGCATTCATGCCGCCCTGGGGATGGCTCTCTACACCGGGCATCTGAGCCTGGAGCGGCTTGCGTGCTGGCCGCAGTTTGAAGCCGCCTCCGGCGAGCTAGGCTGAGGCGACAAGATCGGCGATTGAGTATACTGTCCCCGATTCGCCGTATGCGCCTCCTGATCGCCGTCCTCCTCGGTGCGCTCCTAGCGCCCGCCCAGTCCGACAAACTCGTCTTCTGGCCCAAAGAGATCGACGACGTGCTGGTGAATCCCGGCATGGGCATTCAAACCTTCCAGCGCGTCAAAGGCGTCGCGGTGAACCCGGGAGAAAAATGGTCCGAGGTCGGGCCGACGGAGAAGCTCGAGCGAGCTCCCAAGCCGCCCGACTTCCCGGACTCCTCGATCGCCTACTTCCGCTGGTTCTGGTGGCAGATCGAGCCGGAGCCGGGCCGCTATCGCTGGGACATTATCGATCTGGCGATCGCCCAGGCTCGCGAGCAGGGTCAGAAGCTGGCCATCCGCCTGATGCCGTACGACCAGAAGAACCCGCTGCCGGAGTGGTACCGCAACTCGGGCGCGCGCCGCGCCAACAAGCCCGAAGACAAGGACGGCGACATCTGGTCGCCCGACGCCGACGACCCGCTGTACCGCAAGCACTGGGGCGGTCTGGTGAAGGCCTTCGCCGAGCGATATGACGGCCATCCCTTCCTCGACAGCGTCGACATCTCGACGGTGGGTTACTGGGGCGAAGGCTGGGGTCCGTATCTGCCCTCCTGGGAGACGCACCGCGCCCTCCTGGACCTGTATCTGGAAGGCTTCCGCCGCACGCCGCTGCTGGTCAACTTCGACGAACTTCAAGTGCTGCGCTACGCCACCGAGCGGGGCGCCGGCTGGCGGCTGGACTGCTGGGGCGACATGCGCGGGCAATACTGGGAGAGTTGGGGCCGCCGCTGGTCCCACATGCTCGACTTTTACCCATTGCAACTGGTGCGCGCCGGAGCCCAGGAGGTTTGGCGGCGCCGGCCGGTGTCGCTCGAGACCTGCTGGACGCCCCTTTATTGGAAGGAGCACAATTTCGACCTCGACTACATCCTCGAGCAGGCGCTTCGCTGGCACGCCAGCTCGATCAACATCAAGAGCTCGCCCATTCCGCCGCAGTGGCGGGCCAAGTTCGACGAGTTTCAGAAGAAGATCGGCTACCGGTTCGTTTTGCGGCGGCTGGAGCTG
>ENA-ORXB01001461-ORXB01001461.1-sediment-metagenome-genome-assembly--contig:-NODE-1461-length-27812-cov-6.272147_pt1 | contig 27812 bp, 26 predicted proteins | sample MGYA00237863_ERZ511475 | MGnify/ENA primary metagenome ERZ511475 (study PRJEB26305, sample SAMN06343858) | sediment metagenome | isolation source: hot spring sediment | place: Canada: British Columbia... | reverse complement strand
CGAGGCCAGCGCGGTGCTTGCCTGGCCCAGGCTCGACCCTGGAATCCAGCGCGGCAGGGCCACCATCTCGGGTCGCTGCTGGGCTACCTGACGCAGGTTGCGCAAGTAGCGCTCGGCCACGCCCAGGGCCGCGGCGTACACAAAGTGATAATCCCACATTTTGAAGTGCTCGGCTGGGGCCCGTTCCATCTGGGAGAAGTCGGCCAGGAAATTGCGGTAGGCTTGCCAGCGTTTGGCCTTTAGCAGCTTATCTGGCATCCAGCGGCTCAGAGACCCAAAGGCCAGAAAGCCCAGCGCCAAAAGGCCCAGCCCCCCCAGCACGCCGCTCAGCATCAGCACCCCGACCCACAAGGCCCCGTTCCAGGCCTCCAGCAGGCGGGGCCCGGCGGTAAGGGCGAGGAAGAAGAATACAAAGCCCAGCCCCACCAACCACCCCCCCCATCGAGCCGCGACCCTGCTGCTCCTGGCATCGAGCAGTGGGCCGTAGGTGGCCTCGTAGATGGCCCTGGGGCGGCGGCCCAGGCTGGTCAGGAGGCTGGGGTGCTGCCGGAAAAATTGCTTGAGCTCGCTGGGCTTAAGCACGCCGTCCGGGCCGGCGGCGCTTCTGAGCAGGCGCCAGACCTCGCTTTCCAGGGGGGTGGCGTGCTCAGGTGGGGAGACCAGCCGGAAGTGGGTCTCGCTGCCCCCAAGCCAGCCGAACAAGCCCGGATTCTCGCGCTGGATGAGCTCGACCGAGCCCCGCCGGGCCCAGTCCAGCAGGGTGGCGGCAATCATCCGGCCCAGCATGCTCTGGCCGGGGTCGGTTTGGGTTAACACGTAGGGCACCAGGCCGGGCGGTATTTCTTCGGGGGGTTCCCGGTAGTAGCGGCCCACCTCTTCGGTCTGGGGTTCACGGCCAAAGCGCGCGTAAGCGCGCAGGAACAGGCCAAAGAGTACGACCGGCAGCACCAGCGGCCCGACGGCCAGCGCCCAGGCCCAGGCGGGCGCCGACGGGCCGTCGATTAGCTGTCGGGAGCGCTCACGAAAGCCCCGGGTCTCCTCCTCGGTTTCTTGCAGCCATTGCTCGAGCCGGGGCGCGTTCAGGGTGCGAAAGTTAAAGGCCCCGGCCTCGAGGATGACCCGGGCCCGCACAAACTCGTTCTGGCTGACCGGGGCCAGCCGCACGGTGGCAACCTGCTGGGCTGGGTCGAACTCGAGCGTCCCGATGCGCCCCCTTCCGGTAAAGATAAACACCCGGAACAGCCCCGGCACGGGCTTGGGGGCATGCAGCCGCAGCAGATAAGCGCCCACAGCGGCGTGTTCGGGCTCCAGCACCTGCCGGTCGAAGAGGGCTGCATCCTGGGCCACGGCGACCTCGTTGCTCAGGGTATAGCTGATGCGGAAGGTGCGGCGCTGGTTCTCGGCCAGCACCGGCAGGTTGCCCGAACGGTCGGGGGGGCCTGCGGTCAGGCTGATGCGGTTGCCTTCCACCTCGTACCGGATGGGCGGGCCTCCGTCCAGCGCGCGGGCCTCCTCGAAGCGCACCTGCCCGCCTCGGCGGGGGTCGATCTCCAGGAAGACCTCCCGGAAAACGCCGTCGAAGCGCCAGGTGCGCACATCCACCACCCGCACCAGCCCATTGGGCAGGAGATACACATCCTGCTCGACCCGCTCGAGGCTGTAGCTTCTTCCCCAGGCCAGCGCCAGGAAAACCAGGGCGGCCAGGATAGGGCGCAGGGGGCTCACCCCTTCAGCCTACCTCGAGCCGGGTTGGTTGTAGGCGGCAGGTGCACCGGGTCAGCCCAGTCCCAGCCGCGCGGCATCGGCTTTCATGGCCTCGAGCACAAAGGCCATATGCTCGTCGAGCTCGACCCCCAGCTCCTGTGCCCCGCGCACGATGCTCTCCCGATCCACCTTAGCGGCAAAGGCTCTGTCCTTGAATTTCTTTTTGAGGCTGGGCAGCTCGAGGCTCTGGATGCGCTTGTCGGGGCGCACATACACCGCCGCCGTAATCAGGCCTACCAGCTCATCCACGGCAAACAGCGCCTTGGACATCAGGGAGGTGCGGGGGTGCTGGGGGCTGTCCACGTGGCCCAAAATGGCCTCGAGCACGTCCTCGGGGTAGCCCATTTCGCGCAGCATGGCGACCCCTTTGTAGGGGTGTTCTTGGGGGAATTGCTCGTAGTCAAAGTCGTGGAGAATGCCGGCAATGGCCCACTTTTCTTCGGGCTGCCCATATTTTCTGGCATAGGCCCGCATGGCGGTTTCGACGGCCATCATGTGCTTTTGCAGGCTCTCCGAGGGGGTGAACCGCTTCATGAGGGCCAGGGCATCTTCATACACCATGTAGATAGCCATATGCGCCCATTCTCGGGAGCTCCGCTGCCGGGGTCAAGGGCCTGCTCGGCGGGCGCCGCTGCTCCAGGCCAGGTGCTCGGCGATGCGCGGGAACCAGCGCGCCAGCCGGTCAAAGGCGTATAGCTGCCAGGGAACAAACATCGTCCGGGCCTCGAGCTCGATGGCCCGCACAATGCCCAGGGCCGCTTGCCGGGCGGTGATGGGGGGGATCAGCCGTCCTATCCTGGGAATGCGCCCCTCGGTGTCGCTGTGGCGAAGAAAATACTCGCTATCGCTGATTTTACCGGGGAAAAAGGCGCATACCCGAAGCTTGCTGTGGTACAGGTCGGCCCGTAGAGCCTCGGTCAGGCCGTTCAGGGCCCAGCGGGCCGCCACATAGCCGGTTGCCCCGGGCCAGACCAGGCGGCTGGCAGGCGAACACACCGCAAGAATAAAGCCCCGGTTGCGCTCCAGCATGGCGGGTAGAAAAACCCGGGTGAGGTAGGCGGCGCTGAAGTAGGGGGTGTCCATCAAGCGTTGAAGGTCTTCCAGGGGGGTCTCATCTAAAAAGCGCCACTCCCCGGCCCCGGCGCTGTGCACCAGCACATCCGGAGGGCCCACCTGACCCAGCACCCACTCCCCCAGGCGGGCGGCTTCCTGTGGCCGGCTCAGATCGGCGGCAAAGGCCCAGGCCTGCCCACCCTGGGCCCGAATTTGCTCGGCAACCTCTGCTAGAAGCTGTGCCCGGCGGGCCACCAGCACCACCCGGGCTCCCCGCGCGGCCAGCTCGAGGGCCGTGGCTTTACCTATCCCGCTGCTGGCCCCGCTGATTACACACAGGCTCCCGGCGATCTTCATAGCTCGATAAGAGTGTACTCAAAGGCATTGATCACCCGTACCCCTTCCGGGCTGGTGTACTCGCGCCGGGGCTGGGCCTCGTAGAGGTGGATGTGGCCGTGAACGTGAATCTTTGGGCGGTACAGGCGGTGGAACAGGCCTAGCGCCGTGCTGCCGCGGTGGGCAAAGTCGGAACCGGCGTGGGCCCCAGGTGGGGGGGCATGGCTGAGCAGGATATCGACGCCGTGGCCCGTGCGCCAGCGGCGGTGTATGAGCCGCGGGTACCAGGCCAGGAACCGGGCCTGCGCGTCTATTTCGTTGTACTGCCCTATATCGCGGTCGTTGTAGCGGGGACACCCCCCCCAGCCCGCAATCCGCACCCCGGCCACATCCACAATGCGCCCGTGGGCCTTGATGGCCCCGCCAGGGGGGGTGAGGTTGCCGAGGTAATCCTGGACGTACTCCTCTTTGTGATTGCCGTGCACGTACACCACCGGCACCCGCACCTTGGTTGCCACAAACTCGATATAGCTGCCGGGTAAGTCCCCGGCCAGCAACACCAGATCGAAAGGTGGCAGGTTGTGCGGAAAGCGCTCCTGATGGATAAACGGGTGAATTTGGTCGGAGAGCGCCAATATACGCATGGTGAGAACCCTATGGCTGCTCGGGCCGATATCGGCTGTATGTGGCCGTTGCTGCCCTCCACCGGGGCCTTACGGTGTTTATGAAGGTTGCTTTGCAACCCGGTGGCTGGGCCTCGAACAGTTCCACGAGCAGTCCTAGACTAAAGCCAACACCCCAACTGGGTATAGTCTAAGCGGCGCTGGCTCGAGTTTGTCAAATCGGGCGGGCCGGTTGCACGGCTTGGGTTGTGGGTTAATATCGAGCCCATGAGACCGACCCTCTCGGTGGTGAACCTCGAGGCCCGCCCGGTGCAGCGGGTCTGGGGTGGTACGCGCCTTGCCAAGCACCTGGGTTTGGAGGCCCAGGAGCCCATCGGTGAACTCTGGCTTGCTTACGACCAGAACCGGATTCGCTCGGGGCCGCTGGCTGGCCGGACGCTGGCGGAAGCGCTGCCCGAACTTGGGCCGGGCTTTATTGGCCGGGCTGCCTATAGCCGCTACGGCCTCGAGCTGCCCTTGCTGGTCAAGCTGCTCGACACCGCCGAGTGGCTTTCGGTACAGGTGCACCCCGACGATGCCTATGCTCACACGGTAGAAGCCGCCACCGGTTTTCACGGCAAAACCGAGGCCTGGTACATCCTCGAGGGCGAGGGTGAGATCGTCTACGGGTTGCGCGCCCCGATGGAGCGCGAAAGCCTGGCCCAGGCAGCCCAGAGTGGCGCCCTTTGGGGCTGGTTGCAGCGCGAGTGGGTGGTACCGGGGCAGGTGATCCCGGTGCCCGCGGGAACCATTCATGCCCTGGGGCCGGGTTTGCTGCTCTACGAGGTGCAGCAGCGCTCCGATCTGACCTACCGCCTCTACGACTACGGGCGCCCCCGCGAACTGCATTTGCAGAAAGGGCTGGATGTGGCCCGGCTCGAGCCCACCCCGCTTCCACGCCCCACCCCACTGCCGGCTCACCACAAGGAAATCCTGCTGGCGGGTGAGGCCTTTGTGCTCGAGCGCTACCAGCTCTGTGGCCGACTGACCCTACAGGCCCCTGCGGATAGCTTCTTGCTCCTGACCCTGGTGGCCGGGGGGGGCGAGTGGCTGGAAGGCCCACTCTGGTGGGGCGATACCTTACTGATTGGGGCGGGGGAGGGGCTTGAACTCACCGGACAGGCGCAACTGTTGGGGGCGTTTGTGCCCTCCCCCGACTCACTACAGTGGTATCCCCAGGCGGTTCGGATGCCTTGGTAGGCGCGCTTTATTTCCTGACCGGGAAGTCTGCTAGCATTAAACCATGCTGCAGTACGATCAACTACCCCTAGGCGCCGATCTTATCGATGCAGAGCTGCCCGATCTTTCGGGACAGGCCGTGCGGCTTTCAGCCTTCAGCGAGCCGTTTCTGGCGGTCATCTTCATCTGTAACCACTGCCCTTACGTCAAGGGCTCCATCCGGGAAATCGTGGCCCTGGCCGATAAGTATCGGGGTAAGGTGGCTTTTGTGGGTATCAACGCCAACGACTACGAGCGCTATCCAGAGGATTCCCCCGAGGGGATGCGGGCCTTTGCTGCAGCCCACAACCTCAACTTCCCCTACCTGCTCGACGAGACCCAGGGTACCGCAAAGGCCTACAAAGCCCTGCGCACCCCCGAGGTGTTTGTCTTCGATCAGGGCCGTAAGCTGCGCTACCACGGCCGGGTCAACGATGCGCCCAAGGATCCCTCCGGGGTGCAGGAGCATACCCTGGACATGGTGCTGGCAGCCTTGACGCAGGGGCAGGAGCCCCCGATTACCGAGGCCGACGCGATCGGCTGCACCATCAAGTGGAAGCCTGGCTACGAGCCCACGGTGCGTATCGGATAGCACCGGGCTTTGAACAACCTGGACAGGCCTACTCGTGGGTCAGGTCGTAGGTTTCCAGCACCTCACCCCAGGCCTTGCTCAGGCGGAAGCCATCCCAGATGGCTTTAACCGAGCCTTTGGCTGGTGGGCGGCGGAGAATCAGGGAAGCGGGGCGGATCAGGCGGCTCGAGCTCGGGTACTGCCCCAGCGGGTTGTTGTGGCTTGGCATCAGGGTGGTCTCCATAAGGTTCCCTCCTTAGGAGAGCAGGATAGGGTAAACGGTGTTGTTTTTGTGAATCCGAATCCGGCAATTTATACACACAATGTTGAATATACACACAAAATATCACACCATACCTAATGTACTTGCGGACTGCTTACACAAAAACTGTCCTTAATTGGTGTAATTCGATATATAGCTACTCGGAACCTGGCTGTATGCACTTGAGGGTAGGTGCCCTGCCCCTCGAGGGGTTTCTTAGCTGGGCTGAAGGGGCCGCCGCTGGCTAGGAACCGGTTCTGCTGGATGTCCTGGCCTCAACCAGGGCTTTGACGGCCGCTGCAACCTCTGGGTAAGGGGGTTCCTGGGCTGGCACCTCGGCCACCCAGGCCCAGGCGATCTGGCCGGATGCATCCACCACATAGGCGGCCCGCTGGGCGAAGCCGGGCAGGCCCCGCAGGCTGATCTCGAGGCCGAAGGCCCGGGTGGCCTCCCGGTTGTAATCGGAGAGCAAGGGAAAGGCCAGCCCCAGCGACCGGGCGTAAGCGGCCAGGGTCCAGGGGGTATCCACGCTCAGGCCGTAGACCTCAGCCCCGAGCTGGTTGTACTCTGCCAGTCCATCGCGCACGGTGCAAAGCTCCTTTTCGCACACGCGGGTGTGGGCAGCAGGAAAGAAGAGGAGCACCAAGGGCCTTCCCTTAGCAAGGGTTGTTAGCGAAATGGGCTCGGCAGCGGTATTGAACACGGTCACATCGGGCAGGCGGTCGCCAACCTGTATAGCCATAGCACACCCAGGTTAACCCAAAAATTGCCTTCGCGCGCCTCCTGCCCTGGCCGGGTAGATAGCGCGCCCGAACCAGGGCGGAACCCCTACCCCATCCACTATTTACCTGAACCAAAGGATATTAGACTCATGGGTATGACAGTTCGACGTCGCAAAACGCCAACGGTCTGGGTTGGCAAAGTCCCCAAAGGAGGCGACCATCCGGTGGTGGTACAGTCGATGACCAACACCGACACCGCCGATATCGAGGCCACAGTGGGGCAGGTCTGGGCCCTGGCCCGCGCCGGCTCCGAGGTTGTACGCATGACCGTCAACAACGATGAAGCCGCCAAGGCCGTGCCGGAGATCAAGCGCCGCTTAGCCGACCTGGGGGTGGATGTGCCCCTGGTGGGGGATTTTCACTTCAACGGCCATATCCTGCTGCGCAAATACCCCGAGATGGCCCTGGCCCTGGACAAATACCGCATCAACCCCGGCACGGTAGGGAAGGGTAAACAGCAAGACCCCAACTTCCGAACCATGTGCGAGGTGGCCGTGGAGTTTGGTAAGCCGGTGCGGATTGGTGTGAACTGGGGTTCGCTGGATGCGGGGTTGCTCGACGAGATGATGGAGGCCAATGCGGCCCGCCCTGAGCCCAAGGATGCCCACCAGGTTACGCTCGAGACCATTGTGGAGTCGGCGGTGCGCAGCTACGAATGGGCCCTCAAATACGGTCTTGGCGAAGATAAAATCATCCTCTCGGCCAAGGTCTCCAACGCCCCCGACCTGTGGTGGGTTTACCGCGAGTTGGCCAAGCGCACCAATGCCCCGTTGCATTTAGGCCTCACCGAGGCCGGTATGGGGGTGAGCGGTATCGTCAGCAGCACCGCCGGCCTGGTGCCCCTGCTGATCGAGGGCATTGGCGATACCATACGGGTTTCCATCACCCCAGCCCCGGGGGAGCCCCGCACCAAGGAGGTGGAGGTGGCCTTGGAGATTTTGCAGTCCATTGGGCTGCGGCAGTTTACCCCCAGCGTGGCCAGTTGCCCTGGTTGCGGCCGTACCACCAGTACGTTTTTCCAGGAGCTGGCCCTGCAGGTCTCGACCCGCCTCAACGCCCAGATGCCGGTCTGGCGCACCCAGTACCCCGGCGTGGAAAACCTGAAGGTTGCGGTCATGGGGTGTGTGGTCAACGGCCCTGGCGAGTCCAAGCATGCCGATATTGGTATTTCGCTGCCCGGCACGGGCGAGGCGCCGCGCGCCCCGGTCTATATCGATGGTCAGCTCGCCGCCACCCTCAAAGGCGATCGTATTGCCGAAGAGTTTATGGGAATGGTGGAGGAGTACATCCAAAAGCGCTTTGGCAAGCAGCCGGCCTAGCGCTGATTTAGAGCAGCTCGAGCCTGGGCCAACCCAGGAGCAGATCCTGCTCGGTGAGGGCTTCACCCTCGGCCTCGGGCGTCCAGGCCACATAAGCGGCCAGGGTGTTGGTGGGGCTCGAGGTCGCCAGGGCCATCAGGGCCTGTCGTGCTCCCTCGCGGCGCAAGGGAGCTGGTATGGGGGGTAGGCTGCCGCTTACGGCCAGCAGTAGGGTTACCAGGATGTAGCGGCCATCAGGTTCAACTTTCGCGCGATACCCCGCCTGCACCACTTCCCGGCCTTCAAAGTGCCGGTAGGTCTCGATGAACTCAGAGCGGGTCTCGGTCATCCAGGCGTCAAACTGTCCTTCGGCTTTTTCCAGGCTGCCTGTCCAGACTTCATACATGCCAAAGCGCCAGCCGTCCTGTGCACGCAGTAGAAGTACCGCGGTGTTGTCTATCAGATCGGCCAGCCCTCGAGGGCTTTCCGTCTCGGCTGTCTTGGCGGTCTGGCGCAGACTGGCCTGTAGCTTGGGGGTATACAGAACCGCCAGCCGCAGCCGGGCCACGCTGCTTTCGACTTCACCTCCGTTGTTGCGGCCTGCCTGTTGAAGGCCGCGCAGCATCGAGATGCTAACCAGCACGATGCCGCCAATAAACAGCAGCGCGATAAGGTCGATGTTATAGCCGGCGCCTGGGGTCACGTAAACGGGGGGACGGGTGCTGGGGTAGCCCGGGGTTCCGGGAGGGTAGTAGTCGCGTGGGTAGGTGGGGTAACTGGGGTAGCTGCGGGGGGTGGGTAAGGGCAGGGATGGAGATGGTGAAGGGTTGATCCGGGGAATGGAGGGACTGGGGCGTGGTGTGGAAAACCCCCCCCGGCCTCCCACGCCACCGCCGCTGCGTTGTGCTAGGGCCGAATCCCAGCCGGGCTCAACCAAAATGCTGGGCCAGGCTAGCATGGCCCAGAGCAACAGTAGAACCCGAATTCGGGTAAGCCTCATCCACCTCAGCATACGGTATTGTGGCATGGATTCTTATTGTTATTGATACAATCACTAAACTTGATAATATTAGACTCAGGGTGTTCACGCATACACCCGTCCACACAAAGTCTGTGCTGCCTGTACACTTGCGATAGATAGGGAGTTACTTATGGACAAAACTGAAAAAAACAACACGCATCTTCCCGAGAGGCTCCCGGTCTGTCCGGTACGTGGCTCGGTGATTTATCCCAGCATGGTGATGCCCATCGACGCGGGGCGTCCCATCTCCATACGGGCCATCGAAGCGGCCTTGTCCCAGGAGCGGGTTATCCTGATCGTCAGCCAGCGGGACAAGGAGATTGAGGAACCAGGGCCCGCAGACCTCTACGATGTGGGCACGGCGTGCAACATCCTGAGAATGCGAAAAAACGCCGATGGTTCGGTGCAAATGCTGGTGCAGGCCTTTGCTCGAGTGCAGGTGCAGCAATACCATCCGGCCAGCGGGTATCTGGAAGCCAGCGTGGCCCGGCTGCCAGAGGTTGAGGGCAAGGCCACTGAGGTGACCGCGCTTTTCCGCGAGGTCAAGGAGCGCTTCGAGACCCTGCTACGGGAAGGTAAGTATGTATCGCCCGAGGTGGCCCAGTTTGTGCTCAACCTGGAAGACCCCTCGCAACTGGCTGACTACATCGCCTTCCACCTGGATTTCAAGCTGGAGGTTAAGCAGCAGATTCTGGCGACCCCTTCGGTGGTGGATCGCCTCAAGCGCATCGCTGTTTTGCTGGATGCCGAGCTCGATCTAGTGGAGACCCAGCGGCGTATTCAGCAGCAGGTCAAAGAGGAAATTGACAAGAATCAGCGGGAGTTCTTCCTGCGCGAGCAGATGAAGGCCATCCAGCGCGAGCTGCACGGGGAAGAGGGCGAGATGGAGGTAGAGGAGTTTCGCCAGAAAATTGCCGCGCTGAACCTGCCTCCAAGCGTTTTGCCCGAGGTGGAGCGGGAGCTTTCGCGCTTTGCTCGCATGCACCCCGATTCCGCTGAAGCCAGCGTGGTGCGCACCTACCTGGACTGGATTATCAACCTGCCCTGGAATACCCGTACGGAAGACCAAATTAATCTTCAGGAGGCCAAAAAGATTCTGGATGAAGATCACTACGGCCTGGAGAAGGTCAAGGATCGGGTGCTGGAGTATCTGGCGGTGCGTAAGCTGAAGCTCGAGCGCCAGAAAAAGGGCGAAATTCCCCCTGAAGAGGTCTCCAAAGGCCCCATCCTGCTGTTTGTGGGGCCGCCGGGGGTGGGCAAGACCTCCATCGCCAAATCCATTGCCAAGAGCCTGGGCCGCAAGTACCACCGCATCTCGCTGGGGGGGGCCCGCGACGAGTCCGACATTCGCGGCCACCGCCGCACCTACATTGGGGCCATGCCGGGCCGCATTATCCAGGGTATGCGCCAGGCCGGTAGCAAGAACCCCGTCATCCTGCTGGACGAGGTGGATAAACTGGGGGTTTCCTACCAGGGCGACCCTGCGGCGGCCTTGCTCGAGCTGCTCGACCCGGCGCAGAACAAAGAGTTCACCGACCACTACCTGGGGGTTCCGTTCGACATGAGCGAGGTGCTGTTCATCTGCACCGCCAACTTCCCGGAGAACATCCCAGGCCCCCTGTTCGACCGCATGGAGCTGATCGAGTTTACCAGCTACATCGAGCAGGAGAAGCTCGAGATCGCCAAGCGGTACCTGCTGCCCCGGCAGATGGTGGAGAACGGGCTCAAGGAGAACCAGGTGCACATCACCGAGGCGGCCCTGATGCGCCTGATTACCCACTACACCCGGGAGGCCGGGGTGCGCAACCTCGAGCGCGAGATTGGCACCTTGCTGCGCAAATCGGCCCGCGCCATTTTGGAAGGTGGAAAGAAGCGGGTGCGCATCGGCGAGGGCGATCTGGAAAAATACCTGGGCCCGGCCCGCTTCCAGCCTGAATCCGAGGCCCGGACGCCCCAGATTGGGGTGGCTACGGGGATGTTCTACACCCCGGTGGGGGGTGACATCATGTTCATAGAGGTCTCGGTGATGCCGGGCAAGGGCAACCTGATCCTGACCGGCCAACTCGGCGATGTGATGAAGGAGTCAGCCCGGGCGGCGCTTTCGTACGCCAAGAAGAATGCGGCCCGCTTTGGCATACCCCTCGAGCGTTTCGACAACTCGGACGTACACATTCACGTTCCGGCAGGGGCGGTGCCCAAAGAAGGCCCCTCGGCGGGCATCGCCATCACCGCGGCTTTGGTCTCGGCCCTGGCTGAAGTGCCTGTCCGCAACGACGTGGCCATGACCGGCGAGATTACCCTCACCGGACGGGTGCTGCCCATCGGGGGGGTCAAGGAAAAAATTCTGGGTGCCCGACGGGCGGGAATCCGCGAGGTAATTCTGCCCAAGCAAAACCAGCCTGACCTGTCCGATATCCCTGTCTACCTGCGGCAAAACCTGCGCTTTCACTTTGCCGAGTCGCTGGACGAAGCGCTGAACTGGGCGCTGGTAGGAGGATTGGGGGCCCTCGAGCAAAAAGCCACGCTACCAGCGAAGAAAAGCCGGCGGAGCAAGGAACAGCCCGTGGCCCGGGCCTAGCCGAAAGAGCCGCTGCATCTTGCAGGCTGGGTGGGTCGTTGCCTGAAGGGGGACTGCCCACCCAGCCCTGGGCGTGGGTCTTTGGGGCTCGCTAGCAAACTGGGCTAGACGGCCTCAGGGGTGGTTTTGGATCTAGCCCCCACGTAGCGCAGGGCTGTCCAGATGAGCACCACCGAGAAAGTCAGCCTAAGCCAGAACTCAGGGAGCTGATTGGCGATCAGACCCCCAGCAGAGGCCCCTGCCAGAATGCCTACCACCAGCCCCGGCACATACTCCTGGGCCAGGTTTCCGTGGCGGTAGTGGGTGTACGACCCCACCAGGGCTGATGGAATCATGGCCAGCAGCGAGGTGCCCTGGGCGGTGTGCTGCTCGAGGCCCACCAGCAGCACCATGATCGGCACCGTAATGGTGCCGCCGCCCACGCCCAACAAGCCCGAGGCAAAGCCAGCGACAGCCCCGGTAAAGATGAGCGGGATGATGCGCAGCCAACCCTGCAGGGGCTCTTCCACATGCGGAATATAGGGCTTGAGGATCAGGCTCAGGGCTACCACCACCAGGTACCAGCCAAAAACCCGCTTGAGCTTCCACTCCGGTAAGCGGTTGGCAAAGCGGGCCCCCCAGTTGGCCGTGAGCATGGCGCTGGGAAAGATCAGGAGGGCCGCCAACCAGTCCACGGTACCGTGGGTGGCGTAGGTTAGAGCCCCCACCAGGCCGGTAAAGACCACCATCACCAGGCTGGTCGCAACCGCTTTATGTTGAGATAGCTTGAGAAAGGCCGACATCAGCGGAACCGCTACAATGCCGCCCCCAAGCCCCACCAGACCCCCGAACACCCCTGCCAGCAAGCCGATCCACAAACTCGAAAGATTCACGCCTTGTTATACCACGGCCTATGAGATTTTAGATTCAAAATATCGTTTGCAGCCAGCGCAGCCAGTTCCCTCCGAGCACACCGGCCTGGAAGGATTCGGGAACCAGCGGGGCGATTTTTTGCAGGTCGGCGGGTGCGTCGAGGCCGCGGGGGTTTTCGTTCATTCCGAAGCCGCCGTCGAAGTCGGAGCCGAGGCCCACCTTGTCCCAGCCGATCAGGCTGGCGGTGTGGGCCATATGCTTGCCTACCACACCCAGTTCCACCCGTTCCATGCCCCGCTTCCAGGTGTGCTCGAGGAAAAAGCTATACAACACCGTGCCGATAACCCCGTTGCGCGCGCCGATGGCCTGGATCATGGCATCGCTCAGGTGGCGATTGGAGAACTCGAGCCCCTCCCCCCCCAGCAAGGCCCGGGGGTTGCTGTGGGTGGCGCAGACCGGGCCCTGGAAGACCTCCACAGCCTGCCAGAAGGCCTGCTCGTCCATATGGGAAAAGTCCAGGGCCAGCCCCTGCTCGTCCATGGCTTGTAGCAGCTCCACCCCCAGCGCGCTCAGGCCACCGGGTTCGCGGGTGCCGCCGCAGTAGCGGGTGCGGTTCCAGGCGGGGCCAATCAGCCGCACCCCCTGGGCCTTCCAGAAAGCCACCTCGCCGGGCTCGCGGATGCACTCGGCGCCTTCAATCAGGATGACCAGGGCTGTGATTCCGTCCTCGGGCCACAAGGCCAGATGCCGGGCTAGATCGGCCTGGCGCCGCAGGATGCGCACCCAACCCTGTTCTTCCCAGCGCAGGTATACCTCTAGCTGCCGGAGGGCCTGGGCATGGGCGCTTTGGGGCTCGAGGTAGCGGCGGGGGTCTACCCAGAGGGTGGCAAAGCAGACCCCAACCTTCCCTTCACGCAGGGCCGGTAGGGTTACGACGGGGATGTCGCTGTGGGTATCGCGCTGGCGCAGGGTGGAAAGCGGCAGGGTCAGGTCGCGCCCCAGGTCCACTGCGTTGTGGGCGAGGTCGAGGTGGGCGTCCACGATCACGCCACCATACTAACGCCAAAAACCCTAGGCCCGGCCAAACAGGAACCTGGAGGCCCGCAGCCAGCGGGCCAGGATTCCCACCGCTAGGGGAATCAGCAGCGAGAGTGCCACATAGATGGTGAAGGCCGGGGAAACCCCCAAGGCTTCGGGGAAATGAGGGGTGCGCTCGAGCACCCGAATTACCAGCGGATGGAGGAGGTAGATGTGCAACGAATAGCGGCCCAGAAACTGCAATGCTGCGCTGAGCGGAGTGCGCGAAAGCCAGATGGCAACCGAGATTAGCACGAAGGATACCGCGCTGCTGTAGATCCAATAGCCAGTTTGATATTGAAAGGTGTTGACCGGGATGTTGCGTATGGCATCGTACGCCAGAGGCAGGTAGAGGCTCATTCCAAGGCCCAGCACCACCAGCCCCCAGGCGCGATAACGCCGCACGATCTGCTCGAGCCCGTGCATCTGCTTCACCAGGGTGAGCCCCACCGCCAGGGTGGGCAGGTACCAGATAAGGGTGCTGCCAGGGAATGGCACTTGCCAGTACAGGCGGTTGGCCCAGTAAAAAGCTAAGGTTAGGCCGATACTGACAAGCAAAACGAGCCAGGCTGGCACCCTGCGACGGAGCACCGGAAGCAGCAGCGGCATCAGCAGCACCAGTTGAATGGCCAGTACCATGTAGTAGAGGTGAAAATAGCTCTTGCCCCATAGCAGGTAAAGGCCGATGCGCTCTAGCGTGAGTGGGGGTAAATTGCCTTCGAAGTAACGGAAAAGAAGGTAAATTCCCGTCCAGACCAGGTAGGGAACCACCACGGGCCGCAACCGGGCCCAAGAATACGGCTGGTTGTTGCGTAGCAGGCTGTTGCCGATCAGGATGGTCGAAAGAAACAGGAAAGCCGGAACCACCCAGGCCAGGAGCCGGTTGGTGGTGGCGATGAGCCACCAGTGCTCAGAGTCTGGGGGTACTTCGCGCAAAAATCGCCCACCAACGTGGGCTACCAGGACGCCCAGAATGGCGATGCCCCGGTACACGTCCACCCAGGGTAGTGTGCTATGGGTAGTTGCGGGAGGACTCGAGCCCATACGCAACAAATAGCTGGCTTCGATTAGAAGAGCCCCACAAATAGGGTGTGAAAATTTGTTTTCCAGAGCTAATTGGTAATAGATATGAGCGCTAATACTCCTTTTTGGCGTAAAAATACTAGATATATAGAAATATTTTCATCTTAATGTTCATGGTTTTAGCCAGGCCGCAAGGGCCTGGTTGACCAGTTGCCAGATGGCTGGGGTGGTGGTGTGCTCCAGGTCGGGGTAGAGCACCAGGTGATCCTGGGTGAGCTGACCCAGGCCAGCAAACCTGCCCAGGCAGGCACGTTCTTTGATGAGGGGGGCCGTCCACAACTGGCCTTCCCTGGTCAGCGCCACCCGGCGCACGCTTCGCCCGCTGGCTTCGCGCGCCTTAGCCAGGGCGCAGTATTGCAGCGGCGAGACGATGGGGTCGTTTCCCGCAGCAATTAGCAAAAGCGGGGCGGTGACCTCGTGGGCCCAGGTGAGCGGGCTGCGCTGGCGGTAGCATGCAGGGCAGGCTTGGGGCGAGGCGCCGATCAGTTCCTGCCAGCGGTTATAGGCCTCGGTGCGACCGTAGCGCTCGAGGCGCTCCATCATGGCCGCAAAGTCGGTAGCACCCAGTAAGAACGCCACCCCCTTGGCCTGTGGGTCGTTGCGGGCGGCGCTTAGGGCCACGCAGGCCCCCAAGGAAATTCCCACATACGCCCGCTGAGCGGTGCCCCCTACCTGCGGCAGCCCATCGGCCAGTTGCCGCACATCGCTTCCTTCTTTTCCGCAGACTTCAATTTGACCCTGGCTCCGGCCCTGGCCGCGTAGATGGGGCAGGGCCACCAGGTAGCCCGCCTGAGCCCAGGTTCGGCAAAGCGCCTGGGTGCTCTCGTTGGGGCCGACAAAACCCCCGTGTACCAGCACGAGGCTGGGGAAAGGGCCCCGGCCCTTTGGTTTGCAGATTTCGGCAAACAACGGCACGTCGCTTTTGAATTGCACGGCCAGCCGCACAATGCTTCTATCGGGAAGCTGCTGGATTTTCCAGTTGTTGCTGGAGCGCGTTTGCAGCAATACCAAGCTGCCCAGCGCTAAATTAAGCGCCACCAAAGTAAAAAACAACGCTTGTACCCCATTGCGCACCCCTTCAGTATGCCAACGGTTGCTGAGAAGCAAGCGAGGCCTGCCATGAAATTTGGAGCCAACGCATACTTTTGGGCATCGCTTCACGGCATCATAGCGCCTGTGAACCTAGTCTGGCACCGCGCCGATCTTCGCTTGCATGACAACCCTGCCCTGATTGAGGCTGTGCGCTCCGGCCCGGCTGTGGGGCTGGTGGTGCTGGACCCCAACATCCTGCAAAGCACCACACCCCGGCGGCGGGCCTGGTTTTACCAGAACACCCGGGCCCTGCGTGAGGCCTATGCTTTGCGGGGGGGCCTCCTGCTGGTGCGCAGCGGGCTGCCCTGGGAGGTTTTGCCAAAGGTGGTGGCAGAGCTGGGCATCCAGCGGGTGTTTGCGGTGCGAAACTCGACCCCCTATGCCCGCTTACGAGACCAGAAGGTGGGCGAGGCCCTGCCCGGGCGCGTCGGTTGGGTGCAAGGTCAGTACATTCACGAGCCAGGAAGCATCGTCAAGCCGGACGGGGGGGGCTACACGGTTTTTACGCCCTATTCCAGGCGCTGGTGGGCGGCCCCTGAGCCGGTTCTGCTCGAGGCCCCCGCTCACTTTCCGCCCTTTAGCCTGCCACCCGATTACGACCCGGGCGCTATTCCCCAGGAAGCCTCGGACGTGCCCCTGCCACCGGCGGGCGAGGCGGCGGCCCTGAAGGCGCTCGAGGTCTTCTTACGCGACAAACTGCCCCACTACCACCAGACCCGCGACGGGCTGGCCGGGGAGGGGGTCTCGAGGCTCTCCTACTACTTCACCCTGGGGGTTCTCTCGCCCCGGCTGGCCGCCCGTAAAGCCCTGCAGGTGGGGGGTGAGGGGGCCCGCAAGTGGGTCAACGAGCTGTGCTGGCGTGACTTTAGCGGCGACCTGCTCTACCACCGCCCGCAGATGATGACCCAGGCCTTCGACCCGCGCTGGGAAGGCCTGCCCTGGAACCACGATGATGGGTTGTTTGAGGCCTGGCTGCACGGCCAGACCGGCATCCCGGTGGTGGATGCCTGCATGCGTGAGCTACAGGCCACCGGCTTTCTGTCTAACCGGGGGCGGATGGTGGTGGCGCAGTTTGCGGTCAAGCTGGCCTTGCTGCCCTGGCAGAAATGCGAGCGGGCCTTCCGCAACCTGCTCTTAGATGGCGACAACGCCTCCAACCTGCAGGGCTGGCACTGGGCGGGGGGGCTGGGGGTGGACGCCGCCCCCTACTTCCGGGTCTTCAACCTGATCACCCAGGCCGAGACCCACGACCCCCAGGGATTGTGGCTAAAGCGCTGGGTGCCCGAGTCGGGGGGCCGGGCCCAGCCCTACAAAACCCCGGTCATTGACCTGGACGCGGCCCGCAGGCGGTACCTGGCGGCTGCGGAGAAGATAGCCAGGGGCTAGGCGGGCTCGAGGATGCACCGTAAAGGCTTCAAATCCCACCTACCCACCAAACTCTGCCCCGTCTGCGGCCTGCCCTTCCAGTGGCGCAAGAAATGGGCCAGGAACTGGGATGCGGTCAAGTACTGCTCCCAGCGCTGTAAGCGCCAGACCAGAGGGAGGCTGGCGTGAGCGAACTGGTAGGGGAACGCATAGCCCAGCAACTTATGCTGTGGGCGCTGGTGTGTTTAGCTGGTGCGATGTTTGGTCTGTGGCGCACCGGGCAGGTCTTCTGGAGGGCCTTCTGGTTCATGACCGGGGTCTGGGCGCTGATCAACGCGGCCATCGCCTATGGGGGCTGGCTGGGGGGCGAGCCCGACCCAGCCAGCCTTCGCCGCTTGCTCTGGATTAATGCCGGTCTGGATGTGCTGTACATGGTGGTGGGTTTGGGTTTGTGGATGCGCCCAAGGCCGATGCTCAAAGGTTTTGGCCTTGCTATCGCAATCCAAGGCTTATTCTTATTTTTCTTTGACCTGTTGCATGCCCTACAAATCTAAACGTATCTTAGACAAATATTGTACTAATGCTGAACGAATATTCTTAGCCCCAAGGTTGAAGGGCGGGTTTGTTTAGTGGTTGCTGAGATCTCGAGGGCCTGCCGTTCAACTTTAGTACAGGAGGGCACGTATGAAGCTAAGAACCCTGCTCGTGATCGGTAGCCTTGCCTTGGCCGCACTGGGCCTCACCCTGACTAACGCCCAGAGCACCACCCAGAACCAGACCATTGCCCAGATAGTGGCTACCAACCCCAACTTCAGCACCCTGCTGGCCGCGGTGCAGGCGGCGGGTCTGGTGGAGACCCTCTCAGGCCCGGGCCCCTTCACGGTGTTTGCGCCTACCAACGCGGCCTTTGCCAAGATTCCCAAGGCCGATCTGGACAAGCTCCTGGCCGATAAAGCCGCCCTTACCAAGGTGCTGACCTACCACGTGGTGGCGGGGCGGGTGCCCTCGAGCCAGGTGGTCACGCTCAAGGAGGCCAAAACCGTAGAGGGCCAGAGCGTAACCATCGAGGTCAAGGATGGTAAGGTGATCCTGAACGGCAACTCGACCGTTACCGCGGTGGATATTCAGGCCAGCAACGGGATCATCCATGTGATCGATACGGTGTTGTTGCCCAAGTAGCACAGCCGAATTTTCGGCCCCCGCCGCCCGGCGGGGGCTTTGTTTTGATCCAAGGATATTTGCTTTGTAAGCCAGGTTGGTTTTTGAATCATCCGCTGCGCGATACCATGCCGATGAAGAAAGTCCAGCAGGAAGAAAGGAGCAGGATATGCTTTGGACAAGGTGGATCGCAGGCTTGGTGCTGGTACTCGGTTTTGCGCTGGCCCAGGGGGGCACGGCCTATGTGCGCTTTGCCCACCTAGTACCGGATGCGCCGGCGGTGGACATCCTATCGGGTGGGAACAAAGTGTTTGAAGCCCAGGCCTTCAAAGATGTCACCTACTACGCCGAGGTGCCCGTGGGCAGCCTGACCCTGACCGTACAGACCACCGGGCAGAACCCTGCCAAGGTGGCCGACGTGACCATCCGGGTGCAGGCGGGCAAGTATTACACGGTGATGGCCCTGGGCACGGCCTCCACCCTCCAGGCCCGCCTGGTCGAAGACCGCATCGCGCCTGCCGAGGGGGTGGCGAAGGTGCGTGTGATCCATGCTTCGCCGGACGCGCCCGCGGTGGACGTGGCCCTCAAAGGCGGGCCGGTGCTCTTCCGCAACCTGGCTTTCAACCAGCTTTCGGGCTATGGCACGGTTCCGGCGGGGGTGTACAACCTCGAGGTGCGCCCCACCGGCACCCGCACCGTTGCGCTGCCGCTCGAGGGGGTGGGCTTTGAGGGGGGCAAGGTCTACAGTGTGTTTGCGGTGGGCTTGCTGGCTGGAGAAACCCTCGAGGTCGTCGTGGTGGAGGACAGCTTCGGCAGTCCATAGCTTTCTTAGCATCCGGCCGGGTGGGCTTCGGCCCACCTTTTTGTGTGCTCCGGTCATGTCACAAATCCCTGGCGGCAGCAGGATAAGAGCCATGCGCGCATGGATTGTGCTGATGATGGGCCTGTTGGGGCTGGGCCAGGCCCAGCCGGCCCGCTGGGAGGGCCAGCCCGAATACCGGGCTATTGTGGGGGCGACCACTTCCGCTGGGGCTACCCTGGACAAAAGCTACGTGCTGGTCTATCCGGCCCAGGGCACCCCGCGCGGCACCGTGATCTTTGTTCCGGGTTTCCTTGGAGGCGCCACCAACTTTGATATTCTGGCCCGGCGGCTGGTGCTGGCCGCGCCGGGCTGGGCGGTCTGGGCCTGGGATCGGCGGGCCAACGGCCTCGAGGACCGCCGGGGCTTCACCACGCCCGACCCCTGGGCCTACTACCAGAACCACCCACTGCCCGAGTTTCCCTTCCTCAAGGACTGGGGGCTGCGGGTACACCTGGAGGACCTCGAGCGGGTGGTAAGCCAGGCCCGTTCAAGCGGCCCGGTGGTGCTGGCCGGGCACTCGCTGGGGGCCAGCCTGGTCTCGCTCTACGCCTTGTACCGGGGCGATACCATCCGCGGCCTGGTTTTGCTCGACGGCGCGCCCCGCCTGATTCCCCTCACGCGCGCGCAGTATCTGGGCGGCACCGAAGGGGGGTTTGGCCGGCTGGCCGGGCTCAACGAGCTGCTGGAAGGTAAAGCGCCCCCCTACATCAACGCCTTCGGGCTAAACCCGCGGGGCTTTGCCCAGGCCGAGGCCCAGGCTTTCATGACCGCACAGAACCCCCAGGCCGACGCCCCTGCCGGCTGGGCGCCCTTCCGGGCCAGCCGGCTGGCCGCAGCCCTGTACCGCGTGGATGAACGCTACGCCCTCTCGCCCATCTTTGCGGTCTCGGTGGGGCAGGCCACCGGGCGCGAGGGCATCAACCTGCTGAGCCTGGCGGTGGGCAGCCTGGTTTATACCATCCGGGGCCCGCGCGGTGGGCGGGTGGAGTGGCGCGATACCGGCGAGGCCACCGATCCGCTGGAGTTCATAAGCGCCTATGCCAACCCGGTTACGGGCTTCTCGGAGTGGTTCTTTCCCTACCGTCTTTTGCTCGATATCGCGGCCTATGACACCGCCATGCCCGAGCTCCAGCCGCGCTCGGTGCCGTATCCGGTGCTGGCCCTGGGGGCGGGGCGGGGTTTGCTGCCGCAGGTGAGCAATTTTCGCAGCGTGGGGGAGGTATTCCCCAACTCCAACCCGGATATTCGCATCCTGCCCGGCCTGACCCACCTGGACATCCTCACCAGCCGCAGGGGGGAGGCGGTGGGCCCCATTGCCCAGTACCTGCAGGGGGTGCGCTAGCCCGTGACGCTCTGGGTGTTGGGCGACCAGCTCAACCACGCCGCGGTGCGGCAGCTTGCCCCAAAACGGGTGTTGTTGGTCGAAGCCTATGAATTGGGGCGCACTCCACCCATGCACCCCCAGAAGCTGGTGCTGTTCTTCAGCGCCATGCGCCACTTTGCTCAGGAATTGCGCGAGGGCGGCCTCGAGGTCACCTATCTACAGGCCGAGACCCTGGCGGAAGCCCTGGCTGCCTTTTTCCGCGCCCACCCGGGCGAGACCCTGGCCCAGATGCAGCCCGCTGACCACGGGTTTGCCGAGCGCGCGCAGGCGCTGGTGGAGGGGCTGGGGGGTGTATACCGGCTGGTGCCCAATCCGCTGTGGCTGTTGCAGCCGGAGGAATTCGATCGCTGGGCGGGCAGCCGCAAAACCTACCGCCTGGAGTACTTCTACCGCTTTATGCGCCAGCGCACCGGCTACCTGATGCAGGGGGGGCAGCCGCTGGGAGGGGCCTGGAACTACGATGCTGAGAACCGCAAAACCCCCCCACCGGGCTACCGGCCCCCGCCCCCTTTGCGCTTCAGCCCGGATGCACTCACCCGACAGGCTATCCAGACGGTGCAGGAGAAATTCACCCGCCACTTCGGGGCGCTGGAGGGCTTCGACTGGCCGGTCACGCGCCAGGAGGCCCTGCAAGCCCTGGAGGATTTTGTGCAGCACCGGCTGGCCCAGTTTGGCCCCTACCAGGATGCCCTGCTGGAACAGAGCTGGAGCCTGCACCACTCCTTGCTCTCGCCGGTTATCAACCTGGGGTTGCTGCACCCCCAAGAAGTGGTGGAGCGGGCGCTTTTGGAGTACGAAAAAGGGGGCATCCCGCTGGCCAGCATCGAGGGCTTTGTGCGGCAGATCATCGGCTGGCGGGAGTACATCTACCACGTCTACCGCCGCGAGATGCCGGGGCTGGGGCAAGCCAACCAGCTTGATGCGCATAGGCCTCTGCCCCCACTTTTCTGGGGGGCCCCTACCCGGATGCGCTGCCTGTCTACGGTCATCGAGCGGGTGCGGCAGCGCGGCTACGCCCACCACATCGAGCGGCTGATGGTGCTGGCCAACTTTGCTCTGCTGTATGGGGTTAATCCGCAGGCGCTCAACGCCTGGTTCATCGCGGCCTTCGTGGACTCCGCCGACTGGGTGATGGCTCCCAACGTCTTGGGGATGGGGGTGTTTGCCACGCCGGTGCTTTCCTCCAAGCCCTATGCGGCCAGCGGGAAGTACATCGCCCGTATGGGCAACCACTGCCAGCGCTGCAGCTTTCGGGTAGAGGAGACCCTGGGCCAGCGGGCCTGTCCCTTCAACAGTCTGTACTGGGACTTTATGGCCCAGCACCGCCCCCTGCTCGAGGCCAACCCCCGCCTGGGGGTGCTGTACAAAAGCTGGGATAAGCGCACCCCAAAAGAGCAGGCGGCAATTCGCCAGCGGGCAGAGGTGCTGCGCCGCAGCATGGCCCGGGGGGAGCTGTAGGGCTTGCCCGGCCTGGGCGTTACCTATCGCGTGCCCAAAGGTATGGCACTGGCGATAAAGCCTGCTGGGATCGGGCTTTGCTAACGTAAATGCCCCAGGGTATGGACGTAACGAGGGGTGTCTGTGTGATTAACGTTACATAGCAGCCCTGTTGCGGGTACAATCACCGAGTACGGAAGTAACTTCGGTAGAGCCGCTCTAGCCCGCTGGGGTCGTTCCGTTGCCTTAGAGCACGAGCAGATGTTGGAGGTTGGCACTTGTACGTGCAGATAAGTACCTGGTTAAGGCCGCGCAGGCTCGAGCTGCTGGTAGGCTTGGGATTCATGCTGGGGTATGTGCTGGCATTTCCCCTCCTGCACCGAAGCCTCGGCCACGGGGCGCTGCACCTGGCTTTGCCAGGGGTGGCCCTGCTGAGCTGGGGGCTGGGCCTGTGGGGTGCGCTGGGGGTGGGCCTGGCCTTGCCCCTCTTGCACGTTGCGCTGCTCAGCCTGGTGGGTGTGCCGTGGAATTCAAGCCAGGATGTGGTGCTGGTGGTAGGGGCGGTGGGCCTGCTGACCTGTTTGGTGGTGGGGCTGTTTCGATTCCAGTACGACCGCCGCTGGGCCGCCGAGGTGGCCATGCAGGAGAGCCAGGCCCAGGCCGAGGCGCGCAACCTCGAGCTGGCCCTTTACTCCAAGGTGCGCGATGGGCTGGCCCGCGACCTCGAGCCGCTGGCCCTGATGCGCGGGGTGGTGGATGCCCTGCAGGAACACCCGCGCTTCGACAGCGTCGCCGCCTACCGGCCCGAAGAGGCCTGCTTGCGCCTGCTCTGGGCCGGGGGCAAGCAAACCCTACCCGAGCAGTTTGAGCCCACCCACGAGATTGTGCACCGGGCGGCCCACCTGGCCGAAACGGTGGTGATGTACAGCACCGAGGAGCGCAGCAAAGCCGGCCTGCTGGGTGAGCGCAGCCTGGTGGCGGTACCGCTGCCGGTCAAGGGGAAGGTTTTCGGGGTGCTGGTGGTGGGCAGCACCCATACCGACCTCGAGCCGCGCGACGTGCGTTTTCTGGAGGGGGTGGCGGGGCAGCTCAGCCTGGCTATTGACCGGGCCCAGGTCTACGAGGCTCTGCGCGAGCAGGAGGCCATCTACCGCACCCTGATGGAGACCCTGCCCGATGCAGTCGCCCTCTACGACGGCTCCAGGCTGCTGTACCTTAACCCAGTGGGCCTGCGCGGGCTGGGCTACGAGCGCCTGGAGGAGGTGGTGGGCCAGCCCCTCACCAAATTTGTTCATCCCGACTCGCTGCCGCGCGTGGCCGAGCGGGTGCAGCGCATTCTGGGAGGGGAGCGCGATGGCCTCGAGGAGGTTCGCCTCGTTACCCGCGATGGCCGCGTGCTCGAGGTCGAGGCCCAGGGGGTGCGGGTGCAGATCGCAGGCCACGAGCAGGTTTTGATCTCCATCCGCGATGTGGGCGAGCGCAAGCGCCAGCAGGCCCGCATCGAGTACCTGGCCTACCACGACCCCCTCACCGACCTCCCCAACCGCCGCAAGCTGTGGGAGGTGGCCGAGCATATTTTTGTGGCTGACCGGCGCAAACGCGAGACCCCGGCCTTGATCTACCTCGACCTCGACAACTTCAAGCTGGTCAACGATACCCTGGGCCACCAGGCGGGCGACGAACTTTTGCGCCAACTGGCCCAGCGCATCAGAGAGGTCTTGCGCCAGGACGACCTGCTAGCCCGCATGGGCGGGGACGAGTTCGCGGTACTGCTGCCCTCGGCGGATCACACCTCGGCCATGGCTGCCGCAAGGCGCATTATCGAGGTGTTTGACTATCCCTTTTCGCTGGGCGAACACGCCATTCACGCGCAGGCCAGCCTGGGGGTGGCGCTCTACCCCGAGCACGGTCAGACCCTCGATGAACTGGCCCGTGCGGCCGATGTGGCCATGTACCAGGCCAAGCAGTCGCAGGGTCAAATTGCCCTCTACGACCCTGCCCAGGACATCAACTCCATCGAGCGCCTGAAGACCATCCAGCAGTTGCGCAAAACCATCCAGCAGGGCCAGTTCCTCATTCAGTACCAGCCCATCCTGAACATCGCCGAGCGCTACATCAACAAGTGGGAAGCCCTGGTGCGCTGGGAGCACCCCACCCGCGGCCTGCTGCGCCCGGCTGAGTTTGTGCCGCTGGCCGAGGAGTCGGGCCTGATTGGCGAACTGGATCTGGCCGTGCTGAAACAGGCGGTGCAGGACCAGAAGCGGCTGGGCGGCGAGCTGACCATCAACTTTTCAGCCGTCACGCTGGCCCACCCCAACTGGGTGCGGGAGGTGGTGCGTGCGCTGGTGGACGAGGCCCTGCAGCCCAGCATGCTGTGGCTCGAGATCACCGAGTCGGCCCTGCTGCCCGAGCGGCAAAAGTGGCTGGGGGGGCTGGTGGCGTTGCGCGGCCTGGGCGTGCGGGTGGCCCTGGACGACTTTGGCATGGGCTACTCCTCGCTGGCCCACCTCAAGCAGGTGCCAATAGATCTGATCAAGATTGACAAAAGCTTTGTGGCAGAGATTGGCCAGAGCCAGGCCTCGGAGGACATCCTGCGGGCCATGCTGCAACTGGCCAGCGCCTTTGGCCTCAAGACCCTGGCCGAGGGGGTGGAGAACCGAACCCAGCTCGAGTGGCTGGCCCGCCACGGCTGCCACTATGCCCAGGGCTACTACATCGGCCTGCCGGTTGCGGTGGAGCAGGCGGTCGAGGCTGCTTTTACCAAAGCCTATTGACTTGAACCACACCCAATGTGGTTTGGGCCTCTGGGATTGGTTGGGTTGTTTCGCTGGAACTTCCCCTCGAGCCTACTTTTGCCCTGGCTCATCCAGTCGGTGCAGCCAGTACTCGGGATGACGTCTTTCGTGGGCCACAGCGACGACGAAAATTGCGTCTGGGTCAGCTATGTAGAAGATTTTGTACGGAAACTTCTTCATGACCAGGCGGCGCACCCCTATTGGGTGAACCTGAACCCCGGTCTCGGGAAACTGTTTAAGGTGCTCTAGCAACTCGTCGAAGGCCACCACAAACTTGCGCGATAACTCGGGCGATACCGACTGTAATACTCTGCTGCCTGGACAAACTCCAACCTGGCCTCGGGATGGAAGATTTTATCCAAGTCGGGAGAGGGCATCTTGTTTAATTTCTTCCCAGGAGTAACCCTTGGTTTTGCCGCTTTGCAACTCCTCGGCACGTCTGGCTGCCACCTCTGTCCAGAGGCGGTCGTGCTCTTCGGGGCTGATCTGTTCAAGGCTCGAGAGGAGCTGCTGGGCTAACTCGGCCCGGTCTTTCAGGTCTAGTTGCAGCGCTTGCTCGAGAATCTGTTCCTTGCGCATGGGTTCATTGTAGCAACTTGGTGGGAGCCACCGCTGGGTTGATTTGCCCTCTGGGGCTGTGAGGAACTTTAGCCCGTTGTAGAAGAGCAGCCTCTTGCGGGATTTGCTTCTGCCTCACGGTGTTTGGCAGCAAACACACGTAACTTGAGACCATGAATACCTTGCTGTTGGGCGCGACGGGGGGCATCGGGCAGGCCCTGGCGCGGGGGCTGGCCGGGCGGGTGGGCCGGTTGTGGCTTTCGGGCCGCAATGGTGCGGTTCTGGCCGCTCTGGCCCGAGACCTGGGGGCCCTGGCCGTGCCCACCGAGCTGGCCCACGAGCTCGAGGTGCAGGCGCTGGCCCAGGAGGTGGGGCCGCTGGACTTGCTCATCTACGCGGCGGGGGCGGTGCAGAAAGCCAGCCTGCGCGAGCAGGGGATGGGCGACCTCGAGCGCCTCTCCGCCGCCAACCTTACGGGCCTGGCCTTGGTGCTCAAATACGTCACCTTCAACCCGCAGGCCCGGGGGGTGCTGCTGGGGGTTTACCCGGAGCTGATTGCCGTACCAGGTTTGTCGGGGTATGTGGCGACCAAGCTGGGGGCCGAGGGGCTTTTGAACGTGGCCCGCAAGGAATTCCGCCGCGAAGGGGTGCGCTTTTGCCTGGTGCGGCTGCCCGCAGTAGCCACCGGCCTCTGGGCCCCCCTGGGGGGTGCGCCCAAAAACGCCTTACATCCAGACGAGGCCGCGGCGCGTATCTTAGAGGGTGTCCTGAGCGAGCCCATGCCAGAAGTGCTCGAGATCAGGTAGGGGAGGAAGATGCGCAATTGGCTGGTGTTGCTCTGGCTGGCTTTGCTGGCGGGCGGTGCGCAGGCCCAGACCAGCCAGTTCACCATCGAGGGGCGCGTGACCTATGCGGCCAGCTACAACCTGGGCCGCTGGGAGGGCAGCAACACCAGCGTGCGCGGTACGGTGCGCTGGAACCCCCAGACCGGCGAGGCCTCGGGCCAGGTCTGCGTGGAGCTAAGCCGCTTCGACTCGGGCAACCCCTTGCGCGATGCCGATGCGCGGGGGGTATTCGACGTCAACCGCTTTCCCCTGAGCTGCCTGGACGTGGAGCGCCTGACCCAGACCGGTGAGGACGCCGTGCTGCTGGGAACGCTGGAAATTAGCGGAACCCGTCGTCCGGTGCGCATAGCCGGCAAACTCACCCGCGAGGGCAGCGCCTACCGCTTTGTGGGGGGGTTCAACACCAGCTTCTCGGAATGGAGGCTGACCCCCCCGAGCCTGCTCTTTTTGCGGGTCAACGACCCGGTGGAGGTGCGCCTGGAGGCTCGAGCGCTTCCGCGTTAAGTAAAGCGAAGTTAAAGAACCTTCTGCACCTGGGGCCAAGCAGTCTTGATACCCTTAAAACCTGGAGGGATTCCATGCAGAAACGAACCGCCCAGTTCTCGGTTCTGGTGTGGTTGCTGCTGGCCTGCAACGCCCCCGAGGCCGTACCCCCCAACCAACCCACACCCGTCGCGGGGCAGGCCTGCCCCGACTGGGTGCACAACCGCCACGTGGTCAGAGGCCCCGATGGCGAGCTGTACCCCACCTGGCACCCCCAGGTAGACCCCGAGTACGGGTGCTACTTCGACCACGACCACGGCGACGACCCCCGCACCAGCCTGGCCAACCCCGAGCTGCCCCCCTTTGGTTACGTGGGCAAGCTGGCGGGTATGCCGGAGGCCCACGAGGGTTTCAAAGTCTTCGTGGCCAACCGCGGCACCCGCAACGATGAAGACCGGGTGGCCCTGACCAGCACCCGCATCGTGGCCCACATGGGCACCGGTGGGGTGCGCCGCTACAGCGTGCGCCAGCACTCCTTAATGTTCGATCTGGTAGCCCCCAGCGGGCACCGGGTGAGCGTGCAGGGCATGGCCGACACCGGCCTGGTGGGCTCCATCTGCCAGCGCGACCTCACCTTGGGCGACGCCGATCCCAGCAACGACATTGGCCGCACCGTCATGACCCTTCCAGGAACCGGTTGCCATGGCAACAGCCCCGGCTCGCTCTACGAGATCTGGGCCTTCAAGCTCCGCCTGGCCGATAAGGTCGAGGTGGTGGCCTCCACCGCCGTCTTCGACCCCATCACCACCATGAACCCTGCCAACCTCTCCGAGCTGCACTACACCGAGCAGGTTTTCAGCGGGTTTAGCGGGTTGCGCGGCTGCGACCGCGAGGCCTACCACGGCCCGGTCTACTGGTACAACCGCAACGGCCCCGAGGTCTTCTACACCGATGCCTTTGGGCGGCTCGGTGGCCCCATTCGGCAGTTGGTCTCGCGCCACGATGATGTGGGCATCTGGATGTCGCAGCGTTCGGATGGCTTCCAGAACCAGTTCAAACTGATCAGCAAACACTGTGCGCCTGGGCTGGGGCTGAAAAACTAATCCAGCCTCTGGCTACGGGGCGCAGGCTCGTTTTTCGGTAGCCGACGGCACCACTAGATGGAGGGCTCCCGTCCTGATACGTATTTCGGTAGTATCGTTCACTTTGACAAGCCTAAACGATACTACCGAAAGGCTTTTCTACTCCCTTCGGTCGGCTTGAATCCTTCACCTCT
>ENA-ORXB01001459-ORXB01001459.1-sediment-metagenome-genome-assembly--contig:-NODE-1459-length-27888-cov-3.876200_pt1 | contig 27888 bp, 28 predicted proteins | sample MGYA00237863_ERZ511475 | MGnify/ENA primary metagenome ERZ511475 (study PRJEB26305, sample SAMN06343858) | sediment metagenome | isolation source: hot spring sediment | place: Canada: British Columbia... | reverse complement strand
AAAACTGGAAAGCCAATATTGGATCTAATAAGGGAACAAAATATTTTAAGCGATAAAGAGATTGAAAAACTTTTAAAATTAAGCAATTAGGCTTCAGTATAGCTTACTGAAGCCTGTTAGAATTTATCTTAGAGTACCAAAGTAACGGGATGTTTTTTCCTTTGCTTTTACTTCTTCCCTAATATAGTCTGGAAGAATCATGGGAGCAATTCTATTAGTTTTAATGCCGGCCTTCTCTAACTCCTGTTCATATTTAACCACATGTTCTAATGTTAGTTTTTTAGGGTTGTATGTTGCAGCATATTCCGCAGCATTCAATCCAGCCCTTCTTCCAAAAACAAGAATATCAAGAAGAGAATTTCCCATCAATCTGTTTCTACCATGTACACCACCAGAAACCTCACCGGCACTATATAAACCTTCTATTTGAGTTCTGGCATTTTCATCCATCCAGAGTCCTCCATTCTGGTAATGAACTGTTGGGAAAATAAGCATCGGTTCTTTCGATATATCAATTCCATGTCTTATGAACTGAATATATTTAGCTGGTAATTCTCTTTTAACCGTCCCTTCTCCTTCAAGCATATCAATCATAGGCGAATCAAGCCATACACCAAGTCTCCCAGTAGGTGTTACAACTCCGTTACCCCTTTCTGTACATTCACGAATGATACAGGCCGATTCCACATCCCTTGGTTCTAAAGGAAAAACAAACTCCTGCCCATATTTGTTAAGAAGGGTTGCACCAAGCCCTCTTACTTTTTCTGTAATTAGCAATCCCACATTTTGTTCTGGGAAAACAACACCTGTAGGATGATATTGTACAGAGTCCATAAATCTTAATTTTATCCCCGCTCTATAAGCCATAACTATACCGTCAGCAGTTGCACCATAATGGTTTGTACAGGGGAACCCATTAAAATGAAGCCTTCCAAACCCCCCTGTAGCCATTATAACTGCTTTAGCTTTAACAACTATATATTCCTCTGTCTCTAAATTATATAGAACTGCACCAGCGCATCTACCATTCTCATCTAATAAGAGCTCCACAGCGGGAGAAAACTCAAGAACTTCAATCTTATCAGGATGATTCCTAACTTCATCCCTTAAAACCCTCATTATTTCTGAACCAGTCATATCACCACAGGAATGCATCCTTTTTCTACATGTACCACCACCGTGTCTTACCTTCATCCTTCCATCGGGATGCTTATCAAACATCATCCCTAATTTTTCCAGCCATGAGACAACAATAGGCGCATCAGAAGTCAGTGCTGCAACAATTTTTCTATCATTTAAAAAATGTCCGCCACCCATAGTATCAAGAAAATGGTAGTATGGGGAATCCACTTCCTGATCTGCCGCCTGAATACCTCCTTCTGCCATAACTGTATTTGCATCTCCATGACGAAGTTTAGTTGCAAGGATGACCTTTGCTCCTTTACTCGCTGCCATTATTGCTGCAGAAGAACCTGCTCCACCACCTCCAATAACAAGAACATCTGTCTCCATGTCATAATTATTGAGGTCAAAATCCTGTGGATTTATTCTACTATGGGCTTCTAAAAGGTCGGCTAACTCATTGGGAAACAGTTCTCCTTTATCGGGTCCCACATTTACAATTCTTTTAGTCCCTTCCATATAATCGGGATGAAATTTAGATAGAACCTCTTTTCTTTGTTCCATGGTAAGAGGCTTAAATATTTCACCTCTCTTTGCTCTTTCTACCCTTTCTGCCCTTGTCTTCTCCACTAATTTTATTGATTCTCTCAAACTTTCTGGATATCCAGACATTTTTTCACTCCTTTATTTTTATCATTTTTTATTAACTCTTAATCTCACACCCCAAACACATACCCCATACCCCACACCTCATACCCCAAACCTCACACCCCATACCTCATACCCATCTAATTATAAATACCTCTGATCCTGGGGCTTCCATCCTTTCTCTTTTGAATCAAGTGGCTCCCACTCTCTTTCTTCAACATATCTTCTTCTTAATTCTTCCTCACTGACCTCTATAAGTTCCTTCAAAAAGGGATCATACTTACCAGATTGAATCTCCTGTACCCTTGCTTTTAAATGATCTGCCCTTTTAAAAATCTTGGCCCCTGTGAGTCTTCTTGCAAGCATACCCACATTGTAATGAGTAATCTGAGCTGGACAGCGTGATGTGCAAAGCCCACACATAATACAATCCAAAGAGAGTTTAGCACATTTCTCTATATCGCCACGAATTGCTGCATTAATATAATCCATTACCTTGATATCCATAGGACAAGCCCTTGTACATGTATTACAGCCAACACATTTCATAATTTCTGGATAAATCTTTGCCATTGTTTCAGCTGTGGGTTCTAAATTATCTATATCATGTATCTTTCTTTTATAGGGATAAAAGGGTATCTGGGTTAACACCATATTTTCTTTCACTACTGTCTGACAGGCAAGGCCAAAATAAAGTTTGTGGTCACCCATTATCCTGTAAACTGTTGCACAAGCTCCGCATATTCCACCTCTACAACCACACCCTCTAATTAATTGATATCCTGCATATTCAAGAGCTTTCTGGATTGTGAGAGTTTCAGGGACAGAATATTTCTTTCCCATTATGTACACAGGGATCATCTTTGTTCCTTCTGGTATAATTGGTTTGTCCCCAGTCAACAATATGCCTTTCATAAAGCCTCCTAAAATTTAGACTTTCTCAAGTTCTTTTTCTCTAAAAGTTGCTACAGGTAGTTCTTCAGTTAAGCTTCTTCCTGCTTCATAATCAAAAATCTTTTGGGTTTCTTCGCCAATAAAACTAAAAATTCTCGTAAGCCTTATACCCATAGGACAAGAAGTTTCACACATACCACAGGAAACACAGGATGTGCTCATATGATTTAATCTTGTTAGATGAAATAACAATGTATCTGTGGGAAGTTTAATCATTCCCTTTCTCTCTAACCATAATTCATAATTTTCAGATGGGTGATCAAATACTGGTGACCTGAATATACATTCTTTACAGTAATCAGCAGGGCAGTTAACCATGCAATTATGACATCTTATACATGCAGATAACTCTTTTGTAAAGCTTTCCATTGAGTTTACTTCTTTTTTGAAAATCTCCCTTTCCCTGTCTCTATTAATTTTTCTATTATCTATTATTTTCTTCAAGGATTCATCATACAAAGCAAAATCAATGTCTCTTAATTGCTCGTTCGCTATTTCATTTAAAAATACTTTGCCTTTTTCTGATATGGCTTCTAAATATTTTGTTTTTCCGTAAGCCCTTAATCTTAAATCAGAGACATTGGGTACACATTTATCACAAACACTGCAGGCAAAGCGATTGTTTTCCGTGTTCATACTGAAATCCATGAAACTATCATAGTTTGATAGGTAATCATTAACAATATTCTTACCTGATCTGTTTAATTCAAGAAATTTTTCTGGTTCCACTGCTCCACCACAATCCATACTTAAAAATATTAATTTCTCTGGCATTATTTGTTTTAGTTTAATTAGTTCCACTACTGCTCTCATCTCGCAGGGTTTTATGATACATAGAACCTTTAAAGGTGTTTCTGTAAATTTAATATTGGAAATTACTCTTGCACCTTGTACCGGCATAGAAGGACACAGTATTTCAAGCCTATCTAAGTTTTCTACATTTTTTGTCATAGCATAGGACACGCTATTCCTATCCTCATCCCAGAAAAGTCCTAAAATAGCATCTACTTTATTATTTTTAATGCTATCTTTTAACATTTCTTTTAATGTTGCTATATTAGCCAATTCTATTGAAAGCCCCATGACTTACCTCTCACTTATATATTTCCATTATATTTAAAAGGATTTGGTCCAAGTTTTTTAAGGTACTCAACCATTTCTGTTACTGTATTTGCAAATTTTTTGCCTTCACTTGCTGAAATCCATCTTAGCCAGATTCTATCCTCATTGTAACCCAACTGCTGTAATATTTTTTTGAGTATAGCAACCCTTCTCCTCGCTTTAAAATTACCACTCTGATAATGACAATCACCGGGATGACACCCACCTATTAATACTCCATCAGCACCTTCAAGTAGTGCTTTCATAACATAAACCATATCAACACCACCTGAACACATCATCCTAATTACCCTTATATTTGATGGGTATTGTATCCTTGCCGTTCCAGCAAGATCAGCACCAGTATAAGTACACCAGTTACATAAAAAACCTATTATTTTTGGTTCAAAATCACTCATTTTTTATCCTCCATCAACCTACCATAATATCCAGTGTTTTCAACATGCTTTTATGTTCATAAACTTTATGTTGAGAAGCCTTATTAGCACATACCATCGCACAGGTTCCACAGCCTTCACACAATGTCTCATCTACTTTAGCTATCTTTTCTTCATAATCCATATACCTTGCTGAAACTGGACAGGCTTTAACACAAAGCTCACAACCACAGCAATATTTAGGATTTACAAATGCTGTATTAAAACATACAGATAGCTGCCTTGCTGCCAATTTTGTAGCAATTCTTACAGCTACTGCCTCTGCCTGCTTTATTACATCTTCTGTATAATTAGGAGCCAGACATAAGCCAGCAGAATATATCCCATTCTTTATATCTAACAAGCCGGTCTTTTTATTATAAGGCGTTAAAAATCCATCAACAGTATCAAGACCAAAAATTCGAGAAACATCCTCGTTGTTAGGGTTTATTCCCGAAGATAGTAAAATATATTCTGGATCTATAACAAATTCGCTATTTGTGCCTTCTTCTAAAACTTTTACTATAAGCCTATCATCATTATTCACTACTTCAGGTTCTTTAACAAATCTGATGAATTGAATACCCAGACCTCTTGCCTGCCTGTAAATATTTTCGCTAAAACCATAAGTCCTAATATCTTTATGCAAAATATAAATTTCAATCTGAGGATTCCTGTCTTTTAATTCTATAGCATGAGTAATTGATTTTTTACAACATACTCTATAGCATACTGGATTTTCCTCTGTTCTTGAACCCGCACATTGAATAAAGACAATTTTTTTACTCTTAGAAATTTCATCACATCTTTTTTCAAAATCAAAAGTTGTAAAAACTCTCTTTCCATCTTCATAACTTAAAATATTTTTTCTTGGAATTCCACCTGTTGTTATTAAAATAGCATCAACTTTTATTTTTCTTATCTCATCATTTGAATCCAGCTGTAAAAAGAATTCTCCTAACCTTCCAGATACATTCTTAACATTTGTTTTCAGAAATACTTCAATATTTTGATGACCTTCAACATCCTTTATATATTTATTAATTAGCTCAAATCTTGAAGGAATATCGAGTAACCTTCCTCCTAACCTTTCTTCCTTCTCTACAATTATTACACTAAATCCCATTTTTGCCAGAAAGTTTGCAGCTACGAGACCTGCAAGTCCACCTCCAATAATACAAACTTTACCATTCAAGCTCTTTGGTATGTAAGAATTTCTTTTTACCTGTTTTAACCTTAATAATGAAGCATTTACTTCTTCCACCAGGGCATTATTATGAAAGGGTATTAAAATAACAGAATTTAAGTGTAGCCCGCAGTAGTTTTTATCTTTCAATTTAGCCTCTATTATCCTAATATCATCTGAAATAACAATTGCACCTTCAATCTTATTTTGAGAAATTGCAAAACTAAGTTCATCTTCATCCCTTACTTTTATAGCATCTGGGAAACTGGCCCTTATACTTTCATCAATATTTTCATCACAATTAAATAAAAATATTCCTATTTTGCCTACTTTCTGTTTTTTTACTTTAAAAATATGTGGATCCTTTGGAGTTATCATATTTTTAGATATTACCTTGGCAGCAACGGCAACTCCATCTATTACTGAATCAGGTATATCCATTGGGTCAAAAAGGGTACCAGTTATATAAATATTTTTTTGAATCTCTCTATCTTTAAAAGGAGCTGGCTCGTAAAAATCTACCTTAATATCCAATTTTTTCAATAATTCAACTACATTTTTTTCAATAACAGCACCTTGAGAGAGAATAACGGCATCAAAGTTTTCTTCCACTGCACTGCCATCTTTTGTGTAAAGAACCTCAAGCTTACCAGTAGAAGGTCTTTTTTTAACAGATGCCACAGCACTTCTTATAAAATTTATACCCTTTTCTTTAGCACTCATATAATATCTTTCATATTCCTTTCCAAAAGCCCTCAAATCCATATAAAAAATTGATATTTCCACTTCTGGATTAAACTCTTTTATAAGTAGTGCCTGCTTAATAGCATACATACAACAGAAAGAAGAACAATAGGGTTGCTTAATTTTTAAATCTCTCGAACCCACACACTGAATATATGCAATTTTTCTGTAAGGTAAGGATTTATTTTCTGCCATATTTTCATATAAATACTCTTCAAAATTTAGGGCAGCAAAGACATTATCGTAAATACCTCCGCCCAGTTCAGGTTTTAAAGATATGTCGAATGGTTCATAACCAGTGGCAATTACAATAGCCTGAGCTTCAACAATATGTAACACACCACTTGAAATATATTTTACTTCTACCCCTTCATCTTTGTTTATTATGTTTTCAATACTTACATTTGTAAATGTTGTTATGTTACTATGTCTTTCTGCCTCCAAATAAGGGCAATAAGCGGGATAACTGGGATGCATAAAGCAAACACCACAAGTATTTGTAGGAAATTGCCTTTTCAATTGCGGGAAGTAACCTCCAATTTTATCTTTCTTCTCTAAAATCAAAACAGGTATACCTGCTTCTGCTATGTGAAAAGCACAGGATAAACCTGAAAAACCAGAACCAACCACTACAACAGGTTTAACCATTACCTTCCTCCCTTGATTTTAGAAACCATATAACTTGGATCAACAAGATGTTTTTTCCACCATTTATCTTCATCAATACCAAGGGCTATACCAATAATTTCGGTAAAATAAAATATGGGAAAAGGATTTTTCTGTCTCATTTCCAAGTTTGCCTGACACAAAGGGCAGGCAGTAACAATAGCATCTGCCCCTGCTTCACTGGCATAATTTAATATCTTTTCTACAAGCACCGAAACTATGTCACTACTTGCAAGACTTAAATCGCCACCACAACAAAAACTTTTAAGAGGCCATTCAACAGTCTGCAAGCCTATGGTATTTAAAATCATGTCAATGGATTCTGGAACTTCAGGATTTTCATTTTGTAATATCTCTTCAGGTCTTACAAATGCACATCCATAATAGCATGCGACTTTAATATCTGTGTTCAATTTTTTTTCCGATATTTTTTTCAAAATTTTCTCGTCAGTAAAAAGACGCATCAAAGGATAAACTTCCGGTATTTTCACAAACTTCCCTAAACTCTTCTCTATCTCTTCCCGTTCCTTTTCACTTTCCAAAGCTCTTTTAGCCTTCATGAGGTTGTTATAACAACCAGCACAGGGAACATAAATATCATTATCAAGGGTTGCGGCATTTCTAATGTTCCTCGCTGGAAGTAGTATAGAAAGTCTGTGGTTTAAACTCTTTGCTGATGCTGCTCCGCAACAGTTCCAATCGGGAATTTCCTCAAACTCTATACCCAAATGTTTTAAAACTGACTCTGTTGAATCACCATATTCATAAGCAGTAGAATGAAGTGTACATCCTGGATAGTAAGTTATCTTTTTCATTTTTCCCCAAAAATCCTTTTAATTTCCTTAATTCCTTTTATCGTATGTGGTTTTAAAGGTATTTTACCTTTCAAAAACATCTTGATGCCTAAACTCAAATCGCTAAAAAAATCTTTTGTTCTTATTTTAAATTCAGCAAGCATACTTGCTTCGTGAACAATTCCAAAACGTTTAATACTATTTAAAAATGCCTTGTGTATGTCTAATGCAGGTTTAACAGCAGGTTCAATATTATTTTCGTAGACAAGCTGCCTCAAGTACTCATTAATCTTACCAACACTAATGAGATTAGGACATCTGCTACCGCAGGTCTCACAACCGGTACAGAGCCAAATGGTCTTACTTTTCATTAACTTATCAATATTTCCATTTATTGCCATTCTCACTACCACATCGGGTTTAATATCCATGTAATTGGATACAGGACATGTGGCAGTACATTTTTGACATTGATAACATAATAAAATATTTTGATTAGTGCGACCATTAATACCAAATACTTTCATCAATCCACCTTTATAAATATTTATCAACCATTGCCATATATGTTTTTGGTGAAGCATTTCTTAACTGACAAGCCTTATTAGGACAGGCAGATACACAGGCACCACAACCCTGACATAATGCTTCGTTAACTATGCTTATTCTTTCATCCTGGTCTAACATCCTTGCATCAAAGGGGCAGGCAACTACACATACTCCACAACCACTGCAAAGATCTGTATCTACACAGGCAATCAGGGGTTCCTGAACCATTTTTTCCTGCCCAAAGAGCGATAAAACCTTTGCAGCAGCTGCACCAGCCTGAGCAACAGTATCTGGAATGTCCTTAGGAGATTGGGCACATCCTGCTAAATAGATACCACCTGTCATGCTTTCTACAGGTTTCAACTTGATATGGGCTTCACTAAAAAATCCATACTCATCAGTAGCAGTTCTTAAAATCTTTCCTAGCTCAACAGAACCCTTTGAAGGTACAACAGCCGTTCCCAAAACTACCATATCTGCCTTTATTTCTACTTTTCTTCCGGACAGTGTATCCACTCCCCATACCACTAATTTGTCACCCTCCTGCATTATCCTTGCCACTCTTCCACGAATATATAGTAAGTTTGCTTCTTCCATAGATTGCTGTACAAATTCCTCGTAACCCTTTCCAAAAGAACGAATATCCATATAGAAAAGGTATGCCTGACCATCAGGTACTTTATGTTTATATAGCCTTGCATGTTTAGCTAAATACATGCAACATAATCTCGAACAGTATGGTATTCCTTTCTCTGGATCCCTTGATCCCACACATTTTATAAAAACTACTTCTTTAGGTATTTTTCCGTCCGATGGTCTTCTTATCTCTCCAGCAGTTGGACCAGATGCTGAATTTAACCTTTCAAATTGAAGACCATCTATGACATCCTTGTACATACCACAACCGTATTCTGGTATTTTCTCTGTCTCGAGTATCTCATAACCTGTTGCAACAACTATAGCTCCCACCTTCTCCTCAACAATTTCATCTTTCATCTCGTAATTAATTGCCTGAACGGGACATATTTTTTCGCAAACTCTGCATTTACCTTCTCTAAAATATCTACAACTATTTTTATCTATGATTGGTTTGTTTGGAACAGCTTGCGGTGATAATGTATATATAGCCTTCCTTTCACCGAGACCATGATCAAATTCAGATTCTGTCTTTGTTGGACATTTTTCCTGACATAACCCACATCCAGTGCATTTATTCCAGTCCACATATGATGCCTTTTTTCTTATCTTTACATCGAAATTCCCTATATAACCTTTAACCTCTTCAACCTCAGAATAAACCATCAGCTTGATTTTTGGATGTCTCCCCGCTTCAACAGTTTTTGGGGTAAGAGTGCATTGGGCACAATCAAGGGTTGGGAAAGTCTCTGAAAGTTCTAACATTTTTCCACCAATAGAGTGTCTTTTCTCCACAAGAATTACTTCATAACCTGCATTGGCAACATCTATTGCAGCGGTAATACCAGCAATACCGCCTCCAATTACTAAAGCCCTTTTTGTAATCTCAAATTCAATAGGCTGGAGGGGCTCATCTTTTTTAACCTTTTCTATCATTGTTTTTATTATATCCACCGCTTTCTTTGTTGCCTTATCCTTTTCCCTTTGATGGACCCAGCTACATTGTTCACGAATATTAGCAATTTCAACTTTATAAGGGTTAAGCCCAGCAGCAAGTGCAGCATTTCTGAAAGTAATCTCATGCATCCTTGGTGAACAACAAGCAACAACAACACCATCCAAATTCTTCTCTACTATGGCATCTCTGAGTTTTTTCTGACCCGGTTCCGAACACATGTACTTGTAATCATCTGATATTTCTATATCATCATATTCACTAAAAAACTTTTTTACCTCTGGAATATCAATAGTTCCAGCAATATTGATTCCACAATGGCATATAAATAATCCAATTTTTTTCATCTCTCTACTCCCTTATAAAAGCCCTTTTTCTTTTAACAAGGGCAAAGGTGAAACATAATTTTTTTCAAACCCAAGCACATTTTCTGGTAGTTCCAATGCTATCCCTAAAAGCTGTGTTAAGTAAAATACAGGCATTGGTTTGAAATCTATTCTTTTCTCAGCCATTTCTTTTTGTCTTGCATCTAAATTGTAATGGCAGAGGGGGCAGGAAGTAAGTAAAGCTTCAGCACCAGCCAGTCTTGCACTATTTAAGATCCTCATAGAACATTCTAAAGAAACTTCTGGATTGCTAACTGAAATATGGGCTCCACAACATTCACTTCTATATGGAAAATCTATGGGTTCACCACCGAGGGCTGTTATGTAATTTGAATAAATTCTCGGATTTTCGGGATCTTCAAATTCCATCTCTTTTGGTGGTCTAAAAGTCAAACAATCATAGAAAGGAGCAATCTTTAGTCCATTTAAATGTTTTTTTATTTCTTTAGACAGGTTTTCAAAACCTATCTCATCTCTAAATATCTCGATCAGGTGAATTACTTTTAAATTTTCTGGATAATTTTCTACAGCCTCTTCATCCATGTAATTCAATACTCTTTCTCTTCTTTGTTTATTTTCCTTTAAGACCTTTTGACTTCTCCTTAAAACATTGAAGCAAGCGGAACAAAGGGTAACCAATTTATCAGAAACCTTGGATGATTTAAATATTGTTCTTGCAGGTGATACTAACCTTATATGTTCATCCTCTGCCAAAGAGAAAACAGCACCACAGCATGTCCAATCTTCAATTTCCTTTAATTCATATCCAAGAGATTTCATTGCTTCTCTTGCACAAATATCAAGCGCTTTTGCCTTTGTGCTCAGTGCACAGCCCGGAAAATAAGGATAACTAACCATTTACATCCCCTTTTTCATAAAAATTATTAACGCCATAAAATTTTGCTTCCATCCTAAATTATTCAAGAGATTCAAATTTTCTGAATCCAGCAATTATTGCTTGTTGAGGCATTTCATCAAGCATCTCATCGGGCAACTTTTCTATATCGGTATAATTTTTACCTTCTCTCAATGCAATACTTCTTAAGGCTTCAAAAACCCTGTGAACTTCAATACCTTTTGGACAGCGAGTTCCACACTGAAAACATGAAGTACAAAGCCAGATAGCCTTAGATGAAAGGAGTTTTTCTATCTCCCCGAGCATGACTAAACGCATCATTTCATTAGGAACAATGTCCATATAATCTGCAACTGGACATCCTGCAGTGCATTTCCCACACTGATAACAATTCATAATTTTTTGTAATGAAATATCTTTAATAGTCTGGACATACGCAGAATTTAACCTTTCTTTATTTAAAACAATCTTCATGATACCCCCCAAAATGTCTTAAGAATCAAGTAATCTTTTTATGCTATAAAACAGCGTATCTCTATTTAACTTCGCTATGGAAAAAGTAAGCGGGACCTGTTTAGGACAGGCTTTTACACAATTTTGAGCATTACCGCACTCAGATATTCCACCTTCATCAATAAGTGCTTCTAATCTATCTTCCTTAATCATCGCTCCTGTTGGATGTATATTAAAAAGCAATACCTGTGCAATAACTGCAGGGCCTATAAAATTTGATCTATCATTAACCTGAGGACAGGCTTCCATACATACTCCACAACTCATACATCTTGAAATTTTATAACCAATTCTCTGGGTTTTCTCTGAAACCTTTGGACCAGGTCCTAATCCATGTGTACCATCAATTGGTATCCAGGCCTTGACCCTTCTAAGTCCCTCAAAAATCTTCTTTCTATCAACAACAAGATCTCTTAAAACAGGAAATTTTCTTAAGGGGGATAAATATATCTTATTTCCCAGATGTTTAACAAGAGCACTGCAAGCCTGCCTTGCCACACCATTAATATTCATCGTGCAAGCACCACATACCTCCTCCAAACAACTACATTCAAAAGAAACAGGCGATACCCTCTCACCTGTAACTGTTACAGGATTTTTTCTTATCTCCATGAGTACTGAAATAACATTAGCAGTTTCGTCAACATCAACTTCAAACTCATTTACATAGGGATTAGATAAAGGAGTTTTTCTTCTTTCAACAATCACTCTTACTTTCATTAGTCATACTTCCTTGCCACTGGTTTAATTAGTGAAATATCAACTGGTTCATAGGATATTTGCGGCTCATCACTTTTCTCATCATAAACCGCTATTGTAGTTTTAAGGAAATTCTCATCATCTCTCTGTGGAAACTCTGGCTTATAATGACTTCCCCTGCTCTCATTCCTTAAAAGTGCTCCCTTTGTTATGACAAGGGCTAAATCTAACATATTTTCAAGCTGATTTGCAAAAAAAAGTGACTGATTACCGAAATCTGAGTTGTCAAGAATGTCAATATTTTTAAACCGTTCTTTTAACTCTTTTATTTTCTCAATAGTTTTTGCGAGCTTATCATTGTATCTTATAACTGTAACATTTTCAGTCATTAATTCACCCAACTCTTTATGAAGCTGATACGGGTTTTCGCTCCCTTTCATTGATTTTAATTTCTGAAATTTAGCGATCACAAACTCTCTATCCCTTTCAAAAACATCTTCTTTTATATCATCACAGGATTTTTCAAGACCCTTTATATAATCTGGTATCCTTTTTCCAGCAACCATACCCCCATGAATGCAGGAAAGAAGAGAGTTTGCGCCCAATCTATTGGCGCCATGATACTGGTATTCACACTCTCCAGCAGCAAATAAACCTTTTATATTTGTCATCTGATCATAATCAACCCACAGCCCTCCCATCGTATAATGGACTGCTGGAAATACCTTCATAGGTTTTGTATACGGATCCTCACCCATAAACTTCTCATATATCTCCAAAACTCCACCTAATTTATACTCAAGTGTTTCCCGGTCTATATGTGTAACATCAAGATATACCTGATTTTTCCCATCTATACCAAGCCCCATATTCACACAAACATTAAAAATCTCTCTACTTGCAATATCCCTCGGAACAAGATTACCATATTTAGGATATTTTTCTTCCAGAAAATACCAGGGTTTTCCATCTTTATATGTCCAAATACGGCCACCTTCGCCACGAACAGATTCTGATATAAGCCTTAATTTATCTCCACCAGCAATTGCTGTAGGATGAACTTGAATAAATTCGCCATTAGCATATTTAACACCTTGCTTATAAAGAATTGATTGAGCAGATCCCGTGCAAATTACCGAGTTGGTGCTTTTTCCAAATATCATCCCGAGACCACCAGTGGCTATAACAACAGCATCTGCTTTAAAATATTCGATTTCCTGTGTATGAATATTGCCCGCCACTATTCCCCGACAGACATTATCATCATCAATTATGGCTCTTAAAAATTCCCATCCAGTGAATTTTTTAACAAGTCCACTCGCTTCAAAACGTCTTACCTGCTCATCGAGGGCATATAAGATTTGCTGGCCAGTAGTTGCACCCGCAAAGGCTGTTCTATGATACCTTGTCCCTCCAAATCTTCTGAAATCAAGAAAACCCTCTGGAGTCCTATTAAACATTACACCCATTCTATCAAGTAGATAAACAATATTAGGTGCGTTTTCACACATTGCTTTTACTGGTGGTTGGTTTGCAAGAAAATCACCACCATATATAGTCTCATAAAAATGAATATCAGGACTATCACCTTCTCCCTTCGTATTAACAGACGCATTAATACCACCCTGTGCACAAACAGAATGAGAACGTTTTGCAGGAAGCAGTGTAAAAAGTTTCACCCTCAAATTATTTTCACAGGCAACTATAGTTGCCATTAATCCTGCTAATCCACCACCAACTACTATTACTTCACAACCTGCTGACAAGTTAGTCTCCTATTGTATAAAGTTATAAAATTTATGAATGCCAAAAATTGCAAAAATAATAAAAAATATCATGCTTATACCTACAGCTACTTTTTGAGCCTTTTCCCCTACAACAATTCCCATATCAACAAGAAAACCAAAAATTCCATTGGCTACATGAAAAATTGCTAAAATCACACCAGAAAAAAGAATAAAATTATTCAAACCATCAGCTACAAAACTACCAAACTTCATTATATACACATGCCAGATGAGAAAAACAAATATAAAAATACCAGTCCATCTCTGGAAAAAATACATGTAATTGCGCCAATAACCATAACAACCAACATTTATACTACCTTCATAGGTTATGTACATACCATAAAGACTGTGAAACAATAGGGGTAACCATAAGAAAAGGAAACCAAATAATATATTTTCTGATGATATAGATGTCATATTCTGTAGATGATAGTAAAGAAAATATCCCAGTGGAAAAATTCCTGTAATACCATGCAATCTTCTTAAATAAAATTGAAGCTTTTTATTCATTTTTTCTGTATTTTTTTACTCCCTCTTCATAAAGATCATTTCCATAAATATCATTAACAACTATTGCTGGAAAATTCTCTACATAAAGCTTTCTTATAGCCTCCGGTCCTAAATCTTCATAAGCAATGATTTCAGCACTCTTTATATGCTTGGCAAGAAGTGCTGCCGCTCCACCAGTAGAAGCAAAATATATGCCTTTGTACTTAACTATTGCATCTCTAACTTCTTTTGATCGTTTTCCCTTACCAATCATCCCCTTCAATCCCTTTTCTAAAAGAAATGGTGCATAGGGATCCATTCTATAACTTGTAGTAGGACCAGCAGAACCTATAACTTTTCCCGGTTTAGCAGGAGTCGGTCCCACATAATAAATAATTGCTCCTCTTACATCAAAGGGTAAATCTTTGTCTTCTTTTATCAAGTCCACTAATCTTTTATGCGCAGCATCCCTAGCAGTATAAATTACTCCTGTAATTTCAACGAGATCACCACATTTCAAATCCTTTATTACTTCATCAGTTAATGGGGTATTTATTTTTTTTACCATTATAGGATTACCTCTTTATGTCTCGCACTGTGGCATTGAATATTCACTGCCACTGGTAAGCTCGCTATATGACATGGATAATATTCTATATTTACTGCTAAGGCAGTAACCCTGCCACCAAAACCCATGGGGCCAATTCCCAATTTATTGATCTCACTAAGTAACTCTTCTTCTAATTTTGCGTATCTTTTATCTCCATTATGTTTTCCAATTTCTCTTAGTAAAGCCTTTTTTGAAAGATATGCCGCTTTTTCAAAGGTTCCGCCAATACCAATGCCAACTATGATAGGTGGGCATGGATTACCACCTGCTTTTTCTACAGTTTCTAACACAAACTTTTTAACCCCCTCTATCCCATCAGCAGGTCGAAGCATTCTGATAGCACTCATGTTTTCGCTACCACCACCCTTTGGAGCAGCAACAATTCTTACATTTTCACCGGGAACAAACTCAAAATGGAGCAAACACGGGGTATTATCACCCGTATTTTTCCTATCAAACAATGGGTCATTTACAATAGATTTTCTATAATAACCCTCATTATAAGCTTTTCTAACCCCTTCATTTACTGCCTTAAAAAGATCTTCTCCTTCAAAAATTACCTTATTTCCCCACTCTATAAATACAACAGCGAATCCCGTATCCTGACAGAGAGCCATACCTTCACTTTCCGCAATTTTTTTATTCTCGATCAACTGTTCTAAAACTGCCTTTCCCAAAGGTGATTCTTCAACTTTTAAGCTTTCCTCAAAAGCACAATAAACATCTTCTGGAAGAAGCTTTACTGCATCAAGAAAAAGTTCTTTTACAGTTTCAATTATTTTTTCTTCGCCAATCTTTTTCATAATAGTTAAAGGTTCGTTTTTGATATTAGTTCCTGAACTGCCTTTACAGACTTTTCAAACATTATCTTTTCTTCATCTGTAAAATCAAGTTCATAAATGTATTCTATCCCATTCCCACCCAATTTTACCGGTACACCACAAACAATATCTTTATAACCATATTCTCCTTCAAGATAAGCTGCAACTGGCAAAATTCTTTTCTTATCTTTTAAAATTGCTTCAGCCATCTCTACAGCTGATATTGATGGTGCATAGTAAGCACTACCCGTTTTCAGGTAGTTAACAATTTCAATTCCACCATCCCTTGTCCTTTGAACAATCTGGTCTAACCTCTCTTTAGAAATTAATTTAGTCACAGGTATTCCACCTACAGAGCAATATCTAACAAGAGGTACCATCGTATCTCCATGACCACCTAAAACAAAGGCAACAATATCTTCAACAGAAACGTTTAGCTCCTGAGCAAGGAAAGTTCTAAACCTTGCCGTATCAAGAACACCTGCCATGCCCATTACCCTGTTTCTCGGAAAACCACTTATTTTATATGCTACATACGTCATTGCATCAAGAGGATTAGAAACAACAATTAAAAATGCATTTGGTGAATATTTGCAAACCTGTTCAGTTACAGCTTTTACAATATTTGTATTTGTGGTGATTAAATCATCTCTACTCATACCAGGTTTTCTTGGAATCCCTGCGGTTATAATGACCACATCAGAATCCTTTGTCTCTTCATAACCATTGGTACCAATAATATTTACATCTGAACCAGCTACTGGCATTGCTTCAAGTAAATCAAGCCCTTTCCCCTGTGGAACTCCTTCAACTATATCGACGAGAACTATATCACCTAATTCCTTAGCAGCAGCCCAATGAGCAGCGGTTGCTCCCACATTTCCCGCTCCTACAATTGTTATTTTCTTTCTTTTTATCATGGAAACATCTCCTTTTTATTTTCTTTGATAATAACAATTACAGTTTAAAAAAGTCAACGAAATTTTATTTTTATAAAAATTTTTTTATTATGAATAAAATTAATCAAGAATAAGCATCTTTAAACCTTTTATTTCTCTCAGTTTTTTCAAAAATTTATTAATTTCTGTTTCTTTTTTATACTTTACATTCAGATTATAATGCTTTAATTTTTCTTCAAGTAAATATTTGAAAGATTTTCCAACAATTTCCACATTCACTTCCTGTGCCAGCCTATAGAAATCAGTTTCATCGCTCTCCAATGTTTCGATAATAACATTTACGTATCTATCTCTTGGTATCCTGCTTTCAAGATGCTTTAATATTATTAAATTTACAAGGACCAATACTGTTGCAACAGCACCAATTAAATATTCTCCAAAACCAATAGCCATACCTATAGCACTAACTGTCCAGAGAGAAGCAGCTGTTGTTAAACCTCTAATAAATTCACCATGTCTTAATATAGCACCCGCCCCTAAAAAACCGATACCCACCACAATCTGTGCAGCAATACGACCAGGGTCAGCATATTTACCAAACATTAAATATGTTTTTAAAGAGAGAATTGTAAAAAGACAGGCACCTAAACAAACAAGCAGCTGTGTTCTAAAGCCCGCTGATTGACCTTGAATTTGTCTTTCAAGCCCGATCAGTCCACCAAAAGTTGATGCTATTATAAGCCTTAATACTAGTTCTATGTTGTCTATTTCAAACATGCTTCTCTTAATTTATCAATGGTCTTTTTGTAATTACCACTTTTAAATATATAATTACCAGCTACCATAATCCTTGCTCCCGCTTTATAAGCCATTCTAACAGTTTTATCATCTATACCACCATCCACCTCTATTAAACATGATGACTTATATTTATTTAGCATTTTACTTAACTTTTCTATCTTTTTAAGTACACCTGTAATGAAACTCTGACCACCAAAACCAGGATTAACCGTCATTATAAGAATAAAGTCAATGGAATCTAAAATATATTCAATCGGCTCAAAAGATGTCGCTGGATTTATTGCAACACCTGCTTTTACTCCCCTTTTTTTTATTTCACTGAGTGTTCTCTGGATGTGTTTGCAACTTTCCAAATGCACTGAAACCATATCTGCTCCAGCATCAATAAAGGGATGAATAAAATTATCTGGATTTTCTAACATAAGATGAACGTCTAAGGGTTTTTTGGCGTATTTTTTTATGCATGAAACTCCGTATGGACCAAATGTTAAGTTAGGAACAAAATGCCCATCCATGATATCTAAATGAATAATATCTGCACCTGCCTTTTCAACATCATTTATCTCTTCCTTTAACCTGCCAAAATCAGCTGATAAAATTGATGGTGCAATAAATAAGTCTTTCATACTCACCTCTGCAAATTTTCAAGAATTGAAGTAATTTTGTTCAAATCCACCCTTGTATCCAGACAGGGTCCATATGGTCTTTCGTTTAATATACCTATAACAGGTAAGTTGACTGTATCCATTAAACCTGATATCAGATCTCTTTCACATGCAGTTGCTATTATTAGTTCAGGTTTAAAATTTTTTATAATATTCCTAGCCATCGTTCCACCAGAAGCAATGGATAATTTTACATTATATTTTTTTGAAATTTCCATTAAATCTTTTATTTCACATTTTCCACACATTCTACATCTTATTTCTTTTCCTGTTACTCTATATTCACACTCAGAAAACTGAAGACAATGGGGCATTAAAAGAAGTATTTTTTTTGGTTTCTGTTTCGATTTACCAATTTCCTTATAAGTGAATTTATTGTTTATCTGGACAAAAAATTTAATACAATCATCTTTATTTAGTCTGAAAACTCTATAAAAGAAAGAAAAAATTGGATACATAATTTTCAAACAAAATTTTTTCATTATCATTTTTTGGTATTTAACCCTAAAAAAGCCTTTTTAAAACTCATGTTATATAGTCGCCAATTTTAAATCCATATCGAGTAAAAAAATTCACGGGACTAACTCTATTTTTTCCTTCTTCCTGTATCTCAATTATTTTCAGAATCCCGTTACCTGTCCCTATATAAACAGAAGATTTATTAATTTTTTCTATCCTGCCCGGTGCACCTTCGTCCTCTATTATGTCAGTTTTCCATATTTTGACTAATTTATCTTTAATGTTTGTAAAAGCTCCAGGCCAGGGTTGAAGTCCTCTGACCATATTATGAATACTCAATGCATCTTTTGACCAATTAATCAAACCATCTGTTTTTTTAAAGGGCTTGGCATAGGTTGCAAGAGATTCATCCTGCTTTATAAATTTAGCATCTTTGTGTTCTAACTTCTCAATACCTTTCATCAATAGTTCTACACCCAAAGGTATAAGTTTGTTAAAAACATCTATTGAAGTATCATAAATACCAATTTCAATTTTTTCTTGAAGAAATATATCACCAGTATCAAGCCCTTCATCCATTTTCATTATTGTAACACCCGTGTGAGTATCCCCTGATAAGATTGCCCAGTTAACTGGGGCAGCCCCCCTCCATCTTGGTAGAAGGGAAAAATGCACATTAAAAGCACCAAGTTCTGGTATTTCAAGAATTTTCTGAGGCAATTTTTTACCATAAGCTATGACAATAAAAATATCAGTATTAAAGGACTTAACGAGATTAACAAAGTCAATATCTTGAATATTTTCAGGTTGAAAACAGGGAATTTTTTTTTCCAAAGCAAATTGCTTTGGTAAAGGAGGTGTAATTTTTTGTCCCCTCCCTTTTGGTTTATCAGGTGCAGTCACAATAAATGAAATTTTGTTATTCGACTTAAATAGAGCATCAAGATAATTTACTACAAAATCTGGAGTTCCAAAAAAACCTATTCTCATAAACTTTTTTCCATCTGTTTCTTTAACCTTTTTATTATCAATTCTTTTCTTATAGGGCTCAATCTATCTATAAAAAGTTTTCCATCTAAATGATCATTTTCATGTTGGATTGCTCGAGCAAGTAGTCCTTCTGCAACCAATTCTTGAGTCTCTCCATCTAAATTGATAAATCTAACAATTACTTTTGAAGCCCGCTCAACCGGTGCTGTATAACCAGGTATGCTTAAACACCCTTCATCATGCTTTTCTTTACCCTCTATGGAAAGTATTTCTGGATTTATAAAAACGATTGGTTTAGGATTTTCATCTAGTTGTTCTACATCGATAACAAAAAGCCTTACTGGTATTCCCACCTGTGTTGAAGCAAGTCCTATCCCCTTTGCCTGGTACATGGTTTCTATCATTGAAGCCGCAATTTTTTTTATATCATCTGTGATGTTATCTATTTTTTTAGCAATAATTCTTAATCTTTGATCGGGATATTTTAGTATTTCCATAACTGCCATACAGTTCACTCCTCATTAATTCTTTGGTCTTAAAAACTTCTATTCCAGCCTTTGAAGTAAGTGGACATACATATTCGCAAATACCACAACCAATACACAGTTCATCAACAACATAGGGTTTTTTTAACTCCACCATTTTCCCTTCAGAATCTTTTTCACTTACAATCTCAAACCTTATTGCCTTTTTCGGAATAGGACAATGCTCTTCGCATACCATACAGTTTACCTTCTTTGCATAAGGTAAACAATGATTTTTATCAAAAACCGCTATCCCAATAACTTCCTTTTTTTTATGTTCCAGTGAAAGCTGGGGAATCGCTTTAGTGGGACACACCTGACCACAAAGAGTACAATTATATTCACAATAACCCTTCCGTGGAATCAGTACGGGTGTGAAAAGATTATAAAAACCATAATCAAGTGTGCATGGATACAGAGCATTTTTTAAACAAATTTTAATACACTCCCCACAACGAACACATTTTTTTAGAAACTCTCTCTCATCTCGAACACCGGGAGGTCTTAGCAATTTACTTTTATGTTCATCTCTAAAAAAATTAAAAATTCCTGCAGTAAAATAGCCCGTTAGAAGGCTTGTGATTAAAACCCTTCTTTTTGAAAAATTGGTATTAAGTTCTGGTTTAACGTTAAAAATGAAATTGACTCTTTTAAATTTACACTTTAATTCACAATCCATACACATAATACATTCTTCTTTCTGTAGAACATCCTTGTCAAAACTGGTGGGACAAATATTCTTACAATCACCACAATCTCTACAAAGCCCCTTGGGAAACCTTTTAAAAATTGAAAATCTACTAATCAATCCAAGCAATGTACCCATTGGACATAAATTCTTACACCAGTTTCTTTTTTCGAACCTTTCAAGAAATATAACTAGGAAAAAAATAAAAAAAGAAAAAAAAGCGAGCGGATAAATTGTTTCCCTGAAAGGTAGGATGTTTGACTTCATAAAATTATAAAAGAAAGAGAGCATATCCCTTTTTTCACCAAAAATTTTATACAAACCAACCCAAACAGTTTTAACAGAATCGCCAAATAGAGGAAAAAAAGAGAAGGTTAAAAATCTAACAAAAATGGCAATAGGATCTAAAAGAACAATAATATTAATCCCGAAAAAAGATACAAATAAAAGAAAACCAAGCAAATAATACTTAAAATTTGATGGAATAATTTTTTTATCAACTTTTTTAAAAAATCTTGTGAAGAAATCTATGGCCGTACCTAAAGGACAAATCCAACCACAAAAAAAACGACCTAAAAAAAATGTAGAAATAGTCAATAAGACAGCTGGAAAAAGCAGCCATGTAAAAGAAAATGTGGAAAATAAATAGGAAAACAAAACAAGAGGATTTGCCCTAAAAAAACTATTTATAGCCAGAGATATCTCATCTTTTCCCCTATATTCCGTATTTACAAACAAAAAAAGAAAAATTATAAAAAAAATGATTTGAAAAAATAGAGACAAGCTAAATTTTTTCATTAGACTTTTATCACTCTAACATTGGATAGACGCATTTCTCCAAGCCCACGTCTATATGCTTCAACTGTAATTGCAATATCTTCTGGCTTTTTACCGAACAAAGTGGTTGCATAGGCATCAGCTAGGACAATATCTTTAGTAGCTATTACTTTGTTTAAGATTTTAACATCCCTTATATCTCCACCTTGAGGTCCATGGTTTAGCAAAATTCTCGTAGCATCAATAATAGTCAGATGAGTTTTTACAACAGAATGAATATCAGATAAAGCAGTTTCAATATTTCTATGAATATATCCCCTATTACCGCCCATAATACCCATGATATTTTTTAACGCAAGGGTAAGTGTAGTAAGTCCATGATGTTTAGCTATGGGAACATTAATAAAAACATCGGCACTCAAAGCTTCATCATATAATTCCCATTCTTTTAAGAATTTACCATTGAGATTAACTTTTTTAAACCTTTCAAATTCTATATGTTTTAATTCCACCTTTTTCAAATTTTTAAATAGTGAGTTAAATCCACTTGTTTCATAACATCTCCTTGGATCATTGCATGTTCTATCAAAAATCTTTACTTTCCTTGCACCAGCTCTAATGCACTCCTCAGCTATTGCTTTAACTATTAATGGATGGGTATTTGCTGCCTGTTCAGGAGTTCTATCCCAACCAATATTTGGTTTAATAACAACTACATCATTAGGTTTAACAAACCTGGACATACTACCTAAAGCATTGATCACATCCCTGGTAATTTTTTCATAATCTCTGCCTTCAGCTAAAGCAAGTATTTTTGGCTCCGATGCTTTTGAAATATTTGATGAAATAAAATTTACCAATAGAGATGAACCAACAAATTTTAAAAAATTTCTTCTTTCCATAATCAAATTAAGCTTTTTGATTTCAAAAATTCTCTTACTGTATCTTTTATACCCCTTTTTTCAGCATCTTTAACAAGATTGGAAACTATAGATGCTGGCAACAACCCATTGAGTTTCTCTATAAGTCTTGGAAGGGCAGGAAACTTTTTTAAAGTATCCTTTCTTATAATAGGTACAATATATTCATTCTTGTGCTCCAGTAATGGCTTCAAAAAAACAAGATTAAACTTTGTATTAAAATCACTTTTAGCCTTATCAAAGTCGGCAATTTTCGAAAAACTACTTATCTTAATATTATCGAAAATAAACAGATCTATTTCACCCGAGGAAGCAGCATTTATTATAGTACTGGCATCAGAATATTTTTTTAACTTAACAGATGTACCAGTCCTTTCAGTAATTAACCTGGATAAAATGTTACTAATGATTTCATCTTCCTTTGTGTCTAAATGACCAATAAATATTGTCTTACCCACACAGGCAAAGGAAATACCCTGAAAACAAAAAAATATCAAAAAACTAATTAAAAGTCTTCTAAACATTTAACATCACACTCCATAAATGGTTTTTTTGAAACTGGCTTAATATTAATAATTGGCAAATTTTTATCAAATTTTTTATCATAAATGCTTTTCCTAATTTCCCTCTCAAAAACTGTACCAAAATAATTATTTTTAAAAGATAAATCTTCTTTTTGTTCATCACCTACTTTAATATTATAACCATTTTTTTCAATATTGTTATACCTGAAATTAACTTTATTTCTACACTTTGTCACTGGAAAAATACCAATCTCATTTTCAAATATGGAATTAAACTCAACAATTCCATTAGAATCTCTTTCTTCATATCTTATGCCATGACGATTTTTAGTCATTTTGTTATTACAAACATAGATAATAGATGTTGAAAACCTAAATCCATCAATATTATTTCTAAAAATTGAGTTTTTAACTATTGCCTTTGTAAAATGAACCTGAAGTCCCGAAAATGCTCCTTCAAATATAGCATAATCAAAATAGGCATATTTCGCATGGTTTACCATAACATATTTCCATGATGAAGGTAATTTATCATCATTATCAGATGTGAATAAAACAGGCAAATCCTTTTTTCCTTTAACTATTATTGTCCCTTCCACATAAAGCTCACTATCACCTATACCATCATCATCTACATCAATAGTTTTAAATATAATTTTACTACCAGGTTCTATTATCAATTTTCCATTCTTTTTGACCGCTACAATTCCTTCAATAAATACCCTACCCTTCCAAACTTCTTCGGTAGTTATCTCCTTTACGAATAAAGTATTTGCGAGAAGCTCTGAAGTAGAATAAAAGAATAATAAAAAGAGAAAGAAAATTCTCATTTTAAAATCTTTCTTAAAGTAATTTTTATATCTTTCACATCATTTTCTACATAAATGTGATGGTCATAAGTTTCTTCATATAAACCATACAACTCACCCTGAACGGGTGTACCACCATAAAATTGCCTTACCCCTAAATAATATACACCTCTTTCGGGTATAAACAACTCAAAATAACCATCATCTTTTGTTTTTTTAGATATACTTACTGGCCTTTCATGCCCCATTTCTTTATTTTTATATGCAAAAGCGTATACTCCGGCAACGGGCTTACCACTTTCATCGAGAGCATAACCAGTTATTTTAAAACTAGCTTTAACCTGATTTGGTATATCATCCTGAACTTTTTTAAAGACCGGAATTTTTACAAAGTATATTTTTCCTTTTTCGATATTTATAGGATTTTGCTGAAAAAAACCTATGAAATCTCCTTCATCTATAGGACCAAAATAAGCCTCACTTTTCTTTTTCCTTGCTACCAGAAAGTATCTTCCTGGCAAAATATCATTTATCTCAAAAAATCCATTCTTATTTGTAGGCATTGTATAAATATATGGCATACCTTTAATATCTTTTCCCGAAAGATAAAAATAGACTATGGCATTTTTCAAAGGCTTACCTTCAAATATGACTTCACCCTTTATTTTAGACCTACCAGATTTACTTTTCTTTATCTTAAGATCATAAAATGGAAGAAGTTTTATGCCTATGTAATCATCCTGAAAAATATATACAGGATTTTTACCACTATACCCAACATATTTCTTATTTTTTTCGGCATAGCTTGCTCGGAAAAAATAGGTTCCCTCTTCTAAATTCAAAGTAAAATACCCTGATTCATTTGTTTTTACACTATCCAAGACTACATTCATGTTCTGATCATAAACATTTATATAAGCACCATTAACTGGTTTGCTATCAATTACAACTCGACCTTTCACTTCATAAGAGTGAAGGATACCGGTTAATCCAAAAATTAAGTATATTAAAGCTAAATATTTCATTTAGTAATTTTATTGGGTGCTGTTAAATATGGTTTATAATTCACAATATCTATTGCGTATTTCTCACTTCCATACCCTTCATATGTAACTTCTTTTAAATCATATCCATCACAAATACTGGATACGTTTTTTTTAGTTTGAAACTCTTTTAGTGTATTTTCGTCCCAGTAATTATTTTTTGCAAAAATTTCTCCTGAATAAATAGTTTTTTGTTTTTCATTAAATTGCATGGATCTTCTACTTTGTTTTTCCACAACTTCTTTCATTTGAATTGCTCTTGAGCCTGTTCTATTCTCAAAATCTGCAGATTGAAACTCACCTAACTTTATATGAAGCTTGTTATATAAAAAGTTATTTCTTGTAATAACGGGATATGAAGAAAAATTACAAAATATCCCCACTTCATTTTCTTCAAAGCTATTATATCTAATATCAGGAGAACTCTTTTTTTCAAGTAAAATAGCAGTGGCATTTTTCTTAAAAATATTGTTCCTGATCTTACCAGTTACAACTTGTAAAAAATCTATAGCTGCATTATTTTCAATAAAATCATTTTTTTCCACATCTACCTGAGTAAAAACTTCTCCAAATATAGCAGTCTTATTTTTAGAAAACAAATTTCCTATAACCTTACTACCAATATTTTGGTAAATGTCAATACCTTTATGATTATTAATAAACTTAGAACTTGATACATGCAAAACTCCATCTCTATTTACAAAAATGCCAGACTTATTATTTATAAAACCAGATCTAATTATTTCTGCTGCAGCCTGCTGCCCCAAAACTATTCCTATTTCATTTTTCTCAAACTTACTTTCCTCTACAATACATGACGATTTTAGTTCTACTGCTAAACCAATTTCATTAGAAACAAATAGAGAAGATTTAATTGTAGTGTTAGAATTTCTATTAACTTTCAAAGATACTTTGTTATTTTTTAACTGAGTATTTTCAATAACTGCTGAACTTTCAATAAATTCAATCCCCTCCAAACCCGAAATTTCAACATTTTTTAACTCCACTTCAGATTGAACAAACCTTATTACAGAATTATTTGAACCATTTATTGTAATCTTTCCTTTGCCAGTTCCCGAAAACTTAACTTTACCCATAAATAATAATATTGTACCAGGCTGTATGCTAATCTTCGTCCCCTGTTTGATTAAATATTCACCCTTTAACTCCACATTGCCTGAATAACTTTTCTCACCTTCAATTACTGTTCCCATAGCATAGGTACTATTTACTAATGAAAACAAAAAGAGTAATAATAAAAAAAAGAGGCTTTTTTTCATTTAACTTGCTCCACTGTAATTTGGATTTTTGTATTATTTTCAATATTAATTGGATCAGAAAGCTTCCCAAACCATTCTCCTGAAATTGGTGGTCCACCAATATTTTCCCTTGCAGAGACATAATACACTCCTGGTGGAAGTTTTATTGAAAAACTACCATTAGTATCAGACCTTCCTGAAATGTAAAGTGGTTTACCCTGCATATTTTTGGTATGATACAACATTACAAAAATCCCTGATCGGGGCTTACCATTTTTATCCATGATAATACCGGTTAATAAAGGATAGCCTTCATCGCTTTCTAATTGACTAAGGCGTTTTACACACTCAATTTCCACATTTTTCATAAACCCCTTTTTAATGACAACTGGATTACCATGATAAAAATTAAACCAATCCCCTTCCTCTATCGGTCCATACATTCCACCTTTTGCTCTTTTTCTAGCAATTACATAATAAGTTCCCGGTGGAAGATTTATACTAAATTTACCATCATATGAAGGATAAACAAGAAAAGCCGGTCCCCTAAACCCTCCTTTAAAATCTTTGTAAATATATATATACGACTTTTCAAGATTTTTCCCTTCAAAGAATACTCTACCAAAAATTCCTGAATTATTTGATTTTTTATCTGGTTTACTCTTCCCTACTTTTATAAGATTGAAACCTACATAGGTAATGCCCCTTTCTATTACCTCAACAGGACTACCACTATAAAAACAATAAAGATCACCCTCTTCGGGTTTTAGGTTGTTAGAATCATATTTTTTCTTTAAAGCTACTAAATAATATCTACCAGCGGGCACTTTAAACTCATAGCTGCCATCAATTTTGGTTTCTCCTGCAACTATATCTGGTTTTGATAAATCTATCTGTTCTTTTTCCTTAAAGACAAGAATTTTAACACCTGCAAAAACTTCTCCCTTATATGCTGCTCTACCTTTTATAATTCCATAATTTTCCTGTCCAAAAACTGAACTAACAAAAAAAAGAACCGACAATGCGTTTATTATTATATATTTTACCATACTTCATTCACCTCTATTTTGATATTTATATTTTTATCTTTTTTCACAAAAATTGCTTTATCATTACTGCCAATATAAGAGCCTATATACTCACCTGGTTCCACCGGGCCCCCCAAGCGCGAACGAGCTCCTATATAAAATTTACCTTCATGGGGGAGGATTAATTTGAAATTACCATTTTGATCTGTTGTAGCTATACTTACCGGTTTACCAATCATTTCTTGATTTTCATAGGCAAGTATATACATCTTTTTGTTTAATTTCCTGTCCCTCATATAAACGCTTCCCAGAACTGCATATCCATCTTTAAAAATGCCTTTTTCCATAACATCACTAAGCTTTTTAGCATCAACTGTAAACAATTTTATATTGCCTAAATTTGTATAACTTCCCTTTTGTATCATAACAGGGTTTTTTTCATAGACCGCCGTTTTATCATTTTTTGAAAGTGGGCCTGCCAATCTTCGTTCCCTTTCTCTAACTGCCACATAAAACTTCCCTGGAGGTAAATCGATTTTAAATGTT